>Ga0307406_10000226_pt1 | contig 34345 bp, 31 predicted proteins | sample 322Cmetagenome_3_FD_203706 | JGI IMG/M metagenome (GOLD analysis project Ga0307406, IMG submission 203706) | Maize rhizosphere microbial communities from greenhouse at UC Davis, California, United States - 322HYB-C-2 | ecosystem: Host-associated > Plants > Roots > Rhizosphere > Soil | place...
AGTGAGACTTCCGTGATGCCAGCCGCTTGGTCGAGGCACAAGGTGCGGAAGGCAACCTTGCGACCTTGGCCAAAGGCGGTGGAAGCGGACAGGACGAGGGCGAAAAGCGGAAGAAGACGCATCATCATGGCAAGTTGGCGATTCCACATCGCGCTTCACACTTCATCCGGGTGAAGCCAGCGGAATGCAACCACGGAAAAGCGCCGGCCGAAGGCCTTGTTCGCCTCGGTGGTGGCGGCCACCTCCGGTTTGTCGGTTTGGTCCACGTATTCAGGGAAGCGCTGCACGGTCGCTTCACACCAGGCACGGGCAATCACCTTGTCGTCCTTGTCGCGGGCGTCGCCAAAGGCGCGGATGCGGAAGGTGTCAGAGCGGACCGTGGTGAAAGAGCCGATCGCGGAGAGCAGGTCGCCTTGGGAGATTTCGCCCGGAGAGCCGGCACCGGTGGTCGTATTGTTCACGGCAGCCGAGTTTTTCCAGCCGTAGGTGGCCACGTCGGAGGTGGCGATGGCGGTGGCATTGGCCTCCATGATCTCGTTCACCTTGGTGTGATCGATCGCGGCTTGAAGGGCTCCCTTCTGACCGAGGTCATCGCTGGTCAAGCGGCGGTTCACAAACTCGGACATCGAGAGGAAGGGACCACGCTCGCGAACTTCGATCACGATCTGCTCGGCGAGCGTATCGATCTCGTCGGGTGTCAGCTTGCGGTAGCTGTTCCAGAGCTGGTTCTTCAGTTCCCGGCCTTCCTTGAGACCGCCGGTGGGTCGGCGGACACGGAGCACGGGGATGTCGTCACCGGTCTGCTCCAGATTACCGGACATGAGCGGGATCGAGGAATCGGAAAGGGCGCTCAGCACCGAGATCCAGGCGGCTTTCGAGACGCTGTTCACGTTGAAGCCGCCCTTGGTCATCACATAAGCGCCCGTCTTGGTGCCGAGGCGTTCGGCGATCGCACTGGTAGCGGCGTCCTCGCTCTTGGTGCCAGTGGGCAGGTAGGGAAGATTGCGCGGGTTGGGAAGATTCCGTTCGCCACTGAAGAAAGCATTGGCGAGCGCACTCTGAGTCATGGCGTCGCTACCGGTGAAGGCAGTGCCTTGCAGGGTCGCGAGCGTGGAGAACCAGTAGCGGTCCCACAGCGAGTCGTTGGCCAGCCAGGAATGGTCGAGCATCACGCGGCTGGTGTCCGGCGAGAACTTCGCCGAAGTGACCGGTATTGCCGGGTGGGCACGGGACTCTCCGACGGAGTAGGTGAAATAGGGAGAGCTCGCGATGCTGGCGGCATTCGCGTGGCGCATTTGCGCGATCGACTGGAGCGGCGCCTGTGGGATCTCATAGATGGTCGCGCCGGTGGTGCCACGGTTGGCACCGTGGCCGCCGAAGAAGTAGCCCTTCACGGTGTCCGACTCGATGCCGCCACTGCCGTTGCGCACGGGAGTGAGTACGAATTCAAGCGGACTGGAGCCTTGGCTGGGCGAGGTGGTGAAATCGCAGGTTGCCATCTGGATGGCGACCCCGGTGTCGGCCACCGGCCGCGAGCGAGTGAACGAATCCTTGGTCGTTTTTCCGCTGAGGCTGAAGATCGCGAACGGCTTGGCGTGCACATACTTGCTGATGGCGGTGCCGTTCGCTTCATAAAGCGATTGCGCGGTGCGAGGTGCCTCAATGCCCGTTTTTGGGAAGGTCTCAGGGAACTGGCGTTTTTCTTGGAAACGGGGTGAAGTGCCTTCCTCAAGGATCGCCCGGAGACGGGCCTCATCCTTGAAGAAAACCTGGGTGGTCGAGTAGTCGGCGGCACCTGTCGCCAGCCGCATCTTCATCACGAACTTGGTAGGCGACGGGGCTTGGGCCTTCGGCCCATACTGCACGCTGACAGTTTCATTTGGCTTGACGGGAATGATGCCTTCGCCCGTTCGCGAGGTGAGCCACGCCGCCTTGTTGGTGGGGGCGAGCCAGTCGAGGTCGTAGCCGATGCCATCGTTCGGACCGGTGATCATGCCGGGCATGATGCGGTTGCCCTGACCGGTCTTGTCGTTGCGCCAGTCGAACATCAGGGTTCCGTCGGCACCGACGCCTGCCGACTCGTTGTTCCATGTCCACGACGGAGGGAACGGCTTGCCAAAGATCCGGGTTTCACCGGCTCCCATGACGACTTCACGATTCGCGGTAAGGTCACCCGTGAGGACCAGCTTGAAGATCTTCGAGTTACCACCACCCGAATTCTGGACGTAGAGTTGATTGAAGGCCTGCATGTTGCTAGTCGCGGGCTGGCCATTCACCGAGAACGTGAATCCCATTGGCAGGTCCACGAACTCGACTTCCAACTGGTTGAAGCGGAGCGGGACGTTGTAGGGATTGTGCAGCGTGATGACCGGCAGGTACATCAGGTGCAGCAGGTAGGGATAGCCGGCGGACCGCAGGGCCTCGGCCCGGCCTCCGTGCACGTCACGGGCTACCAAGCTGAACACAATGTCTACCTTGGCGATCGTGGGCATGATGACCGACTGGGTCATTCTGGACATGTCCGGCTCGTAACGGATGTCCCGGAGTGTCCGGTCGGAAATCGCATTCAGCCTGTAACCCGTGCCGGCGGCGTATTTCAGGCCATCCTTCGGGTTGTCGTTGGCGGCGGTCCGCTGATAGAGCCGGTAGTAGTGCTGATAGATGCCCCACAGTGGATCCGAGGTGGAGCCTCCGAAGGCGCTGTTGGTACCGGAGTAAACCCGGCGGCTGGTGTATTCCGATGGCAGGCTGGTGCCGTCGAAAAGGACGCTGAGGTCGGTCTTCAAGCCGCCGTTCGCGACGTCGGCCTGCACTGAATTCGAAGTCACGCTGAAGTCGTGGAAGTACTGGCCGAAGGCCGTCTTGTCGGAGGACATCAAGTTGACCTCATCCACGCTTACCAGCTTCGGCAGGGTCTCGCTGAGTTCTGCAGGGGTGCCGTCCAAGCTTTCCAGGCCCTTCATCTTGCCGGCCTTGTTGCGCGGTGAGGAACCGAGGCGGGCGATGTTTTTGCCAAGGCTGCCAGTCGAGGTGTCCTTGTCGGGCAGGAGATCGATGCGGCCCTTGACGCCTTCATCGAGTGCCACCCAAGCCATCGAGCCCGCGTCCGGCGTGCCCTTCGTGCCAACGCTCACGATGGGCGCGTGCACCTGACGACCCGCGGCGCCGGTCGTTCCGAGGCTGCCTTCGCCCACCATGAGTTCCGTGGGCGAGCCGCCGCCGGGGAGAGCAGAGGGATCGATGTTAGACGGGAAACTCGGGGCTGACATGACGTAGCCGGTGAAGCGGTTCTTCTTTTCCCCCTTGTAATCGCCTGTGCCATCGCTGGGAGGACGCCATGATTTCCAGACTCCGGCGACACCTTGCGGCAGGCTGGGATCGATGAGGTTCGCCGGGGCCGAGATCCGCTGGTCGGAGCCGGCATTCTTTTGCAACTGGCCGATCGCGAGCATCAGCGCGAGGCGCGCATTGCTCTTGGCGGTCTGTAGTGCCTCCGTGTGTGACGAGGCGCGCATCGACACTGACGAAAGTGTTAGGAGCCCCACGGCGAGGACCGTGATCAGCACCATCAGGGATAGGGATACAATCAATGCGAAGCCTCGTGACCGCTTGAAGCGGCGTCTTGCACTGAATGGCTTTTTTTCGTCAAAAGAAGTGGGTTTCATGACGTTCGATGGTGTATAATTACGATGGCACCTAATTTTGTAAATACAAAACGTGATACCTACCCCAATGGGGGAGTGCCGGCTTGGGTTTCAGCACAAACGGAAATGTCGCCTGAGTGCCCTAACCTGACAAAAAAGTGAAAGATCTCCACCGAGCTGGCGGCTTTACGTGTAAACGCGGGGCTAGCCCCTGACTACCAACGGCCAATGACGGCGGTCGGGACGACAACGGTGATTTCACCCGGTCGAACGTCCTTTTTCGCAATGTTGGCGGCCGGGACGAGGACTTCCAAGCAAGGGGAAGGCTGTCCGGGCGAGGCTAGTACCGGTTGCGAGGGGAGGCGGAATTCGCCTTGGCCACGCTTTCCTCCCCACGGGTCCAGATAGGTGAAACCGAAGCTGGTTTCACCCCGGCCGGTTTTCCGCGGGACGGAAGTAATCGTGACGAAGTGGCCCTGCAGCGGGACCCACTTTCCGCCCCGCAGGACGAACCGGCGCAGGCTCAGGACGGGAGGGACGCCCTTGGAGAGGGACTTTTCAAGGCGCTGGTGGGTGCGGCGGAGCAGGGCCTGTGGCTGCTCGCCACTGCGCAGGAAAAGATCGTCTTGGGTGACCGCGGGCAAGTACAGCGGCCGGGTCATTTCATTGGTCGCGGCGACCAGGTCCTCGACGTTGATGCCCGCGCTGGTCCAGCGCTTGCGCCCCTTCAGGGTTTCCGATGGAAGCAAGCCATGGCGGCGGATCCATTGCCCGAGCTGCTCCTTGTCCGTGGCACCTGTTAGAGAGGTGGCGGCGCGCTGCCAGGCCTCATTGCCGCAGCGGAAAGACGCCAGCAGCGCGGCCGGGCCACAGGCATTGCCGGAGATCGCGAGCTGATTGACCGGCGCGGCGTCCGCCTTGGGGGCGTCCCGCATTTCTCCTGCATGGCAGCAGGCGATCAGGGCGAGGGTGACCTCGAAAGCGACCTCAATTCGTCGTCGGCGGAACGTAAACATCGGACCGCTTGTTGTTAGACGGCTTCAGGTCGCTGGTGCCACTCGAAGAAAGCCCCACGCCCGAAACAATCGTCGCACCGCCATTCGTGACAGTCAGCGGCACGGTGAAGGTCTTGATGTCTCCTGCCTGAAGCGTGGTGATGTAGTAACTGGTGGTGGAACCGTTGATCGTTACTTCCACCGGGGAGTTGACCAGCGTCGCAGTGCCGCGGTTTTCCACCACGACTTGCAGCACTGGCTGGCCGTTCGCGCCGGTGCTGATGTAATTTGAAGCGATGGCAGCGTCGGTAATGCCGCCTTGGCCGGAGCGGAAGATCCGGCCAAGATCCACGGTCCCTTCGCCGTAATACTCGTCGTCACCCGGCGCTCCGGATTCGTTGAGATTATCGACGACCGTTTCGTAGGCCTTCGACGCCGAGATGCGGGTGCTGCCGGAGGACATCGTGGCTGCCAACACGCCAGCGCCGATCGGCGAACTGGCAGACGTGCCGGTGAAGTAGATGCTCTGATCGCCGGTCCACGCGGTGACGAGATCCAGTCCCGGGGCGCTCATCGCGACGGTGCCGGTGTTGGAGAAATTCAGGTGATTGCCCGCGGCATCGACCGCGCCGACGCCCACGACGCCGGTATAGGCGGCAGGGTAGGCGACCTCGTCGTAGCCTTCATTCCCGGTGGAGGCGTAGATGATGATGCCTGCTTTCTGGGCGTATTCGACGGCTTGGCGGAGCAACGTGGAGTTGCCGTATGAGCCCATCGAAATGTTGATGATATCCACACCGGAATCGGCCGCGGCGAGGATCCCTTGGGCGAGCAGGAAGCTGTTGGAGGTGCCTGCGTCATTGGCGACGCGCCAGGAAAGGAGTTCCGAGGCCGGTGCGATCTGCCGGATCAAGTCGGCCACCGCGGTGCCGTGGCCGTTCCAATCCGCGGCGTTCGCCGGCGGATCGACGAGGTAGACATTCTTCGCTCCGGCCAAGGTGGAGCCGGTGTCGAGGATTCCGACCTTCACTCCGGTGCCGTAGGCCGAGTTGTCGCCGGTGATGCCCAGCCACGAGAGCAACTGGTTGCCGAAGCCGATGGCTCCGTCCTGCACGCCATCCGTCCGCGGGGTGGGGAGGGTGACCGGGAAGATGTAGCCGCTTTCCTCCGAGCCATCGAGAAGGGCCGTCAATTGATCGAGCGAGAGAAAGCCGACGTGGAGGGCATTGAGCTTGTCGATGGAGCCGAGGATGGCGATGCCCTTGCCTTGGGCCGCGGCGAGGAAGCGCTCCATGGCCTCGCGGCTGGAAAAGACCAGCGACCGCTGGTTTTGCAGCGCGCCGGCCTGCTGGGCGTCATTGTCGCGATTCCAGCCCTCGGGACGCTTGGTGGGTTTGCTCTCCTTGGCGGGCGGATCGTAAGGGACCGCGGGCTTCGTGGCGGCTTTCACGGCGACAGGTGAGGCATCCTCGGGCGGGATCGCGGATCGCGCAATCCACCAGCCGCCGACGCCAGCTGCCAGAATCGCTGCGGCCAGAACCGCCTCTCGCCCTCCTTTTTTCATGCCTTCCGGTAACCCCGATTCACTCCCACGGGTAGCGCGAAATTTCGTATTATCCGCGGGTACATCACCGTTTAACAGCCGCCCTGCCTCAATTTTGTCCCCCGGCTGGTCACAATTCCGGGAATCCGGCTTGCCCAACCGGCCCCCGTCCCGGCAAGCAGGGGGCGCACATGCGTGATTTGTCGGCTCAGCCTGCGTGGCAGGAAGAGGATCTGGGAATGCCCCTCCCGGATTCTCCCCATGCCGTATCTGTATGTCTGCCGACGTGGAAATCCGTGATCGGCTACGAGGAAGGTCGCGACAAGGTGGTCCGCAAGATGCGCATGGGCTACCCGCGCTTTTTCCGCCACCCGCTGGTGAAACGCCTGACCGCGATGGCGGCCGAGGAGATCGCCGAGGAGGGTGAGGAGACATTCGTCTTCCCGAACAAGGTCGCTGCCCAACGCGCCCAACGGTGGATCGAGCGCCGCACCGAGATGGCGGTCCGCTCGGAAAGCTTCAACGGCATGCACGTACTGGCCGTGCCGGTAAAGGCCCGCCAAGCGGCGGTCGATTACCAGCGCTTCACCGGCGAACTCGTCAGCAGCCGTCAGGCCGAGGACTTCCTGGAAGGCAAGTTGCGCTCGGGCGACAAGTCGCATCTGCTCCAGCGTCGGCTGGGCAAGTTGCTCTCCGTCGAGCCAAGCCACGTTTTTATTTTCAACAGCGGGATGGCATCCATCACCGCCGTGCTGCGGTCGTTGCCGGGCGTCAAGGAGGGCAAGAAGACGCTGCAGATCGAGTTCCCCTACGTCGATGCCCTGAAGGTGCAGGAGCAATTCGGCAACGGTGTCGTTTTCCTGAATCAGGCCATCGGTGAGTCGTTCGACGAAGCACTGCGCCGGATCAGCGCAGGCGAGTTCGCCGGTGTCTTCACGGAATGCCCGAGCAATCCGCTGCTGCGCACCATCGATGTCGCACGCGTGGCGGCCGCCTGTGCCGAGGGCGGGGTGCCATTCATCATCGATGACTCGGCCGTCGGACCTTCGAATGTCGTCGCGCTGCGCTATGCGGACGTCGTCACTACCAGTCTAACCAAGTGGCTGTCCGGTGTCGGTGACGTCATGGCGGGCATGGCCTCGATCCGCCCGGACTCCGATCATGCCGGCATCCTGCTCGCCGCGCTCGGCGAGGAAAGCGCGCGCAGCACGCCGCTCTACATCGGCGATGCCGAGGTGCTGCTCTCCAATCTCAAGGGCTTTCCGTCCCGCATGGCGGCCCACAATGCGAACGGTCTGGCGATTGCCCAGATGCTCGCCAATCACCCGGGGGTCGCAGAGGTCTGGCATCCCTCGCTGACCACTCGCGAGGATTACGACAAGATCCGCGCCCCGCGTGGTGGCTATGGGCCGTTGCTGTCCTTCGTCCTGAAGAATCCGAAGAAGGCCCCGAAGGTATTCGATGCCCTGAAGGTTTCGAAAGGGCCGAGCTTTGGCACGCCCTTCACCTTGGCCTGCCCGTACACGATGCTCGCCCATTACACCGAGCTGGATTGGGCGGAGGCGTGCGGTGTGCCATCCCACCTCATTCGCGTTTCTTGCGGCGCAGAGGAAACTTCAGGCTTGCTGAATCACTTTGCGACCGCTTTGGAGCAGGCTTAAAGTCGATTTGACGGCTTTCCGAAGGTTTTTCAGTCACTTGATTTGCTGAAAAGTGATCTAAAGTGCTACCTTAGTAAATGTCCTTGCCTACCTCGGGTAAAGCCCTTGAATCACGTCATTCGTGTCTGGAAATGCAGCTTCTGCTCAGGAAGCGGCCTTTCTTGAACCCCAGCCCAAGACACCGAAACGCATGAAAAGGAAGCCCAAGCTCGCCCTGCGCGTGAATCAGGAAAACCCCAATCATCACCTTTGGAACAATCGCGGGGTCTGGTGGTGTCACCTGACCGTTCACAAGCCGGATGCGACTGCCGAGCGTCTCCGCTTTTCCCTCAAGACCCGCGATGTCGATCAGGCCCGTGAGCGCCGCGACCGCATTTTCCGCCAGATCGCGGAACACTACGAAATCGCCGCTTGAGCGATTTACTCCCAGCCTAACGGCTGCGTGACTGAAGACGGGGTTGTCAGGCCGTTCACGGCGGGCAACCCTTTTTTCATGCTCAAATCCCTAGTAGCCGGCCTCTTTGCCATGGTGTCCCTCGCAGTGGCTGAAGAAAAACCCCGCGACACGCGGCTCTTCGAACTCCGCACCTATCACGCGGAGCCCGGCAAGCTGGATGCGCTGCTGACGCGCTTCCGTGACCACACCTGCAAGCTCTTCGAGAAGCACGGCATGACGAACGTCGGCTACTGGGTGCCGGCCGAGAACAAGGACAACCTGCTGGTCTACTTGCTGGCCTATCCCGATCGCGCCGCCCGCGATGCCGCGTGGAAGGGCTTCCTCGGCGATGAGGATTGGAAGAAGGCCGCCGCCGCTTCCGAAGTGAATGGCAAGCTGGTCGGCAAGATTGATGAACTCTACCTGAACGCGACCGATTTCTCGGCGGAGTTCCCCCCGAACTTGTCCGGCGGGAACGAGCGCTTATTCGAGCTGCGCACTTACACGACCACGCCGGGCAAGCTGCCAAACCTTCACAAGCGCTTCCGCGAGCACACGACTGAGTTGTTCGCGAAGCACGGTATCACCAACGGCCCCTACTTCCAATTGGTCGCTGGTCAGCCCGCCGCGGACGATACGCTGGTCTACATCCTCGCGCACAAGGACGCTGCCGCTGCGGAGAAATCGTGGAATGACTTCCGCGCGGATCCCATCTGGGTGGCTGCGAAGAAGGCCTCCGAGGATGCGGCAGGTGGATCGCTCACCGTTCCGGATGGCGTGAAGTCGGTCTTCCTCAAGCCGGTGAACTTTTCCCCGCTGAATTGACGCGGCGCCTTTGTCCTTGCGTGCGGGGGGCGCATCGGGAGAATCCCGCCCCCTTCCGCGGGACACCATGAACGCGAGCTACCAAGACATCGGCGAGGTTTTTGCGAAGCACGACTCGTTCGTGATCCTCAGCCACGTGCGACCGGATGGCGATGCCATCGGCTCGCAGCTTGCGCTTGGTCTCGCGCTCGAAGCTGCGGGGAAGAAGGTCCGTCTGATCAATGAGGACGGCATTCCCGATAACCTCGTCTTCCTTCCCGAGTCGCAGCGAATCGAGCTGCCGCCTGCGGAGCCGCTCGATGTGGAAGTGGCCATCGCGCTCGATACCGCGACCAAGCCACGGCTCGGCGACAATGCCCTGCATGCCGCCTCGAAGGCGAAGCTGTGGGTGAACATCGACCACCACAAGTCGAACCCTGCTTACGGCGATGTGAATCACATCGACTCGAGCAGCCCGGCCACTGGCCAGATCCTTTACAAGCTCATCACGGCGCTGAACCTGCCGCTGCCGGATGCGTCGCGCGATGCGATCTACGTGGCCGTATCGACTGATACGGGTTCGTTCCAGTATCCCTCGACGACCGAGGAGACCTACCTGATGGCGGCTGACTTGATCCGCCGCGGACTCGATGTCGGGCGCATCAATTCGCTCACCTACGACCACAGCCCGTATCGCCGCGTGGAACTGATGCGCGCGCTGCTCAATACGCTGGAACTCACCGGTGAAGGCCGTGTCGCGTATTGGGATCTCACGATGGCCACCAGCGAACGGATCGGTCTCAAGCCCGAAGACAGCGAGGGGATGATCGATATCATTCGCGGCATCGACGGCGTGATCGTCGCGCTCTTTTTCGAAGAGCTGCCGGACGGCAAGATCCGCGTGTCGATGCGTTCCAAGGATCCTCGTGTGGACGCTTGCCAGGTGTGCATGGAATTCGGCGGTGGCGGTCACGCATTGGCCGCCGGCATTCGCATGGCCGGCCCGCTTTCCGCTGCGAAAGAACGCGTGCTCGAAGCTGTGAAGCGTGCATTGCCCTGATAGACTGACGTTTTTATGAATCGACCGAATCCCGGCCCGATGGTGCCCAGTGGCGTGCTGCTGGTCGACAAGGCTCCCGACATGACCTCGCATGACGTGGTCGCCATTGCCCGCCGTTCGCTGGGTACGAAGAAGATCGGCCACTGCGGCACCCTTGATCCAATGGCCACCGGCTTGCTGATGCTCGTAATCGAGCGCGCGACCAAGATCCAGGACCTCCTGATGAGCGAGGACAAGGAATACCAAGGCACGCTCACGCTCGGCAAGGTGACCTCGACTCAGGATCGCCAAGGCGAAGTTACGGAGGAGAAGGAAGTGTCTGCTTTCAGCGCGGCGCAGATCGATGCCGCCTTCGGTGAGTTCACCGGTGCCTTTGAGCAAATCCCGCCGATGGTTTCCGCGATCAAGAAGGACGGCGTGCCGCTCTACAAGCTGGCACGCAAGGGCCAGGAGGTGGAGCGCGCCCCACGACCAGTGACGGTGTCGAAGTACGAGATCTCTCGTATCGAGCTGCCGGAAGTGGATTTCACCGTGAACTGCTCGAAGGGCTTCTACGTCCGGACCTACGCGCATGATATCGGTGCCAAGCTCGGCTGCGGCGCGCATCTGAGCGCCCTGCGCCGGACCCGCTCGGGACGCTTCACGCTGGAGCGCGCGATCACCGTCGATCAGCTCAAGACGATGCCGCGCGAGGACCTGTGGAAGACCTTGGTGAGCCTCGCCGAGATCTCGCTGATGCGCGGAGCCTAAGGAGTGTCGACATTCCCTGTCGACACGGCGTGGACAGAATGTCCACGCCCCTCAAGGGGCTTGCGGTGGATGCTACGCTCCCTCCGCCATGCTGCTCCCTCCGCTTTCCACAATCCCACCGGAAGTCGTCTCGCTTGACGACTATGAGGCGCTTGCCCGCGAGCGTGTCGAGGAAAGCGCCTGGGCTTATCTGTCAGGCGGAGCCGCGGATGAACTCACGCTGCGCGAGAACCGCGCGGCTTTCGAGCGGCTGAAGCTTTCGCCCCGCATCCTGCGCGATCTTTCCGGCGCGAACACCCGGCTGGAGTTATTCGGCCGGACCTATGCTCATCCAATCTTCGTCGCGCCGACGGCGTTTCACCGGTTGTTCCATCCAGAAGGCGAGCGCGCGACGGTGCTCGGTGCCTCGGCGATGGAGGCGTGCATGACCGTCAGCTCCTCCTCGGGGGAACTGCTCGAGGACTTGGCCAAACAAGGGACGGTGCCGCCATGGTTCCAACTCTACGTCCAGTGGGATCGTGGCTTCACGGCGGAGTTGGTGAAGCGTTTGGAAGGTGCCGGTTACGGGGCCTTGGTGGTGACGGTGGACGCCCCTTTGAACGGCGTCCGCAATCGCGAACAGCGTGCTTCATTTCGCCTGCCACCGGGAATCGAGGCGGTGAATCTGTGCGGTGCGAAATTGATGCCACCGGCGGACCGCGTGTTCGGCAGCGAGTTGTTAGAGACTTCGCTTTCCTGGAAGGATCTGGCGTGGCTGAAGTCGCTCTCGTCCTTGCCGGTGATCTTGAAAGGCGTGCTGCATCCGGAAGATGCCCGCATCGCCGTGGCAGAGGGTGTTTCAGGGATCGTGGTCTCGAACCACGGCGGACGCACGCTCGACACGGTTCCTGCTGCGATCGAGGTGTTGCCGCGGGTTGCCGAAGCAGTGGCAGGGCAAACGCCGATCTTGTTAGACGGCGGCATTCGTCGTGGCACCGACATTCTCAAAGCGCTCGCTTTGGGTGCTTCGGCCGTGATGGTCGGCCGGCCGGTGCTACATGGCCTTGCCGCCGCGGGGGCGACAGGCGTGGCGCACGTGCTGAAGATCTTGCGGACTGAGCTTGAGATCGCGATGGCGCTCACCGGACGGCCAACGCTTTCCTCGATCGATCGCTCCGTGATTTTCGAATGAGGATCACATCTCCGCCCATTGGCGGATCAGGTTGTGATAGACGCCCGTGAGCTGTACCGACGATTGATTCGCTGCTTCGTGATCGGGCAGGGCGGACGAGAGCCGCTGAATGGCGATATCGAGGTCGAAGAGCAGCGAGCGCTGTTCATCGGAGCGGATCATGCTCTGCAGCCAGAAAAACGAGCATAGCCGGGTGCCGCGGGTGACCGGTGTCACTTGGTGCAGGCTGGTTGAGGGATACACGACCATGTGCCCGGCTGGCAGCTTCACGCTCTTGGAGCCGTAGGTGTCCTCGATGATCAGCTCGCCGCCGTCGTATTCCTCGGGACCGGCGAAGAATAGCGTGCAGGAAAGGTCGGTGCGAATCCGGTGGGAGGTGCCCGGGATTTGGCGGATCGATCCATCGACATGGGTGCCAAAGGTTTGGCCGCCTGAGTAGCGGTTGAACATCGGCGGCAGGAAGTGCAGCGGCAGTGCTGCCGACTGGAAGAGAGGGTTCGCCGCAAGCGCCCGCAGGATGCCGTCACCCACCTCGCGCGCCACCGGATGGATGGCGGGGATTTGCATGTTGTCCTTGGCCTTTGCGGCCTGATGGCCGGCCGTAGCCTTCCCGTCCTGCCAATCGGCACCCTCGAGCAAACGGCGATATTCGGCGGTTTGCTCCGGGGTGAGGACGTCGGGGATGCAAAGGATCATGGCCATGTCTCCCCCGGGGCGGGGGAGCCGGGTCAAGGCGATTTCCCGAAATGCGCGCTAAAACGCCCCCTGTTGGCGCCGAATTGTCATTTGCGCAGGTAACGAATTTTTGGTTTTGACAGACTCGGGTAATTGAGACGCATTCGCAACAGCTTTGCGCGAAGCTTCCCAAGAACGACTCGCGTGCCCTGATTCCGACTACGCTTCCATGAACACCGACTCCAGCCTGCGCTCCTCCCGACTTCCGGAGGGCTTTGTTTTCACCGGCACCTTGTTTGCCCTCGGACAACTCGCCGCCCAGACCCCGGCCGCTCCTGCTGCTACCGAAAAGAAGGAAGAGCAGAAGTCCGAGAACATGGGTGAAATGGTGGTTCAGGCGGACCTCGAGAAGAGCCTCTACAAGCCGGAGCGCCTTCAGTCGCCGAAGCTCAACCAGCCGCTGCGTGACATCGCCCAGACCGTGACCGTCATTCCGCAGGAAGTGATCAAGGACCAGGGCGCATCCAACCTGCGCGACGTGCTCCGCAACGTGCCGGGCATCAGCATGCAGGCGGGTGAAGGCGGCGGCGGTCTGCCGGGCGACAACCTTTCGATCCGCGGCTTCAACTCGCGCAACGACATCTTTGTGGACGGCGTGCGCGACGGCGGAAGTTTCTCACGGGATCCTTTCAACATCGAGCAAGTCGAGGTTTTCAAAGGCCCGTCCTCCTCGAACTCCGGCCGCGGCTCCACCGGCGGCTCGATCAACCTCGCCAGCAAGGTTCCGCAACTCCGCCGTTTCACCGACATCACCCTCGGCGGCGGCACGGACGACTACGGGCGTTTCACTTTCGACACCAACCAATCGCTGGAAGACTGGATCGGCTGTGCAGCTTTCCGTCTCAATGGCGTCTATCACACCGCTGACATGCCTGGTCGCGACGTGGTGAGCGAGGAGCGCTGGGGCATCGCGCCGTCAATCGCCTTCGGCCTCGGCACGGACACCCGCTTCAAGGTCAGCTATTATCACCTCCAGCAGGACAACACGCCCGACTACGGCATTCCCTGGGTGCCGGCCCCGAGCACCGCCGCCGGAGTGACGACCACTTACCTCAACGGCCTCGGCAACTTCATCAACCAGCCCGCCCCGGTTCCGTACTCGAATTTCTACGGCATCGATGGCTACGACTTCGAACACGTCCAGAACGACCTGCTCACCGCGACCTTCGAGCACGACTTCAGCGAGAAGGTGAAGCTCCAGAACACCACGCGCTTTGGCCGCACCGACCGCGACTCGGCGATCACCGCGCCGCGTTTCGCCGATGTCGATCCGGCGGCCGGCAACATCACCTACGACGGCACGATCAATCGCCAGCTCCAGCGACGCGAGATGATCAGCGAGTTCTTCACCAACGTGCTGAACGTCAACATCGACTTTGAGACCGGAGCGCTCGAGCATTCGGTCGCGACCGGGGCGGAGGTCACATTGGAGCGGCAGAAAAACCGCAACTCCGCGCAGAACACCAACCAGCCGCAGACCAACATCTTTTACCCCAATCCCAACGACCTGCCGTTGGGGCCGATGCCGGCGATCACGACTCCTTTCGTCGAGTCGCACCTCGACACGATCGCGTTCTACGCCTTCGACACGATCAACGTCGGCGAGCACTGGGAGTTCAATGGCGGAGCGCGCTATGACCACCTCGAAGCGGATTCCGGTCCGATCGCCAACGACGACGACCTGATCAGTTGGCGCGCCGCGGCAATCTACAAGCCGGTCGAGTACGGCAGCGTTTACTTTGCCTACGGAACCTCTTTCAACCCATCCATCGACGCCAACACCGGCCTCGGCCTGACCGCGGCCACCGCCTCACTCGAGCCGGAAGAAAGCGAGACCTTCGAACTGGGCACCAAGTGGGACCTTCTGGATGAGAAGCTCGGGCTGACCGCCGCGATTTTCCACACCGAGAAGACGAACGCCCGCACCCCGGCGCTGGCCGGCGGCGGCACGGTGCTCGCCGGAAATCAAACCGTCGACGGGATTGAATTCGGCGTGGTCGGCAACATCACCGACAACTGGCAGGTCCTCGCCGGCTACACCTACATGGAAAGCGAGACCGAGGAGTCGAACACCGCTGCCGAAGTCGGCCAGGCGCTCGGCAACACCCCCGACCACAGCGTCAGCCTGTGGACCAACGTGGACATCACCGACAAGCTCAATGCCGGCATCGGCGGCAGCTACGTCGGCGACCGCCGCAATGGCAATGGTGCCACCGCCCGCACCGCGCCTGACTACATCACCGTGGACGCCATGGCCGGCTACGAGATCACCGACTGGTGCACGGTCCGGCTGAACGTCTACAACATGTTCGACGAGCAGTACATCGACCGTGTTGGTGGTGGCCACTTCATTCCGGGAGCCGGGCGCGCGGCCGTGCTTAGCACCACCTTCACCTTCTAACGGTTCGTTCGCCCTTTCATAGGTTGCTGCAAAGGGACGGGAGGTGCGCCAGGGCGTGCTTCCCGTCCCGATTTTCACGCCACGATGCCTGTTGCCGATCCAGTCAAGGAACCCGCCGCCGTTGCCGCCGTCCGGTCGCAAGCCGAGGCAAAGAAGCGGAAGGCATTTTGGACAAAGCAATTCTACCTCTGGCACTGGGTCAGCAGTGCCATCTGCCTGGCGGCGATGCTGCTGTTTGCCTTCACCGGCATCACCCTGAATCACGCGAAGGATATCGCCGCAAAGCCGCAGGTCACGGAGCGCAAGCTCGTCCTGACGTCGGATCTAGCAAAGACCGTCGCTTTCAATGGCGAGGCTGATGGCAAGGCTCCGCTACCGGAGGAACTCGCGGCATGGCTCTCGAAGGAACTGCGCACGGCCGTGAAAGGAAAGACGGCGGAGTGGTCCGAGTTTGAGATCTATCTCAGCCTGCCGCGCCCTGGTGGCGATGCATGGCTGACCATCGATCGTGAGAGCGGCGAGGTGACTTACGAGCTCACCAAGCGCGGGGCGATTTCTTATCTCAACGACCTTCACAAAGGCCGCAACACTGGTGGCGCATGGGCGTTGTTCTTGGACGTCTTCTCGGTTGCTTGCGTCGTCTTCTGCCTTACCGGTCTGGCACTGTTGTGGGTGCATGCCAAGCGCCGCCCCAAGACGTGGCCGGTCGTCATCGCCGGCATGGTGCTGCCGGTGATCATCATCGTTTTCTTCGTTCACTGATCTCATGAAAAAAGCATTCCTGTTGCTCACGCCTGGCCTTGCCTCTGCAGGTGCTGGCGAGATCCAGCTCACCATTGAAATCCCGCGGCTCGAAGTCGCGGAGTATCATCGCCCTTATGTCGCGGCTTGGCTTGAGAAGCCGGACAAGTCCCACGCCGCGAATCTCGCCGTCTGGTACGACACCGAGATGAAGAACGCCGAGGGCGAGAAGTGGCTCAAGGACATCCGTCAGTGGTGGCGCAAGAGCGGACGCTCGATGAAAATGCCGGTGGATGGCGTGAGCAGCCCTACGCGTCCGGCGGGTGAGCACACCATCACCATTCCCGAAAAGGTCGCCACCTTGCCCGCCCTCGCAGAAGGCGAATACGAACTCGTGGTCGAAGCCGCACGTGAAGTCGGTGGCCGCGAGATGGTCCGCGTGCCCTTCAAGTGGGACGGCAAGACTGCGGTCGACGCCTCCGGTGCCGGCAAGGCCGAACTCGGCAAGATTGCCATCAAGATCGAAACCAAATCTTCCAACTGAATTCCCATCATGAACATGAAACCGTTGCTGGCGCTTGCCGTCCTTGTCGCTCTTTCCAGTCCTGCGCTTGCGCACCGTTTCTGGATCTTGCCGTCGTCGACCGTGCTTTCCGGTGAAGAGCCGTGGGTCACTTTCGACGCTGCCGTTTCGAACAATCTCTTCTTCCCTGACCACGTGGCTCCGCCGCTTGAGGCATTCAAGGCAATCGGTCCAGATGGCCAGCCTGTCGAACTGCAGAACGGCTCGAAGGGCAAGTATCGCACGGTCTTCGACCTCGCGCTTGGCAAGGAAGGCACCTACAAGGTGGCAACCGTGCGCGAGATGATTCTCGCGACTTGGAAGGAAGGCGAGGAGACCAAGAACTTCCGCGGCAACGAGGCCGAGTTCAAGGCAGCAGCGCTTGAAGGAAAGCCGGAGCTTAAGGTGACCAATAGCTACTCGCGCGTGGAGACTTTCGTTACTCGTGGTGAGCCTACCAAGGAGGCACTGAAGCCAACGGGCAAAGGTCTTGAGATCGTTTTCGATCAGGCTCACCCGAATGACCTCTTCGCGGGCGAGAAGTCGACCTTCGTGCTTCAATTGAACGGTAAGCCCGCCGCCGGTGTGAAGGTCAGCGTGATCAAGGGTGACGATCGCTACCGCAGCGAAGCCGGTGAGATCAGCGCGACCACCAATGATAAGGGTGAGTTCGAGGTCACATGGCCCGAAGCCGGTCGCTTCTGGCTGAATGCGGCCGTGGGTGCCGGTGCTCCTCAGGGTGGAGCACCGAAAGGCGAGGGAAAACCACAGGGCGGTCCTCCCAAGGGTGGTGCCGGTCCTCGCTCGGCCTACACCGCCGTCTTTGAAGTGCTGCCAGAGTGACCGATGATTTGCTAGAGTCGCGACGGGTATTGATCCCGCGCGATGTCCCCGCCGACGCACTGCGTGGGGCCGGTAGCGGCCTTCCGCTGTGCGAGTTGGCGGGGAAGACGATGGGCACTTTCTGGAGTGCCCGCTTGCAGCTTCCGCGCGGCCTTAACCTCGAATGGGTGGAGGCCGCGCTCACGTCTTCCTTCGGGCTCGTCATTCGGCAGATGAGCCATTGGGACGAGACCTCGGAGCTCTGCCGCTTCAACCGTTCTGAGGCTGGAACGTGGCATGAGTTGTCGCCTGAGTTATTCCAAGTGCTTTCACGGGCAGTCGAGGTCGCGCGGATTTCCGATGGTCTGTTAGATCCAACGCTTGGTGAGATTGTCGATCTGCATGGCTATGGGCCGTCTTGTTCAAGTCATCCCGAGCGACTTCCAGCCGCTCGCGGACGAGCTGGCTGGCAGAAGCTCAAGCTGGATCCCAAGGGGCGTGTCTGGCAGCCGGGCGGCTTGAGGCTCGATCTTTCCTCGATCGCGAAAGGCTACGCGGTGGACCTCGCTGCGGAGCGGTTGTCGTCGCTCGGGGTGGAGCATTTTCTCATCGAGATCGGCGGCGAACTCCGCGGCCAAGGCTGCAAGCCCGATGGCGAGCCATGGTGGGTTTCGCTAGCACGTCCATCGAACGATCTCCCTGAGACCGTTGTCGCTTTGTGTGGTCTGTCCGTGGCCACGTCCGGTGATGCTTTTCGCCGCCACCTGATCGATCCGCGAACTTCGCTGAGTGCCGATGATGGGCTGGCCTCGGTCAGTGTTTTTGCCAAGGAGTGCATGGATGCGGACGCGTGGGCCACCGCGCTTTTCATTGCTGGTGCTGATGAGGGGCTGAAGCTAGCGGAGCGGCAGAAGCTGCCAGCGCTGTTCACGCTTCGCACGGGAAACGGGCATGCCGACCGGTGGTCATCTGCGCTTGAGGCCATGCTCGGATGAGATCGCGGGCACAATCGCGATTGTCAGCGACCTCATGATCGGGCACATGCCCGTCCGTCCGCATGTTCCAGCGAATCCGAAAACTCGTGTTCTGGGCCCACCTTGTCGCCGGGGTGGCGGCGGGACTCTTCATCCTGCTGATGGCGACCACTGGCCTGCTACTCTCCTTTGAAAGACAGATCACGGAGACGGTGGAAGGTTTCGGCCGCAAGCCAGCGATTGAACCTGTGAATCCGGAACAGCTGGTTTCCCAACTGAAGTTTGACTTGAAGGGAGGCACGGGCCTCTCGATCTCATCTGATCCACATCTGCCGGTTGCTATCCAATTCGGCAAGGAGAAGACCGTGTTGGTGAATCCGCCCAACGGGGGGGTGCTCTCTGAGAATGCGAAGACGCGCTCCTTCTTCCAGTTCGTTACGGGTGTCCATCGCTGGTTGGCGCTGAAGCCGGAATTGCAGGAGACGGGCAAGAGCATCACTTCCGCTGCGGGACTCGTGTTTTTCTTCCTGATCCTGAGCGGTCTCGTCATTTGGATTCCCAAGCGCTGGACCAAGCAGGGGGTGAAGGTCATCACGTCGTTTCAACGCCAGCTCAAGGGCCGTGCCCGTGATTGGAACTGGCATAATGTGCTGGGCATCTGGTTCGCGCTGCCGCTGTTGGTTATCACGTCGACTGGAATAGTCATCGGCTATCCGTGGGCGAACAATCTGGTCTTCCGTCTCGCCGGTGAAGAACCGCCAGCGCCGAAGGGCAAGGGTCCGTCGCCCGGTGGCCCCGCTTCCGCTGCGATCTCGACAGCGGGTTGGAACGCGGCATTTGCCACGGTGCAAAGCCAGAGTCCCGGCTGGCAGTCCATTCAGTTTCAGTTTCCACAAGGGAACGCGAAAGAAGGCGTGTTTCAGGTTTTCAAGAGCCATCGCGGTCGTCCTGATTTGCGCCAGGTCGTCACTGTTGATCTGGCCAGTGGTGAAGTTCGCAAGGTGGAACGATTTGAAGACCAGAGCGCCGGCCGTCGCTGGCGAACGTGGATCCGCTGGATTCACACCGGTGAGGCTGGTGGCTGGGCGGGGCAGTTGCTCGCTGCGTTTTCCGCGATGGCGGCGATCGTGCTGGTCTGGACCGGCTTGGCTTTGGCTTGGCGTCGCTGGCGAAGATCGCGCGCCAAGGCTTAGGCCACGATGTCCTTCACCACCTTTGCCGGTTCCACGCCGGTCAGGCGCTGATCGAGACCTTGGAACTTGAAGCTCAGCTTTTCGTGGCTCAGCCCGAGCTGGTGAAGAATGGTCGCGTGCAGGTCACGGATGTGAACCGGATTTTGGACGATGTTGTAGCTCATCTCATCCGTTTCCCCATAGACTTGTCCGCCCTTGATGCCTCCACCGGCGATCCACAGCGAGAAGCAGCGCGGATGATGATCGCGGCCGTAGTTCGTTTCGCTTAGGCCACCTTGGCAATAGATGGTACGACCGAACTCGCCGCCGAACACCACCAGCGTGTCCTCCAGCATGCCGCGCTGCTTGAGATCCTGGATCAGGCCGTAGACGCCTTGGTCCACGTCCTTGCATTGAGAGGTGAGGTCACGCGGCAGATCCCCGTGCTGGTCCCAGCCACGGTGGAAGATCTGCACGAAACGGGTGCCGCGTTCTAACAGGCGACGCGCCATCAAGGCCGAGGCGGCGAAGGTGCCACCGACCTTGCTGTCCTTGCCGTAAAGCTCGAACACGTGCTCGGGCTCCCCGGACATGTCGGCGAGTTCCGGAACAGAGGCCTGCATGCGGAAAGCCATTTCATACTGCTGGATGCGGGTCTGAATCTCCGGATCGCCAACGGCTTCGTAGGAGCGCTGGTTCATCGCATTGAGACCATCCAGCATCTTGCGTCGCAGGTCGCGGGAGATGCCCGGGGCGTCCTGTAGATAAAGCACGGGATCGCCCTTCGATCGCAGCGCCACGCCGGCGTGCTTGCCCGGCAGGTAACCGGAGCCCCACAGCCTTGCGGAGATCGCCTGGACATTCGAGTAGGGCGAACTGTGCTGGGCGTGCAGCACCACGAAGGTGGGCAGATCCTCATTCATGCTGCCGAGGCCGTAGGAGAGCCACGACCCGAGCGAGGCTTTGCCCGACTGCATCGAGCCGGTGTAGACGAGCTGGTTGGCCGGCTCGTGGTTGATCGCCTCGGTGTGCATCGATTTGATGAGGCAGATGTCGTCCGCCATCTTCCCGGTCCATGGCAGCAGCTCGCTGATCCAGGTGCCCGACTGGCCGTACTGCGCGAACTTGAAGATCGTCGGTGCGAGCGGGAAGGCCGCCTGCCCGGAGGTCATGCCGGTGAGGCGCTGACCTTCCTTGGCCAGCCAATCCTTGAGGTTTTCCTTGAAGCGCTTCTTCAGCTCCGGCTTGTAGTCGAAGAGATCGAGCTGCGACGGCGCGCCGATGAGTGAGATGTAGATCGCCCGCTTCGCCTTCGGGGCGATGTGCGGCATCATCTCCTGCATCACATCGGGAAACGCGCGCCCGCTTCCCAATAGCGAGGAAAGCGCCGCCACGCCGAGGCCGGTGCCGTTTTTCCGGAAGAACTGCCGGCGGGTGATGGCAGAATTGTAGTCGGTGATCGAGTTCATGGCGGACTACTTGTTGAGCGTTTCGTCGAGATTGAGGAGCTGGCTGGAAACGAGCGTCCATGCCGCGAGTTCGGGAACATCGAGGGTGGGATCGGCCTTGGTTTCGCCGTTGGAGATCATCGTTTGTGCTTCCTTCGCGTCGGCCCGGTAGACCTCGAGGGCGGAGGCCTGTGTTTCCATGGCGAGCTTCCGCTCGGGTTCCGCCAAGGTTCGCGAAAGCAGGCGAGTGCTGATGAAATCGAGTCGTGCGGAAGCATCGGCTGATGCCTTCATGGCATTTTCCGCCAAGCGTCGCGATGCCTCGATGAACTGCGGGTCATTCAAGGTGACAAAGGCCTGTAGCGGTGTATTCGTGCGGTCGCGGCGGACACAGAAAACCTCGCGGCTCGGAGCATTGAGAATCTCCATCGCAGGGTGAGGCGCAGTGCGTTTCCAGAAGGTGTAGACCGAGCGGCGGTAGAGCGCCTCGCCATTGTCTTGCTTGTAGAAGCGGGTGTTTGACTCCTTCATAGCGACCGCTTCCCAGATCCCTTCAGGCTGATACGGCTTCACCGGTGGACCGCCGATCTTCGGAGAAAGCAGGCCGGCAGTGGCAAGTGCGGTATCGCGCAGCACCTCGGCATCCATCCGGTAGCGCGGGCCGCGGGAGATGAGGCGATTCGACGGATCCTTCTCCAGCTTCTCTGGCGAAACCGCACCCGATTGCCGGTAGGCGGTGGAGGTGACCATCAGCTTCACCATGTGGCGGTAGTCCCACTTTGAATCGACGAACTCGGCGGCGAGCCAATCGAGCAGCTTCGGATGGCTGGGACGTGCGCCCATGATGCCGAAGTCGTCATTGGTCTCTACGATGCCGGTGCCGAAGAGATAATACCACGCGCGGTTCATGGTGACGCGGGCGGGCAGGGGATTGGCGGGGTCATTCAGCCAGCGGGCGAGGCCCAGGCGATTCTTCGGAGCATCGGCAGCCATCGGGGGAAGTACGGCGGGCGTCGTAGCTGCGACCTTCTCGCCCTTGTCCGAATAGACGCCGCGGGTCAGCACGTGGGCGAAGGGCTCGCTTTTCTTTTCCTCCATCACCAGCGACACCGAGCCGCGGGCGCGCAGGGTGCTTTGCTCGGTCTTGAGGGCATCAAGTTTCACCCGCAGTTCGCGCGAAGGCGCATCGAGGTTAGCGAGGTAGTAACCGAAGAGAGTATCGAGCTGCTCCTTGGTCCGCTGTTCGGCAGGCATGGCCGCGATGTGCTGGAGCATGCTGTCCTGCGCCAAGTTGGCGATCTCCTGTGGCGGCAAGAGGCGACGATAGAAGCGAAAGTCCTGCAGGGCCACCTTGCCATTGAGCTTCGAGTCGTTGTTCTCGCGCGATCCGAGGCGCAGTGCCACATTGGTCTCGATGGTCCCTCCGACAGAATTCGGAGAGGTGGCGCCGCTAGCATTCTGGCCATCGATATAAATGGTGCTGGCCTGATTGGCGGAGGTGGTCCCGTCGAAGGTGACCATCACGTGATGCCACTCGCCGGGCTTCAGTGGATTCGGCGCGACGATCTTGTTCGCGGAATTGTCCCATGAGTCGATCACGTGAGAGGCGGGCCGGCCGCCTTGCAGGTAGAGGTCCCAGCCGCGGAAACTCTCGGCAGGATTCATGCGCGCGATCACCGCCCCAGTGGGTGCGCCTTCGAGACGAATGAAGCCGCCATAGGTGACGCGATCACCGCGCGAAAAGCTTGCGAGGTCTCCTAGCTCGACCGGTGCATCGCTGACCACGGGTGCCTTGCCGAGCGGTGCATCGATGCGCGAGAGATTCGCCGGCCATTCGCGCGACTGGCCATCGACGAGGCCGCGCAGCGGGCCCTCCGACTCGGTGAGCGGCAGATGCAGCACGAGCGTCGAATCGACATCCTTCGGCGGAGCGATGGTAGCATTGGCGAGCCATGCGTCGAACTCCGGACGTGCAGAGCCCTTGCGATCGGCGAGCGCCTTCTCGGTGCCGGAAAGGTCGCCGGCGAGTGTTCCCCAGCGCTCTCGATCTTCCACTAGTGGCACGAAGACATTCGGCGGATGCTCGGCGTTGTTGCCATCGAGCGCACTCATCGGCGTGTTCCGGAAGAACGCGGTCAGCGAGTAGAACTCCTTCGTGGAAACCGGGTCGAACTTGTGGTCGTGGCAAGCCGCGCAGCCGGTGGTGAGGCCGAGCCAGACAGCGGACACCGTTTCCACCCGGTCCTTGGCGTAGATCGCGTCGTATTCCTCGGAGATCGCGCCGCCCTCACCGGTGGTGGCGAGGCAGCGGTTGAAGCCGGTCGCCACCTGCTGGTCGAGCGTCCTGTTAGGAAGGAGGTCGCCTGCCATCTGCTCGGTGGTGAACTGGTCCCACGGCATATTCGCTTGGAACGCCCGCACGACCCAATCGCGGTAAGGCCAGATCGCGCGGTAGTTGTCGATGTGGATGCCGTGCGTGTCGGCGTAGCGTGCGGCATCGAGCCACTGGCGGGCGAAGTGTTCGGCGCTGGCGGTGGTGGTGAGCAGGCGGTCGACTTCAGTATCGAGTTTCTCCCAAGTGAATGCCGCGACTTCCTCGGGCGATGGAGGTAAACCTGTGAGGTCCAGATGGAGGCGGCGGTAAAAGCGTGCCGGTGTTTCGGTCGGATTCGGCTTCAGGCCTTTCTCCTCCAGTTTCGCAGCGATGAAGCGATCGATCGGATTCGCGGCCCAGTCCTTGCCGGCTTCCGGCAGATCAGGTCGCTTCACCGGGATGAAGGACCAGTGTGCCTCGTACGGGGCCCCCTGCGCGATCCACTTCTCCAGTACTGCCACCTGTTCGGCGGAGAGCGTCTTGTGGGACGCCGGCGGCGGCATGATTTTCTCCGGATCCTGCTCGTGGATGAGCTTCACCAGCAGGGACTCCTCCGGCTTGCCCTTCACGATGACCGGCTTGCCGTCCTCCCTGACTGCGAATGCCTCCTTTTCTAGATCCAGCCGGAGCGGAGCCGCCTTTGGCTCGCGGGTTCCCGAGTCCGGCCCGTGGCAGTGATAGCAATACTCCGAGAGCACCGGCTGGACGTGTTCGTTGAAGGAAATCGTCTCTGGCAACTGGATCGGCGCAGACTTCGCGGGTTCCTCGGTCGCCTTCACTTCCTTGTCCGCGGTTGCGGAAGCGGTCCGTTCGCACGAGGGAATCGTCAGCGAACAAACGGCCGCGAGGGTGAAAGTGAAGGATTTGAATCGCATTTTCAAACTAGTTTAGTGATCTGGATGGCGATTTCCAGCGGATTCCGCTCAAACGTAAGCCGGGAACCGAAGCTTTCAGTCCGTCCAATATCGTACCCTTTCTTGTGGCTTCTGACGGTATGGCGCAAAAAGTGCCCGACATGAAGTCACCGATTCATGCGACATTCCTTTTCCCGGCATGTCCATTTTTGCCCGAAGTGAGCCATCCCCACGGGCACATGATTACCCGATCGCTCGGTCCGGTGAAATGCGACCGCTTCTATTTCGCGGCGCTGAGCTATGCCCAGTCACTCTGGCGAGAGGGCAAGCCGGCGCAGGCGATCCTCCAGCTCAACAAGGCCTTCATGGCGGATCTTAGCGGGGATCAGGAGGTTCTCGGAAAATTTCCGCCGCCCTACGCGGCGTTGGTGTGGTTGCTCCGGAATCGGCTCGAAGATCGTTTTCTAGGGAATCCGGTCCGCCACTTCCAGCACTTGGCGACGCGGGTGAGTGGCGAGCGGAAGGAGATCCGTTCTTGGCGGGCTTGGGCGTGCTTTCACCTGTCTCAGCGAGTGCTGCCGGGGGAGGAGTTCCCGCCGGATGAGGAGCAGATGGCGAAGGAGCAAATCGTTTTCCCCGTCTGGGGCGATGTTTTGGAGATGATCCGCCAAAATGGCTGGCGCGGAGAAGCGGAGGTGTTGGAGTCAGTGGGATCGGCGCTTTGAGGGAATACTGGGAGCTCGGGATTTGTCCCGCTTCGCCGGTCCCGCGAACTTACTGTGCAAGCGGGATGAATCCCGCGGTCCCAGTCATCGCTCGTTGTCAGAGTCGAAGAACTGCCGGTGGTTTGCGGCGGTCAGCGCCGAGAGTTCCTCCACGGGGATCTCCAGTCGCTCCGCCAAGCCTTCCGCGATGCGGACCAGGTTCGCCGGATGGTTCCCCTCCGCGGAACCGCGGGCGATGAATTCTTCCGGTGGCATCATGTCCGGCGCGTCGGTTTCCAAGAGGAGTCGGTCCCGAGGCACCGCTTTGAAGGCATCCACCACCTTGGCCTTGCGTGGTTGGAGGAAGTATCCGGAGAACGAAAACCACGCTCCAAGATCCCCGAGTCGCTTCGCCAGTTCTGACGAGCCGCCGAAGGAGTGAAGCAGGAATTTCTCCGGCGGCTTCTCTTGATCGAAGGCGGCGAACAGGGGCTCCCACGCTTTGAGCGCGTGGATGGTCACGGGCAGCCCTCGTTCGCGGGCGAGGGCAAGCTGCGGGAGAAAGACGTCACGCTGGATTTCCAAGGCTGGCTCGGTGACCCAGCCGTCGAGTCCGCACTCACCGATGGAGGCATTCGGGAAGCGATCGAGAAAGCCTTCCAACAGCACCAGCCACTTGCCGGAACGGAGGTGAGCTTTCCATGGATGAAGGCCAAAGGCTGGGCGGATGAAGTCGGGAAATTCCTCCGCCAGCCGGGCCACCGGGTCCCAGTCATCTTCACCCGTCCCATTCACGACGCAGCCCGCCACTCCTGCGTCCCGCATTTCCGCGATGATCCGCACAGGATCCGCGAAACGCTGGAGGTGGTTGTGGGAGTCGTAGAGGGTCATCGTATTAAGGAGTGCCGACCACAGGTCGACACCACGTCGACGGAACGTCGACCCTCCTTATTCCACTTCCACGATCAAATTGATCTCCACTGCCACATTGAGCGGCAGGGCGGCGGCACCGAGAGCGGTGCGGGAGTGTTTGCCCTTGTCGCCGAAGATCTCAATCAGCAGCTCGCTGGCGCCATTGACCACTTGTGGGTGGCCGTAGAAGTCAGGCGCGGAGTTTACGAAGCCATTCAGCGCGACGATCTGCTTCACCTTGTCGAGCGAGCCGATCTCCTGCTTCACTACCGCGAGACGGTTGAGGATGATGATGCGCGCGCCCTCCTGAGCTTCCTCGATCGAAACGTCAGCCGGGACCTTGCCCACGATCTTGCGGTCGCCATCGATCGGCAGGCCACCGGAAAGGAACAGCAGGTTGCCGCTGCGGACGCAATTGACGTAGGCGGCGACGGGAACGGGGACTTCGGGGAGCTTGTGGCCGAGGCTTTCGATGCGGGCGAGGATGCTATCCATGCCGGAGACTCAAGACTCCAAGCCCCAGGACGCAAGACCGGAAAGCGCGAGTTCGATCCCAAGATCCTCAGCGGGAAGATGCGTCGTCCGCCGTCACGCCTTTTCCGGCTCGGCCTTGGGTCGCGTCCATCGCCATGCGATAGAGGTCTTCATCGGAGTCAGGGCCTTTCACGACCGAGAGGTTACGCAAGAGCTTCCGATCGATGGGACCGTAGTCGATCTTGTCATCCACCCATGCGCTCCGATTGCCATAGGTCACGAGGGCATAGACTCTCCCTTTCAAGTATTCCCGCAGTTGCGGGGAATCCTGCGCGTCGAGATTGCGGAGGTTATGGACCACCAGCTTCAGCTCTTGCTCGCCCGGCTGATAGAGGCGCTTGGTTAGCATTGTCGCGACTATGAATCCGACGGCGCACCCGACAACAATCCCTGCCGCGAAAATCCATCCGCCCCGCTTTGTCATGGGGAAGGCTAATGGTTCCGAGAAAAAGCGCCAAGTGCCGACCCGAAGAAGTTCCGGATCAGTTGCTTTCCTTTACCGGGTGCGACGCAGGAGCCGCCGGAGCAGCGGGCGGCGGCGGGAAATCATCCGTCAGCAACGCGACGAGCTGCTTGCCCGAGCGAGTCAGGGCGGCGCCGTTGCCGGTGCCCTCGATCAAGCCGCGGGTCAGGTAGCGATGGCTGACACGCGAATTGCGCACCGCGGTCACTACCGGCTCGGCGACCGGGCGTTGGCTCGGGGCGATGCCAGTGATCAGGCCGGTGGCGGAAAAGGAAAGCTCCCACGAAGGCGACGTCTCATTGATATCGCCCTTCACCATCCAGCGATGACGCTGGGCAAAGTCCCAGGTGCCGTCGCGCGGGAGGGTGACCTTGAAATAGGCCGGAGTCGAAAGCACGAAGTCCTGCAGGCGCAGTTGCGGGTTTTTCTGGTGGTCCAAGAACAATGCGGCGACGTCCATGCCGGCGAGGTTCATGCCGTTGAAGTTGCCGTGGAAATTGGTGCCGCCGGAGTAGGTGTGGTGCCAGCCCTCGTAGTGCGAGCTCATCAGCAGGCACATCTCGAGGTGGACGTGGGCGCGCGTGCGATCGATGCCCGCGCCGGTGTAGCCCATGCGACCGAGCACCGAGCCCGGCTTCACGGCGTCTCCCGGCTTGGCCGTCACGTCGGCGAGGTGGGCATAGACGCTGTAGAAGGCGTCTCCTTCGAACTTATGCTCCACCACGACGTATTTGCCGTAGTTAGAACGTCCGGCGACGTTGCTGGCGTGGACGACGGTTCCGTCGGAAACCGACATCACGAGGTCGAGTGGATTGCCCGCTTTGTCGCGCTTGGTTGGCTGGATATCGATGCCCTCGTGGAACTTCGTCAGCACCACATCCTGCCCGAGGCGGATCGGGGTGCGGACGAAGCCGAAGCTGCCGCCTTCCCAGGGCTTGGTGGTCTCGCCCTCGAAGGTGCGGTCCACATACATGTAAAACTTCTCCGGCTCGCCGGTGAGAAGATGGTGATTCTCCGTCGGGAGCTGAAGCTCGAGAGCGGAGAGGGGAGTCAGGAATGCGAGAGCGAGAGCGATCTTGCGGAGCATGTCGGAATCAGCGTCGGGGCTTGGCTTCCCCGATGCGGGGAATCTCCTTGTCGAAAGCTTCGATTTCCGCGGCGCCGATGCCCTTCCAGATGACGAGATGGCCGTCCTCGATCATCTTGTCGATGACCACGGCATCGACCCTGCGGCCGTTGACCATGGCGAGCATCCAGCGGTTGACATTGGCGTTGGTGACTGCGGCGATCCGGTTCTTGGCGGAAGGTTTGAGCTGGATCACCATCCCGAAGCCCTGGCCATCCTGCGATGGGAAGGGATTGAAGGCGGCGATGTCCTTCGTCATGACCTCGGGGTTGCGGCGGAAGACCATCTGCTGTCCGGCATTGAACTGCTGGAAGATCATCTTCGGGTTGTCCGAAGGATCTCCCTGCAGGTGAAAGGAAATGCCGGAGTTCTCGCCCTTTTTTCCACCGGCTTGGGCGGTCAGCCCGGGGCACAGCGAAAGGAGGGCGATGGCAAACAGGCGCGGCAGGGTCATGGCGGCGGAGCTTGCCTGCCATGCCGCGCTTTGGGAATCGGAAAATCGGGGCGTTAGGCGACTCAGCCGAGCGGGCTCGGGTAGTCTCCGGCGGCCACCAGCTTCGCGATCGACTCGACCACGTGCGGCTTGTCGTCCGGATAAGTCACGCCGAACCACGAAGATGTGGTATCGAGCACGCGGCAGTCGGCTTTTTCGCGGCGGATCAGGTCATCGACAACCGTGGGGATGTAGCACTCGGACTTCTGCTCGCCGCCTTTTTCCTTCAGGAAGGTGGTGAAGTGCTCCTCAAGCTGGGCGAAGTATTCCACGGTGAAACCCCAGAAGTTCATGGAGACCGGGCAGATATCGGCGATTTCGCGGCGGCTGCCGTCGAGGGCGGTGCCGCGGACGATGCCGTCCTCTTCACGGGCGATTTCCACGACTTCCTCGACATCGGTAAGGAGGCCCTCGGCGTCCGTCTGGCAGATGCCGCGGTTGACCGAGCCGTGCTCGGAGAGGGTGTTTTTCAGCGGGTAGCCCACCATCGAGTAGTGGTCTTTGCCAGCGGCGCCGGTCTCGGAGGCGAACCAGCGGGCGATCACCTGATAGGCGTCCGCGCCGTAGAAATCGTCGGCATTGATGACCGCGAAGGGGCCATTCACCACGTGGCGGGCGGCGCGGACGGCGTGGGCGGTGCCCCAAGGCTTGGTGCGGCCATCCGGGACAGAGAAGCCCTCCGGCAGGTCATCGAGCTTCTGGAAGGCGTAATCGACCTCGATCTTTCCGGCGAAACGTGCGCCGACGCTGCTCTTGAAGGCCTCCGCGAAATCCTCGCGGATGATGAAGACCACCTTGCCGAAGCCAGCGCGGATGGCGTCGAAAACCGAGTAATCCAGCACGGTTTCGCCGCTCGGGCCCATCGGGTCCATTTGCTTCAGGCCGCCGTAGCGGGAGCCCATGCCGGCGGCGAGAACGAGGAGAGTTGGTTTCATCAGGTCAGGTCGGGAAAAGTTCGGCGGGGTTATGAGCGGCGACCTCGTTTCGGGCAATGCGGAATGGCGCATGCAGGCGGGGGAAAGGCGAAGCTTCGATCACTCGATCTCGATGACTTCTTCTCCGAAAACTCCAATTACCTGCGTCTCTCCGATCATCGTGGTCTGGCGAAGATGTTGGTGACCATGGAGCAAGTAGCGTGGCTTGGCCGTTTCGATGTAAGTTAGCAGGCCCTCGAATCCCTGGTGGATGTCGGTGTCCCGTTCATGAATGCGGCCGGCGAGTTGTGGGAGATGAAGACATCGACCCGAGGGAAACTCCGGAGCATCCGGGTTACCTCCTCCTGGTCAAAGAGATGGTGTCCGCGTGGCTTGTAGCGTCAGCTCCCGTTGAAGCCCGCGATGGAGAAGCCGCCGAAGTGCTCGATCGTGTAGTGGAGCGGCTTAACGAAGCTTGGAAAAGGAGCGTCGGAGTCGTGGTTTCCTTTCACGCCGAATGCGGTCTTCGGCGAGTATTTCCAATAGGCCTTTTCAAGGGATGCATCCCAGAGGTCCCCGAGGCATATCAGGAGGTCGATCGGGCCTGGATTCAGATGTCCGACAAGTGAGTCGTCGTCGGCGATGGCTAGGGCTCGAAAGGGCATTTACTATCAAGAATAGCTGTGGAGACCGGATCTGTTAGTTCGCTTCGTGTCAGTGGGCGTCTTTCCACCGGATATCCCGCCGGATGCCCACGACATGGAAATGATCGTCGGAGTCTGCGATGTAGCCTTTCTCATTCACTTTCATGCCCTCGGCCTCGAGCAGGCGCTTCTGCTTGGCAGCCAGTTCGGAATCCATGGACTGGCTGATCCGGGCGTCGGCCGCGACCACACGGTGCCACGGCAGGTCCCTGGCCTCCTCCTCCGTCAGCCTGCTCAGGGTCTGGGCCACGTGGCGCGGGTTGCAGTTCATATGGACGGCGATGGAGCCATAGGTGGTGAACCGGCCTACGGGGATCCGAGCGACCAGCCGGATCACTTCGGCGCGGATGCGGGCGAAGGCTGTGGATTTCGGCATGGATTGCTTTTCCCCGTGCGAGTCCTGCCGGGCGAGTCGAAAGCGGTTGCGGCCCTTGCTGCGGGTTGTTTAGGCTCCGCCCGTGCCGGAGACCGAGGAAGCCCAGAGAACCGCTGTGGATTTGGATCGCGACTACGTTCGCGAGGTCTTCCGGGCGATGCTCCGGTCGCGACTCCTTGAGAACAAGCTATCGAGCCTCTACAAGGCCGGCAAAATCGTCGGCGGCGTCTACCTCGGGAAGGGTCAGGAGGCGGTCAGCGCCTCACTCGGTGCCTCGCTGATCAAGGGCCGCGACATCTTCGCCCCGCTGATCCGCGACCAAGCCGGCCGGACGGCCTTCGGCGAACCGCTGATCGATTGCACCCGGACTTATCTCGGCTCGGTCCTCGGGCCGATGAGGGGCCGGGACGGCAATATCCACCGCGGCCGCCCGCTCGACGGGATGCCGGCGATGATTTCCCACCTCGGCGCCGCCGTGTCGGTGGTCGCTGGGATGCTGATCGCCCGGCGCTTGAAAGGAGAGCTGGCAGGAGTGGTCGGCGCTACCTGCGTGGGCGATGGCGCGACCTCCACGGGAGCGTTTCACGAAGGGCTGAACATGGCCGCCGTCGAGCGGTTGCCGATGGTCGTGGTCGTCGGCAACAACCAGTTCGCCTACTCGACGCCGACCGATCGCCAGTTCGCCTGCGAGGATCTGCTGGACCGGGCCAAGGGCTACGGGGTCGGCGGACATTCGGTCGATGGCACCGACTTGCTCGCTTGCACGAGGGTCATCGGCAATGCCGTGAAACTCGCCCGCGAAGGAAATGGGCCCCAGATGGTCGTGGCGCGCTTGCTGCGTCTCAGCGGCCACGGCGAGCACGATGACGGGAGCTACGTCCCGCCGGTGCTAAAGGATAGCCAACTCGGCCGCGATTGCATCGAGACCGGCATCGTCCAGATGATCGAGACTGGGTTCGCCACGGTGGAGGAGATCGAGCGCTGGAAGCGCGACTTCACCGACGAAGTGCAGGCTGCCGTCGCGCAGGCCCAGCAGGAGCCGACCCCGGATCCGTGGGATGAAGATTGGCGCGCACTTTCGACTCAGACGGGAGGGGGGATTTGACGATGAGCGTGACGTATGTCGATGCGATCCGTGAGGCGCAGGAGAAACTGCTGCGTGAGGACCCGCGGGTCTTCCTCTACGGACAGGATATTTCGAAATTCGGAGGCGCCTTCAAGGCGACCAAGGGCCTTGCGGAGGAGTTTCCCGGGCGCGTGCTCGACTCGCCGATCAGTGAGGACGCGATGATCGGCATGGCGGTCGGTGCGGCGATCGAGGGCATGCGCCCGATCATCGAGATGCAGTTTGCTGACTTCTCGTCGATTGCCTTCAACCAGATCGTCAATCAGGCGGCGACGCACTTTTATCGCACGGGAGTGCCGGTGCCACTGACCGTGCGCTTGCCCTCCGGCGGAACGCCCGGTTCGGGGCCCTTCCATAGCCAGAGCATGGAGGCGCTCTATGCGCACTACCCCGGCCTGATCGTGGTGACGCCGGCGACGGTGTCGGATGCGTATCACATGCTATTGGACGCGGTCGCGTTGGATGACCCGGTCGTCTACTGCGAGCACAAGTTTCTCTATCGCTGGCTGAAAGCGCCGCGCATCAATGGCGACCAGTTGCCCATCGGCAAGGCGCGCATCACACGCCCCGGCAAGCACGCGACAGTGGTGGCCTACAGCGCGATGGTGCATGAAGCCGTGCGTGCCGCGGATCGCTTGAAAGAGCAGGGCGGCTGGGAAATCGAGGTGGTCGATCTGCGCTCGGTGAAGCCGCTCGATATCGATACCGTGCTTGCCAGCGTCGCGCGCACCGGACGTCTGTTAGCCCTTGGTGAAGCTTTCCCATGGGGCGGCGTCACGGCCGAGGTTGTCTCGCGCGTTTGCGCCGATGGCTTCCATCTTCTCGATGCGCCGCCGCGTCGCCTGAACTCGCGCGATACGCCGGTGCCTTATCATCCGAAACTCTGGGCTGCCCACCGTCCGACGCCCGAGACGATCTGTATCGCCCTGCGCGAGCTGCTTTCCTTCTAACAAGTCATGCCCACTGTCTCCATTCTCATGCCGCAGCTCGGTGAATCGATCGCCGAGGCGACCGTTGTCCGCATCGGCATCGCGCCCGGCGAAACGGTGCAGACGGACCAGGAGGTCATCGAGGTGGAGACCAGCAAGGCGACCATGGGCGTGACCACACTGTGCCGTGGCACGGTGAAGGAGATTTACGCCAAGGAAGGCGAGACCTACTCGGTCGGCACGCTGTTAGGCCTGCTCGAGGTTACCGAAGAAGAGATCGCGCGCACCGGCGTCGATACCGTCGAGGCCGCCGCTGACCGCCGGACTGCCGATGCCGCCTCGCCGCAACAGCAGGAGAAGAACCTGCACTTCGCGCTCGATGACGATTCATACGAGGAGGCGCCTGCCGTGGTGCCGAGCGTCAAGGGACTGCCGGTGCCGACCGGCACCATGGGTGCTCATTACATTTCCCCGCGCATGCGCGCCCGCATGGACGACATGGGGCTGCGCGAGGCCGACATCTCCGCAATCGTCGGCACCGGCGCCGGCGGCCGGGTGACGGTCGAGGACTTGGAGAAGTTCCTCAACTACATCGATACATGGCCGAGCAGCAACGCCTCGCCGATGCGCATGGCGGTGGCCGACGCAATGCGCCGGAGTTGGACGCGTCCGCTCGCGACCGTGGGCTTGCCGGTGAAGCTCGACCGGGTGTTGGAACATCGCCGCAACCAGGATCCCAAGCCGGGTCTGACGCTTTATGTCCTTCGCGCCTTTGCGCTCGCGCTCGTTGAGGAGCCCGCGACGGCCGGTTTCCTGATCGGCCAAAAGGTCGTGCATCCGCGCGCCTTCGACATTGGCGTGGCGGTACAGGTGGACGACGGCGTCGTGGTACCGGTGTTGCGCAAGGTGGATCAGAAGTCGCTTTCCGACCTTACCAAGGACTACGCCGAGATGGTCGAGCGTGGCCGCCGTCGCCGGCTCTCCGAAGACGACCTGCGCGGTGGCATCGCGACCGTAACGAATTTCGGCACCTTCGGCCTGACCTCCGGCACGCCGATCCCGCTGCCGAACGAGACACTCATTCTCGGCCTCGGTGCCGGCGTGAAGAAGCCGGTGTGGAGTAATCAAGTGGATGCCTTCATCCCAGTGACCGAAGCCGAACTCGTTGTCACCTTTGACCATCGCGTTGTCGATGGCGGCGGTGCAGGCGTGCTGCTCAGCCGCGTGGCGCAGCTGCTCCAGTCGCCCGAGAAGCTGTGATTCTGCCAGGATGATGGAATTCATCCGGTTCCATTCCCCGGCGATCAGTCCATACACCGGCGAGCCGTATGGCATCTTCGTCGCGGTGTGGCATCTGGTGCGGGACGGCCTAACCAGCGAAGAGGAAACGCGTGACTACTGGGAACATCGTAGCTGGTTCGAAGCGAATCTCCCGATCCCTCCCTTCCATGCGGAGGGAAATCCCGATCGCGCGGTCACGTGGTTCAAGGAAGCAGCGCTGAACACCGGCATGCGTGAGCGGCTGGAATTCTACTTCAGCGTCGCGAGGAAGTACGAAATCGAGATTTTAACGACCCGTTCGGCGTCGCTGGGCGCGGTCCTTTACGAGGACGAATTCCAGATCGCGGTGGCCGGACGCGGCGCGTGATGCGTCAGACGCCGAGCACCTCCGCCGCATCTGTGACGGGGATGCCGTGGGCCTCGCCGACCGGCGTGCAGGTCAATTTCCCGCCGCTGCAATTCACCGCGCCGAGGACTTCCTTGCGGATGCGGCTGGCACCGGCGACGCCGTGATCGGCGAGCAGGGTGATCCAGCGCTGGGTCACGTTGTTGAGGGCTTGGGTGGCGGTGCGGGCATAGGCACCCGGCATGTTCGCCACGCAGTAGTGAATCACATCTTCCTCGACATAGGTCGGG
>Ga0307406_10000227_pt1 | contig 34323 bp, 28 predicted proteins | sample 322Cmetagenome_3_FD_203706 | JGI IMG/M metagenome (GOLD analysis project Ga0307406, IMG submission 203706) | Maize rhizosphere microbial communities from greenhouse at UC Davis, California, United States - 322HYB-C-2 | ecosystem: Host-associated > Plants > Roots > Rhizosphere > Soil | place...
GGCAAGGAGCTCGTCATCATCGCCGAGGACGTCGAGGGTGAGGCTCTCGCGACCCTCGTGCTCAACAAGATCCGCGGCATCTTCAAGTCGGTCGCCGTCAAGGCCCCCGGCTTCGGCGACCGCCGCAAGGCGCAGCTGCAGGACATCGCGATCCTCACGGGCGGCCAGGTCGTCACCGAGGAGGTCGGCCTCAAGCTCGAGAACGCGACGCTCGACCTGCTCGGTCGTGCCCGCAAGGTCATCGTCACCAAGGACGAGACCACGATCGTCGAGGGTGCCGGCGACTCGGCGCAGATCGAGGGTCGCGTGACCCAGATCAAGCGCGAGATCGACAACACCGACAGCGACTACGACCGCGAGAAGCTCCAGGAGCGCCTCGCCAAGCTCGCCGGCGGCGTGGCCGTCATCAAGGCTGGTGCGGCCACCGAGGTCGAGCTCAAGGAGCGCAAGCACCGCATCGAGGACGCCGTGCGCAACGCGAAGGCGGCCGTCGAGGAGGGCATCGTCCCCGGTGGTGGCGTGGCCCTCATCCAGGCCGGCAAGAAGGCGTTCGCCGGTCTCGAGCTCACGGGCGACGAGGCGACCGGTGCGAACATCGTCAAGGTCGCCATCGAGGCTCCGCTGAAGCAGATCGCCCTCAACGCCGGCCTCGAGCCGGGTGTCGTCGCGAACAAGGTCGCTGAGCTCCCCGCGGGCCAGGGCCTGAACGCCGCGACCGGCGAGTACGTCGACATGCTGGCGGCCGGCATCAACGACCCGGTGAAGGTCACGCGCTCGGCCCTGCAGAACGCGGCGTCCATCGCCGGTCTGTTCCTGACGACCGAGGCGGTCGTCGCCGACAAGCCCGAGAAGACGGCGGCTCCGGCCGGCGACCCGACCGGCGGCATGGACTTCTGATCCACGCCTGACAGGCACTGACGAGAAGGGCCCCTCTTCGGAGGGGCCCTTCTTGCGTGCGCGGGCGCTTGCGTGCCTAGCGGAAGACCCCTGTCGCCGCCATCTCGGTCTCGGCGTACTGCAGCGCGACGTGGCCGAGCGCGCCGCTGATGTCGGCCAGCGCCGCCTCCACCTCCCGCTGGGCGGCGCGCCAGCGCTCGATCACCGCCTGGAATGCGACCGATGCCGAACCGGTCCACGATCCTTGCAGCTGCGTCAGCTGGGCCATCATCGCCGCCGTGTCGGACTGCAGCCGATCGCCGGTGGCCCGGACGGCAGAGGTGGCGGACATCACCGCGTCGGAGTCGACGCTGAATACGGCCATGTGAGGCTCCTTCCCTATGGATGCCGCCACGCTACGTGCGGCTGCGCCGGCCGGACACGGTCTCCACCCGTTCGGTGGGCCGGGCGGATTCTCGGCAGGGTGGGGAGGAGACGTCAGCTTTCGCGCAGGCGCGGCAGCGGCTGCGTCTCGATGAGCAGGTGATCCTCGACGGGGCGGGCCTTCGCCAGCGGGAACGACACGCGGAACGTCGCACCGCCGCCGGCCGTCTCGGTGACCTCGATCGACCCGTGCAGGGCCTCGACGATCGACGCGACGATGGACAGGCCGAGCCCCGAGCCGCCGGTCTCGCGGGTACGGGAGGTGTCAGCGCGCCAGAAGCGCTGGAAGATCTTGTCGCGGATCATCTCGGGGATGCCGTCGCCGTGGTCGATGACGGCGATCCAGCCCATGCCCGAGCGCTCGTCGACGCCGACGGCGACCTCGATGGGGCTCCCCGCGGGGGTGTAGCGGCGGGCGTTGGCGAGCAGGTTCGCGACGACCTGGCGCACGCGATTCTCGTCGCCCAGCACGATCGGGTCCACGACGTGCCGCGCGGGCGAGGTCGCCGGGGCCGACGGCGACGCAGGGCCGTCGGTCGGGGAACCCGCCCGCTGCGCCTCCGCGCCTCCCTCTCCTGCGGTGCCGCGCGGGCGGCGACGCAGGATCGACCGCGTCGCGTCGGCGAGGCTCGCGCCCGAGCGCCGCCCGCGGATCACGGTGTCCTTGCCGCGGACAGGCTCCTCGCGCGCCGGTTCGTCGCGCACGGTGGCGATCACGACGGTCTCGTCGATCATCGTGACGGTGCGGTCGGGGGAGGTCACCCGGGCGTCGAGCACGGCGTCGCGGGCGATCGGGCGCAGGTCCACGTCGAGGATCACGATGTCACGGCGCTCGTCCAGACGGGCGAGCGCCAGGAGGTCCTCGACGAGGGCGCCCATGCGCACCGCCTCCTTCTCGATCCGCTCCATCGACTGCGCCGTCTGCTCGTCGCCCGAGATGGCGCCCATGCGGTAGAGCTCCGCATACCCGCGGACGGTCACCAGCGGCGTGCGCAGCTCATGGCTCGCGTCGCCGATGAAGCGGCGCATCTGACGCACCGAGGCGTCACGCTGACCGAGGGCCTGGTCGATCCGGTCGAGCATGGCGTTGATGGCGGTCTTGAGGCGTCCGACCTCCGTGCCCGGCGCGATGTCGCCCATGCGCTGGCTGAAGTCGCCGGCGGCGATCGACATGGCGGTGTCCTCGACCTGGCCGAGCCCGCGGAAGGCCAGCGTCACCGCGCTGCGGGTCGCCAAGGCGCCCGCGAGGATCGTGAGGATCGCGAGGATCGTGTAGATGCCGATGTAGTTGGCCACCGTCTGATTCACGCTCGACAGCGGGATCGCGACCATCTGCGTGTAGTTGTCGCGCACGCCCTCGAGCGGTGGCAGGAAGTCGACGCTCGCGTGGAACTTGCCGGTTCCGTCCACGGTCGTCAGCTCGAAGGGCTCGGTGCCCTTGGTCAGTGTGTCCTCGAGCGTGAACATCTCCGGGAAGTCGGGCTCGGGACCGTTGTCTCCCGCGGTCGCCTTGAGGGCGCCGTCGGGGCCGTAGACGGCCACGAAGTACTGGGTTCCCGGCGTCTCCTTGGCGATGAACATCGGAATGCCCTCGTACACCTCGACGTCGAAGACCGTGCTCGCGACGTCGGTCGGCGCGAGCTGGCGGAGGTAGTCGTCGAGCGAGGCGAGCTGCGAGTTGCGGAGGAACACCATCGTGCCGACGCCGGCCGAGATCAGCCCGATCGCGAGGACGGCCACGGTGACCCCCGTCACCTTGGCGCGCAGGCTCGTACCGCGCCACCACGTGGTGAGGCGGTCGGTCGTGGTGCTGGTGCCGCTCAGGTCGGACCCCCTCGGACGCGCGATCGCGCGCGGACTACGTGGTCTTGCCGGTCTTGAGCATGTAGCCGAAACCGCGCTTGGTCTGGATCAGCGGCTCGGACGAGTACGGGTCGATCTTGCGCCGGAGGTACGAGATGTAGCTCTCGACGATGCCGGCATCGCCGTTGAAGTCGTACTCCCACACGTGATCGAGGATCTGCGCCTTGCTGAGCACCCGGTTGGGGTTGAGCATGAGGTAGCGCAGCAGCTTGAACTCGGTGGGGGAAAGGTCGATCGACACGTCGCCGACGAGGACGTCGTGCGTGTCCTGGTCCATCGTGAGCTCGCCCGCCTTGATGGTCGACTCCTCGTCGGCCTGCATGGTCCGCCGCAGGATCGCCTGGATGCGGGCGACGATCTCGTCGAGGCTGAAGGGCTTGGTGACGTAGTCGTCGCCGCCCGCGTTGAGCCCCTCGATCTTGTCCTCGGTCTCGTCCTTGGCGGTGAGGAACAGGATGGGTGCCGTGTAGCCGGCGCCCCGCAGCCGCTTGGTGACGCTGAACCCGTTCATGTCGGGGAGCATGACGTCGAGGATGATCAGGTCCGGTTCCTCTTCGAGGACGGCCGAGATCGTCTGGGCGCCGTTGGCGACGGCACGGACCTGGAAGCCGGCGAACCGCAGGCTCGTCACGAGCAGGTCCCGGATGTTCGGTTCGTCGTCGACGACGAGAATGCGCGCAGCGTTCATAGGGCCATCTTGGCATCCGATTCCCTGCGGATGCTGGAAATGAGGCGGCCCGGGTGAGACATCATGGAAGCATGACGCTGCCGCCCCCGCCGAAGCCGCTCCCCGTCGACGCCATCGTGGGAGGACTCGCCTTCCACCGTCTGGCGTTCGCGCGCCGCCGCCGCGGGTGGTGGGCTCCGCTGGTGACGGGGCTCCTCGGCGCCGCCTTCTACCTCGTCCTCACCATCGTGCTGGGCGTGGCGATCGGGATCTCGGCGTTCGTCGACCCGACGATGAGCGGGCGATTCCTCTCGCTGGTCGATGGCGGGCAGGTCCGCTTCGACCTCACCGATCCGGTGCTCGTGGGGGTCCTCCTGCTCAGCATCGTCCTCCTGCTGCCGTCGTATGTCCTCGCGTCGCTCATCGTGCAGGGCGGCAAGCTCGGGTTCATCTCGTCGGCCGCGGGGCGTCTGCGCTGGGGCTGGCTGCTGCTGACCACCGGCGCGGCGGTGGTCGTCGCCGTCGTGCTGAGCGGACTCTCCTTCCTGCTGCCCGGCGGCGCGGAGGGCGTCACCGACGGCTCGGGCGTCGTCGCCCCGGCGGACAACCCGGCGCTGTGGACCACTCTGCTGGTGCTGCTCGTGCTCGTACCGCTGCAGGCGGCGGCCGAGGAGTATGTGTTCCGGGGCTACCTCATGCAGGCCGTCGGACGGTGGCTGCGGCATCCGACGTTCGCGATCCTGCTGCCGGTCCCGCTCTTCGTGCTCGGGCACCTCTACGACCCGCTCGGGCAGCTGAGCGTCGGCATCTTCGCGGTCGCCGCCGGCTGGCTCACCTGGCGCACGGGCGGACTGGAGGCGGCGATCGCGCTGCACGTCGTCAACAACCTGCTGGCGTTCCTGCTGGGGCTCGCCGGTCTCTCGGATGTCAATGCCTCGTCGCCGGGCTGGATCAGCCTCGTCTTCTCGACGTTGCTCATCGGCAGCTATGTCGCGGTCGTGGAGTGGCTGTTCCGACGCTCCGGCCTCGGCCGCACGGTGATCGTCACCCCGGCGCCTGTGCCGCCTGTGCCGCCTGTGCCGCCTGTCGCGACATGGCACGGCGCGCCGATGCCCCAGAGCGCCGTGAACCAGGTCGGCGGTCACCGGGTGCCGGTGTACCAGCCGCCGGTCGCTCCGGCCGCCCCTCCTGCCGAGGCGGATCAGGCCGCGGAGAGCCCTTCGGCATCCAGGATCGTGTAGCTGTAGCCCTGCTCGGCCAGGAACCGCTGCCGGTTCTGCGCGAAGTCCTGGTCCACCGTGTCACGCGCGATCAGCGTGTAGAAGCTCGCCGTGTGGCCGCTCGTCTTCGGACGCAGGAGCCGTCCGAGACGCTGTGCCTCCTCCTGGCGCGAGCCGAAGGAGCCGGAGACCTGGATCGCGACCGACGCCTCGGGGAGGTCGATCGAGAAGTTGGCGACCTTCGAGACGACGAGCACCGGGATCCGACCCTCGCGGAAGCCGCCGTACAGCTCCTCCCGCTCATCGACCGGCGTGGCGCCGGTGATCTGCGGCGCGTCCAGCGCCTGGGCGAGCACGTCGATCTGGTCGAGGTACTGGCCGATCACCAGGATCTGCTCGCCGCGATGCTTCTCGACGAGGTCTCGGACGACGCCGATCTTGGCGTGGGCGGTCGCGGCGAGGCGGTAGCGCTCGTCGTCGGCGGCGGCGGCGTACTCCAGGCGGTCGGATGCCGGCAGGTCCACGCGGACCTCGTAGCAGATGGCGGGGGAGATGAAGCCCTGGGCCTCGATCTCCTTCCACGGGGCGTCGAAGCGCTTGGGCCCGATCAGGCTGAACACATCGCCCTCGCGGCCGTCCTCGCGGACGAGCGTCGCGGTGAGGCCCAGGCGGCGGCGCGCCTGCAGATCGGCGGTCAGCTTGAAGACCGGCGCCGGCAGCAGATGGACCTCGTCGTAGACGATGAGACCCCAGTCCAGGGCGTCGAGGAGTGCGAGGTGGGCGTACTCGCCCTTCCGCTTGGCGGTGAGGATCTGATAGGTCGCGATCGTGACGGGCTTGACCTCCTTGGCCTGGCCCGAGTACTCGCCGATCTCGTCGGCGGTGAGGCTCGTGCGCTTGAGGAGCTCGTCGCGCCACTGACGGGCGCTGACCGTGTTGGTGACCAGGATGAGCGTCGTCGTCTTCGTGTCGGCCATGGCGGCCGCCCCGACGAGCGTCTTGCCGGCGCCGCAGGGGAGCACCACGACCCCCGAGCCGCCCTCGCTGAAGATGTCGACGGCTTTGCGCTGGTAGGGACGGAGGGTCCAGCCGTCTTCGTGCAGGTCGATCTCGTGCGGCGTTCCCGGCGTGTAGCCGGCGTGGTCCTCGGCCGGCCAGCCGATCTTCAGAAGCTCCTGCTTGATGTGACCACGTGCCCAGGCGTCGATGACGAAGATGTGGGGCTCGGGGTGGCCGATGAGAAGCGGCTGGATGCGCTTGTTCTTCGACACCTCCGCCAGCACGGCGACGTCGGTCGAGCGCAGGAGGAGCTCGCCGTCCTCGCCGCGCTCGATCACCAGACGGCCGTAACGTCCGACCGTCTCCCGGATGTCGATCGACACCGAGGGCGGGACCGGGAAGCGCGACCAGCGCTCGAGGGTGGCGAGCATGTCCTCGGCGCCGTGCCCGGCGGCGCGCGCGTTCCACAGGCCCAGACGGGTGATCCGGTAGGTGTGGATGTGCTCGGGGGCGCGTTCGAGTTCGGCGAAGATGGCGAGTTCGTGCCGTGCGTCCTCGGCCGCCGGGTGGGCGACTTCGAGGAGCACGGTCCGGTCGCTCTGCACGATGAGGGGGCCGTCAGCCATAACGTGCCAGTCTACCGGCGGATGGCCGCCCGGGATGCATGCGGGCCGACCGGCATCCGTGGGCACGCCCGTCGGCTCCCCTTCATTCGGGTGGCAGTCGTTGTCGGCTGCCGCCGGATCGATGACACTCGTGGTCGCCTCCGGGCGGTCGAGCCGACAACGACTGCCATCTCACCGCCGCGCGGTGGTCGCAGCGGTGGCCATTGCGGGGGAAAGAGGAGGGGGAAGAGGAGGGGCGGGATCAGCCGACCCAGCCACGGCGGCGCAGGGCATCGGCGAGCATGATCGTCGCGCGGCCGGAGCGGATGTGCGCCGCGGTGATCCGCACGGGCTCCCAGCCCGCCGCGGCGTACGCCGCATGCTTCTCGATGTCGCGGGACCACTGTGCGCGGTCGGTGCGGTGGTGGTCGCCTTCGATCTCGACCGCGACTCTGTATCGGTGATGAGCGGCGTCCGCGATGCCGAGCAGGGTGCCGCGCGCGTTCCTGATCTCGACGTCGAGGGCGAACTCGGGGAGTCCGGCGGCGGTCGCTGCGAGACGCCAGTCCGTCTCAAGGGGCGACGCGCTTCCCACGCGGATCTCCGCGAGGGCGGCGGACAGCGCCGGTCTGCCGCGGCGCCGCGGGACGTCGGCGGCGGCGCGGAGCTGATCCGTGGTCGCGAGCTGGTGCTCCGGGAGCGGGCGGCCCCGGTCGTCCCGCGGGATGCGGACGATCGCGTCGCCGAGTCGCGTGAGTGCTGCCGCGTCCAGCTCGGCTGCCAACAGCGCCCAGGTCGACGCGGGGCTCGTGACGGGTAACCCGCCGGCGCTGCGGACGGTGGCCAGGGCGGGACGAATCTGGACCGCGCGCACTCCGCGAGCCCGCGGTGCACGCTGCGGGGCGAAGACGCCGACATCGAGAGGTGCGGTGCCGGAGAGGAGCCGGTCGCCGCTCAGCCGCTCGCCCGGGTCGCACTCGAGCGGCAGCGCGTACAGCGCGAGCGCCGTCCGTCCGACGAAGAAGGCGTCGGGATGCCGGACGATGTCGTACGCCTCGGCGCGGCGCCGGACGGCCCGCGCGATCCGCGACGCGCGATCCGTGTCCGCCGGTTCGGGGTCCGCATCGGCGACGCGGACACGAACTCCGCGATGAGGTGCGGCGAGGTCGCCGGCCCGCAGCCGGCGCGCAGAGGCACCGCGGGAGCGGGCCTCGCGGTAGCCGAATGCGGTGCCGAGATCCGATGGCAGCGGCGCGGGCAGGGACGGCATCCGCCCACTCTGACGCACTCGCGGCCGCCGCCGGCCCCCCCCGCGGCCACGCCGTGGAGAGTCGCCTGGCAGAGGTGGGCGGGGAGGAGGATCCGCACCGGACGGATGACAGTCGTTGTCGCCACCCGGCGGTCGAGGCGACAACGACTGTCATCCCACGGCCGCGAGGGGACAACGGCTGCCATCTCACCGCCGCGCGGTGGCGCCGACGGTCATCCCATCGATGACGCCGGTCAGGCGGGACGGACGCTGGCGATGCTCGAGACGGGGAGGGTGCGCTCCACATCGGCGACGCGGTCGCGGCCGCGCAGGCGACCGCCGCCGAGCCCGGTGGCCTCCATGGTGATCTCGCGCTCGCTGCCGTCGGGCATGCGGACGACGATCACGAGCACGGTGTGTGCCCGCACGGCCTGTTCGAGCTCACGGCCGAGCCACGCCGAGTCGGCATCGGACGCGTGCGCGGCGCGCAGGCGGGCACGCAGCGGTGCCGAGAGGTCGGTCGGCTCGACGGGCTCCTCGCCGGGCGCCAGGCGCAGCCGGTCGAGCGTGCGGACCTCCCCGTCGGCGTCGACGGCGGTCACGGGGTAGCGTGCGTCGGCGAGCATCCAGAAGGCCGTGTCGGGGCCGCTGCGGGTGAGGAGCGCGCCGTCTTCGGCATGGAGGCCCAGCGGCCGCAGTGCCTGATCCACGGCGATCGACTGGAGCAGCGCGGGATCGTCCGCCGTCACACGTGTGCGGCCCGACCAGTCGGGACCGACGCGGACGCTGCCGTGCCGGCGGGCACTGCGCTCGATCTCGTACTCCAGCGGCTGCGGCAGGCCCGTCAGTGAGAGCCTGCTGAGGAAGTCGCGCAGTGAGTCGGCACTCTCCCCGGCCGTCAGTGCGGAGGTGAGCGTCTCGGCGGTGAACCGGTAGGTGGAGGCCTGCGCGCGCGACTCCCGGTGCGCCATGGTCCGGAGCCGGCGATCCAGCTGCGGATCCAGCGGGCCGGGCGAGATCGCGGTGAGGTCGTTCTGGAGGAAGACGCGGTCGACCTCGGCAGGCAGCAGCGCCTGGAGGGCCGCCTCGTCCGCATCCGCTCCGCGCGCCAGGCCGATCGCCCACGCGGGGCTGGCGCCGTCGCCGCCGATCATGGCCCACCGCCGCAGCAGGCGCTGCAGCTGGTCGGCCCGTGGCGGCCAGGACGGATCGAACGGGTAGGCGACCCGCCACTGGTCGACGGGGATCCACCCGCCGTCGGCCGAGCGCAGCGCCCCGGGCAGCGCGGCGCGCAGACGCCGGGCGACATCGTGCCAACGGGTGACGGTGCGGTCGCCCAGCCACTGGTCGCCCAGTGCCGTGACGAGCCATTGGCGACCGACGTCGGCGACCAGTCCCGACGACGCGGCGATCGCGATCAGGTCGTCGGCGATCTCGGGGGCGTCGACCGCCCCCTCCTCGATCAGACGACGACGCTCGGCGGCGCCCAGGGCACCCGACCCGATGCGCGACAGCGGTGCGGCGATCGCGGACTGCAGCACGTCGGCCAGGGAGGTGGAGGCGGCGAAGGCGCGCTCGGCCGCGTGCGCGTCGTCCTCGGCGGGGCCGGACGCGGGCGGCTGCGCCCGTGTGGTGGGCACCGAGCCCCAGGCGGCGGTGACCGCGGCGTAGGGGATGCCGTCCGGGGTGACGAAGGCATGGGCGACGAGGGCGTCCCGCGCGGGGCCCTCGGGAACGGCGGTGCCGCCCGTGACGGCCTGCTCGAGCGCGTCTGCGGCCGGACGCGGCAGCGCGGCCGCCCCCCGCACGATCGAGGGGGTGTCCAGCAGAGCATCGGCGGCGTCGAAGTAGTCCGACCAGCCGGCCGTCGGCGCCACGCGCCGGGCAGACAGGAGCTCGCGCAGCGCGCCGTCGTCCAGCGTGGCGAGGTGGGTCGCCAGTGTCCGCGCGTCGGGAGCTGCCACGTCAGCGACCCTTGCCGGCCCGAGCCCTTCGGACGAACGTCATGATGAGCACCGCCAGCAGGAGGACGAAGGCGAGGATCGGCGCGACGTAGACGACGACGCCTACGGTCGTCCAGACGCCGCTGCCGAAGTCGGCGCGAACGGCGGAGCCGATGATGATCGCGACGAAGCAGAGCAGCGACAGCACCAGCAGGCCCAGCGACATGATCGCGAGGATGCGGTCGATGCGACGGACCGGGAGGTCGTCGCCGGAGGCAGGTGTAGTCATCGGACTCAGCCTAGCGGCTGACCGCCGTGGCGTAGGCTGGGTCCGGGGCCCCGTGGCCCCTCTTCCATCCTGCCCGGAGACGAGCGCGTCCCGGGCCCGGCAGTACCCAGCGAGGTTGAGATGCCCACCGGCAAGGTCAGGTTCTACGACGAGGAGAAGGGGTTCGGCTTCATCACCACCGATGACGGCCAGGACGTCTTCCTGCACGCGACGGCGCTTCCCGCCGGAACGGAGTCGCTGAAGGCCGGCACGCGCGTGGACTTCGGTGTCGCCGACGGCCGCAAGGGCCTGCAGGCGCTCGCGGTCCGCGTGCTGGACGCGCCGGTCAGCCTCTCCAAGCGCAACCGGATGAAGGCCGACGACATGGCCATCGTCATCGAGGACCTCGTGAAGGTGCTCGACACGGTCGGCGGCGACCTGCGTCACGGCCGCTACCCGAGTGGTGCCCACGGCAAGAAGGTCGCGGCGATCCTGCGCAAGGTGGCTGATGACCTCGACGCCTGAGTCGGTCGACGACCGGCTGCTGACCGCCCATGACCTCGCGCGCGCCGCATTGCTGGAGGTCACGCCGGCGGCGACGGTCGGCGACCCCGCCGGCTACACCCTCGAGGAGGGCGGCGTCGTCTCGCTGCGCTTCAACAACCGCCTCGCCGGCTACCCGAACTGGTTCTGGACCGTGAGCGTGGCTGTCGTCGAGGACGCCGCGCCCACGGTGCTCGAAGTCGAACTGCTGCCCGGCGAGGGCGCCCTGCTCGCACCGGACTGGGTGCCGTGGGCCGAGCGACTCGCGGACTACCAGGCGGCGCAGGCCGCGCTGGCCGAGGCGGAGGGCGACGATGCGGACGGCGAGGACGACGAGGAGGGCCTCGACGACGACCTCGACGCCGAGGACGACCTGGACGACCTCGATGCGGCCGACTTCGACGACGACGGATCGCCGATCCTCCACTCCGGCGACGTCGACGGCGTCGACATCGACGAGCTGGACGAGTCGGCCGACGAAGACGAGGATTCCGACCCGGACCTCGACGACGACGACGAGGACTGACTTCCGCGTTTCGTCTCGCTGCGCTCGCTCGACGACCGGGGGGCGGGCACCCGGGTCTCGTTTCGTCTCGCTGCGCTCGCTCAACGACCGGGCGGGCGGGCACCCGGGTCTCGTTTCGTCTCGCTGCGCTCGCTCAACGACCGGTGGAGTGCGCCCGGTCGTTGAGCGAGGGAGCGGAGCGACCGAGACGAAACGCAGCGTCCCGTCGCCGGGTCAGCGGATCTCGAAAGCGGCCGGCTGGAGCACCTCGTCGCGCGACGACGGTCCGATCAGCAGTTCGAACGCACCGGGCTCGACGATGCGACGACCGGCGGCATCCACGATCGTGCACTCCGCGGCGGGCACCGCGACATCGACGACCGCGCTCTCGCCGGCGGCGAGATCGACGTGCCGGTACGCCTTCAGCTCCTTGTCGGCCCAACTGACCGACGTGACCTGATCGCGCACGTACACCTGCACCACGTCATGTGCCGGGCGTGACCCGGTGTTGCGCAGGGTCACACGGGCGCGGACGGTGTCGGAGACCGCGACGACGGGAGTGAGGATCTCCACCTCGCCATACTCGACCGTCGAGTAGGACAGGCCTTCGCCGAAGGCGTGGGCCGGGCTCTGGGTGAGGTCGGCATAGCGATCGCCGTGCTGGCCGCGGATCTGGTTGTAGTACGTGGGCTGCTGTCCCGCGTGTCGTGCGAACGAGATGGGCAGTCGTCCCTGCGGCTCGATGCGTCCGAGGAGGAGCTCGGCGATGGCCCGCCCGCCCTGCATGCCCGGGTTGGCGACCCACACGAGCGGCGCGTCCCGCACGGCATCGGGGAGCACAAGCGGCTTGGAGGCCAGGAGCACCACGACCAGGGGGGTGCCGGTCGCAGCCAGCGCCTCCAGCAGCGCGCGCTGTCCGCCGACGAGTTCGAGGGTCGCCGTCGAGCGGCCCTCGCCGACCAGCTCGATGCGGTCGCCGACGACGGCGACGACGACGTCGGAGCGCTCGGCGGCAGCGACGGCCTCGGCGATCTGCGCGGCATCCGGCTCGCGCGGCACGACGATCGGCGGACGGGGCTGGCCGTCGGGGAACACGCCGGCGGGGTCGTCGGAGAGCTCCAGGATGCCGGCGCCTTCGGCGAACTCGACGCTCCAGTCGGCGGGGATGAGCTCCCGGAGCCCGTCGAGCACCGTCGTGATCTGGGCGCGCGGGTGGCCGTCCGGCATCCAGTCGACCTGACCGGAGGAACCGGCCCAGTCACCGAGCTGCGTCTGCGCGTCGTCGGCGAGCGGACCGACGACGGCGATCCGCTTCGGCGTGGTCGCGGGCTCCAGCGGCAGCGTGCCGTCGTTGCGCAGCAGCACGAGCGAGCGGCGGGCGACCTCGAGGTTGAGGTCGGTGTGCGCGCGCTGGGCGATCACCGAGCCGATGCGCGCCGTGTCGGGAAGCCGAGGGTTCTCGAACAGTCCGAAGCGGAACTTGAGGCTGAGGATGCGGGCCACGGCGCGGTCGATGTCGGCCTCGTCGAGCATGCCGGAGGCGACCGCGTCCAGCGCCCCCTCGAAGAACCTCGGCGTGGTCATGACCATGTCGTTGCCGGCTCTGACGGCGGCGGCCGCGGCATGGGCGTAGTCGGGCTGCACCTTCTGCTCCCACACCATGCGGCCGATGTTGTCCCAGTCGGTGATGAGGGTGCCGGTGTATCCCCACTCGCCGCGCAGCACGTCGCTGAGCAGCCAGTCGTTGATCGTGATCGGGACGCCGTCGGTGGTCTGATAGCCGAGCATGAATGTCCGGCAGCCCTCGCGCGCGACCCGCTCGAACGGGGGCAGGAACCACGAGCGGAGCTTGCGGTGCGAGATGTCGGCCTCGCTCGCGTCGCGCCCGCCCTGGGTCTCGGAGTATCCCGCGAAGTGCTTGGCGGTGGCGAGGATCGCATCCGGGTCGTTCAGTCCGCCGCCCTGGTAGCCGCGCACCATCGCAGAGGCGAGCTCGCCGATGAGGAACGGGTCTTCGCCGAACGTCTCGTTGACGCGGCCCCAGCGGAGGTCGCGCGCGATGCACAGCACCGGCGAGAAGGTCCAGTGGATGCCGGTCGCGGCGACTTCGGCGGCGGTCGCGCGGGCGACCTGTTCGATGAGGTCCGTGTCCCAGGTCGCCGCCATGCCGAGCTGCGAGGGGAAGATCGTTGCCCCTTCCCAGAACGAGTGCCCGTGGATGCAGTCCTCGGCCACCAGCAGCGGGATCCGCAGCCGGCTCCGAGCGGTCAGGTCCGCGGCCTGCAGCACCTTCTCGGGGGAGGTGTGGAGGATCGACCCGGCGTGGCGTCCGAGAACGGCCTCATCGAGGTCCTCGCGGGCGTCCAACTGGAGCATCTGACCGACCTTCTCGGGCAGCGTCATGCGGCCGAGGAGGTCGGCGACGCGGTCGTCGACGGGCAGGCTCGGGTCGAGGTAGGGGGAGGTCGACAGGTCGACGGTGGTCATGCGGGGGAGTCCTTGGTGGTCGGGGGGAGCGGCGGAACGGCGGGGGCGGGACGCACGACGGTGACGGCGTCGTTGACGTCGAGCCCCTTCTTCTTCATCGCACGGGCGCGCTCGCCGGCGGAGCGCAGGCGCGGGTTGACGTACTCGTCGATGCCGAAGTTGATGAGGGACAGGGCCACGCCGATCGCCGCGATGCACAGCCCCGGGGGCAGGTACCACCACCACTGGTTCTGCCGGAAGGCGCCCTGGGCGCTGGCCCAGTTGAGGATCGTGCCCCAGTTGTAGGTGTCGACGGGGATGACGCCGATGTACGACAGCGTGGTGAGCCCCAGGATCGCGGCGGTCACGGTGCCGACGAAGCTCGCGGCGATCAGCGCCATGAGGTTCGGCAGCATCTCGACGGCGATGATCCGGCGCAGCGGCTCGCCGTTGGCGCGGGCGGCCTGGATGAAGTCGCGGTTGCGCAGCGACATCGTCTGGGCCCGCAGGACGCGCGCGCCCCACGCCCAGCCGATGATCCCGAGCACGCCGGCGATCAGGATGAGCGGCGGATCATCGAAGGTCGAGGCGACGATGATGATGAGCGGGATGCCGGGGATCACGAGGAAGACGTTCGTCAGCGCCGACAGCGCCTCGCTCCGCCAGCCGGTGAGATACCCCGAGATCACGCCCACGACGATCGCGATGATCGTCGCGATGATGGCGGCGAGGAAGCCGACGACGAGCACGCCGCGCGTGCCGTGGATGACCTGGCTCAGCACGTCCTCGCCGATGTGGGTCGTCCCGAGCCAGTGGGCGGCGGACGGCGGCTGGAAGCGCGCGGTGTTGTCGACCTTCGTCGGCGAGTACGGCGCCAGCACGTCGGCGAAGATCGCCACGAGCACGAAGAAGCCGAGGATCGTGAGGCCCGCGATCGACTTGCGGTTGCGGAACATCGCGAACGCGGCGCCGAGACGGCTGCGCCAGGTGGCGGTCGCTGCGGGGGCGAGAGGGCGGTCGGTGACAGTCATGCTCAGGCCTCCGTCTGGCGGGTGCGCGGGTCGAGGAACGCGTAGGCCAGGTCGGCCAGGATGTTGGCGACGAGGACCGACAGGGTGATCACGAGGAAGACACCCTGCATGAGCGCGAAGTCCTTCGCGTTGGTGGCATCCAGGAGGAGCTTTCCGACGCCCGGGTAGCTGAAGACCATCTCCATGACGATCGTGCCGCCGACGATGAAGCCGATCGACAGCGCGAAGCTCTGGATCTGCGGCAGGACCGCGTTGCGCGCGGCGTAGCGCCACAGCACCCGCCGGTTCGGCATGCCCTTGGCCTGCGCGACGGTGATGTAGTCCTCGTCGAGGACGGTCAGCATCATGTTGCGCATGCCCAGCATCCAGCCGCCGAGCGAGGCGATGATGATCGTCACCGCCGGCAGGGTGCCGTGATGGATCACCTCGCCGATGAACTCGCCCGACCACTCCGGGACGACGCCGACGCCGTACGCCTTGCCGATCGGGAACCACTTGAGGTTCACCGAGAACACGGCGATGGCGAGCAGGCCGAGCCAGAAGTAGGGGATGGTGCTGAGGAAGGTGGTGACGGGGATGAGTCCGTCGAGCTTGCTGCCGCGCCGCCATCCGACGACGGCGCCGCCGATCGTGCCGATGAGGAACGACATGATGGTCGCGAAGCCGACGAGTCCGATCGTCCACGGGAGCGCGCCGGCGATCACCTCGGTGACCGGACGCAGGCCGTGCAGGAGCGAGACGCCCAGGTCGCCGCGCAGCAGCAGGCCCCAGTAGTCGATGTACTGCTGGAGCAGGCTCTTGTCGGAGTCGAGCCCGAGCAGGGCGCGCAGCGCCTCCGCGGCTTCCGGGCTCACGTTCCGGTTTCGCGACAGGTACTGGTCGACGGCGTCGCCCTTCATGAGGCGAGGCAGGAAGAAGTTGATCGTGATCGCGGCCCACAGCGTGAACAGGTAGAACGCCGCTCGGCCTCCGAGGAAGCGCCACGGGATCCGCGAGTGCCCCTTCTCGGCGACGGTGGCGGTCGTGCCGACCTCGAGCGGATCGGGGGTGCGCGTCAGCGACTCCGGCGGGAGCTGCGGTTCGACGGCGGTCACAGGGAACCTCCCAGGGTCTCGAGGCTTCCCGATCCGGATGCCGTGGCGAAGTGCTTCTCGGGGTCGGGCGATGCCGCGCGCAGCTCTCGTGTGTACGGGTCCTGCGGGCGGAGGATGACGTCGTCGGCCGGCCCGCGCTCGACGACGCGACCCTGGTTCAGCACCATGATCTCGTCACTGAAGTGCCGCGCCGTCGCGAGGTCGTGGGTGATGTAGAGGACGCCCAGTCCCTCTTCGCGCTGCAGGTCGGCGAGGAGGTTCAGCACGCCCAGGCGCAGGGAGACATCGAGCATGGAGACGGGCTCGTCCGCGATGAGCAGCCGCGGCCGCGAGGCGAGAGCGCGCGCGATCGCGACGCGCTGGCGCTGTCCGCCGGACAGCTCGTGCGGTCGGCGGTCGATGACGGCGTCGGCGTCGAGGCGCACCCGCTCGAGCAGGCGGCGCACCTCCGCCTCCGTCTCGGACGCCGGCACGACGTCGTCCAGGCGGAGCGGACGCTCCACGTGGTAGCGGATGGAGTGGTACGGGTTGAGCGACGCGAACGGGTCCTGGAACACCATCCGGAGCTGCTGGCGGTAGGAGCGCAGCCCCTTGCCGCGGCGGGGGATCGGCGCGCCGTCCAGTCGCACCTCGCCGCTGGAGGGCACCTCGAGCTGCGTGAGGATCTTGGCGATGGTCGACTTGCCGCTGCCGGACTGACCGACCAGGCCGATCGTCTGGCCCGACTCGAGGGTGAAGCTCACGTCGTCGAGCGCCTTGATCTGGCCGGCGCCGCGGACGGAGTAGATCTTGGACACGTGGTCGAACTCGAGGAGAGTCATCGGACCACCACCCCCCGCTCGCCGGTCAGGCGGGGGAACGAGGCGAGAAGGGTCCTCGTGTACGCGTCCTGAGGGTTCGACCAGATGCGTTCGGCGGTGTCGAGCTCGACGATCTCGCCCTCGCGCATGATCGCGATGCGGTCGCTGATCTCCAGCAGGAGCGGCAGGTCGTGGGTGATGAAGATCACCGAGAAGCCGAACTCGCGGCGCAGCTGCGAGATCTGTCGGAGGATCTCGCGCTGCACGAGCACATCGAGCGCCGTCGTCGGCTCGTCCATCACCATCAGCTGCGGGCGCAGGGCGAGCGCCATGGCGATCATGACGCGCTGGCGCATGCCGCCGGACAGCTCGTGCGGGAAGGAGCGGTAGCGCGGCCCGCCGACCTTCACGATGTCGAGGAGTTCGATGACGGCCTCGCGACGCTGCGCCTTCGTCATATCGGGACGGTGGACGATGAAGACGTCCTCGAGCTGGGAGCCGATCGTGGCGACCGGGTTGAGCGCGTTCATCGCGCCCTGGAACACCATCGAGATCTTGTCCCAGCGGAACGCGAGCATCTGCTCGGCGTCGAGGCTGTTGATGTCGATGTCGTCGCCGGAGGCGTCGTGGAAGAGGACGGAGCCGCTCGTGATGACGGCGGGGGCCTTGAGCAGGCGCTGCACGCCGTAGGCCAGTGTGGTCTTGCCGCAGCCGCTCTCGCCCGCGAGGCCGAGGATCTCGCCGCGCTGGAGTTCGAGGGTCACGTTCTTGACCGCGGCGACCGGCGGGTCGACGTCGTAGACGACGGAGAAGTCGCGGACGGTGAGGAGGGGTTCGCTCATCGGAGCGTGCTCGCTTTCGTGTGGGTGCGCCCCGGTGGAGCGGACGCGGGGTGCGCATCCGCTCCACCGGGGACGGGCTTACTCGGCCGGGGTCAGCTTCGTCAGCACCTGCACGACGGCGGGCTGGGTCGGGTCGGCCGACGCGTACTGGTCGTCCTCCGACGGCCAGCCCACGTAGTTCCGCGTGTTGAACTCACCCAGCAGCGGGTGCGAGCCGAGCGGAATGGCCGGCACGTTGTCGACGAACGCCTTCTGCATGACGGCGAGCGCAGCCTGACGGTCCTCGTCGGACGATGCGTTGGCGTACGTGTTCAGCGCCTCCGTCACCGCCGGGTCGTCGAAGCGGCCGAAGTTGAACGCGGCCTTCCCGTCGACGATCCACTTGGGATCCATCGTCGAGGTGTACATGCCGTACGCATTGCCGGTGTCCTCGAGCCAGTGGATGATCGCGTCGAACGTGCCTTCCTGGCGTGCGGCGTCCCAGCCGCCCCAGTCGGGCTGGTCGACCTTGACGTCGATGCCGAGGCCTTCCTTGAGCTCTTCGGCGATGAGGGCCTGCTCGGTGTTCCAGTCGCTCCAGCCGGCCGGGACCGAGATCGAGAACGAGACGGCCTCGCCGTCGGGGTCGATGAGCTTCTCGTCCTTCCAGGTGTAGCCGGCGTCCTCGAGGATCGACTTCGCCTTCTCGACGTCGACCGAGTAGTCCTGACCCTGGTACTCGGGCAGGATCTCGCTGTCGAGCACCTCGCCGAGGCCCGTGACGCTCCACACCGGCGAGCTCGCGCCCTCGCGGGCGATGTCGACGTAGGCCTGACGGTCGATCGTCCAGGCGAGCGCCTGACGGAGCGCGACGTCGTTGAACGGCTTCTTCTGGAGGTTCAGGAACAGCGTGCCGGCGCCGGCGGTCGGCGAGACGAGGAACTGGTTCGCGTCGTCGGCCGACAGGTAGGCGTCCTGGATCTGCGGGATGAACGCCTGCGCCCAGTCCGCCTCGCCGGTCGCGAGGGCGGTGGTCAGCGCCGCGTTGTCGCCGTAGGAGACGTAGTGCAGCTCGGGCACCGCCAGTTCGCCACCCCAGTAGTCGGGGTTGGCGGTGAGGGTGACTGACTCGGTGGTCCACGAGTCGAGGACGTACGGGCCGGTGCCGACGGCCTGACCCTCACCGGTGAGCGGGTCCGTGTTGGGGTCGGCGATGTCGGCCCAGATGTGCTCGGGCACGATCTGGAAGTGCAGCACGCGCGCCTGCTGGGTGAACTTCGAGCTGTTGAAGTCGATGGTGACGGTGTCGCCGTCGACGGTGACGCTCTTCAGGTCGAGCGCGTTGGTGTCGTTGAGCTTGCCGTCGAGCACCTGGTTGAAGGAGAAGGCGATGTCGTCGGCGGTGAACTCCTCGCCGTCGCTCCAGGTCACGCCGGCGCGGGCCTTGGCTGTCAGCTGGGTGTAGTCCTCGTTCCAGGTGACCTCCTCGGCCAGCCAGGGCGTGGTGCCGAGGTCGCCGGTGGGGTTGACGAGTGCGAGGGACTCGAAGAGGACCTTGCCGTAGCCGTACTTCGAAGCGGACGAGTCGCCCAGGTAGGGGTTGTTCGACTCGGTCGTGATCGCGCCGTCGGGCTTGGCGATCGTGAGGGCCGCGCCCGATCCGGCGGGATCGGGGGTTTCGCCCGTGCCGCCGGCGCACCCGGTCAGCACCAGTGCCGCGGCGAGGCCGACGGCGGCGAGGGAGGTCTTGAGCCTCATTGCTTCTCCTTCGTGAGTGGATCCCGGCGCCGGGGGACTCTCGAAGCGAGGGCAACTCGGCGCTGAGTGTGATTGCGAGATTTAACTTACAATCAAGTAAGTAAGTAAGCAACTCATGATGCGGGATCGTTGCCGAATCGATCTGCGTAGACTCTGATCCGGCATCGCAGAGAAGGGCGACACATGGTCGACGGACGACGTCAGCCGCGATCGCGGCCCGAGACGATCGCGCGCCGCCGGGACATCCTGGATGCCGCCGTGGACATCTTCGGGGCGAAGGGATTCGCCGGCGGCACGCTGCAGGACATCGCCGATCAGGTCGGCATGACCCACGCCGGCATCCTCCATCACTTCGGCTCGAAGGACCAGCTGCTGCTGGAGGTCCTGGAGCATCGCGACAAGACCGACGTCGCCGACATCGAGGGCCAGCACATCCCCGATGGGGTGGAGTTCTTCCGCCACCTCGTGCGCACCGCGCTGCTCAACGCGCGGCGTGCCGGGATCGTCCAGGCGTACGCCGTGCTCTCGGCGGAGTCCGTCACCGACGGCCATCCGGGCCGCGAGTACTTCGAGGGCCGGTACCGCACGCTGCGCGCCGAAGCGACCGCGGCCTTCCGCCTGATGTGCGCGGAGCGTGGTATCACCGAACCCGACACCATCGCATATGCCGCTGCGGGCATCCTCGCCGCCATGGATGGTCTGCAGGTCCAGTGGCTGCTCGATCCGACCGACGTCGATCTCGCGCGAGCCTCGGAGTTCGCGATCGAGGCGATCGTCTCGGCAGTGCTGGATCCCCGGCCGTCCCCCCTCGCCGACTAGGCGCACCCGCCCCGGTCCCCGAGCGTGTCGAGGGGTGGTCCCCGAGCCTGTCGAGGGGTGGTCCCCGAGCCTGTCGAGGGGCGGCCTCAGAAGGGCGCGTGCGCCGTCGAAGCCGGGTCGACCGCAGAGTCGCTCGTGAACACCAGCGTGCGCGCCGGGAGGTCGGGGTGGACGCGCCCGGTGGGGCTCGTCCAGTGGAGGACGCCGTCAGGTGATTGGTGGACCCGCCATGCGGAGTGATGCTTTAGTGTGTGATGCCGTCGACAGAGGTGCGCCAGGTTGCCGAGTTCGGTGGGGCCGTCGTGCGCCCTCGCGACGGTGTGGTCGACGTCGCATCGGGCGGCGGGCATCCGGCAGCCGGGAAAGCGGCAGTGCTCGTCTCGGATCCGGAGGACCCGCCGGAGCTGATCGGTGGGCCGGTACCGGTCCACGGCGACCACGACCCCGGTGATCGGATCGGTGAGGACACGATCCCAGCCCGGTGCGGTCGCCGCGAGTCGGAGCGCGGTCGCCGTGTCGATGGGCGCGTGTCCGGTGAGTTCGGCGGGCGTGTCACCCTGACCCAGTGCCGTGAGCACGGGGACGGTGACCTGCACGTGCGCGACGATCGCCTCACCTTCGGGGATCGACGCGTTGGTCACTTCCGTGGATGCGTGCCCGGTGAGGAGCAGGTCGGCGAACACGTCGGCCCGGACCTCGCCCATCGACCGGGTGTCGACCGGGCGGGTGTCGCCGCACGAGGGAGTGATGCGGGCATCGATCGTGGTGCGGGCGAACTGGTCGAGTCGGCTCTTGATCCCGAGCGCGATCGCCGCGGGCAGGGTCGCGACGAGTTCGGCCATCCCGTCGTCGAGATCCCGCACCCACACCGCCCGTGTCTTCGCCGCCTGGGTGTGGCGTTCGTCGAGCGGAACCGGGTGAAGCCGATCGGCAAGGAGCCTCGCCGCCGGCCGCAGGCGTCCGGGCGTCTCCCGGCGGGCGATCGCGAGGACGGCCTCCTCGTACTCCGCGCGGACCTGATCGCCGTCGATCTGCGACCCTGCGTCGGTGATGACCTTCAGGTGACCGCGGGTGATCTCCCCGTCCGCCAGTGCGGCGAGCGTCGCCGCGAACCGGGTGGTGATGCCGAAAGCGTCGGACAGCTCGCGCTGCACCGACCGGTCGGGACGACGCAGGGCGGCGCCGATCTGCGCGGCCATCGACCGCATCGGCAGGTCCGCATCCTGTGACGACGCTGCGGCATCCGCCTCGGCCTGCGCCTGCGCGACCATGACAGCTTCCGCGAGCAGCATGATCCTGCGAGCCTGGGCGGCGGCGATCGTCCGCTCCGCTTCCACCAGCGCATCCAGCAGCGCGTCAACGCGGGGCGTGACGCCGTCGGGATCGCTCGTGGTGGTGCCTGGCATACCCCGATTCTGCTCGGGGGTTCCGACATCCGGGGGCGGTAAGCCCAGGTCAGGCGCCGTTCCTGTGGACAACCCCGTTCCGGAGGTGCTTGGGGAGGAGACCCCGGCAGGTTCGGGAGCGACCCCTCGACGGGCTCGGGGGCCGGTGACGCTCGGGGCCCCTCGACGGGCTCGGGGACCCCCCTCGACGGGCTCGGGGACCGACGGGCTCGGGACCCCTCGACGGGCTCGGGGGCCGGCGGCGCTCGGGGACCCCTCGACGGGCTCGGGGGGCGGCGGGGCCGGGGATCAGCCCTGCAGGCCGTCGATCGTGTACTCGATGCACTTGATCAGCTGGCGCACGTCGTCGGGCTCGATCGACACGAACGTCGCGATGCGCAGCTGGTTGCGGCCCAGCTTGCGGTACGGCTCCGTGTCGACGACGCCGTTGCCGCGCAGGCTCGCCGCGACGGCGGCGGCATCCACCGTGTCGTCGAAGTCCATCGTCACGACCACCGGCGAGCGGTCGGCGGGGTCTGCCACGAACGGCGTCGCGTAGGGCGCCTCCTCGGCCCACGCGTACAGCGCCCCCGATGACTCGGCGGTGCGGGCCGCGGCCCAGCCCAGGCCGCCGTTGCCGTTGATCCACTCCAGCTGCTTGTCGAGCAGGTGCAGCGTGGCGACCGCCGGCGTGTTGAGCGTCTGGTTGAGCCGGGAGTTGTCGAGCGCGTTCTTCAGGCTCAGGAACTCGGGGATGTAGCGACCCGAGGCGGCGATCCGCTCGATCCGCTCGATGGCGGCCGGCGAGACCGCGGCGAACCAGAGACCGCCGTCGGAGCCGAGGTTCTTCTGCGGGGCGAAGTAGTAGACGTCGCTCTCGGACACCGAGAAGTTGATGCCGCCTGCGGCGCTCGTGGCATCGATGACGGTGAGCGCGCCCTCGTCGCCGCGCACGCGGGTCACGGGCGCCGCGACCCCGGTGGAGGTCTCGTTGTGCGGCCAGGCGTAGACGTCCACGCCGGCGACCGGCTCGGCCGCGACGCGGGTCCCCGGCTCGGCCTTGCGGACGTCGGGCGCCTCCAGCCAGGGCGCGGAAGCGGAACCGGCGAACTTCCCGCCGAACTCGCCGAAGACGAGGTTCTGGGCGCGCGACTCGATGAGGCCGAAGGCCGCGGCGTCCCAGAACGCCGTCGAGCCGCCGTTGCCGAGGATGATCTCGTACCCGTCGGGCAGGCGCAGGAGGTCGGACAGTCCCATGCGCACCTGGCCGACGAGGCTCTTCACCGGCGACTGCCGGTGCGAGGTTCCCAGCAGCACCGACCCGGGGCCGGCGAGCGAGGCGAGCTGCTCGGCGCGGATCTTGGACGGGCCGCAGCCGAAGCGTCCGTCGGTGGGCAGGATCTCGCGGGGGAGCGTGACGTGGGCCATGGACCGATTCTACGGTCGGCGGGTCCCGACGCCCGGCCACCGGCCGTCACAAACGGATAGGCTGGGATGCCACCCCAGAACCGCGCGATGAGGCCTTGCATGACCGATCTGATCGACACCACCGAGATGTACCTGCGCACGATCCTCGAGCTCGAGGAAGAGGACATCACCCCTCTGCGCGCCCGCATCTCGGAGCGTCTCGGCCACTCGGGTCCGACGGTCTCGCAGACCGTGGGGCGCATGGAGCGCGACGGTCTCGTGGTCGTCTCCGAGGATCGTTCGCTGGAGCTGACCGATGCCGGCCGGCAGAAGGCCGTCGACGTCATGCGCAAGCATCGGCTCGCCGAGCGGCTGCTCAGCGATGTGATCGGCCTGGACTGGGCGTACGTCCACGAAGAGGCGTGCCGGTGGGAGCACGTGATGAGCGAGCTCGTCGAGCGCCGCCTCATCGAGCTGCTCGGCCACCCCACCGAGTCGCCGTACGGCAACCCGATCCCGGGGCTGGACCAGCTCGGCGACGTCCCTGCGCACACCTTCCACGACGGTGTCGTGGGCCTCGTCCGCGCCCTCAACACCGAGGGCGGACCCATCGCCGGCACCGTCCGCCGGCTCGCGGAGCCGGTGCAGGTCGACCCGGAGCTGCTCGATCAGCTGCGTGCCGCCGGGGTCGTCCCGGGGGCGTCCGGACAGTTCCGTTTCAGTGAGGGATACGTGCTCGTGCAGATGGACGGACAGGACGACGGCCTGGAGCTCCCGGTCGAGGTGGCGTCCCACATCTTCCTCGTCGAGGCCCGCCCGCAAGCCTGAGCATCACCGGGGAGGGTCCTGACAGACGGGGCCCTTGCGTGACTTATTCGTTACTTTCCGGTAGCGTGCAAGAGTCCGACGGCGAGAAGCCCGCCACAGGACCTCCACGCGGAAAGCCTCTACGGTCCGTCGTTCGTGTGGATGAAGCCCGTACATCTGTGCCCGACACAGTACGACGAACACTGCCGACGGACGCGTCTCACCCGGCCTGGGTAAGCGGAGGCCGGGAGGAAAGTTTGGCTGAACAGTTCGACTCGTCGAAGGAAGCACCCGACTCCGAGACGACCCCTGCCCAGGTGATGAGCGCCGCTTCGGCGGACGCTCCCCGGAGCGGTCGTTCCCGCCGGCTGTCGGCTCGCCGCGCCGCGGCGAAGACCCCGGCAGCGGCGACCCGCCGCGCGCGTCACCGCACCGCGCACCCGGTGCGCAGCTTCCTGACCGTCACGGCTGTGGCGGGAATGGTCGCCACCGTCGCGATCCCCGCCTTCGCCGCCGCCCGCGGCGTGAGTGACGAGGCCGTCACGATCCAGCAGGTCGCGGCCGAGAACGCCCAATCGCTCGTGATCGCCTCCGAGGCCACACCCGCGGCCCTCAAGCGCGGCGGCTACTCCGCCACCACTCCCGAGGAGATCGAGAAGAAGAAGCAGGAGGAGGCCGCCAAGGCGGCCCTGGCCGCCCGTCTGGCCGCGCAGTCCTCCTCGTCCTCTTCGTCGTCGTCGGTGAGCATGGCCGTCCCGGCCACGATCGCCGCGGCCGGCGACGTGGTCCGCCCGCTCACCTCGTTCAACAACTTCGGCACCCCGTACGCCGGCCACAAGGGCACCGACTACATGGTCGGCCGTGGCGCTCCCATCTACGCGATCGCCGACGGCGTCGTCGTCGCCTCGAGCGAGAGCGGCCCCGGCTGGGGCGTGTACGTCAAGATCGCCCACAACATCGGCGGCAAGAGCGTCACCTCGCTCTACGCGCACATGCTCTACGGCAGCCGTCGGGTCTCGGTCGGGCAGACCGTCTCGGCCGGTCAGCTCATCGGTCAGGTCAGCGACACCGGCCGCGCCTTCGGCACCCACCTCCACCTCGAGATCCGGCTCAACGGCGGCTACGTCAACGCCGAGTCGTGGCTGCAGGCCAACGCCAGCTGATCCGCGTCCTCGACGCACCGCCGACACGCGGCAACGTTCGCATACCGTTGCGCCTCGCCCTGCGCGGGGTGTATTAGCCTGATCCCGACGCTCGCACGAGCCCAGGGGGAGCAGATGGACGTAGTGCCCCGCATTCGATCCGTGAATGCCACAGACCGGTATGACTCCGGTCGCTATGTCCTTCGGCATCGTGTGCACGACTGCCGCGACCTCGGTCGTGGATCCAAGGCGCTGTCTTTCGACAGCGCCTTTTTTCGTGCTCGCACCCCCTCCGCACGGGCGGCGTCGCAACCGAACAACCGCTGAAGCCGTCACGGCAGTTCGAGAGGACACCGAATGCGCACTCTGGTGCTGAACGCAGGATACGAGCCCCTGGCCGTCGTGTCGTTCAAGCGAGCCCTCGTGCTCGTGATGAACGACAAGGCCACCGTCGTCGAGCACGTCGACAACGATCCGGTCTGGGGGGCGAGAGGGGCGTACGACCGTCCAGCCGTCATCCTGCTGACCCGCTACGTGCGGGTGCCGGGAAGCCGCCGGGTGCCGGTGACCAGACGCGGCGTCCTGCGCCGAGACGCCCATCGCTGCGCCTACTGCGGCAAGGGCGCGACGACGATCGACCACGTGCTGCCCCGCTCGCGCGGTGGCGCGGACTCATGGGAGAACCTCGTGGCCTGCTGCCTGCGCTGCAACAACATGAAGGGCGACCGCACCCCGCAGGAGATGGGCTGGGAGCTCAAGTGGATCCCGCAGCCGCCCCGGGGGGCGCAGTGGACGGTCCGCGGCACCGAGCGCACCGACCCGGTCTGGGAGCCGTATCTGGCGCTCGCCGCCTGAGCGCGCCGACACCACCGGGATGTCGGTGGTCGTCCGTATCTTCGATATCGACGGATTGAGGTGTTAGAACAAATGTTCTAGCCTGTCGAGGTGAGGACGATCGTGCGGGATGCGGCTGCGGTGCAGGAGGTGCAGCGGCTGCGCGCCCAGCTCGAGCGGGTGCAGGGGCGCCGCCTCGACGCCCCGGTGCTGCCCGTGCATCCCGCGATCGGCGAGCTGCTGCCGGGGCGGGGTCTCCGGCCGGGGTCGGCGTACTCTCTCGGGAGGTCGATGTCGCTGCTGTTCGCGCTCCTGGCGCAGCCCTCGCAGGCGGGGTCGTGGTGCGGGGTCGTGGGGGTGCCCGGTTTCGGCGTCGAGGCGGCGGAGCGCATCGGAGTCGATCTGGCACGCCTGGTGCTGATCCCCGATCCGGGGCCGCGGTGGCTCGCGGTGACGGCGACCATCGCCGAGGTGCTGCCGGTGGTGGCCGTACGGCCGCCGTCGCGGGCGAAGGACGCCGACATCGGCCGGCTCGCGGCGCGGATGCGCGAGCGCGGGTCGGTGCTCCTCGTACAGGGACCCTGGCCGCAGACCGAGGCGATGATCGACGTCGACAGCCCGGAATGGTCGGGACTCGGCGACGGGTACGGCATCCTGTCGGGTCGGGAGCTCACCGTCACCGTGTCGAGCCGGCGGTTTCCGGTGCCGCGTCGCAATCGGATGATGCTGCCGGCTCCCGACGGCACCCTCGCGCCCGTCGAGGGGACCGTACGCGAGCAGGCGCCGCCGATGCGGGCGGTGAGCTGATGCCTGCCGGAGAGACGCGGGGCGCGTCGGTCGTCGAGACCGGCGGTGCACCGGTGCGCAGCCTGGTCGTGTGGGTCCCGGACTGGCCGATCGTCGCCCTCACCCGCGATGGCACGGATCCGCCCGATGCGGCCCTGCCGATCGCGGTCTTCGCGAAGGGCATGGTGGTCGCCTGCTCCGCTGCTGCGCGGGTCGAGGGCGTGCGGCGCGGACAGCGGCGGCGGGATGCGCAGGCGCGCTGTCCGCAGCTGCTGGTGGCCGACGCCGATCCGGTGCGCGATCAGCGGGTGTTCGCCCCGCTCATCGCGCAGCTCGAAGACGTCGCACCGGGGGTCCAGCTGCTGCAGCCGGGGCTGTGCGCGCTGAAGGCGAGAGGACCGGCGCGCTATTACGGGGGCGAGGCGGCCGCGGCGACGGTGCTCACCGGCATCCTGGGCGACGCGGGGATCGTCGATGTGCGGGCAGGCGTTGCCGACGGTCCGTTCACGGCCGAGCAGGCGGCACGGTCGGGCACGCGGGCGGATCAGCCGATTCGCGTGGTGCCGGCGGGGGAGTCGTCGGCCTTCCTCGCGCCTCTGCCGGTGACGGTGCTCGAGCACGACATCGTCGACCTGTTCGCGCGGCTGGGGGTGCAGACCCTGGGACAGGTCGCCGCGCTCCCGGAGGAGCGGCTGATCGAGCGGTTCGGTGCGCGCGGGGCGCGGCTGCATGCGCTCGCGGCGGGGGCGGACTCCCGGCCGGTGACGCCGCGCACTCCGCCGCCCGAGCTGCACCGCGAGGTCGCGTTCGAGCCCCCGCTGGAGCTCGCCGAGCAGGTGGCGTTCGGCGTGCGCGTCGCCGCCGACGAGTTCATCGCGGGGCTCGGCGCCGTCGACCTCGTCTGCACCGAGCTGCGGGTCGTGGTCACCGGGGAGAGGGGGGAGCGGAGTTCCCGCGTGTGGCTGCACCCGGGGGCGTTCGAGGCGCCGGGGGTCGTCGACCGCGTGCGCTGGCAGCTGGCCGAGCAGACCCTGCGCAGTGCCGTCGCGCACGTGCGGCTCGAGCCGGAGCGGGTGGATGCCGCCGCCCACCACGCGCGGGCGCTCTTCGGCGGCGGCCCTGACGAGAAGGTGCACCACGCCCTCTCGCGCGTGCAGGCCATGCTCGGCCATCGGGGGGTGGTCACGCCGGCCGTCGGGGGCGGCCGGTGGCTGCAGGAGCGGCAGGTGCTCGTGCCGTGGGGCGACCGAGTGGTGCCCGCCGACCGTGCACGGCCATGGCCGGGGAGCATCCCCGACCCGTTGCCGTCGACGGTGTTCGCCGAACCGGTGCCGGTGGCGGTGATCGACGGCGACGGCGACATGGTGGCCGTCGACGCGCGGGGCGAGCCGACGGCGGCGCCGGCGGCGCTGGTGGCGGCGGGGGCGACGCGACCGGTGCAGACGTGGGCGGGGCCCTGGCCGGTCGTGGAGCGGACCTGGGATGCGGTGCGGGCGCGTCACGCGCACCGATTCCAGGTGGTCGACGTGCACCAGACGGCATGGCTGCTGGTGTGCGAGGCGGGGGTCTGGCATGCCGAGGGGAGGTACGACTGATGGGCTTCCACAACCCATCGGTCACCTGGTCGGAGATGGAGCGGGTGCTGAGCGGGCGTCCCGAGCCCGACGGCGGCGACGGTCCGGCGTTCTCGCGCAAACGCGGGCCGTACGAGCCCACCCCGATCACGCGGCCCGACGATCCGGTGCCCTATGCCGAGCTGCACGCGCACTCGTCGTTCTCGTTCCTCGACGGCGCGTCCTCGCCGGCCGAACTCGCCGAAGAGGCCGAGAGGCTCGGCCTGCACGCCCTCGCGATCAGCGACCACGACGGCTTCTACGGCATCGTGCGGTTCGCCGAGGCGGCCGAGCATCTGCAGGTGAAGACCGTCTTCGGGGCGGAGCTGTCCCTGGGCGAGACGGCGGGTCCGCCCGGAGCGGAGCTCCTGTCGCCCCCGGCGGCATCACCCCGGTCCGCTCCCGCGCCGCCGCGCACCGGCCCTCCCGACCCCGGAGGCACGCACCTGCTGGTCCTCGCCCGGGGGGAGGAGGGGTATCACCGGCTGGCGGCCGCGATCACGCACGCCCAGCTGGCCGGCGGTGAGAAGGGGCGGCCTCAATACGACCTCGCCGACCTCGCCGAGCGTGGGCGGGGGCACTGGTCGATCCTCACGGGATGCCGCAAAGGCGCCGTCCGCCGTGCCCTCGCCGACCGTGGCGCCGCGGCTGCGGGCGACGAGCTCGACCGGCTGGTCGCGCTGTTCGGAGCCGACGCGGTCGAGGTCGAGCTCATCGACCACGGCAACCCCACCGACACCCGCGACAACGACGTGCTCGCCGCCCTCGCCCGCGAGCGGGGCCTGCCGGTGCTGGCGACCAACAACGTCCACTACGCGGCGCCCGAGCGGATGCCTCTCGCGGCGGCCGTCGCCGCGGTGCGGGCCGGGCGCGGCCTCGACGAGCTCGACGGATGGCTGCCCTCCCATGCCGGCGCGCACCTGCGTTCGGGCGCCGAGATGCAGCGTCGGTTCCGGCGCTACGCCGGTGCCGTCGGCCGCACGGTCACCCTCGCCGACGAGCTCGCCTTCCCCCTGCGGCGGGCCAAGCCGGCGCTGCCGAAGCTGCCGGTGCCCGAGGGGCACACCCCGATGAGCTGGCTGCGCCACCTCGTGTGGGAGGCCGTGCCACGGTTCTACCCCGACCTCGACGACGACGGGCGCGCCCGGATCGAGAAGGAGCTCGGCGTCATCGAGCAGAAGGACTTCCCGGGGTACTTCCTCATCGTCCACGGCATCGTGCAGGAGGCGCGTCGTCGCGGCATCCTCTGCCAGGGCCGCGGGTCGGCTGCCAACAGTGCCGTCTGCTATCTGCTCGGCATCACGGCGATCGACTCGATCTTCTACCGCCTGCCGTTCGAGCGGTTCCTCTCGGCGCTGCGCGACGAGGAGCCCGACATCGACGTCGACTTCGACTCGGATCGGCGCGAGGAGATCATCCAGTGGGTCTACGCCACCTACGGCCGCGACCGCGCCGCGCAGGTCGCGAACGTCATCCAGTACCGGCCGAAGAACGCGGTCCGCGACATGGCCCGCGCGCTCGGCCACTCACCGGGGCAGCAGGACGCCTGGTCGAAGCAGATCGAGCGGTGGGACGGCCAGTTCGAGACCGCCGACCACGACATCCCCGACCGGGTGCTCGCCTATGCGGGAGAGCTGCTGAAGGCGCCGCGGCACCTCGGCATCCACTCCGGTGGGATGGTGCTGACCGATCGGCCCGTCGGCGAGGTCGTCCCCATCGAACATGCGCGCATGGAGAACCGCACCGTCATCCAATGGGACAAGGACGACGCGGCCTGGATGGGACTGGTGAAGTTCGACCTGCTGGGCCTCGGGATGCTGGCGGCGCTGCAGTACGGCTTCGACCTCATCGACGAGGCGACGGGGGAGCGGTGGGAGCTGGCGACGATCCCGAAGGAGGAGGCGGCCGTCTACGACATGCTCTGCCGGGCCGATTCGATCGGGGTCTTCCAGGTCGAGTCGCGCGCGCAGATGGGGCTCCTGCCCCGGCTGCAACCACGACGCTTCTACGACCTCGTGATCGAGATCGCCCTCATCCGGCCGGGGCCCATCCAGGGTGGGGCGGTGCACCCGTACGTCCGCCGCAAGCTCGGACAGGAGAAGGTCACCTACGTGCACCCGAAGCTCGAGCCCGTGCTCGAGCGCACCCTCGGCATCCCTGTCTTCCAGGAGCAGCTCATGCAGATGGGGATGGCTGTGGGCGACCTGTCGGGCGAGGACGCCGATCTCCTCCGACGCGCCATGGGCTCCAAGCGCGGGATCGAGCGGATCGAGTCGCTCAAGCGCAAGCTCTACGAGGGCATGGCGCGGCACGGCCTGGTCGGACAGGTCGCCGATGACCTGTACGCGAAGATCCAGGCGTTCGCGAACTTCGGCTTCGCCGAGAGCCACTCACTGTCGTTCGGCTTGCTCGTGTATGCGTCGTCGTGGCTGAAGCTGCACTACCCGGCCGCGTTCCTCGCCGCCCTGCTGCGTGCGCAGCCGATGGGCTTCTACTCGCCCGCCTCGCTCACCGCCGACGCGCGCCGGCACGGGGTGACCGTCCGCCGCCCCGACATCCACGCCTCGGCGACCGAGGCCGTCCTCGAGCCCGTGGAAGGCCCGGCCCCCATCCGTCACGATTCGGAGGATCGTCCCGGGCCGCTCCCGCCCACCGGTCTCCCGTCGTGCACCGACCGGATCCAGCCGCCGGTGCCCGACTTCGACCCCACCGCGCCCGTCGAGGACGCCGCCCACCGCCGCGACGGCGCCTTCGCCGTGCGGCTCGGCCTGGCCGCGGTGACCGGCATCGGAAAGCCGCTGGCAGACCGCATCGTGGTGGAGCGCGATCGAGGCGGTCCGTTCCGCGACCTCCGCGACCTCGTCCGCCGCACCGGCGCCACCGAAGCCCACCTCGAAGCCCTTGCGACAGCCGGGGCGTTCGAGAGTCTCGGGGTGTCCCGACGCGAGGGCATCTGGCTGGCGGGGGATGCCGCGCAGAACCGTTCAGAGTTCCTCGAGGGCACGCTGATCTCGGTGCAGCCGCCGCTGTTCCCCGACCAGACGAGCTACGACATCCTCGCCGCCGACCTCTGGGCCACGGGCATCTCGACCGACGATCATCCGCTCACCCATTACCGCGCGCAGCTCGATGCGCGCGGGGTTCTCACCTCGCGGGAGCTCCGCGATCACGAGACCGGGCGGCGGATCGAGGTCGCCGGTCTCGTGACGCACCGGCAGCGGCCGGCGACGGCGTCAGGGATCACCTTCGTCAACCTCGAAGACGAGCACGGCCTCGTCAACGTCATCTGCTCGCTCGGCGTCTGGAACAAGTACCGGCGGGTGCTCCGGGACTCCCCGGCGCTCATCGCCCGCGGCATGCTGGAGCGCTCGCCGGAGGGGGTGACGAACCTCCTCGCCGACGCGTTCGAGGACCTCAAGGTCGGCGTGCAACACCGGTCGCGCGACTTCCGCTGACCGCTCCTTCTTCTCCTTCTCCTCCTCCTCCTCCTCCTCTCCTCCTCTCCTCCTTCCCGCCCATCCCACGGGGTCTGGCCGAACCCACATGATCCGTGCCGTCCACATCGTGTGGGTTCGTTCATCCCACGGGGTCTGGGCGCAAGAAGGGACGAGGTGGGAGAGGAAGGAGGAGGGAGGCAGGAACGGCGATGGCCCCCGATCCGTGAGGATCGAGGGCCACCAGAACTCGTGCGTGGGTGCGCGCTCAGCGCTGCTCGGCGAGCGCGAAGCCGACCGAGCCGTCTTCGCCGACGCGGGCGTCGAGCACCCGGTCGTCGAGGGCGACGGTGGCGACCGGGTCCACGAACACGCGCGCACCGTCGTTCTCGACGACGGTGTCGTCGGACTCCGGCGCGCTGGCGAGATTCAGCGCGTAACCCTGGTCGGGCGCGACAGCCTCGCTGATGCGGAGGCCGCCGGTCGTGGTGGGGATCTGCTCCGTGAGGGACTTCACGGCGATGGTGGCGTTCTCGGTGAGTGTGAGCATGGTGCTCTCCTTCCGTGGATTGCTGCGGACCGGCCACGATGCCGAGAATCGCCACGGATCGCAAACGCTGACACACCATGGGCCCCGACTCACACCGGATCCGGAGGTTTTCGGGCACCCCTTGTAGATGATCGACAGTGCAAAACCCCATGTGGTCAGACCACATGTTCCCCGCACACGGACTTTTCTCAGGTTCCTCCCAGTCGGGCGGAAACTGAGGTCATCGCCCCGGATCCCCCGGAGCAGGAGAACACGAAAGGTCCCGATCATGGCCGTCCCCACCGCCACCCCCGTCCCGCACGGCGGTGCCACCGAAACCCCGGTCGCCACGACCCGCGCTCTGCCGATCGCCATCGCGGTCACGCGGATGCTGATGGGGTTCTACTTCCTCTGGGCCTTCCTCGACAAGGTGTTCGGCTTCGGCTTCGCCACCCCCGCCGAGCGCGCGTGGATCAACGGCGGCAGCCCGACCACCGGCTTCCTCAGCAACGCGACCGCGGAGAGCCCGCTCGCCGGACTGTTCACGGCGCTGGCAGGTGTCCCGCTCGTCGACTGGCTGTTCATGCTCGGTCTCCTCGGCGTCGGCCTCACCCTCCTCACCGGAATCGGCGTGCGCCTCGGTGCCGTCGCCGGTGTCGCGATGCTCTTCCTCATGTACCTGGCCGAGTTCCCCCTGACGCTCACCGGTGCGACCAACCCCCTCATCGACAGCCACATCATCGACATGGGCGTCATGGCGATCGCGTTCTTCGCGGTGCCGACCCAGCGCCTGAGCCTCGCCCGCCCCTGGCGTGTGCTCGTCGGTGACAAGACCTGGCTGTGGTGACAGCCCAGTCCTGACAGCCCAGGGCTCACAGCCCACCCGGGACTGCTGATCCCCCGAGCGTCTGACCCCCTGCAGATCCCGCTCCAGCACCCCCGACGACGTCCCCGCGGCCCCCGGCCGACGGGGACGTCGTCGTCGTGCGGGGTCAGCGGCAGAGTTCGAACACGTAGGCGGGGTCGCCGGGGGTCGTCAGATCGCGGTCCCGCAGAACGAGGGATGCCGGACGATCCGGCTGGGCGCATACCTCGGCGAACGGCACCGGGAGATTGTCCGTGTATTCGATGCCGATGACGGCGTCCCCGTACACAGCGGTGTAGGCGGAGCACTCGTTGTAGGCGGCGCACTCCTCCGTGATCGCGAAGTCGAAGGCGGCCTCGGCGTGAAGCACCGCGGCATCCTCCGCCGCGTTCTTCTGCCCGGCGGCGAGCCCCGCCCTGTGAGCAGCCCGGACGAGGAGCGTCGCGACGGCGAGGTTGTCCTCGCGCGAGAGCGCACCGTCGGTGCGCGTGTAGGTGTCCAGGTTGTCGAACTCCACCGCGTCGAAGCCGTCGCGCGCGCACCCCTCGATCCAGGGGATCACGACGGCGGCGACGGCCTCGGCATCCCGAGTGTCGACGATCACCTCGTCGGGCCAGTCGGGGTCGATGACGAGCTCGCCCGCGGCATCGCGGAGCAGCAGCTCGTCGGGCCACTCCTCCGCCTCGCCGGGCTGCGTCTGGAAAGCGTTGACGTAGCAGATCGAGTACAGCCACTCGACGGGCGGCTCGGTCCGGTCGCGCGCGACGATCTGGACCTCGACGACCACCGGCTCGTATGCGCCGCCCAGCTGGTAGTCGGGCGCACCGCCGATCGGCGGCAACGCGATGAGCGCGTAGGACGAGGAGGGCACCGGGGTCCCCTCCGGCGTCGCCGGCGGGGGAGTGGCTCCCGCGGCGCACCCGCTCAGGACGAGCGACGCGGTGAGGGCGAGGAGCGCGCGGACGGCGCGACGGGCGGGGCGTTCATCGGCGTGGCTGCTCATCATCGCGAGCGTACCCGGCCCCGCGCTCGCCCGAACCGCCGTCCCGGTCTTTGTCCCGGCCCGCGTCTTGGACGCCGCACGCGAGGAGGAGTTGACTTCCCGCATGAGCGTCTCGGCGGCCCCGCCGCGCTCGCCGCGGGTGCGGCGCGGCGGCATCGCGGTCTTCCTCGTGGTCGCGTTCGGCGTCACCTGGGCGCTGTGGCTGCCGCTGGCCGTGCGGGCGATGACGACCGGGCTCGATCGCATGCCCTGGACGTTCTTCGCCGCGTCGGCCGGACCGCTGTGCGGCGCCGTGGCGGCCTCGGTGTGGTCAGGCGGTCGGCCGGGCCTGTCCGCGTGGGCGCGCCGCGCGTTCGCGGTGCGGCGCCTCGGCCCGCGCCTCCTGGGGGTCGCGGCGATGCTCGCGCTGTATCTCGGGGCGGGATGGGCCGCCCAGGTCATCGCGACCGGTGCCTGGCCGGACCCGACCGCGTTCGGCGTCACTGCGAAGCTCCCCGAACTGACGTGGCCCCTCGTCGCGCTCGTCTGGCTGCTCACCTTCGGTCTC
>Ga0307406_10000228_pt1 | contig 34235 bp, 29 predicted proteins | sample 322Cmetagenome_3_FD_203706 | JGI IMG/M metagenome (GOLD analysis project Ga0307406, IMG submission 203706) | Maize rhizosphere microbial communities from greenhouse at UC Davis, California, United States - 322HYB-C-2 | ecosystem: Host-associated > Plants > Roots > Rhizosphere > Soil | place...
CGTCGGCGTGAAGAAGTAATTGCCCTGAACTACCGAACGTTTTTCTCAAATGGCTGACGAAGAAACCATCCCCGCGGCTGCCGAAGCCGCCCCGGCTCCTGCCGCTGCACCCGCTGCCACACCGGCGCCGGCTGCTGCTCCTGCCGTGGAAGAAGTCGCTCCGAAGAAGGACGACAAGAAGCGCGACATCTTTGCCGAAATCGCTGGAGCTGAAGAGACCCAGATCAAGATTCACAAGGCGAAGGGCTCCAAGAACATCTCGCGCGGCATCGTCCACGTGACCGCCACCTTCAACAACACCATCGTCAGCGTCACCGACTCGAACGGCAACACGCTCGGCTGGTCCAGCGCCGGCAAGATGGGCTTCAAGGGCTCCCGCAAGTCCACCGCCTACGCCGCCCAGGTCGTCTCCCAAGACGCCTGCCGCCAAGCGATGGGCCACGGCCTCAAGGAAGCTGAAGTCCGCGTCAAGGGCCCGGGTTCCGGCCGCGAGTCCGCTGTCCGCGCCGTCCAAGCCCTCGGCATCGAGCTGATCTCGATCAAGGACGTCACCCCGATCCCGCACAACGGTTGCCGTCCGAAGAAGGCGCGCCGCGTTTAATCGCACTTTTATCAGATCATGGCTCGTTATACCGGACCCCGCACCAAGATCAGCCGCCGCTTTGGCGTGGCTCTCTTCGGTTCCTCGAAAGCGCTCGAGCGCCGCAATTTCCCGCCGGGCCAGCACGGCCTGCGCGCCGGCCGCAAGAAGAAGAGCGACTACTCCGTCGCCCTCGGCGAAAAACAGAAGCTCCGTTTCCAATACGGCGTGCTTGAGAAGCAATTCCGCGGTTACTACGAAGAGGCTGCCCGCCGTCGTGGTGTGACCGGTGAGATCCTTCTCCAGCTTCTGGAACTCCGCCTCGACAACGTCTGCTACCGCCTTGGCTTCGGCAACAGCCGCCAGGCTGCTCGCCAGCTCGTCAACCACGGCCACGTGCTCGTGAATGGCAAGCGCGTCGACATCCCGAGCTATCAGGTGAAGGCTGGCGACAAGATCAAGGTTGGCGGCAAGCCATCCTCGCAGCAGCTCGCCCTCCGCGCCCTCGACCTCACCCAGTCCAGCCCGCTGGTGGATTGGCTGACGATCGACAAGGAAGGCCTTGAAGGCACCGTTTCCCGCACGCCAGAACGTTCCGACATCGACCCGCTCGTCAACGAGCAGCTCATCGTCGAACTTTACTCGCGCTGATTTCCGCAAGGAATCGAACGATTTCAAAAGACGCCCGGAGGCAACTCCGGGCGTTTTTTGTTTCCCGGAGAGGAGCGAAGCTTGGAACACAAGCCCTTGGCCGCGTACCGCTTTCGGAGGTTCGGGGCTGCCGGACCTTTGAAGCGGGATGAATCCCGCGCTTCCAGTGGTCCCTGGGGCGGGCGTCGATCAAGACTGCGGCAGCGTTTCCAGCAGGGTCTTCTTCAGCTGGTCCCAGCGAACCGGCTTCCCATCGAGGAAGCTCGTGCGGGCAGCCACGACGCTGATGCTGCCAAAGCCCGAGGGGAATGCCTCGCGAAGGTAGCGGGACAAGCCGTGGCCGTTGTCGTTGCCGGAGCCGACCGAAAGTTCCGGGCGGGTCGACTGGAGTTTCGTCCGCCACTGATCGACGAAGCGCGTTTCGATCTCCCGCTCGCCGGAGTGAAGGAACTCCACGGCCGGCATGCCGGGGCGATCCTCGGTGCGGAAGGTCAGGTGGATGGCCAGACCGCTGCGCCGCTGTTCCTCGATGGTGCGCTGCTTCAGCAGGTTGAGGTAGGCGCGGTGATGGCGTTCATCGAGCTTGTTGCGCTGATCTTCGGTTAGCGTTTTCGAGAAACGGCTGAAGCGCTCGGGGTCATCCGGATAGCAGGAGAAGTCGACCAGCAGCCGGGTGATGTCGCCGTGGGCGAGCAGCGTCCGCAATTTCGTCGCAAAGGTTTGCGCCAGATTCAGGGAGCCGGGCGACCAGCCTTGCTCGGTGACGGCCTCCTCGTGCCCTCGGAACAGCTCCTTGTGCCATTCTGGAATGGCACAAGTGGCGGGTTCGCAGGAAAGAACGAACATTCCCCGCTCAATAGCAGGTTTGCAGGCATTTGTCGAACATAGCTTAACTAATTTCCGGTCACCGGCTCGGGCCGGAGGTGAAAATCAGGAGCTGCGGTAGCCTGTCCCAATTCATCCCCATACTTCCATCCGCATGCCTGCCTGCACGTAGCGATCCCTTTGGCCCGTCCTGTTCCTTTTCGCCGCCCTTGTGGGTCAGCTCCATGCCCCGTTGGGGCTCCAGACACGTGCGCGTCTTCAAAACGCGGCACCGATCGCGAAATGCCAGATGCCCGAGGATTCGTTTTCGTCCTTGGTGAGGTTCTGACCGTATTCCAGCCGGATCGGGCCCACCGGCAGGTCGATTCGAATGCCGAGGCCGGCAGCGAGCTCGGGCGAATTGAAGCTGAAGCCTTCATCGATCGCTGACATGCTGCCGGCATCGATGAAGCCGACGCCCTTCACCGGACCGAAAAGCACGTGGACATACTCCACATTCGCGACCCAGAAGGTCTCGCCGCCGAGGGGATCGTTGGTCACCGAGCGGGGCCCCATTTCATTGTAGCGGAAGGAGCGCACCGTATCCGCACCGCCCGTGAAGAGCCGGAGATCGATGGGGAACTCACTGATGCCCGAGGACGGTGAAAGCATGCTCGCGCGGGCTCCGAGATTCACTTGGCCCTTCTTGCCCACCGGGATGTAGCCGGCTCCGGAGAGATCGAGCCGGAAGTAGTTGGAGGACACATCGCCCGCGATCAGGCCGGCTTGGAAGGCGGCATCGAGATGATAGCCGCGTGCCGGCGTGACCGGATCGTCGCGGCGGTCATAGGCCACTTCAGCCCGCAGGTAGTGATGGCCGTAAACGGTTTCACCGAGCTGGGTGACCGGGATGTCATTGCTATCGGTGTTCACGATCGACGAGCCCAGGGTGAGGCTGGCGTCGATGTAGTCACCGAAGTCGTCGCGCGAAAACTCCGCCGAGACCCCGGTTTCAAACTTGTCGTAGCCTTCCAACGAGCGCGTGACGGAGAAGAGGCGGAGACCGAGGTAGGTATCCGTGTCGAAGAGCCACGGATCGGAAAGACGGATATCGCCGAGCAAGCCACGCGAGCTGACTTCGAGACCGGTGCTGAAATTCCAGAGTCTGCCGAAGAGATTCCGGTCGTGATACTTCAAGCCGAGGATGCCCCCTTCGTAGCTGCCGAAGCCGCCATAGACCGAAGCTCCGCTTGCCTTGCCTTCCACGACTTGCAAGGTGGCATCGAGCATGCCGCCAGCATCGGTCGAGTTCTCGACGCGGACCGATGAGAAAGCGCCGGTGGCCAGCACCTTCTTGAGACGCTTGTCGAATTCCTCGGCATCAAACCATTCGCCACGGAGATCCTCGAAGCGCTTCGTGATGCGCTCCTTCTTGGTCTTCTCGGTGCCGTTGACGATCACCTCGCTCAAGCGCTGGCGGATGCCGAACTTGATGATGAACCGCGGCGTGAGCGTGCCATCGGCGAGGATACGGTTCATCTTGAACGTCTCCAGCGGGTAGCCGGTGGAGCGGAAGATGCTCTCGATCTCGCTGCGCAAGGTGGTAAGCAGATCGGTGTTCGCGACCTTGCCAACATGCGGAGCAGCCTTGGCCTGGAGCTGCGGCAGCAACTCGGCAGGAGCTCCATCGAAACGCGGCGCGCCGAGATGATGGAGCGGACCGGGAACGATACGGATGATGAAGGCAATCTCGCCGCCGGTTTCGCCACGCTTCTCAACAACGGCCTTCGCCTTCCAGTAGCCGCGGGAACGGAAGTCGGCTTCTAACAACGACAGGCCCTCCGCGACATCGGCCTCACGGAAAGGCGGGTCTTGTCCCGGGCGCAGGACGCGTTCCTGGCCGGGCAGCTTGAAGAGTTTCGAAAGCCGCTCCTGGTCCTCCTTCTCGAAGCCGGGGATAGCCACCGAGCCGATCTTGACGCGCGGGCCTTCGTTCACGACGAGCCGGATGGCATTGCCGGAAATGACCGGCTTCACGTCAGGAGACTGGAACCCTTGCCGCTTCATCAGGTTCTCTAACAGGAAGGCCGCGTCAGCAGCCCGCGCCGTGGACGGGGGCTTGGACTTGATGAGTTCCAAGCGGTCGCCAAGCAGGTCGATCGCTTCGCTTTCGCTCATCGAGCCAAGCCCTTCGATGCGGATGTCAGCGGCGTGAGACAGAAGACATGAAGACGAGAAACAGAAGACCGGAAGCAGGAAGGACCGCAGTCCTCCCATCTTCTGTCTTCTGTCTGTAGGTCTGGAGTCTTTCTTCATTTGAAACGAAGGACGAAGGCGCCGAGGACGCGGGTGTTGCTTTGCTTGTCCACGGAACCGCTGACGAAGATCTTTTCCGTGACCTCGATGGTGGCGGAGTTGAGGCGCTTGCCGGTGAGCGGATCGTCCTCACCGATGCGGACGTCGACGCGGTTCATGACTTCCAGCACCTTTGCGACCTGCTCCGCGAAGGGCAGGCGGCCTTTCCGCCATTCTTCCAGGATAAGCTGCGCGGCCTTCATTGTGGCGGCTTGGCCATCCTCAAGGCCATCCGACGTGGTGCCAGTGGCGAGCAGGGTCATGATTTCGCTTTCCGGCAGCGGCGGATCGGAGGTCAGGGCGGTCTTCGGCGCATTGACCGGGCCGTAGAAGAAAACATTCACCTCATAGCGGCCGATGTTCGAGGTGCCGCGAATGTTCAGCTCGGGATTGAGCCCGCCGGCGGGCGTGAAGGTGGCCGCGCCGTTGTCCACCTTGAGAGTGCTGAAGGGGAGCTTGGCCTCGACGTTGCTGAGGATCGCGTTTCCTTGCGGCTGGATGTTGGCAAGCGTGCCGCCGAAGCGAATGTTGGCCGTGGCGGATCCCTTGGCGAGATTGCCGCGGATCAGCAGTGGATCACGAGTGCGGACCTGCACATCGAGCGTCCAGTTGGCGAACGGCGCGGGAAGCGCTTCGGCTTTCTCCTCGGGATCGATGGATGGCAGTTTCGGCCGTGATGGTGCGGTGAAGGGGACTCTCACCGGCAGGATCTCGAAGTCGCGGTAGAACAAGCTGTCCACGATATCGACTGTGCCGGAAATACCGGCCTGCTGGAGATTCCCGCGCAAGGCGAGGTTCGCATCGGCACGGACGATCATCGACTCGTCACGCTTCAGCGGCAGGGCGGTCCCGCGGAGTGTCACGTCGAAGGTCGGATTCTTCGCATCGGCCAGGCCGACATTCCCGGTGCCTGTTAGAGTGCCGCCGGCCGCTTCGAGCGAGAGCGTTTGCAGGCGCACCTCCTTGCCTTCGAGCCGGACGAGCATGCTGGCATTGCTCACCGGTGGGATTTCCGAGTCCTTCAGCGAGAAGGTGCCGCCGGCGAGCCGGAGTTCGCCACCGAGATCGGGTTTGCCGATGGTTCCGGCGACGGTGACGTTGCCCTCCACGGTGCCAGCGAGTTTGTCGGCATTCGGGACGAACTTCGAGAAGGTCGCGAGATCGAGGCGCGGGATATTGGCGCGGGCTTCGATCTTTTCATCGAGTGCGGTACCGGGGTTCTCGGCCCACTCGCCTGGCTTGAAGGCGGTCTTGCCTGTTAGGACGACCGGGGCGTAGCCGGTGGGCTTGATCTGACCATCGAGCGAAAGGGTTCCATCGGCACCGTCGAGACTGATGCTGGCGTCGGTGACCGGAACGTCCGGCTGATCGGGAACGCTCACGCCCTTCAGATCGAGATCCAGATCGAGCTTCGGCGCGGCGGGCGTGCCGGTGACGACGAGCCGGACGCGGCCGCTGCCACTGGCGAGCGGCGACTTCTTCTCCGGCAGCCAGGGGGCGAGCCGGCTGTGGTCGATCCACTCGGATTCGAGGAAGACATTCAGCGGGATCTCCTGCTTGAGGAAATCCCGGGCGGTCTTCATTTCCTTCGGCACCGGGATCTCCGCTTGGCCGCCGACCAGACGGGTTTCGCCATCCTTCCACTCGAGGCGCGGGATCTTCAGGACTTGGTTGGCGAAACTGGCGCTGGCGTTGATCGTCTGCCCTTCGGTGATGGCGGTAAGCTGTTCGAGCACCACTTCCTGCGGCCACGAGTAGTTGCCCTTGGTGCGGATGATCAGTGGCGGCGTGTCCTTGCGCACCCACTCGAATGAAGTGATGTCGAAGGCACCGCGGTGAGGCTGCGCGGCGAAGTCGCCTCCGCCTTGCCAAGTTCCGCTGGCGTTCATGCCGGTGGGCAAGGTCACGCCGAAGGTCGCGGCCCATGCCGCGATGCGTTCCGGGCGGAACCCTTCAAGCACGGCGGTGCCCTCGTAACGCTTGCCTGTTAGATCGAGGGCATAGGTGGCGCGATGTCCCTCGCTGCCCAGCGTGCCGGCGATCTTGCCATCGGGCGGCGTCCACTTCGCTTTTACCGCGAGGGACGCGGCGACGTCTTTCTCGGGGGAAAGCAGAATGTCCGCGTCCACGGAGCGAATGCCGCTCGGTGCGGAATCAATGATCGCATCGACATTCAACGACGACGCGGGCAGGGGAGGAGCCTCCTTTGGCGCGATGGAGTATTTCTCCTTCAGCACGCTGAACAGCGGCGAGACCTGCGGAACGGTGGCCTTCACCGTGGCCTCTAAATCACCCCACTGGCCGGCCGCGAGATCACGCCAGCGGAGCGAGGCGTTGCCTGTTAGAGTGGAGTTCAGCGCGGCGAGCGACCAATTCGCGGTGCCTTCGCTGCCAGTCTTGGTGGCATCGAGCACCAGGCTTTCCGCCTGCCAGTCTTCATAAGTCACGCCACCGATCTCGACATTGGCGGTGGCATTCCACTGGTCGGGCGTGAGGTCGAGACCTTGGGCGGCGATCTCCAGCCGTCGCACCGTGGCTCCAGCGGGAATTTCGAGCGCGAAGTTCTTCACGGCCTCCTGGACCACCAGCGGCTCGCCTTCCAGCTTCACCGTGGCGGTCGAGCGGTCGCTGACGAGCTGGATCTTCGAGTCCTCCACCTGCACGGTGGCCGACGCCGAGAACCTGCCGCCGGGCGGGATGTCCAGATGGACGTCGCGGATGCCCAGGCGGGGAGTGACGTCGAAGCGGTCGAGCGAAAGTCCGTCTTCCTCCCACTTGATCACCGACTGCTGGGCGGCGAAGGCATAGCCGGCACCGATGGCGATCTCGCCGAACTTCAGCACGAATTCCTCGCTGCCGGGCGCGTGGGAAAAGTTGCTGGAGTTGAGGACCGCCACGTTTTCCTCGCCGCGCACCACTTGGATGCGCAGGTCCGCCGCTCCGAGATCCAGCGGAATGAGGATCGAGCGGACCTTCTTCAGGGTGGTGGAAAGATCCGCGGGCTTTTCGTCCTTCGGCTTGTCGCGGGAGGGCAGGGGATCGGCGGCGAGGTCGATCACCAGATCGAGCTTCTCCACCGCCAGGCCGTCGATGTCACCCCGGACGATCCTTCGCAGCTGATAGCGCGGGTCCACCGAGCCGACCTCAAGCTTCTTGATCGGGCCGCCCTTGACGGCCAGGTGCTCCACCCTGGCACCGCCGAGAAGGGTGCCTTTCAGCTCGAACTCCGCTGTTAGGCCGCTGCCTTCCAGTGCCTTCTGAGCCACGACCTCGCCGATCCAGCGCCAGCCGGGGCCATTCAACCACATCAGCCCGGCGATCAAAAGAACCAGCGCCGCGAGCCGCTTGCGCCCGCGACGGCGCTTCTTCTTCTCAGGCGAGGGCGAGGTATCTCCGTCGGCAGTCATCAATGCAAAGCAGCGCATGATTCATGGCGCTCGATGCCCGTGCGGTCAACGAAAGGTCTTTCCGCGCGTCATTTCTTCATCTCCAGTTGGGATATGCCTGAATCGAATCGCTCCGCCCGCCGCGAGCGCTGGCGGGAGATCGTCTTCGAAGCGGAAACTCCCGCCGGGAGGCGCTTCGATGTCGCGCTGCTGTGGCTGATAGGCCTGAGCGTCGCGTGCGTGATGCTGGAAAGCATGCCCTCGATCCGGAGTGAATACAGCGGGCCGCTGCAGGCGATCGAGTGGGGATTCACCATCCTGTTCACGCTCGAGTACCTTTTGAGACTGTGCGTGGTCCGTCACCCGTTGCGCTACATGCGGAGCTTTTACGGCATCATCGACGTCCTCTCCGTGCTGCCGACCTACCTCGTGGTGTTCTTCCCCGGCCTGCAGGCGCTGCTGGTGATCCGGGTCCTGCGGATGATGCGGATGTTCCGGGTCTTTAAAATGGTCCGGCACGTGAATGGGGCGGAGCTGCTGGTGCGGGCGCTCTATGGGGCGAGGGCGAAAATCACGGTCTTCTTCGCCTTCATGCTGGCGATTTCCTTGGTCGCCGGAACCCTGATGTATCTGATCGAGGGACCGGAAGGCGACTTCACCAGCATCCCGACGAGCGTCTATTGGGCGGTGGTGACGATCACCACCCTCGGATTTGGCGACATCACCCCGGCGACAGGAGTGGGGCGCTTGCTGACCTCCGTGCTGGCGCTTACCGGCTACGCGGTGATCGCGGTGCCGACCGGGATCCTGACTTCTGAGATTTCCAAACTTGAGGGAGACGACACCTCCGACGCCTGCCCCTCCTGCGGGGTCCACGGGCACCTACCAGACGCCCGTTTCTGCCGCCGCTGCGGGGCTCCGATGGGCTGAAATTCCAAGCTTTCCGGCCCGTCGACACCGCATCGTCAATACGCCGTGCCTACCCCCGGCGGATTGTTCCATCGATGTTCTGGCGGCAGGTTGACAAAGCGGGAGCTGCTTGACCAGTGTGTGAGCGCCGGGTCGTGCGACACGTCCCGCTTTTCTTTCATTCGATTTCCAAAAGGCCCGAAAACCCGTGTTCTCCAACGAAGATTACTTGGCCGACCTGCTGGTGGAAGCCGGCGCGGTCGATCCCGACGTGCTCAATCAGGCCCGCACCAAAGGCGGTTCCGTGATTGAGCGATTGCTTAGCGATACCGAGCTCTCGGAAAAAACCATCTGCGCCGTGCTGGCTCAGAATGCGGGTCTCGACGGCATCGATCTCATGGAGATGGCGATCCCGCCGGACGTGGCGAGCGCCATTCCCGACGAGATTGCACGTCGCTACAAGGTGATCCCGGTGGCGGATGACGGCGTTTTCCTCACCGTTGCGGTCGGCGATCCCTTCGAGTTCGAGACCATGGACAGCCTGCCCCACGTGGTGGGTCGCGAGATCAATTTCGTCGTCGCTCCGGTCAACGCGATCGATTCTTTCCTCAGGCAGTTCTATAATCTGACCGATAGCGGTTCGATGACCACCGCCGGCGGCCACGACGTGGAAGTCTCTGACGGTGATGCACCGATCATCCGCCTCGTCCAGAACCTGCTGGTGGAGGCGATGAAGATGCGCGCCTCGGACATTCACATCGAGCCGCTCGAGACTTCCGTCCGCATCCGCTACCGCGTCGACGGCAAGCTGATCGAGGTGGATAACCACCCGAAGAAGCTGCTGCCAGCCATCATCGCCCGTCTGAAGGTGATGAGCGGAACGATGTCGATCGCCGAAAAGCGCCTGCCGCAAGACGGTCGTGTCCAGGTGAAGACCGCGGAGAAGGAAATCGACCTTCGTGTTTCCTCCGTCCCTTCGAACCACGGCGAGTCGATCGTCATGCGTATTCTCGACAAGTCCGCGCTCGTCCTCGGCTTGCCGGAACTCGGATTCTTCTCGGACGACCAGGCGACCTTCGAAAACCTGATCGGCCTGCCGGACGGCATCATTCTGGTTACCGGTCCGACCGGTTCCGGTAAGACGACGACGCTCTACGCCTGCTTGAACGTCATCAACAAGCCGGACAAGAAGATCATCACCGTGGAAGACCCGGTCGAGTATGAGCTTCCCGGCATCAACCAGGTGATGGTGAAGACGGACATCGGCATGACCTTCGCTGCCGCCCTCCGCGCGATGCTCCGCCAGGCGCCGAACATCATCATGATCGGGGAAATTCGTGACGCGGAAACGGCGAACATCGCCATCAACGCCGCACTCACCGGTCACTTGGTGCTTTCCACGCTCCACACGAACGATGCGCCCTCGGCCGTCGCCCGTCTCGCGGACATCGGCATCAAGCGCTTCCTCATCGCCTCGGCCGTGCGCGCCGTGCTCGCCCAGCGTCTGGTCCGCAAGCTGTGCCCGGTCTGCAAGGCCCCGCACGCGCTCACGGACAAGGAAGCCCGCTCGCTGCGCTTCGATCCGGCCCGCGGCGATATCTCCCAGGTCATGGGGCCCGTCGGCTGCGACAAGTGCCGCCGCAACGGCTTCCGCGGTCGTATCGGCATCTTCGAAACGTTCCAGATCGATGACGAGGTGCGTCACATGATCAACGAGAACCTGACTTCCAGCCAGCTTCGCCGCCGCGCCCGCGAGCTCGGCATGCGCACGCTGCGGGACGACGGTATCCGCAAGGTGCTCGCCGGCCTGACCTCCGCCGACGAGGTCATCCACGTCACCATGTCGGACTTCGAATGATCCAAGGATCCGCGCTTTAAATCCCAGATTTCCAATTTCTTAAAACCCGATCCATGGACAACAACCAGATCGTTGAACTTTTCATCAGCCGCGGGCTCATCGACCGCTCGCTCGGCCAAGACATTCTTCACGAAGTCGAAAACAGCGGCAAGGAGGCCGCTGAGATCCTCGCCGACTTCCAGGTCATCACCCACCGCGACGATGTCTGGCCGGTGGTCGCATCCGAGCTGGGCTCTCACGTCGTGGATATCCGCGAGTGGACCCCGCCGGAACAACTACTCTCCCTGCTTCCCGCTGGCATGGCCCGTCTCCACGGCGCGCTGCCGGTGAATCTCGATAACGAGGGCCTGCACGTCGTGCTGGTCGATCCGATGAACCCGCAGACGATCGAAGATCTGCGATTCGCACTGGGCCGCGAGATCGTGCTGGCGATCGCTCCCGACTACGTGGTCGAAGCCAAGATCAACGAGTGCTACGGCGGCGAAGGCAAGGCGATGGATGACATTCTCCAGCAGCTCGAGCATGGCGTGAACGCCAACATGAGCGCCGCTGAAATGGAGGCGGAGGCCAATTCCGCGCCGATCATCCGCTACGTGGACCTGGTGCTTTTCCAAGCCATCAAGGAGCGCGCTTCGGACATCCACTTCGAGCCCTTCGAGAAGGATTTCAAGATCCGCTACCGGGTCGATGGCTCGCTCTACGAAATGGCTCCGCCGCCGGTGCATCTCGCCGTGGCGATCACTTCGCGTATCAAGGTGATGTCCAATATGAACATCGCCGAGCGCCGCGTCCCGCAGGACGGCCGCATCGTGAAGCAAGTCGGTGATCGTCAGGTGGACATGCGCGTTTCGACGCTGCCTACCCAATACGGTGAGTCGATCGTGCTCCGCGTTCTCGATCGCTCCTCGGTGAATCTCTCGCTCGAAAACCTGCACCTGCCAGAGGCGATCTACGAATACATCTGCGACACGATCGAGAAGCCGAACGGCATCTTCATCGTCACCGGTCCGACCGGTGCCGGTAAGACGACCACGCTTTACGCCGCACTGGCACGGATCAACACGATCGATTCCAAGCTCCTCACCGCCGAGGACCCGGTCGAATACGACATCGACGGCATCATCCAGATCCCGGTCCATGAAAGCATCGGCCTGACCTTCCCGCGGGTGCTGCGCGCCTTCCTTCGTCAGGACCCCGACCGGATCATGGTGGGGGAGATGCGTGACATGGATACCGCGCAGATCGCCATTCAGGCCTCGCTCACGGGTCACTTGGTGCTCTCCACCCTTCACACGAATGACGCGCCCGGTGCCGTCACCCGTCTGGTGGACATGGGCTGCGAGCCCTTCCTCGTGGCCGCCTCGCTGGAGGGCGTGCTCGCCCAGCGTCTGGTCCGCACCATCTGTAAGAGCTGCAAGGCTTCCTACGAGCCGAACGAAAGCATCCTCATGCAGCTTGGCGTGGCGGTGCACGAACTCGGCGACAAGGACTTCTTCACCGGCCGCGGTTGCGATGTCTGCGGCAAGAGTGGCTACAAGGGCCGGAAAGGCCTCTACGAACTGCTCGATATCACCGACCCACTCCGGGAACTCATCACCGACCGCGCTCCGACGGTGGTGCTCAAGCAGAAGGCCATGGAATTGGGCATGCACACCCTCCGCGAGGACGGGCTGCGCAATATCTACCTTGGCCACACGACCATCGAAGAGGTCCTGAAATACACCTGATACCCCTTTTTCGCCCCGAAATTTGAGTCGCCAGCTCACGCCGATGCGCTCACACTTGTTCCAATCGATCTAAAAACAACCCCATGCCTCAGTTCCAATTCACCGCCGCCGATGCGAAGGGCGAGCAGATGTCCGGCACGATCGAATCCACCAGCGAAGCCGATGCCATCCAGCAGCTCCGTTCGCAAGGCTACTACCCGCTGCAGGTCGTTGAGGCCGGCAAGGGCAAGCTCGCTGCGAAAAAAGGTGCCAAGGGCGGCAAGGCTGCTGCCGGCAAGAAAAAGGGCAAGACGGCCACCGGTGGTCGCATCAAGCCGAAGATCCTGATGATCTTCACCCGTCAGCTTGCCACCCTGATTGACTCCGGCCTGCCGCTGCTGCGCGGTCTCACCGTGCTTGCCAAGCAGGAGCCGAATCCGATGCTGCAGGCTACCATCAGCGCCCTCGCGGATTCCGTGCAGTCCGGCTCCACGTTCTCCGAGTCGCTCGCCCAGCACCCGCGGATTTTCAACAAGCTGTATGTGAACATGGTCAAGGCCGGCGAGCTGGGCGGTGTGCTCGAAGTCGTCCTCGTCCGTCTCGCCGAGTACCAGGAAAAGGCTCACAAGCTGAAGAACAAGATCGTCTCCGCGATGGTCTACCCGGTGATCGTCATGTTCATCGCGGTCGCCATCCTCGTCTTCCTGATGCTGTTCATCGTGCCGAAGTTCGAGGCGATGTTCGCTGAACTCGGCAAGGACGCCGAGCTGCCGATGATCTCGCAGGTCGTCTTCGGCACCTCGAAGTTCTTCATCAACGCCAGCATCAAGCCGATCCCGAACGTCGTCTGGGTGTTCGCCGCCTTCGGTCTCCTCGCCTTCCTGTTCAACATGTGGGGCAAGACCAAGAAGGGCCGCCGCACGATCGACTCCATGAAGCTCAAGTTGCCGATCTTCGGTGACATCCAGCGCAAGTCGGCCATCGCCCGCTTCGCCCGCACGCTCGGCACCCTGGTCACCTCCGGTGTGCCGATCCTTCAGGCCCTCAATATCACCCGTGACACCGCCGGTAACGTCGTCGTGTCCGACGCGATCGAGAAGGTCCACGAGGCGGTCAAGGAAGGGGAATCGATCGTCACCCCGCTGCAGGCGACCGGTGGCGTCTTCCCGAACATGGTTATCTCCATGGTCGACGTGGGTGAAGAAACCGGCCAGCTCCCGGAAATGCTTCTGAAGGTGGCGGACGTCTATGACGATGAAGTGGACAACGCCGTGACTGCGCTTACCTCTATCCTGGAGCCGATCATGATCGTCGTCCTGGCACTTGTCGTGGGCGCCGTGGTGTTCGCGCTGTTCCTGCCGCTGATCAAGATCATCTCCGAAATGGGCAACATGTGAACGGATGCCGGGCGGACCCTGTCGTCCGCCCGCCTTCGCCAACCACCAAAACACCCATGAAAATCCAAGGTCTTCGCCGTCGCCATCAGGCGGGTTTCAGCTTGATGGAACTCGTCGTGGTCGTCGCCATCATCGTCGTCCTCGCCGGGCTCACCCTCGGCGCGATGAATTTCATCAACCAGAAGAACGCCCGCACCAAGGCCAAGGTTCAGGTGGACCTGCTCGCCAACGCGGTGCAGGACTACAATGCCGACAACCGCTCCTTCCCGGAAAGCACGGATGCGACCGGCGAACGCGGTGATGAGGTGCTCTACAAGTATCTCTACTGGGACGGCTTCGAAGCTCGTGACAACGGCGGCAAGGTTTACCTCAGCGCGTTGGATCCGGTCTACAACACCAAGGGCGGACAAGCCTGGATCCAAGGCAAGGACGCTCAGGCCCGCATCGTGGATCCCTGGGGCAATCCTTTCCACTATCGCACCGGCGAACAGGCGGTGAATCCTGACTTCGACCTCTGGTCGGCGGGTCCCGATGGCAAGACCAACACGGATCCCAAGCACAAGGACAGTCTCGACGACATCAAGAACTGGTAAGTCAGTCTGATTATTTCAAGGGCGTCCGGTGGTGCTTCAAGGCCCGCCGGACGCCCTTTTTCGTGTCTTCTTTGTTCCATAAGGCTTTGCGCTCGACGGCGCATCCCCATGCGTTCTTCTTGGCGCCGAACAACATGAGCGAAGAGTTCCAAGAGCCGGCCGCGGCCGAAAAAGAGCCGGCCACCAAGACCGCCCGCAAACGGCCCGCCGTTCGCAAGTCCGCGAAGCCGAAGGCAAGTGCCGCCGAGTCTGCGGCTGATGCTTCCTCCGAAGCCCCTGCGCCCGCTCCCGTGCGCGAGTCGGAGCCGGTGGCCCGCGTCGAACGCAGCGAGCGCGCCGAGGAGGCCCCGCAGCGCGAGTCCCAGGACGTGATTCCTTTCGTGGTCGAAACCGCTGGTGGCGAGCCTCCGGGCAATCCCAAGAAGCGCCGCCGCCGCAAGAAGAAGAAGCACGGAGAGGGGCAGGGCCAAGGCGAAGCGCCTCAGCAGCGCGACGCGTCGCATCAGCGACCGCAGCACCAGCATCCCCACGCTGTGTCACCGCCCGCCGAGGCTCCGTCTCAGGCTCCGGAAGCGTCTCACGCCGCTTCTTCTGCGATGCACGCCGCTCCCCGTCCGAAGCTCGATCCCGAGCAGGTGACCAAGAAGGCGTGGAAGATTTTCCAATCCGAAGTCGGCGAAGAGGGCCTTGCCCTGATCGACGATCACGACGCCCGGGAAATCTCTCGTCGCAGCTTCCGTCTCGCGGAGATCTTCCTCGAGGAAGCCGCGCGCCGCGGCCGTTAAGAAGTGTCGACGTTTCGTCGACACGGCGTGGACAGAATGAATGTCCACGCTCCTTACGGGGCCTCGTAGCCGAAATCAGCTGGCGACTTCCGCCAATTCCGCTTCCAGCCGCCGGGCGAGTTCATCTTTCCCGGTGGCTTTCGCCAGCGCGATCCGCTGCCGCATCACCTCCGGCTGGTGGCGTTCCTCATCACTCATCGAATCGAGGATCTCGACCGCCGACTCGTGGTCGCCAATGGCCACCGCGCCCTCCAGCAGATCGGCGGGGGACGGGCTGGCTCCATCCAGCGGCTTGTTTTTGTAAATCGCCCAGCGCGCTTGGGCGGGAATCTCCGGGGCGTCCTTCACTTCATCCAGATAGACGAACTCATCGCCTTCGCGGTGCTGCCGCCACAGGTTGAGCGAGATCACGATGATGAAGCCGAGGATGATCATCGAGGCTTCCAAGATGAAGGGCGTGGTCACGAGTCCGACAATCTTTGCGAAAAACTCACCGGCCAATCCTGGCAGGCCGGTCGCCATGACCAGCGTCAGGAATAGTGCTCCGATACTTGCGATCACCAGGACGGCGGTGGTCACTTGGGTCTTTCGTTCGTCACGTACCATTCCGACGGGAAGGAAACACGGCACGAGGCGGGAAGCGAATCGGAAATATTTTTAATACATATTGATATTTTCTAAAAACTTTGTTTCTTTCGCGGCGGCCCATGCTCATCGATCGTCTCAGGAACCTTGGAATCGCGCTGATCTGCGCCGCTCTCACGTTGGCGGTGTGGAAGATCCGGCTCCGGGGTCAAGAGGCGTCCTCGCCGTCCAGCGTGCCGATGGGGGAGCTGACGATTCCGGTGGAGATTGTCGAGTCCGGTCAGGCGCCGCAGCTTCGCGAGATCCGCGTCGTCCGCTGACCGCTGACGACTTGTCATCGCGGTTGAATTTGATCGCGGTTGAATTTGCGAACGGCACCCGCTAGACCCCGTGGCGATGCGGCTTTACGACACGCTGGCTCGCGAGCTCAAGGAGCTCCGCCCCCTCGACGGTTCGACCTACCGGTTCTACTGCTGTGGTCCCACCGTCTATGGTCCGGCGCACATCGGGAACTTCCGCACCTTCGTGCTGCAGGACGTGTTCCGCCGCACGCTGGAGACCGGTGGCATGCGGACCTTCCATGTCCGGAACATCACGGACGTGGATGACAAGACCATCCGCGACAGCCAGGCCGCCGGCCAGACGTTGAAGGCATTCACCTCGCAGTGGACGGAGAAGTTCCATGCCGATTGCGAGGAGCTGGGAACGCTCCAGCCGCACGTCGAGCCCAGCGCGGTCGATCACATCGAGCAGCAAGTGGCGATGATCGCGGCTCTCGTGGAGAAGGGGCACGCCTATGCCTCCGAAGATGGCTCGGTGTATTTCAACATCGCCTCCTACCCGGAATATGGCCGCCTTTCCCGGCTCGACACGCGCGAGCTGGATCTTGGCAAGACGCAGAACGAGCGGGCAAATGCCGACGAGTACGAGAAAGATAGTATTTCGGACTTCGTGCTGTGGAAGGGCCGCAAGCCGGAGGACGGCGACAACTACTGGCCATCGCCATGGGGTGAGGGGAGACCGGGCTGGCACCTCGAGTGCTCGGCCATGATCCAGGAGTATCTCGGTGCTGACTTCGACCTGCACGGCGGTGGCGAGGACCTGATGTTCCCGCACCACGAAAACGAGATCGCGCAGAGCAAGTGCGCCTGCGGTGGCCACTTCGCCGCCCATTGGTTCCACTCGACTCACCTGCTCGTCGACGGCGGGAAGATGTCCAAGTCGAAGCAGAATTTTTACACGCTCGATGACCTCAAGGCGAAGGGCTTCACCGCAATGGAAGTCCGCTATGCCCTGATCGGCGCGCACTATCGCAAGCAGCTCAACTTCACGCTCGATTCGCTCCACGGTGCCCGCGAGGCGATGGCGAAACTCGCGAAAGGCGCGCGCCACCTCGCCGAGAAAGCGCCGGCGGAAGCCCGCTTCGATGCGGTCGATTTCGGCCCTTTCCAAAGCGCGTGGGATTCGCTCAATGACGACCTCAATACGCCGGGTTGCCTCGGTGGTCTCTTCACCGGTCTCCGCGAGGCCGTGAAGCTGGAAGGGGAGGACGCCGCGAAAGCACTCGCCGCCTTCAATCGCGTCCTCCGCGCCATCGGCCTCACGCTCCCCGAGGAAGAACAAGAAGCCGACGTCCCCGCCGACATCCGCGCCATCGCCGAAGAGCGCTGGGCAGCCCGCACTGCAAAGGATTGGGCAAAGGCCGACCTCATGCGCGGCCAGCTCGCGGAAAAAGGCTGGGCCATGAAGGACGGCAAGGAAGGCTACGAACTCTCACCCGTCTAGGCTGGGTGCGCGGGCCTCCGGCCCACTTGGATGGTCGGGCCACCCGAGCCCTCCAATCGTCGGTGATAAAGGCACCAGGCTCCCCCAAGTATCCACCCCCATGCGCTCCCTCATCCTGCTCGCCCTATCCCTCCTCCCACTCTCCGCCCAGGACACCGGCGCGAAGATCGTCACCGCCGCGCGCAAGCAGGTCGGCGTCACGCTTTCCTACGACCCCGCCTACGTCTCGCTCGGCTATCCGGGCGGCGACGTGCCACGCGAAAAGGGCGTCTGCACTGACGTTGTCATCCGCGCCCTTCGGGATGGCCTTTCGCAGGACCTCCAGAAGCTCGTCCACGAGGACATGAAGGCGAATTTCTCCGCCTATCCGAAAAACTGGGGACTTTCCCGACCGGACAAGAACATCGACCACCGCCGCGTGTCGAATCTGCAGGCCTACTTCAAGCGCTCCGGCTTCAAGGTCGCCGATACCAAGGACTCATCAAAGTTCCAGCCGGGCGATCTGGTCACCTGCACTGTGCCGCCGAATCTGCCGCACGTGATGATCGTGAGCGACAAGAAGACTGCCGCAGGCGTGCCGCTGGTCATTCACAACATCGGCTCCGGCGCGCGTGAGGAAGACGTGCTCTTTACCTATCCACTCACCGGACACTATCGCTGGAAGTGAAGCGGGCGATCTCGGAAGAGATCACGCAGGTGCGTCGTATGCCCACCGGTGATGAAAACCCTGTCCATCCTCCTGCTTCTAACAGCGGCCCCCGCCATTGCCCGCGACTTCTTCGTCACTCCCGATGGCGCAGGAACCAAGGGCGCTGCGAGGATGGAGAATGCCGCCCCTGGCAGCGCCATCTCAATCCTCTTCGACAAGATGGCACCCGGAGATCGCATCCTCCTCGGGGCAGGGGACTACTCGGGCGTCACCATCACCCTCCTCACCGGCGGCTCGGCGGAAAAGCCGAAGATTATCGAAGGCACGGACGGCACCTCGTTCACCTCGGACTGGACCATTGAAAAGCCCGAGAAAGGCAGCACCGCCATCACGCTCGCTCCCGGCCTGTCCGATGTCGTTATCAAGAACCTCTCCATCCGCCATCACTGCTTCGCCGTTCGCGCCCAACCTTCGAAGGACGCACCACGCACCCGCATCGCCTTTGAAAACATCGCCATCGCGCAGGTGCGCCACGGCTTCTATCTCTCCGACTGCGATGACCTTTCGCTGACCGGCTGCACCATGAAGCGCTATAGCAAGCACGGCTTCCGCTTCGAGCAAGGCTGCGACCGAGTCACGGTGAAACATTGCATCGCCGATTGTTCCGAAGCCGACGCGCAGTGGGAAACCAAGACCGAGATCTTTCCCTTCGGCTTCCTCATCGGCGATGGCGATGTCCCCAACAGCTCGCTTCGATTCGAGGACTGCGTTGCCCGCAACAACATCAAGTCGAACCAGACCGTGAAATACACCAACGGCGATGGCTTCGTCGCCGAGGGCAAGAATCGCGACGTCACCTTCGTCCGTTGCCACGCCCTGCGGAATCAGGACGGTGGCTTCGATATCAAGGTGAAGGACGCCACCTTCACCGGTTGCATCGCCACCGGCCACCGCCGGGACTTCCGGATCTGGAACAGCGGCACGCTGGAAAATTGCTTCGCCGGATCATCACAGACCGGCCTCTGGATCAAGGAGGGCTCTGTGACGGCCAAGCACATGTCCTTCCTCAATCACCGCAAATCCAGCGTCGAACTCGATGACCCCGCGGCTGCCACCGTGACCCTGACCGAGTGCCTGTTAGCCTCCACGCAACCCGGTTACGAAGCCTCCATCGGAAAATACGACGCCAGCGGCACGGTCGCCGCGAAGACGCCCGACGAAGCAGGCCTCCCCAAAGATGACCCAGCTTGGAACGGCGAAGGCGACTCGATGAACTCCACCAAGTTCCGGGACAAGGGCTTCAGCTCACTGCGAGTCCGCCGCTGATATCTCCACATTCCCGATGGAAATAAATCGGGCGATCCGATAGAGGATTAGAGAATGCTCATCGGCACCCACACCTTGCTTCCGGTATGCCTTGGACTGGTGGCCGAGAATATCTCGCTCGCCAAGGGTCGCGGACACGTGTTTCCGCCGTGCGGCTTGGTGGCGATCGGTGTCTTCGGGGCGCTGCCGGACTTGTGCACGCCGCATGTATCGCTGGATGCGCGCTACTCGAGCTGGTCGCACACGCTGTGGTTCTTCGGGGCGACCATCTCGGTCATCGTGATGGCCACCTCGTTCTTCGGGAAGGAAGGCCGCTGGAAGCTCGCACTGGCGTGTTGGCTGGCCGTGCTGCTTCACCTGATCAGCGACGCCGTGGCCGGCGGGATCGCATGGCAGCGGCCGTGGCGGCCGGACATCACCGGCGAGTACTACATCCCGGCGGGCGACTGGCTCTGGTATGACATCGGCTTCGTGCTGCTGACCTGGATCTTGGTGCGCTTGCGACCCTTTGCCGAGGCGCGCGGCATGGGAGCCAGCGTTGCGGAGAGCAGCGCGGAAACCCAGGTGTGAAGGTCGCGGCTCACCGGTGCTGGCAGCCCTCGCGTTTTCCATCCCGCGGCCAATCGTTTGGCCAGCCGCTTCTCGGCAGAGCCCATCAAACCGGCAAACGACACGCCCTTCTCGCCGCGCAGCCAGCGGGCAAAGGGCGTCTTTTTCTCCGCCGCCGCTTCGCGGAAGTGCTGAAGCAAGTAGGCCCGCGGCACAATCAGGATCTCCCCGTCGTGGTGACCCGGCAGGCGCGTCCACTTCCAGTCCTCGCCCTCCTTGCCACCGAAGCAGCCGAAAAGACCCGGTTTCAGGAAGATCCGGTGGTCCTTGCCCCACACCACGCCCTCACCGGAGTCATTGAGCCACAACCACAATTCATCGTGGAGCCGGTGCTGCCAACGACGCGATGCCCCGCGCAGATCGCCCCGCAGGTGCCATGCCTCGAAACCGTCGTTTTGCCACCAGCACTCGAACATGTGTGGAAATTATTGCGACTCGTTCGCAATAGCAAGGCGCCGATTGTGAAAAACTCAGCGCTTCTTGCCGGATAAATCCGACCCGACCTGACGAAGTATCAGACCGGTGACTGTGCCAGACTTATCTCGCTGGAATTCTAGCGGCACGCGCAGGAACTCGAAGGTGTCTAGGGCGGTGGCAAAAATGGGCCTTCCGGGCGACGAAAAGCCGTCGAGGCGAGCCATGAGTGTATCGTTGTTGAGGCTGATGGTTAAGACCCGGGCACCTACCGGAACCTTGGGTGGGGCCTTCAGGCCACGAACGAGCTGACCGGGCTGGATGTCGTATACGCCGACATAGCTTTCGAGCGTCTTGACGTCTGGAAAGATCAACTGCGGCGCATTGGCGATCCGCTCCGCCGGGATTTCTCGGTTGTTCTGATGGAACACCAGCGAGGTCACTACCTTGTTCACGCGCTCGAATTGGAACTCGGCTTCAATGGTCTGGTAGCGGAAGCGATCCTTCCCGAGATACTTCACGGGATAGAAGGTCTGGCTAAAAAGACGCACGTGGAGTTGATCACCCCGCCGAATCACGGTGAATTCTTCATCGGATTTGGAAGAATAGACGCCAGTGAAGGCCTCCAGATCCTTCTCGGAAAGCTTCAGCTCCGCGGCATCCGGGGCCTTCTGTTGAGGGGCATCGCCGCCGCGCCTGGCCGGGACTTCGCGACCGTTCTGATGCAGCACCAGCGAGGTCACGGCGTCCTTCTCCCGCGCGAACTGGATCTCCGCAACGACCGCATCGTAGCGGAAGCGGTCCTCGCCGATATACTTCACGGGGAGGAAGGCTTGGCCCGTCAGCTGCACGTGGAGCTGATCGCCGCGGCGGATCACGGTGAAGCTCGCCTGCGGCCCCGCTTCGAAGACACCGGCGAAGGCGTCGAGTTCCTTCTCGGAGAGCTTCTGTTCGGGAGCATCCGAGCGCTTCTCATCGCGTGTCTTGGAGAACAGGCCTGCGGGTTCGAAGGTGGTGTTATTCACCAGCGCGACGCGGACGGTTTTGAGATCGGGGATGACCTGCAGCGCGGAACGATAGCCGCCGGTACCACCGCTGTGGCTGTATTCGACGTGGCCATCGACCTTGCCGACGAGGATGCCCAGCCCGATCTCGGAAGCATCATACGGCGCATGGACTTCCATCATGCCCTTGATCGCGGCCGCGAGCGGGGTCTTGCCGGGGTCTAACTGGGCTTGACCGAAGGTGACCATGTCGGCGGCGGTGGAGCGCAAGGAACCCGCACCGGCCAGCGCCTGGAAGGTCCACGAGTGGTTCGGCTTCTCGCCATCATAGGGCGGGGCAAGTCGGGCCTGCTGGTCTTTGTCGAGCGCGACCGCGGTGTCCTTCATCCCGAGCGGGCCGGTGATCTTTTCCGCCACCAGATCGGCGTAGCTCTTCTGATGGATGCCGGAGAGCAGTTCGCCTAACAGGCCCACACCGTAGTTCGAATACGACGCGGGAAACGGCGGCGCGTGCGCCAGCTCCGCCTTCGCGAGGAACTTCAGCGCATCCTTGCGGTCGTATTTCCTGTAGGGATCGTTGGAGAAGCTATTCAGCAAGCCCATGTTATCCGGCAAGCGCGGCAGACCGCTGGTATGCGTGGAAAGCTGGACCAGCGTGATCGCGGCCACATCCGGATCGGCGAAGGTGATCTCCTCGCCTAACAGCTCCTTCAACGTGCTATCGAGCCGCACCTTCTTCGTCTCCACCGCATCGGCGAGCAGCAGTCCCGTGAAGACCTTGGTGATCGAGCCGATCTCAAAGACGCGATTCTCCGGCGCGACGCCCTCCGGCTCCAGCTTTCCCGCTCCCGCAAAGCGCGTGTCACCCGCGATGCATTCACCGGTGACGATGCCGCCCTTCGGCAACTTCGCCGCAGCCTTTTCGGCGATCTCATGCAGCGGTTGACCCGCGAAGGCAGGACCTACCGCGGCCACCAGCAGAAACACCATGCGAGGGAGGAGCATGCCCGCGATGCTGCGACGAAGGCTGGGTCGCCGCTAGTTGGATGTGTGGCCGTTTTTGGAATCCCCCGGGGAGCGCGGATTCATCCCGCTTGGACGGGCGAGCCCTCTCACGAATCAATCGCCACAAAGCTCCCCTTCAAATACTTGCACCGAAAAGGTGGCGCGCTCTTGATCGGATCCCAGCCATGGGCGCGGGCGTAGTCGATCGCCAGCGGCACCATCTCGTGATTCACCACCTTCGGCACGTCCGCGATGAGATGCTGCCCCGCCGCCGAGGCGCTCATTTCCACCCACAGCTCGTTCTTGCCCGCGCGGTTGCGGTAGATCCAGCGGTAGTGCGTGTCGCGGTGGTTGATGGCCTTGAGGCCTTTGGTGGGGAAAGACATGAGAGAGAAGGGGATGTCAGGGCATTTCGAGGTAGGGTGCAAGAACCTCAATCACCCCGGGCGAAGATTCCACCGGCGTCAGCTCGGTGGACCCGAGCTTCCGCAGGAATGCCCGTCCTTTGGCTTTCTCGGAAAAGGTGCAGCGACCATCAGGCAGGAACACCATCGCCTCGCCGTCTTCATAGAGGCTCACCTCGGCGACCGCCTTGCCGGTATGGCAGCCCCACAGGCCCGCGTTCCCGTCCTTCTTGCTCAACCACACGCCCTTGCCGTTCCGGGTAAAGCCGAGGCATTCGACTTCGTCCTTCCACTCGCCGGCCATGGCGGAGAGTTCGATGATCGGAGCGTCCGGTGACAGGGGAGCAATGAAAGGGGCATCATTGAATCGCCTCAAGACAAGCAAGCGGTCTCCCTCTGGTGAAAGGTGACCTTCATCAACGTAATTTGGCAGGTCTTCGCGCAGCGTCGTGGAAATGCCGGTCGAGGCTTGGAAGCGTGCCAATTTGCTTTCAGGCAGGATCATCAGAAGACTGTCCCTTGATTCCACGATCGGTCTGGCGTCGTAGCCAAAGGATACGACCTCACCCTCGTGAAGAACCACTCGCTTGAGATCGTTCGAGATCTCGGAGAGTTGGAAGCGCATCGTGGGCGAGCCGACGACGTAGCCGAGGAAGAGCGGCAGCGTATCGTGGAGAACCGGAGCCCGGTTGATCGTGAAGAGTTCCCCCGATTTGCCCTCCGCGGTCACGGCCCCCAGAGTCCAGTTCGAGCTCTTCATGTCCATGGCCCTCAGCAAGAAAAAGGTGCCGCTGGGAAACTGGTCGGTGTCCGAGGCGATTCCATCGAGCTTTTCTACCAGCCCTCCGTTCTTGATCAGATGGTAGGCTCCTGTCGTGGTTGCGACCAAGGTTCCGTCGGGAAAGGACCCCGCTTGTTGCACCTTTTCGCCTGTGCTGAACTCACGTTTGGGTTTCTCCGTTCCAGTGAGAGGAGTGCTCCACATGTCTCCCGCGTCGCTGCTATGGATCAGCCGTTTTCCTTCCGGATGGAAATCCTGCACGGGACAGGTGAAAGGCACATCCGGCAAAGTGCGCTCGCGCCATGGATCCTGAGTCGCTGGATCGCCATCGAAGCACACCCATTCCCCCGAGTTGCCAAGAACGATGGTCCTCCCGTGTTGGTCGAAGTCCATACTCACTGCTCCATTGAGTGGCAGCGTGACAGGCAGAGGCTGATGCTTCTCTGGATGCGCGGGATCGATGACGTTCAGGATCTTGAATTTCCTGCTTACGAGCCTTCCCGAATCGCCGAGCCATCGGAGGTTTGACCCGATCTCCGTGGCAGGGATCGCCGGAGAAAGCGCGAGATCGCTGGTTTCGGCCACCTTGCACCACTGGTCTTTGCCGCCGCGCATTCCGATGAGGAGATGCATTCCACTGGGATCGACCTCCCAAAACGATCCGCCGTCGATCTTCGTGGCACCCGCAAGTTCGGGCCTTTGGGCGATGGCTTCTTTGGAGTGAACCTGGACGCGCGAATAGCCCGCGTCGATCCGTGCCGTGACTTGCCGCGTGGTGGGGTCCACCCGGAGAATTCCGGAGTTTCTACAGTGCAGCAGCAGCTCCCCGTTCTCAAGAACCACTGCGGATTGAACGTCGGTCTCTCCCAAAGGAATCCGTCCAATCTCCTCACCGCTCTCAAGCGAACATATTCGGAGCGTTCGCCATTCCACCGGATAGAAGAGCTTCCGCTTCAGATCGAAGGCAATGGTGTGTACGAATTGCTGCTCGCGCTTCTCCGCCCAGACGGTGCGTTGATTGACCCAGTCCCACAGGGACATCGATTTAAGATGGGTGAGAACGATGTAGCGCCCATCGGGAGAGATCGCCGTCTTGCCCGTCGTCCGTGCGATTGCGAGCTGGGAGAGCAGTCGCCCCGATTGAGCATCCCATATCCTGAGTCCGGGAGGCCCTGAGGTCACCACGATCTTGCCATCGCGGGAGATCGATATTCCCCCGGCGTGGGGCCAACTCGAATCGTTGCCTCTCAATGGCTCGTCCGCCAATGGAATACTCCGGTGCTTCTGGATCACGAGCTCGTCCGCCGTTGCGTGCAGCGAAAGGATGACCAAAGCCAAGTAACCGAGGGCGCGGGAATTCATGAGACGGTGGAATCTGTGATACATGAAACCTCCTCGCGCAACACAGATGACAAAACCCTTCGATCCCCACGAAAAACGGCCCGATCCCGGCAATCGAAGCGCGGGAGCGGGCCGTGGAAAAGGAATGCGGGGTGCGGATCAGTTGGACGCCTTGGGCAGGATGCCGTCGCGCTCCATGTTCACGATCAGATTGCGATACATGTTTTCCTGCACCTTCGGATAAACCGAGCCCGGGTGGGCGAAGGGCGTGGCGACAATCAGCGGCAGCCAGAAGACGGTGGTGACGCTCTCGTCCAGGGTATACTGCCGCGACTTGCCGGAGGAAGTGCGGGCGGTCGCGGTCAGCGTGTAGTTGTCGGTCGCGAAGCCCGGGATGGTGAGAAACGTGAAGCCGGAGATGAAGCCGGACACTCCCGCGGCGGCGGCATTGCCGTGGTTCAGCACATCCACATCCACGTGGACGGCGCCGCCCTTGCCCGGGCTCACGGAGGTGAAGCGCTGGCTCTTGTTGAGAGCGTTCGCCAGCGGCTTCTCGATCGCGGCGCGCTGTTGCTCACCCAGTTCGGTGCGCCCATGGCCCATGTTGCTGCCAGCCTTGATGGTGTAGGTAATGGGTACCTTCTTCGCATTCGTGGCAGGCGTGTCGGCCACTTGCGGAAGCTTGCTGCCGGAGAAGGAAGCGCAGCTCGTGGCGAGCAGGGAGATGGCGGCGAAGGATAGCAGGGTGCGGATCAATTTCATGGAGTCGATATGGGAAGGAACGAGAGCGGCGGGGCTGATAACTTCTCCCCGCCACACGTCAATGCTCATGATGTGACACGATCGAATCGTGCCAGGTCATTTGCCTGCGCCCGGTTTACCTCAGATCGCCCTTAACACTTCATCGAAAACCGTGAGCGTATCATCGAGATCCGCTTCGGTATGCGCCAGGCTGAGGAAGCCCGTTTCATATGGGCTCGGGGCGAGGTAGATGCCCTTGTCGAGGCAGCCCCAGAAGAACTTCTTAAACAGCTCCAGGTCCTGCTTCATCACGTCGTCCACGTTCACGATCTCGCGGTCGGTGAAGAACAGGCAGAACATCGAGCCGGTGCGGTTGAATCGATACGGCATGCCCTTCGCATCGAGCAGCGAACGCAGGCCGGCTTCGAAGTGCGCGCCGAGTTGTTCCAGCCGCGGATAGCCGGAGATCTTGCCGAGTTCCTTCAGCTGCGCGAGACCCGCCGCCATCGCGAGCGGATTGCCGGAAAGCGTGCCCGCCTGATAGACCGGGCCGATCGGTGCGAGCATGTCCATCACATCGGCACGACCGCCAAACGCGCCCACCGGCAAGCCACCACCGATGACCTTGCCGAAGCAGCTCAGGTCAGGTGTCAGGTTCTCGATGCCCTGCACGCCAGCCTTGCCGAGACGGAAGCCGGTCATGACTTCGTCGAAGATCAGCAGCGCGCCGTGCTTCTTCGTGATCGAGGAAAGCAGGTCGAGGTAGCCGGGCTTCGGGAAAACCAGTCCCGCATTCGCAGGATAAGACTCCACGATGATCGCCGCGATCTGCTCACCTTGCTCAGCGAAGACCTTCTCCAGCGCCTCCACATCATTATACGGCAGCACGATGGTCTTCTCCGCGAAGGCCTTCGGCACACCTGCAGAGTCAGGCTCGCCATGCGTCAGCGCCCCGGAACCCGCCGCCACCAGCAACGAGTCACTGTGCCCGTGATAGCAGCCATTGAACTTCACGATGTAGTCGCGCTTGGTGAAGCCGCGGGCGAGGCGGATCGCGGACATCGTCGCCTCGGTGCCGGACGAGCACATGCGGACCTTCTGCACGGAGGGTACCCACTCGCAGATGGTGCGGGCCATCTCGACCTCGAACATGTTGGGGATGCCGAAGGAGATGCCGTCCTTGGCCACCTCGTGGATCGTATTTGTGATCACCGTCGGCGCGTGGCCGAGGATGTTCGGGCCCCACGAGCCGATGTAGTCGATGTACGTCTTGCCATCCACATCCTCGATCCGGCTGCCCTTGGCGCGGCGGACGAAGAAGGGTTCACCGCCGACATTGCGGAAGGCGCGGACAGGGGAGTTCACACCGCCCGGGATCTTCTCCTTGGCGGCGGCGAAAAGTTTTTGGGAAAGCGGACCGGTCACGAGGGGAGGGTGAACGGAGAACATCGAACGTCCAACATCGAACGTCGAATTTACGGAAGAGGCCTGCTGACAGTGGTACGTGGTCCCGGTTTTAGCCGGACTGCGCCAGTAGCGGGCCTTTCCCGCGTGTCGGCCAAAGCCGGGACTGCGTCCAACTTGGGCTCACGCCCCCAGCTGCTTCTTGAAAAACTCGATCGTCCGCTCCCACGCCAGCTTCGCCGCCGCCTCATCATACCGTGGCGTCGTGTCGTTGTGGAAACCGTGGTTCACGCCGGGATAAATGTGCGCCTCGTATTTTACCCCGGCCTTCTTCAGCGCTTCCTCATACGCCGGCCAACCGGCATTCACCCGCTGATCCAGCTCCGCGTATTGAAGCAGCAGCGCCGCCTTGATCTTTGGCACATCCTCCGCCGCCGGCTGGCCACCGTAGAAAGGAACAGCCGCGATAATCACGTCCGGCAGCCTCACCGCCAAGGTGTTCGCCATCCCACCGCCGAAACAGAATCCAACCGCGCCCACCTTCCCATTGCACAGCGCGTGGCCGTGAAGCCACTTCGCCCCGGCGATGAAATCCTCCTCCATTTCCTCCTTCTTCCGCTGGGCCTGGCGATTCCGGCCCTCGTCGTCATTCCCCGGATACCCGCCCAGCGGCGTCAATGCATCCGGGGCGAAAGCCACGAAACCCGCCACCGCGAGCCGTCGCGTCACGTCCTCGATATACGGGTTCAGGCCGCGATTCTCGTGAATCACGATCACCCCCGGCAGCTTCCCAGCCGGCTTGGCGGGGCGGGCGAGATAGCCCCGCATCTTTCCCGCGCCCTTCGGCGACTCATACTCCTCGTAGGAAACCGCGATCCGCGCGTCATCCTTCGGCACCTGCTGGGCGAAGGCGTACTGCGGGCTCAGCGCCGCCACCAGGCTTGCCATGGTCACGCCGCCGACCGCGAATTGCGACGCGCGCTCGAGGAATCTGCGCCGCCCGACCTGGCCGTGGACGTATTCATCGTAGAGATCGAGCAGCTCCTGCGGGAAGTCGTTGGCGGTTTTCCGGTCCATTCCGATAAAAGAACTCCGCAGCCGGGAAGTTGCGAGCCTTCTTCCGGGCATTCATTCGTCTCAAGCGATCGGCAAGCGTTGACCGTGCTGGCGGATCATCCGCTGCAGGCGCTCCTGGTCGGCGGGCTTGGCCAAATGCTCGTCAAAGCCCGCTTGGCGAGCGATCTGACGGTCATCCTCGCTTCCGTAGCCGGTGAGGGCAATCAGCAAGGTGTGGGCTAACAAGGGCATCTTCCGCAACTCCCGCGCCACCTCATAACCGTCCATCCCGGGCAGACCGATATCGAGCAGGATCACATCCGGCAGGAACTCTTGTGCGATCTCGACCGCGTCCGGGCCGGTGTGGGCGAGTCGGGTCTGATGGCCCAGCAGCTCTTGCAGCATGGCCATGCTCTCCGCGCCATCGCGATTGTCATCCACGATCAGAAGCTTCAGGGACGGATTGGAGGTGGGAGCGGCCGCGGCGCGACCTGCCTGTGCGGGAGCATTTTTCATGATCGGCAGCCGCACGATAAATTCCGCCCCTTTTCCCAAGCCGTCGCTGTGGGCCTCGATGCTCCCTCCATGAAGCCTCACCAACCGGTGGACAATCGTCAGGCCGATGCCGAGACCCCCGTGAGCACGGTCCAAGGTCCGGCTCGCTTGGACGAACAGTTCGAAAACCCGCGGCAGCAACTTCGGATCGATCCCCATGCCATTGTCGCGCACGCGGATCACGACTTGCGGCTCCGGGGTGGTGAAATCGCGTTCGGCAGTGAGGGAAATCTGGCTGTGCTGGCCGCTGTACTTGCAGGCATTGCCCAACAGATTTCCCAGCACCTGCTCCAGGCGTGTGGCATCCGCATGGAGATACACGGGTTCCTCCGGGATCGAGACGGTCAGCGTCTGGGAATGGAGTTCGCAAAGGAATCTCGCCCCCTCGGCGGCCGCGGTCAGGATCGAATCCAGCGAGACGGGTTCCTTCTTCAGCTCGATTTTTCCTTCGGTGATCCGCGACACGTCGAGCAGGTCATCGATCATCCTGCTCATGTTATCGATCTGCCGGCGGATCAGCGCTTGGGCGGATGCGCGCTCGGCTCCATTGACACCGGGAGTATCGAGGATTTGCGAAGCGTTGCGCAGCGGAGCCAAGGGATTGCGAAGCTCGTGGGCGAGCATCGCGAGGAACTCGTCCTTGTTGCGGTCCGCCTGACGGAGCGCGGCCGCTTGTTCGGCTAGGGCACGCTCGTTTGCACGCAGCGCATCATCGGCCTTCTTCCGCTCGGTGATGTCATTGAAGATCACCGCCACACGATTCAGTTCAGGATCGCCGAAACGGGAAGCATGGACGTCGTACCAACGGTCCAGTCCCGCAGCCTCGCTCTCGAAACGCGTCGCATCGCCGGTCCGCGCCACATGGTCGTAGATTTCGAACCAGTGGTCCTCATGAGCCGGGATGAGTGACTTCACGCACTTGCCCTCGGCGTCGGTGAGGCCGGTGAGCTTCACGAAGGACGGGCTGACTTGGAGGAACCGGTAGTCCACGGGTTTTCCGTCGTTGTCGTAGATCATTTCGATCACGCAGAACCCTTCGTCGATGCTTTCGAAGAGGGTGCGGTAGCGCTCCTCCGAATCCCTGAGGGCGACTTCCACCACCTTTCGGTCGGTGATGTTGCGGATCACGCTCAGCAGTCCGGAAGGGTTGCCGTCGTCGTCGTATAACCGGCTCACCGCCGACTCCACGCGGATGGTCTCGCCGCTGTGGAGGATATGGATGTGCTCACCGCGCCAGTGACCCGTCAGGCGGAGCTCCTCCTTCGCGGCTGCCTCGTCGGCGGGGGAGACCCATTCGTAGTGGAAAAGCTCACGCAGGTGCCGGCCGAGTGATTCGGACGCGCGGATTCCATATTGCTCTTCGGCGGCCGCATTGAGGTAGATCACCTGATCGTCCTCATCGACGGCGATCACCGCGTCGGTCACCTTCGCCAGGATATCGCTGCGGAAGCGATTGGATTCAGAATCGGAGGTTTGAAGGATGAAGATCCTCGGCCCGGCAGAGCCATCGACGACCAAGGCGTCCACTTCGCCGGCGCGAATCGCCCGCAGTGTCTCCTCGGTTTCTTCCAAGCGCATCCTAAGCTCCGAATTCTCGGCGATCAGTGCGGAAATGTCGGGTTGCGTGGACGACATGGAACAATCGGATTGAAATCTCTTTAGGGAGTTACCGGTCGCACTGGTTGGGCGGCCGGCAAATTCAAACCTGCGAGAAGCCGGTCGGTCCGCGACATGTCGCCGACGAATCTCCGCATCGGGAGCGGCTCTCGTTTCACCAGCGTGGGGGCGGCAATGATCTGTTCGGTGCGCGCCAATTCGGGATGCTGGCAGATATCGACCACCTCGAGATGGTAGCGGCCCTCCAGATGCTCTTCGCAAATCCGTCGCGTGTTCACGATCGCCCGGTTCGATTGCACGGTGGAGCCTGCCACGTAGAGGCGGAAGAGAAAGCGAACCCCGGCCCGCTCCCGCGCCGCATCCTCGAAGGACTCGAGGGAATCTCCCGGCGCTGGAGCTTGTTTCATGGGATTCAATCCCGCAGGGGTTGGACATCGAGACCGACCAGCACCCGCTCTTCGTTAGAGAGGTCGCCGATGATCTTCTTGATGGGTTCAGGAAGCCGCCGCACCAGGGTGGGCACTGCCAGGATCTGATCGCCCGCCGCAAGCTGGGGAGTCAGCAACAGGTCGATCAGTTCGATCCGGTATTGGCCCGCCATGTGCGTCTCACAGATGCGTTTCAGATTGTTCAATGCCGTCAGGGATTTTTCGGTCTTCCCTGCGACGTAGAGCCTCAGTTGGAACGCGGGAGCAGTGGCGGTGCCGGGTTTGCCGGGCTTGGTTTTCTTGGAATCCTTCATGCCTTCTCATTGTTGCGGCCGTTACCGGCCTTGTTGCCACCGCGGCGCTTGGAAAGGGTGTCGAAATTCGACTTTGCCGCGTCTTCACGGGCCGATTCCTGAGCCACTGCAAAATCCATTTCCGCGAGTTCCGCCTCCGCCTGGGACTTGAGCAGCGAGATCTGGAGTTCGATGGCTTCGCGGGTGGCCGCGAAGCGCCGCATCTTCCGCTCGTAGTCCTGCCGGTCCATTTGCAAGGTCGCCTGCTCGCGTGCTTCCTGCGTGACCCGCGAAGTGCCGGTAAGCACCCCGTTCGCTCCGAGATAAACGTCCACCAGATCGATGCCGGAATCTGCCAGGATGAATTCCCGGACCTGATTGGAATGGGACATCCCGCGCGCCTTGAGCACGTAGAGTGTGCGGTTGCGCTCACCATTGTGCTCGTGATTTCGCAGCAGCAGCCAAACGTCCATCAGTGAGGATACACCCACTTCCGAGTCTTCGCTCGCACTGACGCTCGTCGTCCCATGGGTCAGGCTCGTGAATACCGCCGTGATCTTCTGCTCCTTGAGGAAGTCGATCAGGCGCATCAAGGTCGGCTTCACCGCCGTCTCATCCCGGTCCAAGGTGAGATTGCTGATCGGATCCACCGCTACGACTGACGGTTGAAAAGCGGTCACCGTATCATGCATCATCACCAGATGCTGCTCCAGTCCCTGAAGTGTGGGGCGGGACGAGTGAATCTGAAGCAGTCCCTTCTTGATCCACTTTTCCAAGTCCATGCCGATCGATCCCATGTTGCGGATGATCTGGTCGGCGGATTCCTCATAGGCGAAGAGCAGTGCTTTTTCCCCGCGCTGGCAGGCCGCATCAACGAAGCTCGCCCCGATGCTACTTTTTCCCGTGCCCGGCGAGCCGGACACCAGCATGCTGGAACCGCGGAATATTCCCTGGCCGCCGAGCATCTCGTCGAGCGCGGGGATCCCGGTGGAAAGCCGCTCCCTGGACACACGGTGCTCCAGTTTCAGGGAGGTGATGGGCAGCACCGAGATACCGCTCTCTCCGATCAGGAACGGGTACTCGTTCGTCCCGTGCGAGGAACCCCGGTACTTCACCACCCGCAGGCGACGTGTCGAAATCTGGCCATCGACCCGGTGATCCAAGGTGATCACACAATCGGCCACGTATTCCTCCAAGCCAAAGCGGGTGATGCTCGCGTCGACCTTCTCGCCGGTGATCAGGGCCGTGACTCCGCGGTCCTTCAGCCAGCGGAAAAGCCGCCTCAGTTCAGCCCGCAGGATCGCATGGTCCGGCAGCCCCGCGAACAGGGCCTCTATCGTGTCGAGAACCACCCGCTTCGCTCCGATGCTGTCGATGGCGTGTCCCAAACGGATAAACAGGCCTTCAAGGTCGTACTCGCCGGTTTCCTCGATCTCGCTCCGCTCAATCCGGACATGGTCGAGGAGGATCTTCTTTTGGGCGGAGAGCTTTTTGAGATCGAAGCCGAGCGATCGCACGTTCGCGGTCAGTTCATCGGCATTCTCCTCGAACATCATGAAGACCCCCGGTTCATTGAACTCAAGGGCACCACGCACGAGAAACTCTGTGCCGAACAAGGTTTTTCCCGCACCCGCAGTGCCCGAGAGCAGGGTGGGGCGGCCCGCCGGTAATCCACCGCCGGTGATATCGTCGAGGCCTTTTATGCCTGTCGGCGCCTTGGGAATCGAGGGGTGATCATCGGTGGCGGAGGAGGCTTTGCGACGCATGGTTTTTAAGATGGGGAGTCTAAAGTGTAATCGTCCATCGCAAGTCTCAAGCCAAGCCGGTTTCTTATGAGGGAAGGATTGATAGTGTGCGGGTTGTTACCGCGTGCTGGTTCCCCGTAAGTCATTGCGGGTTGCATTTCGCAGCGTCGTGCGGAAAGCCACTCGGCGAACCGCACTCTATCTCCGATTCGCGTCTATGATTTGCGCTCGATCAACTCCCGGGGAGCGGGCCCGGTGAGATTCCTCTGAATAGCCAGCCGCCGATTCACGTCCACCGACTGCGGGATTTTCATTCCGCGCCCGACACGCTACTTTGCTCCCATGAAAACCGCCTTGGTTTCTGCCTTCCTACTGACGCTGCTGCTGCCCGTTTCAGCCCAGATCAAACGCGTGGAGCGGAAATCGCTGCTCGATCGCGAGCCGGACGTGGTCCACCTCGCCGAACACGTGCAGGAGCCGATCGAGCTGAAAGTGGTGAAGGATGCCACGGTCTTCACCGACAAGGGCGGGAAGAACAAGCTCGGGGTCCTCAAGGCCGACCAGATCGTGATCTTGGAAGCCATGACCGAGAAGGCCTACAAGGTCCGCGGCCAGGGCGAGAAGAACGGCATCTCCGGCTGGGTAGGACCCCACGCCTTCACCTCGAAGGACCCGAATTTCGTCGAAAATCTCAAGAAACTCCACGCCCGCCAAGTCGAGGTGGCAGCGCTGATCGCGGAAAAGCAGGTGGCGATTGGCATGACCACCGACGAGGTCTCGCAAGCCCGCGGCACTCCGACAAAGACCTCCGTCAAGCAGACCGAGAAAGGCCAGTCCGGCCGCTGGGAATACATCGAAGTCGAGCAAGTCCAGCACTTCAACTACCTCCGCGACCCGGTGTCCGGGCAGACCTACCGCCAGCTCTCCCACGTGACCCAGGAGGAGAAGAGCAAGACCGTGGTCGAATTCGAAAACGGCTTGGTGAGTTCGATCGAGGAGAGCGAGCAACGCCGCGGTTCCCCGGTGAAAATCATCGTGCCGCCGGTGAGCTTCGTCTGGTGACGGGCGGATTTCTGCGGATATTCGCGGGAAGGCTGGATTTCGGGTTTGAATCCCGGCCCGGACGTGTTGCCTTTCGTGGGAGGCGTCGCATTCCTGCGCACCCGAGTTCAGATTTCTCCCCAAGATCCCATTCACATGAAAAAACCAAAGTTCGGAAAAAGGGCAGGCGGCTTCACCCTGGTGGAGTTGATGGTCTGTATCGTGATCGTGATCGCGCTGGCCTCGATGGTCTTCGCGCTGACCCGCAACGCGATGGCCAAGAGCAAGATGACCGCGAGCTCGACCAAGGTGCGCGACCTCGGCGTGCGGGTCATCGCCTACTCCCAGGACAATGCCGGCCAGCTCCCGGTCTGGAAGGATTCGTCGCAGGACCTCTTCTGGTGGGGCATGCTGATGAAGGACCCGCG
>Ga0307406_10000229_pt1 | contig 34234 bp, 30 predicted proteins | sample 322Cmetagenome_3_FD_203706 | JGI IMG/M metagenome (GOLD analysis project Ga0307406, IMG submission 203706) | Maize rhizosphere microbial communities from greenhouse at UC Davis, California, United States - 322HYB-C-2 | ecosystem: Host-associated > Plants > Roots > Rhizosphere > Soil | place...
GGAGCCGGTCGATCCAGTCGGGGTCGGAACTGAGGGTCGGGAGGGACGCGCTCCCCAGCAGCGCCTCCGAGGTGACGCCGATGGTGTGGATGATGTCGCGCGCGCTCTCTGCCGCGTACAGCTTCGACCCGTCGGCCGACAGTGCGAGATCCTCCGATCCGTACGGAAGAGGGATGGTGGCTCTGACCTCGCCGGTGCTCACAGTGACGAAGAGCACGTCGGTGTTGTCCGACACGAAAATGGTCCTGCCGGTACGGGAGAGAAGGATCTCCCGGCACCGTGCGCCGACCTTGAGATCACGGAGGACGCGGAGCGTGGACGCGTCGACCTCTGTCACGAAGCACTCGTCGAGCCAGTTCGGTCCCCCATGGGTGAAATAGATCCGGCGACCGTCGGGTGACACCTCGATGTCGCCGACTCCCTCCGGAAATGTCTTCCGAGTGACCAGCGCCCCGGCGACGAGGTCGATGACCGTCAGGGTGCCGGGCTCGTCGATTGTGTTGGAGGACCCGTACAGTCGCCGACCGTCCGGAGACACCACGATGCGCTCGGGTTGTTCGTCCAGCGGCAGGAAATGCACGCGGTTCAGGTCGTAATCTGGCTCGGCGCTGGCCGGGGATGCGACCGCGAGCGCGCCCGTCAGCACGATCGCCGCCACGATGGCGGTGGCGCGGAGCGTCTTCGAAGCAGAGACCTGCATCCGTGTCCCTTCTTCGGGTGGTTGCGCTCATCCTATGAGCAGGCCCGCGTTGTCCGGAGGCCGCGAACGCGCACCTCTCTCCTGCGACCGATCCTCCGGGGCCTGGTGGCCGACCCGACGTCCATGTGAACATTGGAGGGTTCTCATATTCTCGGAGGTCGTCATCGCCAGGCACCGAATGCTCGGGCGCTTCGAATCGCGCCGTCGGACTCGCGCGGCGCGGGCCTGGTTGGCGGCCCCGCTCGCCGCGGCTCTGCTCGTCGCCGCAGTTGTGGCGCCGGGCACCGCGGAGGCCTCGGAGGCGGCCGCGACGATCAGTGGCTCGGTCTTCACTGAAGCTGGCGACCCGGCGACGGGAGTCCGGGTGGTGGCCCGCGCGCCACAGGAGGAGTCTGCGACCGTAGAGGTCGATGCCGGCGGTCGCTTCGAGGTCACCGTCACACCGGGGAGTAGCTACACGGTCGTCTTCCAGCACCCCGACCCTCAATGGGTGATCGAGGATCACCTGTCGAATGTGCGTGTGGAACCGACGCAAGACACCGTCGACGTGGGAATGGTGACGCTCAGGTTGGCGGGGTCGATCTCGGGCCGCGTCGTCGATTCCTCGGGCGAGCCGGTGCTGTCGGGCTCCGTGCGGGTGCACAGGACGCACGCCGCGGATGGCTCTGACGTCATCGGCGAGTGGTGGGACATCGATCCCGCCTGGCTCTCCGACAGCGTCTCCGCGCCCGGCGAGTTCCTGATCGGGAGGCTGCCCGCAGGTCGGTATCTCCTCCGCTACCTGCTGGAGAGCTCGAACGGTCTCGCGCCCGTCTGGTGGCCCGGTGCCCCCGACCAGGCTGACGCTGAGCCGATAGAGATCAGCGTCGGGGAGGACCACGGCGAGGTCGTCCTCGCCGTCCCGGACGAGGCTTCGATCTCCGGCGATGTGCGACTTGGGGTGGGTGGCACGTCGTCGAGTGCCACCGTCACTGTCGAGCGCTGGTCGGGAATGGAGGGAAAGTTCGTCTTCTACTCCTCGACGCGAACCGAGCTCGGTGCCGTCGACTCCGCCGAACGGAACGGTGATTATCGTCTGGGCGATCTTCCCGCCGGCACCTACCGCGTGCGGTCGAAGGGCTCCTCGGATGCCACCGGGTGGTGGAGGGATGCCATGACGGAAGCCGACGCGACGACCATCGAACTCGTCGCCGGCCAGGACATGGGCGATGTCGACATGACCATTCCCACGGCCGCATCCATCGAGGGCGTGGTGCGAGGACCGGACGGGCAGCCGATCGCTGGCGCTGAGGTGGAGATCGCGCGGCCATCGCAAGACGTTCGCGAGCCCTGGTACGCGTTCGAGGAGGTGACGACGGATGCCGACGGTCACTACATCATCCCTTCGCTGAGAGCGGGACGCTACACACTCAACTTCCGCCCGCCCGCGGCCTCGGGCGCTGCGCGAGAGTGGTGGGGCGACACGGTGGACGCCCACTCCGCCGTGGCGATCGACGTAAAGGAGTACGAGCACCTTGTCCTCGACGATGCGACGCTTCAAGAAGGAGCGCGGGTAACCGGGACGATCCTCGGCGGTGTGCCGTACAGGTCCGGGTACACGGCCTCTTTCTGGCGAATCGAGGCAGTCCCCGGCGGTGAGCACGAGGTGCTGGAGGCACGATTCAACACGTCCCGGTACGGCGAGGCGGCGGGGTGGGGACCTTTCACCTCACCACCGCTCCCGGCCGGCACGTATCTCGTGAACATATCTCCCTCCGCCACGCCGTCGGAGCTCCTCTCGGAGTGGTGGCCCGGTGCGCGCACCCGTGAAGAGGCGACGCGCATCACGCTCGAGGAGGGCGAGATCCGCGACGGTGTGGACACGGAACTGGCGCGCGGAGGAACCATTTCCGGCACGGTCCGCTGGGAGGAAGCCGGGCCGGCAAACGGCGCTCAGGTCCAGCTCCATACGCGCCACGTGCGCGCTGACGGATCCATCGAATGGCTGTTCGGGCGATCCCAGATCATCCACGACGGGGAGTACGCCTTCTCTGGGCTCGCTCCCGGGATCTACACGATCCACTTCTTCCCCGGCGTCGACTCGCCCGGGTTGCTCGACGAGTGGTGGGACGATCGCGCCTCCTCCGCGGAAGCGGTCTCGATCGACCTCGGGCTCTCCGAGGACTTCGTCGGCGACGCGACGATGGGGCGGCTGCGAGTGGCACCCGCGACACCCGAGGTCATCGGATCGCCCAGGGTCGGCGCCACACTCGAGGCGTCCGAGGGGACCTGGAGCCCCGCTGCGAACTTCACCTACCAGTGGACCGCGGACGGGGTCGCCCTCACCGGGGCGACATCCCGAACGCTCCCGCTGACGACCGCTCACCTCGGTAAGCAGATCTCCGTGCGCGTGCGCGGTTCCTACGCGAGCTACATTCCCGCGGAAGCGTCGTCCGCGCCGACGTCCGCCGTGCGGGGCGGTGCTGTCGCCACTGGCGTCGTCGCGGTGAAGGGGACGCCACGAGTAGGGGCGCGTGTGTCGGCGGTGACGGGTGTCGGCTGGGACACGTCGGCTCGTCTCGCGTATCAGTGGAAGGCGTCCGGACGACCGATTCTCGGGGCGACGAGCGCATCCCTCGTCCTCGCACCGGAGATGGCGGGCAAGGGGATATCGGTCTCCGTGACGGCGTCGCGGACTCACCATGATTCGGTCACGGTGACGAGCCCCTCCACGGCGGCCACTGCCTACGGCATCTTGACCGCTCCGACGCCCTCGATCTCCGGAACCGCCGCGGTCGGGAGCAAGCTCACGGCGTCCCGGGGGACATGGACGAGCGGGACGGCGATCAGCTACCGATGGAAGGCTGACGGCCGGCCCATCGCCGGCGCGACGGCATCCACGTTCACCGTCCCGTCCTCGCTCCGCGGCGACCGGATCACGGTCACCGTCACGGGGAAGAAGACGGGATACTCCACCGCAGCGGTCACGTCGCGCGCGACGACACGGGTGATGCTCGCGGGGACGCCCACGATCTCGGGCACGCCCGCCGTCGGGAAGAGGCTGACGGCGAAGCCGGGCACGTGGACCACGGGGGCGACGTTGCGGTACCAGTGGTACGCCAACGGCGCACGGATCACCGGCGCGACGAAGTCGACATGGACGATCACGAAGTCGCAGCGCGGCAAGGTGATCACCGTGAAGATCACGGGCGCCAAGTCGGGGTACACAACGGTCACGAGAACGTCCAAGGGATCCACGAAGGTGCGCTGACCGGGCCGTGCTCGCCCGCGCTTCAGCGATCGTTCAGGATTCCGTCCGCTCGACCCCGTAGGATCGCTGTCGTTCCAAGGGGAGTACTCCGGCACGGTCGGCTCGTCATTACGGATGCATCGCATCCCGGGTCACCGGTCCTCGATCACGAGGATGGAGAAGACTTTGGCGCTGATTCGCTCACGCCAAGGTTAGGACCCTTCTGTGGACATCACTCCGCTCGTCTGGATCATCACGATCGCCGTCACGATCGCGTTCTTCGTCTACGAGTTCTACGCGCATGTGCGCAAGCCCCACGAGCCGACGATCGGAGAGTCGGCCCGCTGGTCGGCGTTCTACATCGGACTGGCCCTGCTGTTCGGCGTGGGCATCGGCGTGGTATCGGGCTGGACGTACGGCGGCGAGTACTTCGCCGGCTACCTCACCGAGAAGGCCCTGTCGATCGACAATCTCTTCGTCTTCCTCATCGTGATGACGAGCTTCGCGGTGCCGAAGATCTATCAGCAGAAGGTGCTGATGATCGGCATCGTCATCGCGCTGATCATGCGCGGGATCTTCATCGCCGTCGGTGCCACGCTCATCGAGAACTTCTCGTGGGTCTTCTACGCCTTCGGCGCCCTGCTGCTCTTCCTCGCCTACCGCCAGGCCTTCACGCACGGCGACGCTAACCCCGCCGACGGTCGCTTCATGCGGCTCGTGCGCCGCGTGCTGCCGGTCAGCGACGAGTACGACGGCGACAGGCTGACGGTCGTGCGCGACGGGCGGCGCTTCGTCACGCCGATGCTGCTCGTGATCGTCGCCATCGGCTTCGTCGACCTCATCTTCGCCGTCGACTCGATCCCCGCGATCTACGGATTGACGGAGGAGGCCTACATCGTCTTCACCGCCAACGCCTTCGCCCTCATGGGTCTCCGTCAGCTCTACTTCCTCATCGGCGGCCTGCTGGAGCGTCTCGTGTACCTCGCCCAGGGGCTCGCGGTCATCCTCGCGTTCATCGGCGTGAAGCTGCTGATCCACGCGCTGCACAAGAACGAGCTCCCCTTCATCAACGGCGGCGAGCCGTTCACCGTGATCCCCGAGATCCCGATCTGGCTGTCGCTGCTGTTCATTGCCGGCACCATCGCGGTGGCGACCATCGCGAGCCTGATGAAGACGCGCGGCGACCGCCTGCGTGCCCCCGAGTCGGCGGCCGACGAGGTCGCCCGCGGGCACGACCCCCGCTGAGCAGATGACCACTGACCTGCTGTGGAACATCGGCCTGGTGATCGCGTTCGTGCTCATCGGAGGTGTGTTCGCCGCCACCGAGATGGCGCTCGTGACCCTCCGGGAGAGCCAGATCAACGCGATCGCCGCACGCGGCCGCCGCGGCGCGAAGGTGGCGGACCTCGCCCGCAACCCCAACACGTTCCTGTCGGCGGTGCAGATCGGCGTGACGGTCGCCGGCTTCGCCTCGGCCGCCTACGGAGCGACCTCGATCGCACCGTCCGTGGCGCCGCTGCTCGAAGCGGCCGGCGTGCCGCAGCCGCTCTCGCTGACGATCGCGACGGTGCTCCTCACCCTCGTGATCGCCTACCTCTCGCTCGTGCTGGGCGAGCTCGTGCCCAAGCGCCTCGCGATTCAGCGCAACGCGCAGTTCGCGTACGCCGTGGCCCCCGCGCTGAACGGGTTCGCCACCCTCATGCGGCCGGTCATCTGGCTGCTCTCGGTGTCGACCAATGCGCTGGTGCGACTCCTGGGCGGTGACCCGCACAAGACCGCCGACCAGATCAGCGACGAGGAGATCCGCGACATCGTCGCCAGCCACCAGGGGCTGCCCGACGACGAGCGGCGCATCCTCGACGACGTGCTCTCGCTGCGCGGCCGGCAGATCAGCGAGGTCATGCGTCCGAGGCCCGAGGTGGTCGCCCTCGACGAGGCGGCCCGGCTGGTCGACGCGGTCGCGCAGGTGCGGGAGCTCCCCTTCTCCCGCTACCCCGTCGTGGACAAGTCGATCGACGACATTGTCGGCTTCGTCCACGTGCGCGACCTGTTCGAGGCGGCCGCCGACGACCCCGACCGGCCGCTCGCCGGCCTCGTGCGCCCGATCTCCTACTTCCCGTCGACGGCGCGGGTGCTGCCGACGCTGACGCGCATGCGGGCCAGCAGCCACCAGATCGCCGTCGTGGTCGACGAGTACGGCGGGACCGACGGCATCGTCACCCTCGAGGATCTGGTCGAGGAGGTCGTCGGCGAGATCTTCGACGAATACGACACCGCGATCGATCCGGTCGCCGCCGGCGGTGAGCTGGACGGCCGCCTCAACCTGCAGGACTTCGAGGAGGCGACGGGTCTCACCCTCGAGCGCGGATCGTCCGACACGATCGCGGGATTCATCACCGAGCGTCTCGGGCGCCTCGCGGTCGTCGGCGACACCGTCGATGTGCCGGGCGGCACCCTCCAGGTGACGGGGATGGACCGGCGCCGGATCTCCGCCGTGCGCGTCACCGTCCGCACGGACGTCGACGACGAGGGCTGATCCGGCCCCCGAGTCCGCCGCGGGAGGCCCCGGCCGATAGGTTGGAGCCAGGTACGCCCCCGCAGAGGTCTCGCACACCGGTCGCGACCGACGGGCTCACACGAAAGACCCCCTCACGACATGGACTTCTTCGGGATCATCGTCGGCGGCATCGTCGCCGTGGCGGTGCTGTTCTTCGGTCTCATCGGCTTCTTCATCTTCCGCGCCTGGTACCAGGTGCCGCAGTCCGACGAGGCGATCGTCGTCGTCGGAAAGCGGCAGCGCGGTGAGGACGGGACCACCTCGGCCATGTCGGTGATCACCGGCGGCGGCGCCTTCGTGAACAAGCTCACGCAGCGCTCCGACAAGATCTCGCTGCGCTCGCGCCAGATCAAGATGGAGCCCGTCGCGCAGACCGCCAACGGCGTCACGCTGCACCTGGCCGGCGTCGCGCTCGTGAAGGTCGGCTCGCAGCCGAACCAGGTGCGGGCCGCGGCCGAGCGCTTCGCGTCGCAGGACCAGGCGATCGAGCAGTTCACGACCGAGCAGCTCGAAGGCGCCCTGCGCGGGGTGGTCGCGAAGCTGAGCGTCGAAGAGGTCATGCAGGATCGCCAGAAACTCGGCGACCAGATCGCCGAGGGCATCTCGCCCGACCTGCTCGCCCAGGGCCTCGTGCTCGACTCGTTCGCCATCCAGGGGATCACCGACCCGAAGGGCTACATCGACTCCCTCGGCGCGAAGGAGGTCGAGCGCGTCCGGCGCGAGGCCGAGGTCGCCCAGATCGACGCCGCCCGCGAGGTCAAGAAGCGCCAGCTGGCCACCGAAGAGGCCAACCTCATCGAGCAGACGGCGCTCGACAAGAACAAGGCCGTCGCCAAGAGCGAGATCGGCCGCGCGAACGCCGAGGCCGAGCAGGCGGAGCACCTGGCGCGCGCGGAGCGCGAGCAGGCGGTGCTGCAGCAGAAGGCCGAGAACAAGCAGGCCGAGCTCGACGCCGACGTCAAGAAGGTCGCGGATGCCGAGCGCTACCGCTCGCAGACCGCGGCCGACGCGCAGGCGTACACGCGGCAGAAGCAGGCCGAGGCCGATCGTGCCGTCGCCCAGCAGACCGCCGACGCCGAGGCGTATGCGGTGCAGCGCGAGGCGGAGGCCCGTCAGGCGTCGGCCGCGGCCGACGCCGCCGCAGTCCTCGCCCGTGCCGACGCCGACGCCCAGGCGCTGCGGGAGAAGTCGATCGCCGAAGCTGAGGCGATCCGCGCGATCGGTGAGGCCAAGGCCGCCGCCATCCAGGCCGAGGCCGAGGCGCTGCGCGAGAACCAGGACGCGGTCCTCGCCCGCGAGCTCGTCTCCCAGCTCCCGTCGCTCATGGCGGAGTTCGCCAAGGGCTACGCGAACGTCGGCGGGGTCACCCTCATCGGCGGCGACACGGCCGGCACGCACATCGCCCGCGAGCAGGCGGCGAGCCTCACGGCGACCTTCGAATCGGTCAAGTCCGCCACCGGCGTCGACCTGGGCCAGATCCTGTCGGGACACTCGCTCGGGCGGGGCATCGCCGCGGGTGCCGCGCCGGTTCAAACGACGCCGGAGGCTCCGAGCAGCGATCCGACGACGTAGGTCGCGACCAGGGCGAGCGCGCCGCCGAGCACCACGCGGACGATCGCACGGATCCGCGAACTGCCGCCGATCCATGCCGAGATCCATCCGGTGAGGGCGAGAGCGACGAGCACGGCGACGAAAGTCACCGGCACGCGCACCCCCGCCGGGGGGAGGAGGATCGCGAGCATGGGCAGCAGCGCGCCGATGGTGAAGGCCACGGCCGACGCGATCGCCGCGTGCCAGGCGCTCACGACGTCGTTCTCGTCGATGTTCAACTCGGCGGACAGATGTGCGGCGACCGCGTCGTGGGCGGTGAGCTCGATCGCGACCTGGCGTGCGGTCTCGGGCGCCAGGCCCTTCGCCTCGTAGAGGCCGGTCAGCTCGTCGAGCTCCTCGTCGGGCATCTCGCGCAGCTCGCGCTTCTCCTTCGCGATCAGCGCGCGCTCGCTGTCGCTCTGGCTGCTCACCGACACGTACTCGCCGAGCGCCATCGAGATCGCGCCGCCGACGAGCGCCGCGGTGCCGGCGGTGAGGATCGGGGCGAGCTCGCTCGTCGCACCGGCCACGCCGACCACCACCGCAGCGACCGAGACGATGCCGTCGTTAGCTCCGAGCACCCCGGCGCGGAGCCAGTTCAGTCGTTGTGCCAAGCCCTGCTGGTGAGGTTCCCCGACATGTACGGTCATGGCTCCACCCAACCACCGCAGGGGCGTGCGGGAACAGAGCACCGGCCGGGAGTAGGCGTTCGTCCTCGGATCCCGTCAGGAATCGACGTCGACCGGCAGGCTGCCCGGTAACCTCGCGCCTGGTCCCCGCCCTGATCCGCGTCTTCATCCGCGTGGTCGCCTCGGGTCGTTTGACAGTTCTCGCTCACAGCACCACGCTCGGGGCGACAACCCTCATTCATGCGCGCTTCGCAAATGAGTCATGGATTCGCACTCGATGAGACGACCGGGAGACCACGATGACTTTCTCGACAGGACGCAAAGCGACCGCTGTCCTTGCCGCCTCGGCGCTTCTCTGGGGTCTCGCTGCGGTCCCCGCGTTGGCGGAGGACGCCTGGGCCTCGTCACTCACCAACGTCGGCAAGGGATTCTCGTCCCGTTGGTGGACGGACACGCACTCAGACAGCAGCAGCACCCGCGTTCGCCTCAGTTCGTGTCTGGGCGGGTCCGGCGCGAACTACCTGGTGCTGAAAGTGCGTCTGCATCTGTGGCGCGACAACGGTCTGTTCCCCGACCACAACCACGGCTATGTCACGAGCAATTGCAACGACACGCTCGCCAGCTGGGGGGAGATGACCGAGCGGGGCAGCTACAAGTGGACGGTCGGCAACATGTACGTCGACTACCTCGGATCCAGCGACTATGCGTGGATTCCCGGCGGGCGCGTGACGGTACCGCGCGTCAGCACCGGGTACTGAGAGACGGCCTCGGTGCTCGATGTTCAGGTCTCCCGGTTCGCGTATCGGCGCGGTCAGACCCGATTGATCGATGTGTCCGTCGTGCTCGACCGCGGGCGCACGGTGCTGCTGGGCCCGAACGGGGCGGGCAAGACCACACTGCTGAAGGCCATCGCCGGCGTCGTCGGCTTCGAGGGCTCGCTCTCCCTCGACGGGCGCGCGCTGACCACGACCCGTCGGCGACCACCGACCTTCCGGCGTCGGGTGGGCTGGTTGCCGCAGCACGTCACCGCGTTCCCGGGGCTGAGCGTGCGTGAGCACGTGGCGTACGTCGCCTGGTTGAAGGGGATGCCGATGCGCCGCGCCTGGCCCGAGGCGGCACGCGCCCTCGACGCCGTCGGTCTGGGCTCGCGCCTCGAGGAGAACGCAGGGAAGCTCTCGGGCGGGCAGACGCGGCGCCTGGGGATCGCCGGCGTGCTCGTCCACGACCCCGCCTACCTGCTCCTCGACGAGCCGACGGCGGGACTCGATCCCCGCGAGCGCGAGCGACTCGTCGGCATCCTGCGGCGGATCGAAGAGGATCGGGCGGTGCTCGTCTCGACGCACGACAGCGACGCGCTCCTGGAAGAGGGCGTGCAGGTGCACGTGCTCGCCGAGGGATCGACGCGCTTCGTCGGAACGCTCGACTCCTTCCTCGCCGATCACCCGGGCGAGACCGTCTCGGATCGGGTGCGCCGCGCCTATGCCGCGCTGGTGCCAGGGGACTGACCCGTGCGGTCGCCTGTTGCCCTCCGACGACGGTCCGTCTTCTGGTTCCTCCTTCCGGCGATGCCGCTGCTGCTGATCACGGTGCAGCTCTCGCCGGTGCTCGCTCCTCCGGCGCAGTGGTGGACGTGGAGCATCGGACGATCGGTGCTGCTGATCCTCGTCTCGGCCGCGGTCGGAGCCAGCGGTGCCGCCCTCGAGGCGTCTCGACTGCGCGTGCGGCGGACGGAGAGCGTTCTCGGCCTCCGCTCGCCGGCATCCATCCTCGCCGTGGTGCTCTGGCCGAGCCTCGTCTGCGCGCTGCTCACGCAGGTCTTCGCCGTCGGGGTGGTCGTTGTCGCCGATGGTGGCGGCACGGAGGGCGCGATCCCCTGGGGCATGGTGGGCGCGGTGGCGGCGATGCTCTTCTTCCACACGTGCCTCGGGTTCGCTCTCGGGAGCATCCTTCGACCGGTGTTCGGGATCCCGCTCGCGCTGGTGGCCAGCTACAGCTGGCTCGGGTTCACCGGCACCGTCGACTGGTTCGAGCTGCGACATCTCTCGGGTCTCGTCCTCGAGACATGCTGCGATTACGAGGAACAGCCCATCGCCGCATCCCTCCTCTCGGCGACGCTCTTCTCTCTGTTCGGCGGGATCGGGCTGCTGCTCGTCGCCTGCGTCGCGCTGCGCCTCGCCGGCCGGCACGACCTCCTCGTCGGCACGACGGGTGCCACTCTCGTCGCAGGAACCGCGGTGGTCGGGCTTGCCGTCGCGACAGGGCTGGGTTCGACCTCGGCGGAGCCGCGTGACGCCGATGACCTCACATGCTTCCCCGGCGAGGTGACGGTGTGCCTGTTCCCGGAGCAGGTCGAGGCCGACGAGAGGAGGGCCGATCGCGACGTCGCGAGTCTCCCCACACGGGTATCCGCGCTGATCGGCCGAGCGCGCACCGCGGGGGTGGACCTGCCGACGAGGGCGACCACCTACCTCGGCAGAGAGGACGACCCGCATGTCGTTCGCGTGATCTATCAGGAGGGAATGACCGGCGAGCTCCTCGCGGCGTCGCTGGCGAGCGATGTCCCCCAGGGCTTCTGCGCCTCGGATGACGGCGATGAGGCGGCCCAGCGTGAGACCTCTCGTGCCGTCGCGATCGCGCAGCTCCGGGCGATCATGCTCGGTCGCGACGCGACCATGGACGACGTCGACGACCTCTACGGACAGGCTGCGGCAACCCTGGAGGCGGTCGTCGCCCTGCCGCTCGGTGCACAGGCGGCGTGGGTGAACGAGGTGATCGCCGCGCTCGACGACTGCGCTCTCCACCCTCCGGTCCCGTGAGAGCCGCGCTGACGACGCATCGTGTCCGGTCGATAGGACTCCTCCAGGCAGGACTGGCGGCGCTCGCCGTCCTCATCGGCGGGCACCTCGTCACGTTGCCGGGCCCGGCCGGCGAGGCGCCGCTCGCACTGTTCGTCGCTCTGCTGGGCGCCCTGGTCATCGCTCCCGCCCTCGTGCGTGCGTGGCCGTCGACGAGAACGGACACCGTCCGCAACGCGGGTCTGCTGGCGGCGGTCGTGGTGACCTTGCAGATCGGTCCGGCCCTCGTCGTGACCGCATTCGCCGCGTTGATCGCCGGGCCTGAGGTGCTCGCCTACGTGGGAATGCTCACCTGGCTGCTGGCGCTGCAAAGCGCCGGCGGTGTGCTCGTGAGCGCGACCTACCAAGGGCTCGTTCCCGCGGTGTACGTGCTGATCTGTGCGCTGCTCGGCCGAATCGACGGCGTCGTACAGCCGTGGGCGTGGCCGCTCGCGGACATCGATCCGGTGGTGATGGCACTCCTGGGTGCTGCAGCACTCGCGCTGTCGCTGGGGCTTCTCGCGTCGCGCGGGCTGCGTATGCGCCGTCCACCCCCGTCGTAGCGCGGGCCTGGAGTTCGGCCTCCGGTCCAGACTCAGCTCAGGCCGTGGATCGTTCGGAGCGTCTGCTCCGCGCCGTCGCCGTCGCGCCGGGCGATGCTGTCCCGCAACGCGGCGTAGGAGCCCGCGCGTGCGAGCGGGACGTCGAGGAAGCGGTCCCAGTCGCGCAGGTTCCGCTGGATCGTCAGGGCGGTCTCTCGCATCAGTCCGATGAACACCGAGTTGCCGGTGGCGCGGGTGACGCCCTCGAACATGGTGACCGAGCTGTCGAACAGGGCGAGGCGGTCACCGGACTCCGCCGCCCTCACGACCGCGTCGGCCGCGGTGAGAATCTCGTCCAGCTGCGCGTCGCTGCAGACGGCGAGCGACATCCGCAGTGCGTTGCCCATGAGATGCACGGTCACGTCGGCCGTCTCGGCGCGCAGGCGTTCATCGGGCTCGGAGACCCGCGTGTAGCGCCCGACAGCGACCTCGACCAGGCCGAAGCGCTCCAGCCGCTGCAGCGCCTCGCGCACCGGGGTGCGGGAGATGCCGAGCTGCGCGGCGAGTTCGACGTCGCGCAGTCGCTGGCCGGGATGCAGCCGGCCCTCCAGGATCGCGGCGCCGATGGTCGCGTAGACCTCATCACTGAGGATGCCGCCGTGCGAGAGGTCGAGCGGCGGCAGGGTGTCAGTCATGGCGGCATCAGTGTACGACTCGCGCCTATGGATTCCGCGGCGGGGGAGGGCATCGCTCCCCGCGTCTCCCCCGCGCGCTTCTCCCCGGTGTTTCTCGGCGGATTCTCATCGACGACCATCTGCCCGACGTCGGCGGATGACAGTAAAGTGAGCGCGTCACGCTTTGCGTGGCCTATCCGGGGGGATCCGTCGACGCCCGGGCGAGCGCTCTCGCGTGACGCCCGGGCGTCGAATGGTTAACCGGCTCGTCGTGCAACATTTGTGTCACCATCTTGAGCGCGGGTATGGCGCTGTCGGCGGGTTTCGTTACCGTGGGACTCGTCGGCGTGCATCCCTCGCTGACTTCAGCACAAGTAAGGCAGTTCATGAGCAGCAGCGGTACCGTCAAGTGGTTCAACTCGGAGAAGGGCTTCGGTTTCATCGCCCCCGACGAGGGTGGCGCTGACGTCTTCGCCCACTACACGGCGATCGAAGCGAGCGGCTACCGCTCGCTCGAGGAGAACCAGCGGGTCGAGTTCGAGATCGCCCAGGGCCCCAAGGGCCTGCAGGCGGAGAACATCCGCCCCATCTGATCGGGCGCTAGCGTCCGTTGATCCGGTCGTAGTCCGCGAGGGCGACGGCGTCCTCGGCGTGCCGCAGTGCACGCCGAGCCGCATCCAGCGCGGCGACCGGGTCTTGCGCCGACCGCGCGGCGGCGAGTTCGGCCTGGGCCGACGAGAGCCGCACGCGCGCGTCGGCGCTCGACGTCGATGCCGCGGTCTCGGCGCGTGCCACCGCGGCGCGGGCAGCGGCCAGGGTGCCCGGCAGCGCCGTGCGCGCACCGCGCATCCGCTGCTGAGCCGTGCGGGCATCGCCCAGCGCGGTGTCCAGTCGGTCCCGCAGCCGCGCGATCGCGGCGACGGTGCTCGTCGGGCGCCGCGCCGCCACGGCGGCCACCGCGTCGAGCGAGGCCCCCAGCCCGCGCAGCTCGGCGCCCAGCCGTTCGGCGTCGTCCGGCTCGAGGTCGGCGCGCAGGTGCTCCGCCTGCCGCAGGGCCTCCCGCGCCGCCGCCAGCTCATCCGGGGCCGCGCGGGCCGCCTCGGTCACCAGGCGGTGCTGCTCCTCCAGGGCCCGCGCGGCGGTGCGTCCGCGGCGCAGCGCCCGCTCGGCGCGTGACAGGGCGGGAAGCGCCGCGCGCGTCGGGTCGGCCACGAGCGCAGCGGCATCCACGAGCTCGGCCTCTGCCTCGTCGAGCGCCGCCTTCGCCTCCTCGGCGGCGGTGCGCGCCCCCCGCGCCTCATCGTCGTCGACCTGGCGCGCGAGGTCGGACACCAGGGCATCCGGATCGCCGAGCTCCGCGCGCAGCGCCGCGAGACGGGCGCGGGCGTCGTCGAGCTGCGCGTCGGCGCTGCGATGCGCCGTCATCCATGCGGCGTGCTCCGTCCGAGCGTGCGCGATCTGCGCGGCAGCGGCGTCGACCCGCGTGCGGATGCTGCGGGTGACGCGACGGATCTCGTCGGGGTGCGCGTCGACGGCGAGCTCGCGGAGTCGGGCGAACGCGTCATCCCGCGTGTGCTGGGCCGACATGCGGGCGCGGCGGAGGGCCGGCGGCGCCGTGCCGTCGTAGAGGGCGCCCGACAGTGCGACCTCGAGGTCGAGCTCTTCCACGGCGTCGTCCAGAGCGACGAGGGCGGAACCGGCGGCGCTGCGATCGAGCTCGGCGGTGGCGCGGGCTCGCGGGCCGCGGCGGGAACGGCGCACGGCCCAGACGCCGGCGACGGCGAGCAGGGCGGCGATCCCGAAGACGACGGCGGCCGGGACTCCCCAGCGCACGATCTCCTCCAGGGTCTCGTTCACGCGTCGTCCTCGAGGAGGAGCAGCGATCGCAGCTGGGCGGCGTCGTCGACGATGGCCTGAGCGCCCTCGGATTCGTGCGGCCAGCTGAAGCCCCAGCGCACGAAGACCACCGGCACGTCGTGCGCGGCGCCGCCCTCGATGTCGTGGTGGCGGTCGCCGATGAGCACGGGGCGGCTCGTATCGACGCCCTTCTCGCGGAGCTGGCGGAGCGCCTCGGCGACGATGTCGGCCTTGGTGGCCAGGGTCTTCTCATCGGGAGTGGCGCCGACGATCACGCGGAGGTGGGGTGCGAGCGCGAAATGGTCCATGAGCACCCGCACCTGGTTCTCCGGCTTCGAGCTGGCCGTGGCCTGCGGCACCCCCGCGGCATCCAGTTCGGCGATGAGCTCGCCGACCCCGGGGTAGAGCCGGGCGCCGGTGGCGTAGCCGTCCTTCTTGCCGATCTCGCGGTAGTAGGCGACGGCCTCCGACGCGCGAGCGCCGGTCATGCCGACGTTGGCCTGGAACGAGTCGTAGAGGGGCGGGCCGATCCAGTGCACGAGTTCCTCGCGGGTGGGAGCGGGCAGGCCGAAGTGGGTGAGCGCGATGGTGAGGCGGCGGAGGATCCCCTCGGACGCGTCGACCACGGTCCCGTCGACGTCCCACAGAATGCACGTCCACGGAGATCTGATCGTCATGCCTGCCAGCCTAGCCAGCGGGCTGCCAGCACCGCTGTCCGGGAGGCCGGGTCAGCGGGCGGGGTGAGCGGCGAGCTCCCGCTCCCACTCGGCGGCGGCCGAGTCGAGCTGCGCGCGTGTGAGCGGGATGGTCAGCCGAACGGGGTCGCTGGCCGGCGCATCGTCGGCGGCCGGGGTCGCGCCGTCGCCGAGCGTCACCGCGATCGTCACGCCGCCGCCCTCGGCAGGTTCGCGAGCGAACGCGAGTGCGGGCTCCACGAAGTCGATGGCATCGTCCGAGTTCGGGGCGCGGCGCAGCCAGTCGAGCAGTGCGCGGGCCTCCCAGGTCGTCAGGCACGGGTCGCGGAACCGCCACTGGCTGCCCGCCGCGGTCACCTCGCCTTCGATCATGAGCCAGTTCGCATCCCAGTCGTCAGCGCCGTCGGGCTCGGCGTCGGGAAACTGGTATCCGATGATCCGCAGCTCGATCCGGTCGGCTCCGGCTGCCATTCCGGTCACGCGCATCACGGTCAGAACAGTCGCGGAGCGCCGGACTCGACGCCCTTCATCCCGTCGTAGTCGAGGGTGACGCAGCGGATGCCGCGGTCGGTGGCGAGGACGCGGGCCTGCGGCTTGATCTCCTGCGCGGCGAACACGCCGGTCACCGGAGCGAGGTGCGGATCACGTCCCAGCAGTTCGAGGTAGCGCGTCAGCTGCTCGACCCCGTCGATGTCGCCCCGGCGCTTTACCTCGACGGCGATCGTGCCGCCCTCGGGGTTGCGCAGCAGGAGATCGACCGGACCGATCGCGGTGGGGAACTCGCGGCGCACCAGGGTGAGCCCGTCGCCGATAACGTCGACCTGTTCGGCGAGCAGGCGCTGCAGGTCGGCCTCGACCCCGTCCTTCTGCAGGCCCGGGTCGACGCCGAGTTCGTGCGAGGAGTCGTGGATCACTTCGTAGATGCGCACCAGGAGGGCGTCGCCCGTCTTGGCGTGGGTGACGCGCCAGTGCTCGATGACGCCGGCCGAGGCGGACTCGGCATCCGGCTCCTCGACGGTGAGCGTGCAGGGCGGGCTCATCCAGTTGAGCGGCTTGTACGAGCCGCCGTCGGAGTGCACGAGCAGCGACCCGTCGCCCTTGTGGACGAGGAGGCGGGTGGCCAGGGGCAAATGGGCGTTGAGCCGACCGGTGTAGTCGACGGAGCAGCGGGCGATCACGAGACGCACCCGACGAGCCTACTCGCGCGAGCTTGCCCGCTCCGCGCCGAGCGTGCCCCGCGCGTGCCGAGCTTGCCGGCAAGCTCGCGGGGTTCGGGGCAAGCTCGCGGGGGTGGGGGCAAGCCGGCGGGGGTCAGTGGTGGCCGACGCCGACCTTCGAGCCGGCGATCGGTTTGGCGGCGCCGGAGGCGAGGCCCGACAGCGCGATGAGGACGACGATGATCCAGAGCGTCGACAGGATGCCGATCTGGTGGCTGATCCAGCCGAGCACGGGCGGGCCGCACAGGAAGGCGAGGTAGCCGATCGTGGCGGCGGCCGACACCGAGGCGGCGGCCTTGGCGGGATCGTCGGCGGCCGCCGACATCCCGAGCGGGAAGCCGAGCGAGGCGCCCGCCCCCCACAGCGCCACGCCGACGAACGCGATCGGCGTGGACGGCGCCAGGATGAAGAGGATGAGCCCGACCCCGGCGGTGACGGAGAGGATGCGGAGCGTCCACACCCGGCCGATGCGGTCCACGAGCGGGCCGCCGAGCATGCGGAAGACGGTCATCGCCACCGAGAAGACGGTCAGCGCGATCGCGCCCGTCGCCTCGGTCTCGTCGTGGCCGTCGACGACGGCGATCGTCAGCCAGTCGTTGGCGCTCCCCTCGGCGAAGGCCATGCCGAGCATGATGACGCCGATGGCGTAGGTGCGCGGGTCGCGCCAGACCACGAGCATCGCGCGGAAGCGCTCGCCGCGGGTGAGCTCCGGTCCGTCCTCGGCCGAGGCGCTGCCACCCGCCGGCACGTACGCCAGCGCGATGAGCCCCGCCGCGAGGACGACCAGTCCTGCGCTCCACAGGTGCCAGGCGACGCCGACGCCCCACGCCGCCATCGCGACGCCGACCCCGGCGCCGGCGACCGTGCCGAGGCTGAAGAACGCGTGGAACATCGGCATGAGCGTGCGCTCGAAGCTCTGCTCGACCGCCGCGGCCTCCACGTTCATCATGACGTCGGTGCCGGCCATGCCGAGGCCCATGAGCGACAGCCCGATCGAGGTGATCGCGTAGGACTCGGCGAACTGCACGCCCAGCCCGGTGATGAGGACGCCGACGCCGAACGCAGAGATCGTGAACAGCATCCCGCGGCGGGTGCCCCACCGGGCGACGATGATGTTGGCCAGCGACAGTCCGACGATCGAGGCGACGCCCATCACGAAGAGCAGGATGCCGACGCCGAAGTCGTCGATCGACAGCGTCGCCTTGACCGACGGCAGGCGTGAGGCCCAGGAGGCGAAGCCGAGTCCGGTGACGAAGAAGACCGCGAAGATGGCGGTGCGCCAGTGGACGAGTTGCGCTCGGGTCAGGGTGGTGCTCACCGCGACAGCCTACCGAATCGATTCGACGGGCGAAATCCCAGGGGTTACGATCGAGGCGATGAACAGTCGACGCGCCACCATCGCCGACGTCGCCCGGGAGGCGGGTGTGTCGCCGTCGACGGCGTCCGTCGTCTTCTCGGGCAAGACGCCGGTCTCGGATGCCACCCGCGCCCGCGTGCTCGACGCCGCCGCCGCGCTCGGCTACACGGGACCTGACCCGCTGGCCGCCTCGCTGCGGCGCGGACGCAGCGGGATCGTCGGCGTGCTGCAGCGCGGGCCCCTCGGCATCGCGTTCACCGATCCGGTGCAGCGCACGACCATGGACGGCCTCGCCGATGCGGTCGCGGCGGTCGACGCCAGCCTCCTGCTCCTGCGCCCCGTGCCGGGCGGCCCGGCGGGCGAGCCCGCGACGGGCACCGCGACGGGCGCGGCGACGCTGGCGACCGTGCCGCTGGACGCCGCCGTGCTGATCGGCACCATCCCCGAGGCGGCCGCCGACGTGGCGGCCCTGCGCGCGCGAGGCGTGCCGGTCGTCGTGATCGAGGGCGACGCCGGCGAAGGCGTGCCGCGCATCGGCCTCGACAACCAGGACGCCGAGCGCTGCCTCGCCGACCACGTGCGCCGCCTCGGGCACACCGACGTCGCCATCGTGACCCTGCGCAGCGAGCTCAACGTCACCCACGACCGGCTGAGCGGCGCCCGCGACGTGTTCCCCGACGCGCCCGCGTTCGCCACCCTGGCGAGCTCGATCGACGAGGGGCTGCGCGTCGGGCGCCAGGTGTTCGCCGCGGGGCGCCCCACCGCGGTCCTCGCGCAGAGCGATCTGCTCGCGGCGGGCGTGATCCGCGCCGCCGAAGAGGCCGGCCTCGCCGTGCCGGCCGACGTGAGCGTCGCGGGCTTCGACGGCGTGCCCGTCGACGGCCTGGCGCCCTACGAGCTCACCACCATGGTCCAGCCCGCGGTCGAAAAGGGGCGCGCGGCCGGAGCCGCCGTCGTCGCGATGCTCCTCGGCGAGCAGCCGGCGTCGGTGACGTTCACCAGCGTCTTCCGTGCGGGCAACACCACCGGGCCGGTGCCGGAGTCTCGGGCGGTCTCGCCCCGGTAGACTGGACATCCGACCCCCCGCGATCCCGTCTGGAGGCCAGATTGCTCCTGCTCCTGGCTGCGTTCGCGGTGATACCGCTGGCGCTGCCGTGGCTGGTGCAGCGGATCGGATCCCGGGCGTTCTTCGTCGCCGCGGTCGTGCCGATCGTCGCGTTCGGCCACGCCGTGATGCAGGCACCGGCGGTCTTCGCGGGCGACGCGCCGTTCGAGTCCTTCGCCTGGATCCCGGCGCTCGGGATCGACCTGTCGATGAAGATGGACACCCTCGGGTGGATCATGACGCTCATCGTCACCGGGGTCGGCGCCCTCGTCATGGTCTACTGCCGGTGGTACTTCGACGGCAAGAGGGACGGCGTCGGACTCTTCTCGGCCGTCCTCCTCGCCTTCGCGGGGGCGATGTACGGGCTGGTGCTGACGGACGACCTCATCGTGCTGGTCATGCTGTGGGAGGTCACGAGCGTCCTCTCCTATCTGCTGATCGGCTTCTACCACGCACGCGGCGCGAGCCGTCGTGCCGCTCTGCAGGCACTGCTGGTGACGACGCTCGGCGGTCTCGTGATGTTCGTGGGCGCCGTGATGGTCGTCGTCCTCTACGGCACGTCGCGGCTCACCGAGATCCTCTCGGCGGCACCCCCGGTCGGGGTCGCCCACGGCGCGGACCAGGGCCTGCTGCTCGACATCGCGATCGTGTGCCTCCTGGTCGGGGCGCTCAGCAAGTCCGCGATCTTCCCCTTCCACTTCTGGCTCCCCGGTGCGATGGCGGCGCCCACCCCGGTGAGCGCCTACCTGCACGCGGCCGCCATGGTGAAGGCGGGGATCTACCTCATCGCGCGCCTGGCGCCGGCGTTCGCCGACAGTGAGCCCTGGCGTCCGATCATCCTCACGCTCGGCCTGTTCACGATGCTCCTCGGCGGCATCCAGGCGCTGCGCGAATCGGACCTCAAGCGCGTGCTCGCCTTCGGCACGGTGAGCCAGCTCGGCATGCTGACGGTCGTCCTCGGCTACGGCGAGCGCAACACGGCCCTCGCCGGCCTGGCCCTCCTCGTCGGTCACGCGCTGTTCAAGTCGTCGCTGTTCCTCGTCGTCGGCGTCATCGACCGCCAGCTCAGCACCCGCAACGTCGGCGAGCTGTCGGGGGTCGGCCGCCAGGCGCCCACGCTCGCGGTGTTCTCGATCATCGCCGTGGCCTCGATGGTCGGCGTCGCCCCGACGGTCGGCTTCGTCGCGAAGGAGGCGACGCTCACCGCGCTCCTGGAGGGCGGAGCGGACCCGCTCGCCCTGGCGCCGCTCATCGGCATCGTGCTCGGCTCGGTGCTCACGACCGCCTACGGCATCCGCTTCATCTGGGGTGCGTTCTGGACGAAGAAGGACGCCGACGGCGCCCGGCTGCCGGCCACGCCGTGGCCGGACCCGCCGCTCGGCTTCCTGGCCGCTCCGGTGCTGCTGAGCGGGCTCACGGTGGTCGCCGGCCTCGCCTCTCCCCTGCTCGACGTCGCGCTCGCGGGCTATGCCGACACGATGCCGGAGGCGGGCGACGCCTACCCGTACCACCTCGCGCTGTGGCACGGGCTCGAGCCGGCGCTGTTCCTCTCCCTCGGCTCCATCGCCCTGGGGGCCGCGCTGTTCTGGCTCGTGCAGCGCACCCGGTGGCACTCGCGCGTCCTGCCCTTCACCGCCGCCGACGGCTACAACGCGGTGCTCCGGGGCATCGCGAAGGTGGCGGTGTGGACCACGACCTTCACCCAGCGCGGCTCGCTGCCGGTGTACGTCGGCACGATCTTCGTCGTCTTCGTCGCTGCCGAGGGCACCGCGCTGCTCGCGAGCCCGTCGTGGCAGATCAGCCTCGAGGCGTGGCAGACGCCGATGCAGCTCGTCGTCGCGCCGATCATGATCCTCGCCGGCTTCGTCGCCGTGCGGGCGCGCAAGCGCTACACCGGCGTCGTCCTCGTCTCGGTGACCGGACTCGGCATGGTGCTGCTGTTCGCGACCAGCGGTGCGCCCGACCTCGCCCTCACACAGATCCTCGTCGAGACGGTGACCCTCGTCGCGTTCGCGCTCGTGCTCCGCCGGATCCCTGCCCGACTCGGCGAGCACAACGCGTCGGTGCTCCCTGTCGCCCGCGCGGTCATCGCCGTCGCCGTCGGCGCGACCATGGCGCTCATCGCGATCGTCGCGACCGGCGCCCGGGTGGCCGAGCCCATCTCGCGGCGCTTCCCGGAGCTCGCCTACGAACTCGGGCACGGCAAGAACGTCGTCAACGTCGCGCTCGTCGACCTGCGCGGCTGGGACACGATGGGCGAGCTGTCGGTGCTGATCCTCGCGGCGACCGGCGTGGCCTCCCTCGTCTTCGTCACGCATCGCTCCGATCTGCTCTCGCGCACGATCTCGTCGCTGCCGACCGGCGCGACGCGCACCCGGCGTCCGCTCATCGAGACGGTCGACGGACCGCGCCCGCGGGCCACGGCGCCGGGGAGCACCCGCCAGGCGTGGCTGGTCGGCGGCCAGCGCGTGCGTCCCGAGAACCGGGCGATCATGCTCGAGGTGATCGTCCGCATCCTGTTCCACACGATCATCGTCGTCTCGATCTACCTGCTGTTCGCCGGCCACAACCTGCCGGGCGGCGGGTTCGCGGGCGGCCTGGTGGCCGGGATGGCACTCGTCATGCGCTACGTCGCGGGCGGCCGGTACGAGCTCGGCGCGGCCGCGCCGACCGACGCCGGGCGTCTGCTCGGCGCGGGGATGACCCTCGCCGTCGCCTGCGCCGTGGTACCGCTGCTGTTCGGTGCCGCACCGCTCACGAGCACGTTCTGGGAGGCGGACATCCCAGTCCTCGGGCACGTCGAGTTCGTCACCTCGACGCTGTTCGACATCGGTGTCTACCTCGTCGTGATCGGCCTGGTCCTCGACGTGCTCCGCTCCCTCGGCGGCGAGGTCGACCGCCAGGCGCAGGAGCTGCGCTCGCGGGGGGTGACGGTGTCGTGACCGCCTCCCTCATCCTGATCATCATCATGGGCGCGCTCTTCGCCGCCGGCGTCTACGCGATGCTCGAGCGCAGTCTCACCCGCGTGCTCATCGGCTTCCTGCTGCTGGGCAACGCCGCCAACCTGTTCCTCCTCGTGGTCATGGGGGAGCCGGGCGTCGCCCCGTTCTTCGGTGCCGCCGACTCGCCGGAGGAGATGAGCGACCCGCTGCCGCAGGCGCTCACCCTCACCGCGATCGTCATCACCTTCGCCGTATCGGCGTTCCTGCTCGCCCTCATCTACCGCTCCTGGCAGCTGGGCCAGGCCGACACGGTCGAGGACGACGAGGCCGACCTGGCGCTGCGCGACCGCGACGCCGAGGACCAGGACACGATGGGCGACGAGATCACCGACGAGGACGACGACGCCACGACCGACTTCATCGGCACCGACACGGCCCCGATCGTCGTGCTCCACCATCGCGACCTCGACGCGATCCGCGACGACGCCCCGACCGATTCGCCGAGGACCCCGACGAGCGGAGACGACCGATGAGCGCCCTCGTCCCGCTGCTGGTGGCGCTGCCCCTGCTGGGCGCGGCGATCGCGCTGATCTTCGGCCGCCAGCGCAAGGTGCAGGTCGGCGTCTCGACGATCACCCTGACCCTCGTCCTCGCGATCGCCGCCGTCCTGCTGTACGCCGTGGACTCGTCGGGCAAGGCGATCGCCGTCTCGGTCGGCGGCTGGCCGATCCCGTTCGGCATCGTCCTCTACGTGGACCGGCTGTCGGCGCTGCTCGTGGTCGTCTCCAGCATCGTCCTGCTCGCGGTCCTGCTCTTCTCCGTGGGCCAGGGCGCGGCCGACGGCGACGATGAGACGCCGGTCACGATCTTCCACCCGTCGTACCTCATCCTCGCCGGCGGCATCTTCAACGCGTTCATCGCGGGCGACCTCTTCAACCTCTACGTCGGCTTCGAGATCCTGCTCGTCGCCTCGTACGTGCTGATCACGCTCGGCTCCACGGAGTCGCGCATCCGCACCGGCGTCGTCTACATCGTCGTCTCGCTCGTGTCCTCGATCCTCTTCCTGGCGGCGATCGCCGCGATCTACGGCGCGCTGGGCACCGTGAACATGGCGCAGCTGGCCGAGCGGATGTCGGAGCTGCCGCAGGACGTGCAGCTCGTGCTCCACCTCATGCTGCTGCTGGCGTTCAGCATCAAGGCCGCCGTCTTCCCGCTGTCGTTCTGGCTGCCCGACTCGTACCCGACGGCGCCCGCGCCGGTCACGGCGGTCTTCGCAGGACTGCTCACGAAGGTCGGCGTCTACGCGATGATCCGCACCGAGACGCAGATCTTCCGCGACAACGACGTCAACACGCTGCTGCTGATCGTGGCGCTCGCCACCATGATCGTGGGCGTCCTCGGCGCCGTCGCGCAGGCCGAGCTCAAACGCATCCTGTCGTTCACGCTCGTGAGCCACATCGGCTACATGGTCTTCGGTCTCGCCGTGGCCACGCCGGCGGCGCTGGGCGCCACGATCTACTACATGATCCACCACATCGTGGTGCAGACGACCCTGTTCCTGGCCGTCGGACTGGTCGAGCGCCGCGCGGGATCGACGTCGATCCTCAAGGTCAAGGGGCTCATGCGCGCCGCCCCCGTGATCGCGGTGCTCTACTTCATCCCCGCCATCAACCTCGGCGGCCTGCCGCCGTTCTCGGGCTTCATCGGCAAGTTCGCGCTGTTCGACGCCGCCGCGCAGGTCGGGACGCCGCTCATGTACGCGCTGATCGTGGGCGGCATCGTCACCTCGCTCCTCACCCTCTACGCGCTCATGCGCGCGTGGAACCTGTCGTTCTGGCGCGAGGACGAGGAGCAGGGCGACGAGGGCGACGCGCCCGACCGCATCTCCTACCTCGGCGGGGCGCCCGCGGCCGCCACGACGACCGAGCGCCGCGTCATCCCGCGGATCATGACCCTCGCCACGGCGGGCATGGTCGCGGTGACCGTCGCGCTGACGATCTTCGCCGGCCCGCTCTACCAGCTGTGCGCGAGCATCGGGGAAGCGCTGCAGGACCCGGTGGTCCTCGTCGAGATCGCGGAGGAGGCGCCATGACCCCGCAGTCCCTGACGCCGAAGGCCGTGGCCGTCACCGTCTGGCGGCAGCTGCCGTTCTTCATCTGGCTGATCGCGCTGTGGATGCTCCTGTGGGGGCAGCTCACGGTGCTGTCCTTCCTCACCGGTCTCGCCGTCGCGATCGTGGTGACCCGCGTGTTCCGGCTGCCGCCGGTGGAGCTGTCGGGGCGGGTGAACCTGTGGTGGGGCCTCGTGTTCGGGCTCGAGTTCGTGCTCTCGCTCATCCGCGGATCGCTGACGGTCGCCTGGCAGGTGCTCGACCTGCGGCGTCAGCCGGGGACCGCGATCATCGCCGTGCCGCTGGTGACCGACGACGATCTGATCATGACGCACGTCGGCGTCACGGCATCCCTCATTCCGGGATCGCTCATCGTCGACCTCGACCGCGACCGCCGCATCCTCTATCTGCACGTGATCGGCGTCCGCGACGCCGCGCAGGTCGAGGCGCAGCGGCGTTCGGTGCAGCACTGGGAGGAGCGGATCGTCCGCGCGGTCGGCTCGCGCGCCCAGGTGGAGGCCATGCGGAAGGCGATGGACTCCCGCGTGGGCGAGAGGAGGTTCGCCGGATGAGCGTGCTGCTGGCCGTCGTGTACATCGTCTTCGCCGTCTCGGCGCTGCTGACGGTGTGGCGGATCATCGTCGGACCATCGATCCTGGACCGTGCCGTGGCATCCGATGTGCTGCTGACGCTCATCATGTGCGTGCTCGGGGCCGAGATGGCGCTGAATCAGCACACCCGCACTCTGCCGCTGCTGCTGATCGTCGCCGCGGTGGGCGTGTTCGGATCGATCTCGATCGCCCGGTTCGTGGCCCGGCGCGACGGGGTGACGCGATGAACGCGGTGCGCGAGATCGCCGTGCTGGTGCTGATCCTCATCGGCGCCCTCCTGTGCCTGACCGCGGCCATCGGGCTGCTGCGCTTCCGCGACGTGCCGACGCGCCTGCACGCCGCCACCAAGCCGCAGGTGCTGGGGCTGCTCCTCATCTGCATCGCGATCGCGCTGGCGCTGGAGTCGTGGGCGGTGACGGCGTTCCTCGTGCCCATCATGCTGATCCAGCTGGCGACCGCGCCGCTGTCGGCGCACATGGTCGGCCGCCAGGCGTACCGCAACGGCACCATCGACGAGCGCTCGCTCGTGGTCGACGAGCTCGCCGACGACAAGCGCACCCCTCCCGCCGCCGGCGGCTGATCCCCGCTCGCACGCCGGTCGGCCGGCGAAAGCGCGCAAACTGCTGCCGGATGGCGGTTCGTGCAGCAGTTCGCGCAGTCTCGGCGATCCCTGTGGGATGGCGGGGGCTCCTCCCCAGGGGTGGTCGGGGCGGCGGGTGCCTCCGAGGGGTGGGGACGAGCGTCGGTGGGGATGATGCGCGCGGGACACTCCTCGGATGACGCGCTCCCCCCGAGGTCCGCTCCCCGATGCGTTCTCGGACGCGGCGTTCTCGGACGCGGCGTTCTCGGACGCGGCGTTCTCGGTCGCGCAGGGGAGGTCTGCGGGGCTCACTCCCGGGAGGTTGCGCGGCCCGGCTTTCGAGCGACCCTTCCACGGCGTCCGGTGGGGGCGCTCGGCCCAGTCGCGGAGCCTCGCCGACCAGTGCCGTGCACTGCGCACCGTGCTTGCGCCCACCGCGGTGTTCAGTCACGCGACCGCGGCACGCCTGTGGCGGATGCCACTCCCGCTGTCGGTCGGCGACGCACTGCACGTGACGATCCCGCAGGCGACGGCCGTCCGCCGGCCGGGCGTCGTCGGCTGGACGCGCGACGATCGGCTCGACTCGTCGGAGATCGACGGGATACCGGTCACCGCCGCGGCGGACACCTGGACCATGCTCGCCACGATGACCGGCGCCCGAGGTGGACGCCTCAGCCGCGAGCAGCTCGTGGCCATCGGCGACTTCCTCGTATCGGGCGAGCGGCACCGATGGGGCCGGACGGTGCCGCTCGCGACGATCGAGGAACTCGCCGCCGCCGTCGCCCGTCACGGCGCGCGCCGCGGCGCGACATCCCTCGCCTGGGCGCTGCCACGCGTGCGACGGCCGGTGGACTCACCGCAGGAGTCGATCCTCCGGCTCGGGCTGCTGGCAGCCGGCCTGCCCGAACCGGCGGTCCAGCCGCCCGTCGCGACGGCCGAAGGCATCCGGCATCCGGACCTCGGCTACCTCGCCGAACGGGTGCTCCTGGAGTACCTCGGCGACGTGCACCGGACGGACCCGCGCACCTGGCGCCAGGACCTGGTGCGCGTGCAGCTGTTCGAGGACGCGGGCTACCGCGTCATCCTCGTGGGCGCCGACGACGTCCGCCCCGACGGCATGCGCGGGCTCGCCGAGCGGGTGCGCCGCGCGCTCGGCTGACGCTGACGACGCGAGAGTGCGCAAACTGCTGCCGGATGGCGGTTCGTGCAGCAGTTCGCGCCGTCTCGGCGCCGCGGTTCAGGGGGTGAGGTTCAGGGGGTGAGGTTCAGGGGGTGAGGGTCAGGGTGTGGGTGGCGGCGGCCTCCACGGCGTCGCGCGAGAACGGCCACGGCGTCTGCCGCTTCTGCTGCCACGCCTCGAACTGGTCCGCGTAGTTCGGGTGGAAGGCATGGCCGCTCGCACCTGTCAGGTGGTTCCACCGCGACGCGTCCAGATCGGCCAGGTCGACCGTCATCCGCATCGAGGGCACCGTGGAGGTCGCGAACCCGTCGCCGAGCGCCCAGCCCGTGGCATCCACGACCGACGCCCCGCCGCCCACCGGGAACGGTCCGCGATTGAACAGCGCCTCGATCGGGGCGATCCCGCTCTCGCCGAACGACTCGTTGGTGAGGGTGAGTGCGTGGAGCGACCCCCAGTTCCACCGCGCCGGGTTGTCGCCCTGCAGCTCGACGAGGCGGTCGTACGCGTCGGCCGCGCTACGTGCGAGCATCTCGCGCTGACCCGAGACGCCGATGTCGGGGTTGAGCCACCACGAGGAGTCCGGGTCGTCGAGCAGCCGGTCGACGACGAGGAACAGCCGGCCCTGCCCCGCGAGGGATGCCGGAGCCTCCCTCCGCGAGAACAGGTTCTGCGCGAGTTCGTCCCAGAGCACGTTCGCATACGCCGCCGCCGCGCTGTCGGCCGTGTTCTGCGCGTCCCACTGCTCGAGGAGGGCCACAGCCTCGCGGGGACCCGCGCCGTCGACCTCGACGCCGGCCAGAGCGGCGGTCAGCCGCTTGCCGATCCAGAACTCGTCATCGGCCTGGATCGCGGTCATGTCGTCGGCGGTGAGCTTCGCGCTCGCCGCAGCCCGCTCGAGGAGGTGGACGATGCGCGCGGCGCGCCACCCGTAGTCCCAGTCGTTCGTGAGGAAGTACGGATAGTCCTCGTCGACGATCGCGTTGTTCGCCGTCACGATGTAGCCGCTCTCGGGGTTGTACGACATCGGCAGCTCCTCGAACGGGATGAACCCGCGCCAGTCGTACGCGGAGTCCCACCCCGGTTGCGGCATCGAGCCGTCGCCGGCGCCGCGGATCGGCAGTCGACCGGGCGTCTGGTAGCCGATGTTCCCTCGCGCATCCGCGTAGATGAGGTTCTGCGCGGGGACGTCGAACAGCGACGCGGCGGTGCGGAAGTCCTCGATGTCGGCCGCGGTGTTGAGCGCGAAGATCGCCTGCGCGGTGGTCCCCGGCTCGAGCGCCGTCCACTGCAGCGACACCGCGTACTCGCCGGTGCCCGGGGCATCCGCCGGCGGCGCGACGGCATCCGTCTCGCCCGTGTACGGATCGTCCGCGATCGCGGTGAAGTCGCCGGTCAGACCCGACACGATCGGTCCGTGCACCGTCGAGCGGATCTCGAGCTCCTCCGGCTCTCCGCCCGCGACCTCGATCGTCTCGGTGCGCACCTCCAGCGGCACGAGCTCCCCGTCGCGCCAGTACTGGTCGCCCTCGACCTTCTCGAGGTAGAGATCGGTCACGTCGGTGGTGAGGTTCGTGAACCCCCAGGCCACCTCGGCGTTGTGACCGATGATCACGCCCGGCATCCCCGAGAAGCCGAAACCGGCCACGTCGAAGGCGCAGTCCTCGGTGACGACGCGGCAGCGCAGACCGATCTGGTGCCAGACGCTCGGCATCGAGGCCCCCAGATGCGGATCGTTCGACAGCAGCGGCAGCCCGCTCTCGGTGAGCGCTCCCGACACGACCCACGAGTTCGAGCCGATCCCCTCGCCGGTGCCGCCGAGCAGCGCGCTCGCCGCCTCGACGACGTCGCCGACCTCGGTCCAGTCGACGCGGAGGGATGCCGTGTCGGTCTCGGTCTCGCCGCCGCCGGCGGGCGGACCCGTGATCACCGGGACGATCACGGGGTTCGTGTCGTACGGGTAGCCCGGATACAGCTCGGCGATCTGCTCGGGGGTGTGGGTCTGCGCCAGCAGCGCGCGGGCGGTCTCGTCCTCGATGTTGCCGCGGAGGTCCCAGGCCATCGCCTTCAGCCAGGCCACCGAGTCGACCGCGGTCCAGGGCTCGATCTCGTAGTCGGGATTCTGCAGGCCCAGCACCGCGTACTCCAGCGACGCCGCACTCCCCTGGTGGTCGGCGAGGTAGGCGTTCACCCCGGCGGCGTAGGCGTCGTAGTACCCGCGCTCGCGGTCATCGAGCGCGTCGACCTCCTGCGCGGCGATCTCGTGCCAGCCGAGGGTGCGCAGGAACCGGTCGGTGCTCAGCTGCGAGGCGCCGAACAGCTCCGACAGCCGGCCGGCGGTCACGTGCCGGCGGAAGTCCATCTCCCAGAACCGGTCCTGCGCGTGCACGAAGCCCTGCGCGAAGAACAGGTCCTCCGACGTGTCGGCGACGATCGTGGGGATGCCGAGGTCGTCGCGCAGCACCGTCACCTCCGCCTCCAGTCCGGGCAGAGCGATCTCGCCCTCGAGCTGCGGGAACGAGCGCTGCACATGCCACAGCACGACGCCGGCGGCGATCAGGGCGAGGACGGTGAGCCCCGCCACCAGGCCGAAGGCCCATCGTCCGATGAGGCGGCCGACGCGGCGTCGTCGCGGCGGTGCGGGGGGCGCGGACGCCGTCGGATCAGTGGGTGCAAGCGCGTGCGAGGCGTCGGACATCGGCGTCGAGAACTCCTCTGGGGCGTCGGCTTCGTCGCTTCGGGTCGCGACCCGGTCGCGCGCCCCAGCGGCGCGACCGTCTCTGGCATCGTACCCGGAGGGTGAGACTCGGTGTCACGGCGAGTGCGCCCGGCGGATAGAGCGTCGCCCATCAGACCGCTCGAGACCGCCGCTGCCACCAGCGCCGGGGTCGAGCATGGAGCCGCTCCAGCTCTTCGGCACATCTGAGTCGATACGCCCTCGCGTCACTGAGTCGTCGCGCGAGTGGGCCCAGAGCCGTGGCCGCCAGGAGTTGCCGGCCACCCCACGGTACGAGATACACGGCAGCCGGTACCGCGACCCCGACCGCGAACACGGGTGCATAGGGGAGTTCGCCCGAGGCCACGATCGCGGCCGTCGGCGCCACGAGGAAGAGCGCCGAGCCCGTTGCAAGACACCCGCGCAGTGCGGGCGAGGCGACTTGGTACCGGGCGGCCCACATCCCTCCCGCACTCGCGTGCAAGAGAAGGAGGAGCAAAAGCGCGGCCACGCCCGCGGGCCAGCCGTAGGCGGAGACGAGCGAGACCCCCGCCGCGGCGACGGTGGCGACGATGACGAGAATGCCGAGCGCCATCAGTCGGCCCCGCGAGCTCCGGGAGTAGGCGCGTGCTTCGACCCACGATCGCCACCCGGTCAGTGCATCGACCAGTCGCGCCGCATCTTCATGACGCTGCTCCAATGTTCCCACCGCGGCCCGTGAGACGAGCACCGTCAGCATGAGCACGATGGGCCACGCGAGCGCGACACCCGCGTTCTGCCCGACCGGGACACGCGGCCACAGGGCGGCGACGGCGACGAGGAGAACCCACAACGCGTATGCCGGGCCGACGAAGTATGCGCCGGAACCGATGGCTCGTCGCACCGTCGCACGCTCCTCCACGGCCTCGACGTCTTCGTTCGCGCGCCCTTGCCAGTCGGGAAGGATCAACACCGCCAGGGCGGCCACGAGCGCCGTGATGTAGACGGGCACGACCCACGGCGCTGCCGCGCCTGTCACCGTCACCAGCTGCGTCATGAAGTGCGTCGGATCCCACTGGGCGAGGCTGACCACCGCGGCCAGAAGCAGCGAGGTGATAAGCGCCAGGGCCACGGTATTGAGGATGAACGCGTTCGTGGCATGGCGCACACTCGTGAGCGGTCGCGTCAGAACAGGATCTGTCTCGGACATCGCACCCCCTGCCGAGAAGCTACAGGATGGGCCGACCTGCGCCTGAGCCCCCGCCTCAGCCGATGAGGCTGGGCTGCAGGTCGCGGAGCGTGCGACGGTGCGTCATGCGCGCGACCCCGATCGCGGCGACGGCCAGGGCCGCTCCCATCCACAGGACGAGGACGCCGACGTCGCCGGCGACCCGTTCGATCGCGCCGCCGTACATCAGCTGGCGCATGGCGTCGACGACGTAGCCCATCGGGAGCACGTGGTGCAGCGCGGCGAGCGGGGCCGGCAGGGTCTGCCACGGGAAGGTGCCGCCGGCGGTCACCAGCTGCAGCACCATCAGCACGAGGCCCACGAACTGGCCGACCGAGCCGAGCCAGACGTTCAGCGCGAGGATGATCGCCGCATAGGTGAACGAGGCGAGGATCAGGATGCCGAGCGTGCCGAGGGGATGGGTGAACCCGAATCCCAGCGCGATCGACAGCACACCGAAGAGCACGACCATGCCCACCGCGCCGAGGAGCGCCGGCGTGAGCCATCCCGCGAGCGTCACGCGGATCGGGGAGCGGAGTGCGGTGACCGCCCGGCGGGACACGGGCTTCACGATGAGGAAAAGGGCGTAGATGCCGATCCACGCCGCGAGGGCCGCGAAGAAGGGGGCCAGGCCCGCGCCGTAGTCGGAGGCGTGTGCCGTCGTGCTGGTGTCGACCGCGACCGGGTCGGCGATCGTCTCGGCCTGCGAGGCCCGCAGGGCGGCGGAGCTGTCGGGGATGGCGGCGACGCCGTCCGCCAGTCCGTCCCGGAGCTCGGCCACGCCGCCGCGGAGGGTCGTGAGCCCCGCCCGGAGGGAGTCGGCGCCGTCGTCGACGCGGGCGGCGCCGTCGGCGAGGTCCGCTGAGCCCGACGCCAGGCGTCCGGCCCCGGCGGAGAGCGTCGCTGCGCCGTCGGCGACGCGCGATGCGCCGGTGGCCACCTCGGCGGCGCCGTCCGACACCGTCGCCGCCCCCGCGGCGAGACGATCGACCTGACCGACGGCCGCGGCGACACGGTCGGCGCCGGAGGTGAGCGCATCGCCGACCGGGTCGAGCTCAGCGAGGACCGCGGCGACGTCCGCGTCCGACAGACCGTGCTCCGCGAGCACGCCCGCGATGTCGGCCCGGGCGTCCGGGAGCAGCGCGGCCGCGCGGGCGACGGCATCCCCGGCCCGGTCCGCGTATCCCGCGAGGGTGGCGGTTCCGTCGGCGACCTGCTGCGCACCCGCGGCGACGCGCGAGGCGCCGCTCGCGACCTGCGCCGACCCGCCGGCGAGAGTGTCCGCGCCGTCCGACAGCTCGACCGCGCCGTCCGCGAGCCGGGCTGCTCCCGTCGACAGCGTCGCGGTGCCGTCCGCGAGCCGAGTCGCACCGGAGACCGCGTCGGTCGAGCCCGACTCCAGCCGCGAGGCGCCCTCGGTCGCCGTGACCAGCTGCGCCCGGATGTCGGCGACCCCGTCGAGCAGGCGGCCGGCCGCCTCCTGGGCGACAAGTTCGGCGACCGACCGGCGGATCTTCTCGACGGCCTGCGTGCCGATCGACGAGGCGAGGTAATTGTTGGCGTCGTTGGTCGCCAGCACGAGCGAGGCCTGATGAGGGTGGTCGCCGGCGGCGCTCGTGAGCGCCTCCGAGAAGTCCGCCGGGAGGGTGACGGTGAAGTCCACGTCGCCGTCCCGCAGCGCCTGGGCCGCGCCGTCGGCATCGAGCAGCCGCCAGTCGAACGCCTGGCCCTCGAGCAGCTGGTCGGCCACGCGTGCGCCGTAGTCGGCGGCATCGTGATCGGCGGATGCCGGCACGCCCTGGTCGAGGTCGACGAGGGCGACCGGCACATCGGCGAACTTGCCGTACGGGTTCTGGTTCGCCCACAGATACAGCCCGCCGTAGAGCACCGGAACGAGCATGAGCGCGACGAGGGCGATGACCGACATGCGCGTGGCGGTGAGACGCCGCAGCTCCGCCGAGAGGAGGGCGGGGATCTTCACCGCGCACCTCCGCCCATGTGACCGGCGACGTGACCGCGGCGACCGCGGATTCGGATGCCGCTGGCCCGCGGGCGGCGCCGTCGGCTCGTGCCGCCGACCGTCTCGGCGACCACTGCCGCCGCGGTGCGTCCGGCGATCACGAGGACGGCGAGGCCGCGGCCGGCGAACTCCTCCGCCAGCGGCCACCACTGCGACGGCTCCGCTCCATGGCGGTCGGGCGAGACGAGCACGAGCGCGTCGACCCCGGGTCGCCGCGCGGCGAGCTCCAGCAGCACGCGGAGGCGGTCGACGGGGGCGACATCGGCGATCGGCACGCGTGACAGGTGCCGGAGCCCCTGCTCGTCGAGCCAGCGGCGCGCGGCGAGCGGATCGGACGGGAGCCCGGCGAACATGAGCTCCTCGGCGACCACGCCGGCGAGGGCGATGTTCGGTGCGGGCTCGCTGACGTCGGGAGCGTCGACGAGCGCCGCGCGACGGCGGAGATCACGGGGCCGCGAGACGCCGTCGATCGTGACCGTTCCGGTGTCGGGCCGCATCCGGCCGGTGGCGATGAGTCCGAGCACGGTCGGGCGCTGCTCCGTCTCGGCGATGGCGAGCGTGGCACGCCCGGAGCGGTAGACGAGGGACGTCGAGGGCAGCGCGAGGCCGCGCCGACCCTTCGAGACGTCGGCGAGGGTGACGAGCATCAGGGCTCCTGAGGAGAAGGGGGAAGGGACGAGAGCACGGCATCCGCCTCACGCCAGGACAGCCCGGCGATGGAGAGGACGGCGCGCACGGCCAGGGGCCGGGCCTCGGGTGACGAGGCGTCGACCCGGGTGACGACGGTGCGCGCGGTCTCCTCGACGAGGCGGGCCACGGTGGCGGCGGTGAGATCGGTCCGCAGCGACCCGTCGTCCTGCCCGCGCCGAACGATCGCGGCGACCGTGCGGCGGAGCGGGGCGAGGGCGGCGGCGGTGCTCTCGACATGGGTCTCGTCGAGGGCGATCGCCGCCGCGACCTGCACGTGCGCGGCCTCGGTCCACAGCCGCGCAGTCAGGCGGGCCAGCGCGACCGGAGCCGGGTCGGCCTCGTCGACCGTCGCGGCGATCGCGTTGAACCGCGCGGCGCCGGCGGTGATGAGCTCGTGCAGCAGCGCGTCGCGGTCGTCGAAGTGACCGTAGAGAGCGCGGCGGGAGAGCCCGGCGGCACGCGCGATCGTGTCGATCGACGCGTGCGGGTCGTGGGCGATGGTGGTGGCCGCCGCCGAGAGGATGCCCGCCCGGTTGGCCGCGGCATCCCTCCTCGGGCGGCGCGCCGGCGCGGTCGTGCTCATGCTTCCAGCGTACGAACGTGCACAATGCTGTGCAAGTTATCTGGGTGAACTCTCAGCGACGTGGCGGCGCGTTTCGTCTCGCTGTGCTCGCTCAACGACCGGGGGGTAGTGCCTCTTCCGGTCGTTGAGCGAGGGCGCGCAGCGCCCGAGACGAAACGGGCTGTGGAGCAACCGAGCGCGCTCCCCACGGGATCCATACGCTCGTCGGATGCCGTACGTCTACATGCTGCGCTGCGCCGACGGAACGCTCTACGTCGGGAGCACCCGTGACCTCGCGCGGCGGCTCGCGCAGCACCAGTCCGGTGAGGGTGCCGCGTACACGAGGCGGCGACGACCGGTCGAGCTGTTCTGGTCGAGCGAGTGCGCCCGCGTCGACGAGGCGTTCGCGTGGGAGAAGCGGCTGCAGGGGTGGAGTCACGCCAAGCGCGTCGCCTTCGCGGAGGGCGGAGTGGACGCCGTGCGCGGCTGGAGCGCCGCCCACCGCCGCCGCTCCGACGAGTGACGTCGGCGTTTCGTCTCGCTGTGCTCGCTCAACGACCGCGGTGGCGTTTCGTCTCGCTGCGCTCGCTCAACGACCGGGGCGGGTGGCAACTCTCGGTCGTTGAGCGAGGG
>Ga0307406_10000233_pt1 | contig 33790 bp, 30 predicted proteins | sample 322Cmetagenome_3_FD_203706 | JGI IMG/M metagenome (GOLD analysis project Ga0307406, IMG submission 203706) | Maize rhizosphere microbial communities from greenhouse at UC Davis, California, United States - 322HYB-C-2 | ecosystem: Host-associated > Plants > Roots > Rhizosphere > Soil | place...
CAGAGTCGGACGCAGCATGGCCAGGTTCGTCTTCCCACAAGCGCTGGGAAAAGCGGCCGCGAAGTGGTAGCTCCGCCCCTCTGGCGAGGTTAATTTCATGAGTAGCATGTGCTCGGCCAGCCACCCCTCGTCGCGGGCGATGACTGAGGCGATCCGCAGCGCGTAGCACTTCTTGCCGAGCAGTGAGTTGCCGCCATAGCCGGAGCCGTACGACCAAATCGCCCGTTCTTCGGGAAAGTGACTGATGTACTTCACCTCGTTACACGGCCAAGGGACGTCGGCCTGACCCGGTTCGAGCGGCGCACCTGCCGAGTGCAGACAGGCCACAAAGTCGGCCTCCCCGCGTGCAGTCATAGCCTCCAGCGCGGCGCGGCCCATCCGGGTCATGATTCGCATACTGACCACCACGTACGGGGAGTCGGTGATCTCCACCCCGAAGCTTGGCTGCTCGGCGTCAAGCCGACCCATACAGAACGGCACCACGTACATAATCCGGCCGCGCATGCAGCCGCGATACAGATCGATCATCACCTGCTTCATCTCGGTCGGCGCCACCCAGTTATTGGTAGGTCCGGCGCCGTCGGGCTCGGCCGAGCATATGAACGTGCGGTCCTCGACCCGGGCGACATCGTCGGGGTCGCTCCGGGCCAGGAAAGAATTGGGCTTAGCGTCCGGGTCAAGCCGGATCAACGTACTGGACTCCACCAGGGTGTCGGTGAGTTGCGCCCACTCCGCGTCGGAGCCGTCGCACCAATAGATAGCCTCCGGCTCGGTGAGTGCGGCGACCTCGGCCACCCAGGTCAGCAGGCGGCCATGGCTGGTCGGCGGGGTCGAGGTCGGCAGCGCATGCACGTTCGCGGGTCGACGGGATTCGCTAATTGCAGTCACGACATCACCTCTTGTTTAGTACCAGTAGGAGCGGTGGTCTGAAGGTCTGAAGATAGGCCATGGTCCGCACCAGTACGAAACTCAGCAAGCGCTAAGTGAAGCAATTCACTCTCACAGGAAGCAGCTGCAGTTGGGGAGCGCGGGCTCGGGGTCGATGCAAATATTCATTCTGCTGCCGCCGCTCTTTTCGGATGATGTTCCATGTTCCTGGACCTGCGGGCGGCGATTTTGTTGCGGTGGACAGCGAAATCGGTAGCGAGGAAAGCTTGCGCAGGCGGCCGCCGTATCGCCGGACAGGCGGTGCCGATGTCATCCGTGCCGGCAGCCATGTCGCCAACGCAGGCTTCATGGTGTCGCTGACCGCAGCTGGCTGGGGCGTCGGACGTGCCCGGCCCGCATCCTCCAGGTCGGATGCAGAGGATGGGAATACGGCAATGCAGTTCAACGCTGTCGTGGAGACCAATGAGCCCGCAGGCCGCCTATGGCAGTCGCTCGGCGTTACGATCCTCGCCACCGTCTCGGAAGCTTTCCGACATCCTGACCGCGGGCTCATCAGCCTCCACATCATGCACAGGTTCCTGCGAAACCAACGCTCCGACAGACGGTGGTTTCGAGGCCGCCGGACCAACACCATTCCCTGTGCACCCGACTCTCTGGGCTTCTCACAGTCACACGAAACCTTTAGAGTCGACTTCAGGTCAAAGGGTCCAATCCTCGTCCTAATGGCCGGTCCGCAGTCCGCTCGGGGCTTGAGAACGGAAGTGCGCACATGAAGGAATACGAGTCCCGTTCGGTCTTGCGTCGGCTCCCTGTCGACCATATCGAGGAGGTCGAGGAAGAGAGCCACGTAGGCCACCTCCAGAAAAGCCTCGGGCTCTGGCAGCTCACCGCGATCGGCGTTGGCGGCATCATCGGCGTCGGCATCTTCTCCCTCGCCGGGCTGGTGGCGCATGGCGACGCGGACCACCCCGGCGTAGGCCCCGCCGTGCTGATCGCCTTCCTCATTGCCGGCTTGGCCTCGGCGGCCGCCGCATTGTCCTACGCCGAGTTCGCCGGCATGATCCCAAGAGCCGGCTCGGCGTACACGTACGGCTACGTCGCGCTCGGTGAGATCGTCGGGTGGTTCATCGGCTGGGACCTCCTCCTGGAGTACATCGCCATCGTGGCCGTGGTCGCAATCGGGATCTCGGGCTATCTCGAGGCGTTTCTCAACGGCTTCGGGGTCGAACTTCCGCTCGCGATCACTGCGAGCTTCGAGGATGGCGGGCTTGTCAACATCCCCGCGCTCCTGATCTGCCTGCTCGTGACCTGGATCCTGGGTCGAGGCGCGAGGACCTTCGGCCGCTTCGAGCTGATTGTCGTCGCCATCAAGATCATCCTCATCCTTTTCATCATCGGGTTGGGGATCTTCTACATCAACACTGCCAACTACAACCCCTTCATGCCGTCCGGGTTCGGCCCGGTAGTCACCGGCGCCGCGACCGTGTTCTTCGCCGTCTTCGGGTACGACGCCATGAGCACCGCCGCCGAGGAGGCCACGGACGGGCAGAAGCACATGCCCAAGGCCATCATTCTTTCGTTGATCATCGCGATGACGCTCTACGTTGCGGCAACCCTCGTCCTCACCGGCATGCAGAACTACACCAAGATCGACCCGGAAGCCGGGTTCGCCTCCGCCTTCACGAGCGTTGGCCTGCCGGTTATAGCCAGCATCATCTCCGTCTTCGCTGTGCTCTCCATCATGACCGTTATGCTGACCTTCCTGCTGGGGGTCACCCGCGTCTGGTTCTCGATGAGCCGCGACGGGCTACTGCCCCCCTGGTTCGCCAAGGTCGACAGCCACGGGACCCCCCAACGCGTGACATGGATCGCCGGCGTTGGCGCCGCATTCCTCGCCGGGGTCTTCCCGATCCGTCAGGTCGCGGATCTGACCAACATCGGCATCCTCTCGGCTTTCGTCGTGGTCTGTGTGGCCGTCATCATCTTCCGCTACACCCGCCCAGATGCCCCTCGGACCTTCCGGCTACCGCTAATGCCCGTGGTGCCGGCGTTCGGAGTCCTTGCGTCGCTCTTCCTGATCCTGCAGCTGCAGTGGCAGACCTGGGTGCGGTTTGTGGTCTGGCTCATCATCGGACTGATCATCTACTTCACCTACGGACGTAAGCATTCCCTGCTCAGCCCCGACAGCCCGCTTCACGCCCGCACACCGGCCTCTGGGACTCAGCCGTAGCGCCACACCGTTCTTAACGGCAGCGCCAGCTACCCCGTGTGCCGCCAGGCGAACCAAGTACGGCAGAGTGGCACTCCTGAGCGCGAGGGTGGAGGTCCGTGCGACCGCGCCGGGGATGTTGGCCACGCAATAGTGCACCACACCCTCTTCGACATAAGTTGGTTCGGAGTGCGTGGTCGGGGCGGCTGGTCTCGAAGCAGCCGCCCTGGTCGATCGCGATATCGACCACGACACTGCCGGGCCGCATCCTCTTGATCATGTCGCGGGTGACCAGCTTCGGCGCCTTCGGGCCGGCAACCAGAACCGCGCCGATCACCACATCAGATTCGGCCACGTACGCCGCCGTCCGCGCCCGGTTCGGAACGACCAAGTCGAGCCGGCCGCCGAACACATCAGACAGGTAGGACAGCCGCGCCGCGTTGACGTCCAACACCCGCACAATCGCCCGCAACCCGAGAGCCATCTTGGCGGCCTCGGTTCCAGCGACGCCACCGCCGATGATCGTGACCTTCGCCGCCGGCGTACCCGGGCCCCCGCCAGCAGCAGACGCTCATCGCGGCGCTGCCCGTGCTTCCGGCTCGGCGACGATGTCGGGCTGGTTGTTCGCAAGCCGGCCGAGGCGGAGCCACGTGTCGACCACGGTGTCAGGGTTCAGCGAAATGGAATCGATCCCCTGCGCTAGCAACCACTCGGCCAGGTCGGGGTGGTCGGAGGGGCCCTGACCACAGATGCCGACATACTTGCCGCGGGCCTTGCAGGCTTTGATAGCAGCGGTGAGCATGAACTTGACTGCTGGATCGCGTTCGTCGAAGCCGGCAGCTACCAGCGCTGAATCCCGATCCAGACCGAGGGTTAGCTGGGTCATGTCGTTGGAGCCGATCGAGAACCCGTCGAAGTGGTCGAGGAAGGCATCGGCAATAACCGCGTTGGATGGCAACTCGCACATCATGATCACCTGCAGGTCGTTCACGCCGCGCTTCAGTCCGTGCTCGCCGAGTAGCCGGATCACCCCCTCGGCCTCGGTGAGGGTGCGCACGAACGGGATCATGATCTTGACATTGGTCAGGCCCATCGTGTCGCGGACGTAGGACAGCGCCTCGCACTCCATAGCGAAGCAGTCGGCGAAATCCGGTGACAGGTAGCGGGAGGCGCCGCGGTAGCCGATCATCGGATTCTCCTCGTGCGGCTCGTAGAGTTCGCCGCCGATAAGGTTGGCGTACTCGTTGGACTTGAAGTCGCTCATCCGTACGATCACCGGTTCGGGTGCGAACGCCGCCGCCAACGTGGCGACCCCTTCGGCGACCCGGGTGACGAAGTACTCCCGCGGGTTGTCGTAGGCGGCGACTGCCTCGGCCACCTGCCTCTTCAGCGGCTCCTCCAGCTGGTCGAGGTCGAGGAGGGCCTTGGGGTGAATGCCGATCTGCCGGTTGATGATGAACTCCAACCGGGCCAGACCCACCCCGGCATTCGGCAGCCGCGAGAACGCAAACGCCTGGTCGGGGGTGCCGACGTTCATCATGATCTTCACCGGGATGTCCGGCATCGTGTCCAGCTCAGTGGATTCGACGGTGAAGTCCAGGATCCCGGCGTAGACGAACCCGGTGTCCCCCTCGGCGCAAGAGACCGTCACCGGCTGACCGGCGGCCAGCTCCCGGGTCGCACTCCCGGTGCCGACGACCGCGGGGATGCCGAGCTCGCGGGCGATGATCGCCGCATGGCAGGTCCGCCCGCCCCTGTTGGTGACAATCGCGGAGGCGCGTTTCATGATCGGCTCCCAATCGGGGTCGGTCATGTCGGCAACCAGCACCTCACCGGGCACGAACTCGTGCATGCTGTCCGCGGACTCCAGGACCCGGACCGGCCCGGCACCGATCTTCTGCCCGATCGCCCGCCCTTCGACGAGCAGCGGCCCGCGGTGGGTGATTCGATACCGCTGCACCGACCCAGCGGGCGCGCGGGATTGCACCGTCTCTGGGCGGGCCTGCAGGATATACAGCTGACCGTCGACCCCATCCTTGCCCCACTCAATGTCCATCGGGCGGCCGTAATGGTCCTCGATGACCAGCGCCTGCCGGGCCAGCTCGGTGACCTCAGCGTCGGTGAGCGACAGCAGGCCGCGGTCGGCGTCGGGCACCTCGACGAACTCCGTGGTCTTCCCAACAGTCCGGTCGGTGGTGTAGACCATCTTCGTGGCCTTGCCGCCGATGCCGCGCTTCAGAATGGCCGGCCGGCCGGCCCGCAACGCGGGCTTGTAGACGTAGAACTCATCCGGATTCACCGCACCCTGCACCACGGCCTCCCCCAACCCGTAAGAGGAGGTAATGAACACCGCGTCGGTGAACCCTGACTCGGTGTCCATGGTGAACATCACCCCCGAAGCGCCGATGTCGGAACGCACCATCCGCTGCACCCCCGCCGACAATGCGACGGTCTCATGCTCGAACCGGTGATGCACCCGATAGGCAATGGCCCGATCGTTGTACAACGACGCGAACACCTCCCGGATCGCGGTCAGGATCGCATCCACACCGCGGACGTTGAGGAACGTCTCCTGCTGACCGGCGAACGACGCATCCGGCAGATCCTCCGCGGTCGCCGAAGACCGGACAGCGAACGAGGCATCATCACCTGGTCCGGCGAGCCGGTCGTAGGCAGTGCGGATGTCGGCTTCCAGGTCCGGCGGGAACGGCTGAGTAACGACGGCGTCGCGAATCTCTCTTCCGGCTCGAGCGAGCTCCTGCACATCATCGGTGTCAAGGCCGGCGAGCCGACCGCTGATCATCTCGGCCAGACCAGTGTCGCCGATGAAACGGCGGTAGGCGTCTGCAGTCGTGGCGAACCCATCTGGCACCCGCACCCCCAAGTTGGCGAGATTAGACACCATCTCCCCGAGGGAGGAGTTCTTCCCACCAACCTGCTCCAGGTCGGCCAGTCCGAGGTCGGAAAACCAGAGGACATTGCTGGACATGACGGGCTCCTTACTAGGTGTTACTAGGTGCGCTTGAGGAACTGCAAGATGACAGTGGACATCTCCTCCACCGACTTGGCCGAAGAGTTGATCACCGGAATGCGGTGGCTGCGGAACAGGGCCTCGGCCCGGCGAAGCTCATAGCTGCACTGCTCAAGGGAGGCATACCTGGAGTTTGGCCGCCGCTCGCTTCGCACCTGGCTGAGGCGCGTTGGGGTGGTGGTGATGCCGAAGCAGCGGTCGCGGCGTTGGCGGACCGGTCGCGGCAAGTCGGTGACGTCAAGATCCTCTGGGACGAGCGGGTAGTTGGCGACGAACACGCCATGTTGCAACGCTAGGTACATGGTGGTGGGGGTCTTCCCGCAACGAGAGGGTGCGAGCAGGATGACGTCAGCCTTGTCCAGAGCACGCGAACTCTGTCCGTCGTCGTGCTCCATGGCGTACTCCACTGCAGCCATCCGGGCGTTGTAGCGCTTGATGTCGCCGACACCGTGCAGCTGCGAAGCAACGTGGAGACCCTTAACGCCGAGGATGGGCTCCACCCGGGACATATGGAGATCGAAGAAGTCGATCAGCGGGCAGGTCGATGTGTGCAGCACGTCGCGGATCTCTGTGACGGCGGTTGTCGAAAACGCCAGTGGTGTGGTCCGCCCGGCCATCGCCTTGTCGAGAATGGCGACGACCCGCCGAGCCTCCTCGACGGTGGTAATAAACGGGATCAGGTGTCGCTCGAATCGAAGTTCGGGGAACTGGATGAGCAGCGCATTGCCCATCGTCTCTGCGCTGATGCCGGTGCTGTCCGAGAGAAAGAACACCGGCACCGCCGTTCCTCCGCTATCTAGCACCGAGAAGATCCGTTACAGGTGCCGCAAGGGAGTAGGTGCGAGGGAGATGTTTCAGCCGTCCGGACATCATGACCCCGAATCACACGGGCGCCTTTCGCCCCCGAGTTCGTTGAGGGTGTCCAACGCCACGTACGTGGCTGGCCGATCCGCCACCACCGCAAACGGCATATCTCCTCCATTCCTCGAGATAGTGAACCGCGTCAGAAGCGAGCCCGACGGTCGCCGAAGCAGTCTCGACGACAACCGTATGCGTTCCGACCGTCTGGCCCCCAAGCGAAATCATTCAGACATGACCGACGTCAGTCGCGTCACCCCCGAGGAGTGACAATCGGCCCTCCTTCGGATTCGGCGAGGTGTCCATATACCCCTCCTCCCACAGTCAGGGCGCACCGGAGACGTTGGGCGAATGGCCCGTCTAGAATTCATACTCGCCGCGCGAGGTGGACGGGCTGGAGAAAGTGCTCGAGATTCCCAAAGTGTGATCATAATGAAGGCCCGAGAGACAATGGCCCCGAACGCGAGCTGAGCACCCATAAAGCCGGCAGCGACGACGCCAACCGTCGCGATCAGGGCTAGATCCGGGGGCCGAGCCGTTCGGTTCATTGAGGTTCGCATCCTACGGACAGAGGGTCGCATCCGACCGGCAGTCGTTTCCCGGGAGCAGAACCACCACGACCACCAGAAACGACCTGTAAGTCGCCCACGTCACCCAGCCACGACCCTAACTCGGCGATCACCGGCGGAGGGTCCCTATACGCTCTGTCAGGCCAAGGGAGCCTGAGGAGCTTCGATCGTTTGATACCCACAGCGTTCCGTTCGCGACTGCCGCACCACCAGGTCCCCCAATCGCGGCCTGCTCCACCACCCGGTTCGTCTCCTTATCGATACTGACGAGATGCATCCACAGCTGACCTCTCCAAAAAGACGGGTGCCGCTAGGTCGCCGCCCGGCTCGATCGTTGCGGCGACTTTCATCTGCCGTGTATGTACCTTCTAGATCTTTACTGGGGAACCGCATCTATACAACCGCCTGCGAGCCAAAGCCTGGCTCCTGAGGTTGCGAGGTCGTGGCTGCCGGCGCCGGGGATGGTGAGGGGGCCTGAAACCTTGTTCGTTGCCGGGTCGATGTGCGCGACCTCACCGCTCCTGGACACGCCGACCCACAGATAATTACCGCCGCGACCGACCGAGCCAGGACCTGCCGTCCCTGCGGTGCTGGCCTCCACATTGGCTTGATCCCGCTGAGGTCGGCGACCTGAAAGGCGGCGATCCCCCGCCTGAAATCCCTCGGTTCCCGCCAATGTTGTTGACCGCGAGGTCGGCGGCGAGCGTCGCGGGCCGATCCGGTGACGGCTCGAACTCGTGCGGTGACAAGGTGAGGCATTTGACGCTGTCGACGGACTTGACCTCGGCCCTGACAAACACCGCCCCTGATCGCATCCACGTACCCCCAGCACAAAGCACCTCTCTCATGTGCCATACACCTGATGCACCGGAGGTAGTCACCCGGCTCGACCTGACCGCGTAGGCGGCATGTACCGCCTTTGGGTGGCTGTGACGATGAGTATGCACAAGCTCACAGCGGGGGCAGGGTATGACTACCTCACCCGGCAGGTCGCCGCTTTGGATTCGACCGAGAAAGGTCATACTGGGCTGGCGTCTTACTACACCGAACGCGGTGAAGTGCCCGGGGTGTGGATCGGTTCCGGCTTGGACGGGATCGATGGCCTGACCGCCGGCGACCCGGTGACCGCCGAGCAGATGCGCACTGTTTGGCTGCGGTCTGCACTCGCTTGCCGAACTGCGACAACAGCAGCTAGAAGGACCCGACCTCACCCAACGCGACTACCAGGACGCGGCCAGGCGCGGGGCGCCGTTCAAGATCGTTGACAGCGAGGACAGCCCCTTCCGGCTCAAAGTGGCACGACGCCTCACAGCCATCAATACCGCAGCCGGCCTTTCCCCCGGCGCTCCGCTGCCAGTCTCTGATCGGGCGCGAGTGCGGACCGAGGTGGCCTGGGAGCACTTCCTAGCCGAGCATGGCCGTGAGCCGATCGATGCCCGGGAACTGGCTGGGCAAATCGCGAAAGACTCGCGGCCGCGCACACAGACGGTGGCTGGTTATGACTTGACGTTTTCCCCGGTGAAGTCAATTTCGACGTTGTGGGCAGTCGCGGATCCGAAGGTGGCCGCTGTAATTGAACGGGCTCACCACGCCGCCGTCAGCGACGCTTTGACGTTCATCGAGAAGCATGCCCTGTTCACCCGAATCGGGCCGCAAGGCATCCGGCAAGTCAATGTCCGAGGCCTCGTCGCCGCCGCCTTCACCCACCGGGACTCCCGGGCGGGTGACCCTGATCTGCACACGCATGTGGCGGTGGCGAACAAGGTCCAGACCATAGATGGACGCTGGCTGTCTATCGACGGCCGTGTGCTGTTCAAGGCCAACGTTGCCGCCTCGGAGACCTACAACACCGCGCTCGAACAGCACCTCCGCGAGACGTTAGGCGTACGGTTCGCCGAACGACCCGGCACCGATCCGGTCAAGCGGCCGATCCGGGAGATCGTCGGTGCTGATCCTGTGCTGAACCAGCGGTGGTCTAGCAGGCGGGTGTTGATCAAGGCTCGACAGGGTGAGCTGGCGGCCCAGTTTCAGCGTGATCATGGTCGGCCACCAACGCCGGTGGAGGCGTTGCAGTTGGCGCAGCAGGCCACCTTAGAGACCCGCGACGCCAAACACGAACCCCGCAGCCTGGCCGAGCAACGAACCGTCTGGCATGCCCAAGCCGCCGAAATCCTCGGCGGACCTGACGCGGTCCACGCCATGATCAACAATGCCCTCAATCCGACCTCGATCAAGAGCCCTGCCGTCGACGCGGAGTGGTTGGCGGCGACCGCTGACAAGGTATTGGCGGCAGTGGAGGAACACCGGTCGATCTGGCAGAGCTGGCATGTCCGCGCCGAAGCCCTACGCCATATGCGCGGCATACAGATTTCCACCGAGAAAGTTGATCAATTGGTGAACCTGCTCGTCGAGGAGGTGCTGCAGACCCGATCGGTGGCCCTGACTCGGACCGAGGACAATATCAGCGAGCCCGCGACCTTGCGTCGAGCCGACGGTTCCAGCGTGTACACGGTCGCCGGATCCGAGCTGTTCACCTCGAACCGGATTCTGGCCGCCGAGCGGCGACTGGTCGCGACCGCGGGCCGGACCGACGGGCAGGTTTTGGAAGCCGAAACGGTGGATTTGGCGCTGCTCGAATCCGCCGCGAATGGAAATGCCTTGGATACCGGGCAGGCCGAGCTGGTTCGTGCCATGTGTACCCCCGGGGTACGGCTGCAGCTAGCGATCGCGCCGGCCGGCGCCGGCAAAACGACCGCCATGTCCACCCTCGCTCGGGCGTGGAGCGACAGCGGCGGCCAGGTAATCGGGTTGGCCCCGTCGGCCGCCGCAGCGGCGCAGCTCCGCGACGCCACCGGTGCACCAGCCGAAACGTTGGCGAAGCTGACCTGGTCCATCGATCATGGTGACCTGCCCGGCTGGGCGCAGAGCGTCGACCGGTCGACGTTGGTGATCATCGACGAGGCCGGGATGGCTGACACCCTGTCATTGGATAGCCGTGCGGTTCATCGTCGGCCGCGGTGGCAGTGTCCGGTTGGTCGGTGATGATCAACAACTCGCCGCGGTCGGCGCCGGCGGCGTCCTGCGTGACATCCAAGCCAGCCATGGTGCGGTCCGGCTCACCGAACTGCACCGCTTCACCGACCCGGCCGAAGCTGCGGCCACCCTCGCCCTCCGCGACGGTCGACCCGAAGCGCTCGGGTTCTATCTTGACCGGCGACGCGTCCACATCGGCGACCCAACCACCTCTCTCGATGGCGTCTTCAGTGCCTGGCAGGCCGAACGCAGCCACTGCCTCGATGCGATCATGCTGGCCCCCACCCGCGAGCTCGTCAGCCTGCTCAACCAACGCGCCCAAGATCACCGCCTCGCAGGCGCCGCTCCAGGTCGGCAGGTCGAGTTAGCCGATGGCAACCCGGCCAGCGTCGGCGACCTGATCATCACCCGTCGGAATGACCGCAGACTGCGGATCAGTACAACCGACTGGGTGAAAAACGGCGACCGTTGGACCGTCCTCAACCTGCCCAGTACTGGTGATGTGACCGTGCGGCACATACGGAACGGCCGCATCGTCACCCTGCCCCACGACTACGTCGCAACATCTGTGGAACTCGGTTACGCCACTACTGTGCACACCGCACAAGGTGTTACCGCCGACACCATGCACGGCGTTGTGACCGGTGAGGAGTCCCGGCAACAGCTTTACACCATGTTGACCCGAGGCCGCGCTGACAACCACGTCTACGTCGCAGTGGTCGGGGACGGCGACCCGCACGCGGTGCTCCAGCCCGACAATGTTCACCTTCGGATCGCCACAGAAATGCTGGAGCAGATCCTGGCCCGTGACGCTTCACCGCAATCGGCCAGCACCCTGCTATGTGAGCAGCAGGATCCCGCCGTCCGGCTCGGCGCTGCCACGGCCCGCTACCTTGACGCCCTCTACGTCGCCGCCGAAAACCTCGACCGACTAGGGGTGGTTGCCAATCTCGACCTGAGCGCCGAGAGTCTGCTGGGCGGGCTGACCAGTGAGCCGGCGTGGTCGACCGTGCGCCGCCAGATACTTTTGGCCGCTGCCGGCGCCGATCCGTTCAGCGCCGTCGCAACGCGGGACGTGACCAGCGCGGATGATCACATTGCAGTCATGTCGGCTACGCCGCCCGACGCTTCCAACAGCAACTCGACAAGCGACTCGCCGCCGCGGACACCCGCACAGAACGGCAATGGATGCAACTGCTCGCTACAGAAGTCCCCGGCGCCACAATGGACCCATTCCTGCCAGAGCTGACAGAAAGATTGAGCTATCTCAACCGGGCCGGCTACGAGGCCATCCACCTGCTGCGGTCGGCGGCAGCCGCCGGACCGCTACCCGACGACCACCCTGCCGCAGCCCTCTGGTGGCGCATCCTCGATCAGCTATCGGAAACGCCGAACCAGGATCTTACAAGACCCGATCCAGTTCCGCCGGCGAGCCGCAAGGCCACGAGGCCATTTAACCGGCACCGACCCGTGCCGCGCTCGGCGCCGCCTCCGGCGCACGGGCCGGGCCGCTGACCGGGCTTTCCTATGCTGAACCACGGCGGCCAGCACCCGAGTCGACCGGTCTCGGTCTAGATTCACCGTCCGGGTCGGTTTGTCGGCGGCTGGTCGCGCTCGCCGTGCTTGATTCGGGAATGGCCGCGCGCGAAATGGCAGCGTCCGCGTTCGAGATCGCCGCGTAGGCCTGGCGTGCCACAAAAGTTGGACGCCGAGTGAGAAACTGGCTAGGTCGGTAAGACCGAAGGAGCGATTCGCTGATGAGCACGCCGTCCGAGCCGCATGAGCGGGCAGCCGATGACTTCATGCCCACCGACGAGCTGATTCGCCGGCAGCAGGGCCGGCCCTTTCGGACGCTGGAGGAGCTGCCGGGCCAGGATCCGTTCGGGTCGGATGAGGAGTGCCAGGAGTTTCTGGCCGACCTGTACGCCTCTCGCCGAGCCGGCGGGTGAGCCTGGTCGTTTTGGACGCCGATGCGGCCGAGTGATCAACTTTACGAGCTAAACGACCAGCACTAGGCCGGTTATTACTTCAACCTGCGTCGTTATGAGGCGGATAGCTGTGCGATATGGCTCCAGCGATCTTGCCGTCGAGAAGTGCGTCAAGGCGGTCGACCGCGGCATCGGCGCTGTCCTCAATCCGCCATATCTCGTCAGCGTGAACGCGACGCTGTTGTGCCCAGCCCACTCGGAGACCTCGCGTACGTTACAACCGGCGGCCACCATGATCGCGACAAAGCTGTGCCGAAGTCCATGGAAGGTGATGTCGTCCAGCCCGGCTCGCAGCACGGCCGGCCGCAAGACAGCGCGTCCCCACGAGCGGAAAAGTGGGCCACCAGCAGGTGCGGTGAATACAAGAGCGTCTGCAGTCGGGTCAACAAACTCCGAGAGGTGCTGCTCAAGTCGGCGCATCACTGAGCGAGCGACCGGGACGGAACGTTTCGAGCGCGTCGTCTTGGGCACGTTGTCCAAGGTCACCCGGCCCCGCAACTGGACAGCCGTGGACGTCACGTGGATGCGCGAGCGGAGCATGTCGATGTCCCGCCTGCGTAAACCTGCGGCTTCTCCCCAGCGAAGTCCGGCGTACGCGCCGACCAGCACGAGGGCGCGGTACTGACGGGGCATCTTATCGACTAGACGCTCGACCTCGCTTTGCGATAGATAGCGCGGAGGCCTTTGACGCTCGGTAGGAAGGGGCACCGCGGACGCAGGATTGATCTTGATCCGCTCATCGGCAATTGCAGCAGCCAAACATTGCCGCAAAGCAAAAACGGCCTTGCGCGTCGTGGCTGCGGACAGCCCCGAACTCAGAAGAGTTGACACCCACTCCCGCACCATCGCGTTGGTGATTCTGTTAAGCGGCAACGAACCAAAGTGGGGCAACACCTGCTTCTGCATTGTCGTTTCGAGCCTTGCCCAAGTAGTTGGCCGAAGATCAAGTCTGGTGGGCAGCCAGCTATGCGCCCATTCGGCAAGACTGAGCTCACCGCGCCTAGGATCTCGCCACGTTGCGGTCGCGAGCGCGACTTCGATCTCAGCCTTCCTGCGCTCAGCGTCAACCAATCTGGTCTTGGTCTCGCTGTGATGCTTCCCCGTTGCGTCGCGGTAACGGACCTTGTAGTGCACAACGGTCCGAATTCGCCCGGAGGCGTCGCGCTGGCGAAGGCGACGCCGCTCGATGTGCGCCACGTCACCTCTGGCGCTGGTCGGCTTGGGTGTCGAGCCAAGCCTCGACGGCTTCCCTGCGGTATCGAACGTGACGACCGATTCTGTAGCCTGCGGGGCCCTCACCGCGGTGCCGCCACCCGTACAGGGTGTCAACAGGCACGCCGAGCATCTCCGACAAGTCGGTGATCGTCAACAGTCGATCAAGCTCATTGGTCATTTCTCTCCTCCAGTTATGGCTGAGGGGTGACTGGTCCGGGAAGCCGCCAGCGACCGCGAGCTTCTGTCGACGTCCCGCGTCCTTAAGGCGGATCGCACGTGCTTGGTGGTCACCGACGTGTCGGGTAGCCCCTGGGCATGTAATGAGGCTTGATCCTTGAGGCGCGTCGTTGCAGGGTGCCAATTGGCCTTGAGGTCCCAGACGAGGTCCAACCTCGCTACAGCACAAAGGCGCCGGCAATCGAGCCCATGTTGGGCAAATGAAGTCGCTGATCTGGAGCTCTGCCGAAGGCAGCACTGGCGGGAGTTCTTGCGTCCCTCGCGCGTCCCTGACGGTCGACTGGAGGAGATGATGGCTGGCTGGTGGTGGTACCAGGCCTGGTCAGCGGCGGTTTTCCCTGGTAGCCCCGACGGGATTCGAACCCGCGCTACCGCCTTGAGAGGGCGGAACAGGGCTAATTGGCGGTTGTTGGAAACCCTTGAAAAGTGCCGCTGACTAGGTGTGGAACCGGAAAGGTCAACAACCCTCAATAACCATCAATATGGGCTGATGGGTACCCAGTAGGTACCCGGAGATGATCAAGAAGCAATTCTGAGCAAATCAATCGCAGTGCGTTCGGCTTGGTGACACCCGACGAAGATCGCCAGATGTACAAGATCCCGCGCTGCCCTATGGGGAAGCGGTTCGTAGCGCCGAACAGGTGCGGAATCAGGTCGATCTGAGCACCGAAACGACATCACAAGGGTTGATTCGGGTCCTTCAGCTCGAGCAGGTGCTTGGCTTCGTTGGTGCTGTCCGAGCGGTACACGCTTCAGCAGCTGTGCAAGTTGGCCGCTGACAAGGACGCAAGTTTCGCCAGCCGGGTTCTCGCCGCCGCGGCTCACCCGACGCAGCGTTTGCGCATTCGGGCTCTATCCTCCATTTCGATCGTTGCATCCCGGGTATGCCAACAAACAGACGCGCCAGCACACCGTTTAGAACCAGCGAGTGAACGTGCACAATGGCTCGACAATGCTGCGATCGGACTCGCGCTCTGCACAGTTAGCTGGCGGTATCGACGGCGGCAAGAATGTCGGTTGAATACCGGTCCAACCAGGTTGGATGGCGTCCATCGGCTGGTCGGGCTGGCGAGATTTGACTCGCGACCCCTTGACCCCCAGGCCGCCAAGTCGGTATTGCTCGTAGTTGCCGACGGCTGCAGCATATAGCATTTTGCCTAGTCAGCGGCCAGTGTCGCTGAGTCAGCATCAGCCGGCAACGTGCAGCAACTCGACAAATTCGGCTTCAAATGGTTGTCAGCGCGGTTGTCAGAAGTTGATCACTGATCGGAGCCTTATGCCAAAGTGAACGGCGGCTCGTGCCGCGCCGGTCATTTCTCCAGTTCCATTGCGGTGTTGAGCCGCCAAGGTTGAGCGTGCAGCTCAAGGAGGGCTTGCGAGGTCGGGGGCGGGCAGCATCACTCCTACCTGGAGGGACCGAAACGCATGCAAACAGGTGATGCTGCCAGAGTGTCAGTCTCGTGAGAGAGGATAGCGAGCGTGGAAGCCGACCTCTCTCACCTACCGACCGGGACAGCCGGGTGGTGTGCGCTCATTGATCATGCGTTGACGCTCGGTGATCGTTCCGAGGTCGACTTCCTCGAGTTGAAAGGCCGCCTGCCCTTCACGGAGAAGTCGGACAGGAAGCGCTCGGCCGCCGCGGTGTCCCGCGCCGTACTCGGAGCGGCGAATCGCATGCCCGACATGGCCGAACGGCACCTGGGCGGACATGGCGTGGTTCTGGTCGGTATCGACGAGCAGCAGGTTGTTGGTGCGGAGCGGGTGGACGGCGCGGTACTCCACGACAGCCTGGAGCCGTATGTTGGTGACGACGGCCCGCGCTGGGACTACACCTACGTCGACCACCCGAAGGGCCTGGTGTTGGCGGTCGTGGTCGCTCCGCCGCGGTGGGGCGATCGAATCCACGCCTGTCGCAAGGAGTACTCCGCAGTGGACGGCAGCCTTACGATCCGCGACGGTGATGTGTTCGTACGGGTGCCGGGAAAGACCCGACCAGCGACGAGTTCCGACATCTTCAACCTGGAACGACGTCGGGACCTGTCTCCGACCACTGGTGCTCACGTCAGAGTTGGATATAGCGACACCTTCGATCGAGTCGACTCGGGGTCGGTCGAGAAGCTCGTGAGGCAGCTGATCGATGAGACCGCGGAATCTCTCCTGGGTGGGCTGAAGACCAAGGTAGCGAGCAATCTGTACGGGGGTGCTCTGGCGTCACTCATGAGCCAAGAGGACCGACGCGACCCGGAGAACTTTCGAAATAGCGTCGAGGCGTGGCGCGACCACGCGTATGGGAAGGTGACGGAGGTGACCACAGAGTTCCTTCGGCACGAGCTTGCACGGGGTCGGTGGATGATCAACAACGAGTCGGTTCGTTACCTGGAATCTGTACGAGTGCAGATCGAGTTCCCACCCGGGGTATCTGTGTTGATCAAGTCAGATACGGACTACTGCGATCATGGGGGCCCATTCAATTTTCGATCATTGCTTCCGAAGGAACCGCCGATGTGGGGTGCCCTCAAGCCCCTAGGCTTTAACTACTCCATTCCCCCGAGGATCGACCCGATCAGTACCCGCCATTTTGCTCGGGATGTGGAGATCGAGACGGACGAGGAGACTCACCTGACGCGATTGATGTGGCAGGTCGGAGACCTGAGACCCAATAGCACTGAATCTGGGGACGATCTGTTCGCAGTCGTGACAGACGATCACCTGAGCGAGTTCGTCGTACGGTGGCGCGTGACAGCTCGGGGTGTCAACCACGTCTTCGAGGGCAATGCCACCTTGAGCTGTGCTCAAGAACCGGCAATTCACTTGACATGGGTGAAGAATTCGCACCCGATGTTGGACTCACCGGACGCCGATTCGGCAGCGGCTGGCGCATCTACTGAGACCAACCAACTCAGTGCCGAGGGTTAGCGCCGCACCCCATATCATCCCAACCGTGACCGACGCCGGCGCCAAACGTGTCTCCATTTCATACGTCAGGGAGGACTCGAGAGCCGTTGACAGCCTGTGCCAGATCCTAGAGGTTGCGCAGATTCCCTACTGGCGGGATCGTGTACTGGGAAGGCCATGAAGACCTCATCGACAAACTGATCCCTCAGATCGTCGCGGACATCCAGAGCGACACCGGAGCGAATCCGGAAGATGGTCCGCTCTACGCGTTCTGGAAACGATGTGCTGCAGGGGCGACCTCGTACGAGTGCGGATCGGCCGCCGCAGCCTAGTCATCATGGAGTCGATCAACGCCTTTATCGCGTCACAGGTCGAGAGCGTTCGAGACGACCAGCGCGGCTGACCGGGCCGCATCGTCGGTGAGGTGGCCGTAGATATCGGCGGTGACCATGATCGACGAGTGTCCGAGATTGCGGCTCACGACGTGCATCGGCACATTGTTCAGCAGCGCCGTCGTGACACGCCCAACGGAGCGCCAGTGCCTCGCCGCGGCGCAGGCCGGTCCCCAGGATCAGGCGTAGGACCCTGGCGTAGCGCAGGTCTTCGGCACCTTGGAGCAGCTGCGCGACTTGCGCTGGCTCGAGGCTGCTCGCTTCCCCGTGCGTCGCAAATGGGCGCTTCACCCGAAGCACCCGGGCTCGCGGCCAGAAGGCCGTCGATCACCGCGTCCTCGAAGGCTGAGCGCAGGGCCGCGTACGCGCTGCGCCGAGTACTCGCCGTCCGGCCCAACTGCTCCACCCGCAAGAGCACCCGGGTGATGTCCGAAGGCTTGACCTGGCCGAGCGCCAGGTGGCCGATCACCGGCTCGACATGGCCAGCCGTGAGAGCCCGGCGTACAAGTCCTTCGTCGACTCGGCGCGGTCGCTGGCCCGCAGGAAGGTCGTTCGCCATTCGGCCAGCCAGTCCGACACCGTCCGGGGAGCGTCCCTGACCGGTTCGCCGCGTCGGACCCGCTCACGGACCGCCGGGACCTTGGCCTTGGCCTCGGCTTGGGTGCGGCCGTAGAAGTAGACCCGGCGCTTGGTCCCGTCCAGATTCGCGCTCGTGATGTTGAGGCTGTAGCTCCGGTCCGAGCGCTTGATACACGGCCTGCCATGGTTCCTCCGGTCTCACCACCGAAGGCCTGAAGATCGAGGTCGGCGATCACACCGAAGCCGATATCGCGCACTCAGCCACGCGGTCAAACCGATAGCCGGGGCTCGAACGGCCTGCTCAGGAGCATCCGAACCTGCGCTGACAAGGTGTTTGGCTTGTCGGGCTGGCGAGATTTGAACTCGCGACCCCTTAACCCCCAGACATCGGCAGCGCGTCCACGGACGTCGTCATACATTTAATTTTCCTTAAAACTAAGCATTTTCGACTTGCGCGGATTTCGGTGGACGAACACAAATGGTGGTCAAAATGGTGGTCAAACCCATAGCCAAACTAAGCGAACTCTTGCAGCTAATGCTGCAGCATTCCCGGACATATAGGAGAACGCCCGACGGACTGTGTTGGATTCACGGCCGGCCGACACACTCCTGTGCGTCTCGGCATCGTTCCGGCAAGCTCGGTCCCGTCGACGATGTCGCGCTGCCCGATGGTCGACACTCGGGGCCACCTGGCGACGAACGCCGACGGTCCGCACCCAGAGAACGCCCGGTACGGGCGACACGTCTGGCTCTGTGCTCGAGACGACGCTTGGCGGATGGACGGGATCTACGGCCAGTTCTCTGTGATGATGCCCCATCAGCAGTGCCTGCATCACCGTCACCGCTCATTACGAAGGGCAGGGCGCCGACATCCTCGACGCGATCTGGTCCGAGATCGTGCCCGCCATCCGATGAATCTGTCCCGTGTGCTCAGCCCGCGCCGATCTGCAGACTGGATCCTTTCCTGCCGACGAGTAGCTGACTCTGCGAGGTACGTACGCCGCGGACGGGACGGTTTGCACCTCGTCGGGTTCCTCCTGGCCCTGATCCAGACGGAAGGGTGGGTACTCGTCACGCATCAGGGCGACATAGACGAGGACCCGGTAGAGCCAGCGGTTGATGCCCATCAGCAGGTCGAAGACCGAGCGGGGGTACCGCTTGGTGATCAACAGGAAGAATCCGGCGAGGACGACGATCAGGTTGAGCATCGAGTAGCCGCCGATGGGCTGGAGGCCGGCCGTCAGGTCGATGTCGGTCCACCACCACGGGAGAATGGGGCGGCGAGAAGGCTGACGATGATCAGGTGCGGGAGGGCGAGCAGCCACGACTTGATCAAGACCAGCCCGCGGGAGAGGCGCTCGGGGTAGACGACCTCCAGGTCGGCCGGGTAGTCGGCGCGGGCCAAGGTGAACGGCGGATACCGATCGGTGGCCAGGGCGGCGTACACGTAGAACCCAACCCGCCAGTTCCAGCGCAGGACGCCCACGTTGAACTCGAACAGCGAGCGCGGATAGCGACCGGTGATCAAGATCGCGACGCCGGCGATCATGGTGGTGATTCGAACGCCACCAGCAGGAACGCCAGCACCAGATAGTGCGGGATGGCCAGGAACATCTTGACCAGCCACACCCAGCGGGACAGGTTGGGGTCCAGCTCCCCGGTCAGACGGACCGGGAAGCTGGCCGGTGATGTCGTTGTCATGTCAGTGCTGGTAGGCGGGCTGGCGGCTGGTCGCGGTCAGGTCGGCAGTGATCGGGGAGGGCTTGAAACCCTTGACGATCATCCAGGTGGCCACGCTGAGCTCCCAGGCCAGAACCGGCGCGGCCGCCGCGACACCCGGGATCGACAGGTCTTCGTACAGTCCGAAGAGGACCGCGGTGCCGGACGCGAAGATGAGCGAGCCGCCGACTAGGCCGAGCACCGCAATGGCGCGCGGCACGAGCCGCGAGCGGTACATCAGGTACGCCAGCAGCACCGTGTTGACGCCGAGCGCGAGCTTCGGTCCGAAGACGAAGGTCCAGTGGTGGATCGCGACCAGTGACTGGCCGACCGTGACGGCAGCTGCCGACTCCGCACCAGTCGTTCCGGCGACGTGGTCGCGCATCGTCATCACGGCGAGCAGGCTGATCGCACCGACGGCGATGATCGTCGCCTCGATGAGGCGTCCCGCCACGTGACCGAGGGCCATGCCTTCGTTCTGCCGCTTGACGATCGGATACAGGGTGACGGCCGTGCCTGCGACGGCGATGGCGAGCAGCACTTCGAGGAACGCTCCGGCCCGCACGCCGGTGTTGTCCGCCGTCGTTGACACGATGAAGTCCGGCGTGCCGAGAACGGAGCCGTAGAGAAGCACTCCGGCAATGGCCGTGACCTCGGTGATCAGGAAGAAGACGCCGGCGACGATGGCGGTCCTTCGGATTGATGTCATGTTGACAGTCCTTTCGTCGATGTGAGGCTGACGACTTCGTAGCCGCGCAGCGCCTCCAGGAATGGCTGGAAGCTTCCGTAGACGAGGCAGCGGAGCAGCTGACCGTCGACCTCCACCTCGCTGACCCCGGAGGCGCTCTCGATCTGGTGCGCCGGAGGGGTTCCAACGAAGGTGACCTCGACTTGCTGGATAGCTGCGTTCTCGATCATGCGAACGACGCTACGGGCGGGGCCGCGTCTCCAACATCGTCCGAATTGCTGATTGGATGCGTAGTCGTGGCCAGGTCCAGACGTCGGATCGGCAACCTTCCCGCCGAGGCGACGACCTTCGTGGGACGCCGCCGTGAGCTGGCGGAGCTTCGCAGGACCTTGGCCGCTGCTCGTCTCGTCAGTCTCGTCGGACCCGGAGGCGTCGGAAAGACCCGCCTGGCGGTTCGGATGGCGGCCGACCTCGAACGCGGGTTCTCGTCCGGAGCCTGGTGGGTCGAACTGGCCGAGATCCGCGACCCCGCCCTGGTGATCAACGCGGTGGTCGCCGCACTGGATCTCCGGAACCAAGCCGCGGCTCAGCCGTTGCCGATCTTGTTATCCCATCTACGCGACCGTGAGCTGCTCCTGGTTCTCGACAACTGTGAGCACCTCCTTGAAGCCTCCGCCCGTCTCGTCGCCGACGTCCTTCGCGCGGCACCCGAGGTGCGGGTGATGATCACTTCCCGAGAGCCGCTCCAGGTGCCTGGAGAACACGTCATTCCCGTGCCGCCGCTCGGGCTTCCGGCGGCGGACGGCGATGAGCCGCTCGCCCACCTTCGACAGAACGAAGCCGAGGCCCTGTTCACCGAGCGCGCTGCCGCCGCGTCGGGAACCTTCGAGCTGACCACCTTGAACAAGACCGCCGTCGTCCAGCTGTGCCGCCGGCTCGACGGCCTGCCGCTCGCCATCGAGCTGGCCGCCGTTCGGACCCGGGTCCTCACGGCCGAACAGATCCTCGATCGACTGACCGACCGGTTCGCGCTCCTGACCGGAGGAGGACGCGCGGCACTGCCACGGCAACAGACGCTTCGAACGACGATCGACTGGAGTCACGACCTGTTGACACCGGCGGAGCAGACGCTCCTTCGACGGTTGTGCGTTTTCGCCGGCCGGTTCACCGTGGACGACGCCGAGTCGGTATGTGCCTACGGCGAGAGAACAGCCGGTACGGCGTTGGACGTGCTCTCGGCGCTGGTCGACAAGTCACTGCTGACGAAGGAGGACATCCGCGGCGTCGCCTGCTATCGGCTGCACGAAACGATGCGCGAGTACGCCAGCCTCAAGTTGCGCGACGCCGCCGAAGAGAACGACCTCGACGAGAGCTACGTCGACTACTACCGGGCGCGGTGTCTCCAGATCGAGAACGACGCGCGCCACGGCCCCCTCGAGTGGCTCCAGTGGGTCGAGCTCGAGATCGACAACATTCGCTCGGCGCTGCAGAAGTGCCTCGCGGCGGCAGATTGGCGAAGGGGCCTCGACATCGCCACCTCGATCGGCTACTACTGGGTCACCCGCGGCACCACCGAGAGCATGCGCTGGTTCGACGAACTGCTCGCCCTCGCTGCGAACTCTCCGGACGTCCCCGCCCGCGCCTACCACTTCCGCGGTTGGCTGAGCATGCTGCAGATCGAGCCCGAGGCGGCCCGGCCATGGCTGGCTCGAGCGATCGCAGCGGCCCGAGCGAGTGGGCAGATCGACCAGCTGTCCGAATCGCTGTCGGTGGCTTCGACCGCGGAGCATATGGCCGGAGACGGCGCCGCCGCTCGGCTCCTCCTGGACGAGGCTGAGGGCCTGGCCGCGGGCATCGATTCCTATCCCACCGCGATCGGCCTGATCCAAGCCCAAGCCATCCACGCATTCTTCACCGACGACCTCGACACCGCCAAGGCGGCGTCTTTAGCCGGCGCGCAGCTGAGCCGGGCCGCCGGTGATCTCTACTACCTCCAAACCATGCTGATGTATCTGGGCCAGGTGGCGATGATGGCTGGGAACGTGGCGGCGTCGGAACCGAAGTTTGTCGAGGCGCTTCGGATTGCCCGCCAGATCGACGATCGGATCACCCAGTACGTGCTCTTGAGTCTGCTGAGCTGGCACGCGACCGCCTCCGGCCAGCCACGGCTAGCGGCACAGCTGCGAGGTGCGGCGGAGGTCTTGGGCGCCGGCGCCGGCACTGGCCTTGCCGGGCCGGCAATGCCGCATCTGGCACAGGCCAACGAAGCGGCCGCCGATGCGCTGGGGACATCGACGTTCGATGCCGAGTACACGGCAGGCCGGCGCATGGACCGCGAAGCGGCCCTTCGCCTTGCCCTCGGCGAGTCGGAGCAGGCCGGGACCGACACGGCCGCCGAAGATCATCGCCCGACCGGCCCGCTGGGTAAGCGAGAGGTCGAGGTCGCGGAGCTGATCGCCGAAGGGCTGACCAACAGGCAGATCGGGACGCGCCTGTTCATCTCCGAGCGGACGGTCGCCACGCACGTCCGCAACATCTTGGACAAGCTCGGGTTCGACTCGCGGGCCCAGATCGCCAGCTGGATGGCGTCCTCAGCCCCCTAGCAGGGTTGACTTAGCGAACGCGCTTCACCGGCAGGATGGCCACCGCCCCAAGCACGGCGCAAACCCCGGCGAACGCGTACAGCACGCCGTAGCTGCCACCGCCGATGGCCAGGATGGCCGGCGCGATCGCCGGCGCAATGGAGAACGGCAGGGCGCTAGCGATGTTGAACACACCAAGATCCTTGGCGTTGTCCTTGTTCTCGATCACGTCGGCGACGAGAGCAAGATCGACGGCGACGTACATGCCGAAGCCGAGCCCGCCGATGGCCATGCCGACGAGGAACCCGTTGAAGCTGCTGGCAATGGCGACGACGAACATCGCCACGCCGTACACGATGGCTGCGGCGAGGACGAAGATCTTGCGCCGCCCGGCCCGGTCGGAGAGCTTGCCGCCGACAAGGGAGGCGGCGACGATCACGGTGGACTGGACGAGTGTGCCCAGGAAGATCTGTCGGGGCACATCGCTCTCCGCGCTGCCGATCTTGTTCAGCAGGTAGTACGCCTGGAAATTGGTCAGAAAGGCATACGCCAGCACCAACAGAAAGCGGCTGACGAAGGCCCAGGCGAAGTCGGGGTTCTCCTTCGGATTGACGTAGAAGGTGCTGGCGAACTCCCGTAGTGACCAGGTCGGCCGGTCCGCCCGGGCCAGCCGGCGGTCCTTCAGGGTTAGCACGAAGAGCAGGACGGCGATGCCCCCGATCGCGCACGGCGCCAAGAACATGGCGAGCTGGTTCCCGGTGAACAGCTGGACCACGAAGGTCCCACTCACCGATGCGATCGGCAGGCAGATACCGAGGACGCCGGAGACCAGGCCGCGTTGCTCGCTCGGGACCTGGTCGGGCAACACCGCCACCAGTGCGGCGAGCAAGGCGTTCAACAGCAGCTGCGCGATGCACCATCCGACGAGAACGACCGGGACGCTCCGGGCCAGCGCGACGATCAGGATGCCAACCGAACCGCCGACCAGGCCGATGATCATCCACGGCCGCCGCATGCCCAGAGCCGAGGTGGTCCGGTCGCTCATCTTGCCGAAGAACGGATTCGCGACCATGGCCAGCAGCGAGCCGATTCCGGTGACCAGGCCAAGACTGCTCGGTGCCTGTTCGATCCCGACGAGCGAGTTGATTTTCAACGCCAGCGTGACCAGCAGCGGCGCGAGGAACAGCAGGCTGGTGCCCATCAACGCCAGCGCGTACAGGGTGATGAAACCCCATCCGACTCGGCGTACCGCGACTAGTGCCGGCTCCACCCCAGCCTCCGTTCCCCCGCCCGGCGAAGTGGCTCAGCGCGTCGCTACGTCGGAGAGCCCGTCGATGGCCGCCACTTGTTCGGGAGTCAGTTCGATTCGTGCGCCGGCAGCGTTGGCCACGATCCGTTCCGGCCGCACCGACTTCGGGATGACGACGAAGCCGTGGGCTACATGCCAGGCGACGATCACCTGCGCGGTGGTCGCCTCATGCTCGCTCGCGATCGAGACCAGCGTTGGATCATCGAGGTTGCTTCTCTTGAACAGGCTGTACCCCTCCAACACAATGTTCCGCTGTTCCAACCCGGAGGCAACTCCCCTGTCGTAGAGCGAAGGGCTCCAGCGAATCTGGTTGACCGACGGTGTCACCCCGGTCGCCGTCGTCAGTTCATCGATCTGATCGAGCGCATAGTTGCTCACCCCGACCGCCTTGGCCAGACCCTCCTGCTGAGCCGCGACGAGCTGCTCCCACACCTTCGGGGCCGCCTGCCCGCCCGGCGGCCAGTGCACCAGCCAGAGGTCGACGAAGTCCAAGCCCAGCTTCGTCAAACTCTCCGCCAGCGTTCGACGCTCCCGGCCGGCGTGATCGGGCGGCAGCTTGGTGGTCACGAACACCGATTCCCGGGCCAGCCCCGCTGCAGCCAGAGCCTTTCCGATCCCCGCCTCGTTGCCGTACGCCGTCGCCGTGTCGATGTGCCGGTATCCCGCTTCCAAGGCGTGGCCGGTCGCTGCTACAGCATCTCGGTTGCTGATCTGCCAGGTACCGAATCCGAGCAGGGCTACTACAAAACACCTAGTCAGGGCCCTTTTCGGTGAGCACCGAGAAGGGCCCTGATCATTCTTGGCAGCAATTTGGCAGCACACTAGACGCTGATCCTGAGCATCTCGAGCTGCTAGCTGCGGCGGGATGCCGGAGACGATCCCCCGTATCGGACCGACGCCGCCGTGCTGTTGGAGGCATCGGTCGGATAGTTCGACGGCACTCCCACCGTGCGTCGCATGAAAGCGTCGAAGGTGCGGTCTGGGAGGACGTCGTGGAGGAAGATCATCGGTTTGGCACCGAAGCCGACGGCGTAGCGGGTCTGCGGCTTGTGTGCCTGCACGGCCTTGGCGATAGTGCGTGCGATCAGTTCCGGGGGTGAGGAGCGCCTCTGGTTGGACTCAGAGGAGAGGGAGCTGGCAACGGCGTTGCCCTGGGGTGCGTATGGGCCGTCGCTGGAAACGGCGCGGACTTTGTCGGCGGCGATGTCGGCCCACTCACTTCTAATGCCGCCGGGCTCGATGACGATGACGTCGATGCCGAAGGGTTTGAGCTCCAAGCGCAGGCAGTCGCTGATGGCTTCGAGGGCGAACTTAGTGGCGTGGTACCAGGCGCCGAGCGGGGTGTGAATCTTGCCGCCCATGGAGGTGATGTTGACGATCTTGCCTGACCGGTTCTTGCGCATGTGTGGCAGCACGAGCTGGGTCAGCCGCGCGGCGCCGAAGACGTTGACCTCGAACTGGTAGCGAGCTTCGTCCATCGGGACATCTTCCAGCGCGCCGTAGGAGCCGTAACCGGCGTTGTTGACGAGCACGTCGATGCGACCGGTGTCGGCGATGATCTTCTCGACTGCTGCCTGCATCGAGGAATCGTCGGTGACGTCCATCGAGATGGGGCGAATGCCGGACTCGGTGAGGTGGTTCATGCGCTCGACGCGGCGGGCGGCGGCATAGACGGTGTAGCCGGCCTTGGCGAGTTCGAGGGCGGTTGCTTCGCCGATGCCGGAGGAGGCGCCGGTGACGAGGGCGACCTTGCCCGCAGTTGTGTTGATCATTCTGGGTTCCTTTCGTAGGACGTAGGTGGTTCAGAACGAGCCGACGACGGCCTTGGACTCGAGGTATTCCTCGATGGATGTCAGTTCGAAGCCGTTGCCGGGCTATGTCGCCACGCTAGGAACTACGAGCTGTTCTGCCACTAGCGCAGAACGCCGATTGACTTGCTATTCACGCCAAGAACCGGTGACGTGATCTGCATGCCAGTTGGCGGGTTCGGCGAGCCACGTCGAGCCGCTTCTGGCTACGCTGATCAGGTGGCGGGTGAGCGTTTTGATCTAGAGCCGAGCATCAAGACACTCCTGCGCGACCTCGGCATCCCTCCGGCACGGGTGCTACGCCGCTCCGGCCTGCCGGCCGACTTATTCGCGCACCGACCCATCGAGTTGTCAATCCCGGAGTACTACCGCTTCTGGGAAGCACTCGACGCCGAAGCCAGCGCCACCGGCGAACGCGACCTCGCGGTCGAGATCGGCAAAGCCATCTCAGTCGAGATGTTTTCACCGCCGATCTTCGCAGCGCTGTGCAGTCCGAACCTTACGACGGCCGCGCAGCGGCTCGCCGCCCACAAGCCACTCATCGGGCCGTTGCGCTTAGACCTCGACACCAATCACGGACTCACCATCACCTACAAGTGGCCCGCACGCCCGCAACCCCCGGCACTGCTGGCCAAAACAGAGCTCATCTTCTGGGCCGCGCTGGCTCGCATCGCCATCCGGGAACACATCCGACCCGCCCGCGCTACCGTGACGCACCTGCCCGCCGAGCACCGGGCGATGGATGACTACCTCGGTACCCGGATCCGCAAGGGCGACAACGACACAATCACATTCACACCCGCCGATGCCTCCCGACCGTTCCTCACAGAGAACGACCAGATGTGGCGGATCTTCGCCCCCGACCTACGCCGGCGCCTCTCCGACCTCCAAGCCTCAGCTACGGTCTCGGACCGTGTCCGGGCTGCCCTGAACGAGACCCTACCCGCGGGTGACCCCTCCATCGGCGCGGTTACCGCCCAGCTCGCCACCAGCGCCCGCACGCTCCAAAGACAACTCAGCCAGGAAGGCACCTCCTTTCAAGCGGTCCTTGCCAACACGCGCGAGAACCTCGCCCGGCACTACCTGACCAACGCAGGCCTGCGAACCTCCGAGATCGCCTTCCTCCTCGGCTTCGCCGACACCAATTCCTTCTACCGAGCATTCAAAGGCTGGACCGGAACCACACCCGAATCAGTACGAGCAATGGCAACCAGCAACCCCTGACGGCCCTCACTGTCAAAGCGATGCAGTCTGGAGCGGACGCGGCACCGTCACCGTCGTCCGCTGCTTCGAAGCCAACACCTTCGTGACGTCCGTCCGAAGCGAAGACGTCATGGGACGGGTCCTTGTCATGGACGGCGGCGGCTCCATCCACACCGCCCTGATGGCGACGTGATCGCTGGGATCGGCCATCACCCACGAATGCCCTGGCATCGTCATCCCAGCGACTCTGGCGGAGCCGACGCGCAGATCGAGTGAGCGACCCAGCAACGACGGCTCGGCGTCTGACCGCCGAGATGCTAGAACTTCGCAACACCGACGACTATCCCTGTCGCCACGTCACGAGGCTTCTCCAGTCGACTCAGCACCTTCCGGGACCCTGTTCTGCGTACCCCAACCAGATCTCAGAATTCGATGTCTGACACACCTGATGCACGCGGGGATGTGCCCCCGGGTCGGCGTGACCGCCGCGCGCGCGGAATCGCCTTTCGGGGTTGTGACGATGAGTGTGCACAAGCTCACCGCCGGGTCGGGGTATGACTATCTGACCCGGCAGGTGGCGGCGTTGGACGCGACTGAGAAAGGTCACACTGGGCTGGCGTCGTACTACACCGAACGGGGTGAGTCGCCTGCGGTGTGGATCGGCTCGGGGATGGACGGGATCGACGGTCTTGCCGCTGGCGACCCGGTGACCGCGGAGCAGATGCGAGCGTTGTTTGGCTGCGGTCTGCACCCGTTGGCCGAGCTGCGGCAGCAGCAGCTGGAGGGACCCGACCTCACTGATCAGGATTTTCAGAACGTGGCGCGGCTGGGGGCGCCGTTCAAGATCGTCGACAACGATCTTCGCCCGTTTCGGGTCGAGGTGGCCAAGCGCATCGCGGCGCTCAACACCGCAATCGGATGGCCTGCCGACGCCTCGACCGCGGGGGCTGACCGGGCCCGGGTGCGGACTCAGGTGGCCCGTGAATTCTTCCTCGCCGCCCATGGCCGGGAGCCGATGGACGCCCGCGAGCTGGCGGGGCAGATTGCGAAAGACTCGCGGCCGCGAACCCAGACTATGACCTGACGTTCTCGCCGGTGAAGTCAGTCTCGACCTTGTGGGCGGTCGCTGATCCGGTGGTGGCGGCTGTGATCGAACAAGCGCATCAGGCTGCCATCAAGGACGCCTTGAGGTTCGTTGAGAAGCATGCCCTGTTCACCCGGACCGGGCCGCAGGGGATCCGGCAGGTTAATGTGCGGGGTCTTGTCGCCGCCGCGTTCACCCACCGGGACAGCCGGGCCGGCGACCCGGATCTGCACACCCACGTCGCGGTCGCGAACAAGGTGCAGACCCTCGACGGACGGTGGCTGTCCATCGACGGCCGGGTGTTGTTCAAAGCCAATGTTGCCGCCTCGGAGACCTACAACACCGCCTTGGAGCAGCACCTCCGTGACAGCTTGGGAGTGCGGTTTGCGGAACGGTCTGGCGCCGACCCGGGGAAGCGGCCGATCCGGGAGATCGTCGGTGTCGACCCGCGATTGAACCAGCGCTGGTCGACCCGACGCGCCCACATCAACATCCGCCGCGGCGAGCTCGCGATCCAGTTCCAGGATGATCATGGCAGGCCACCGACCCCGGTCGAAGCGCTGCATCTGGCCCAACAGGCGACCTTGGAGACCCGCGACGCCAAACACGAACCCCGATCCGTGACCGAGCAACGCGCGACATGGCTGAACGAAGCGGCAGCAGTGCTGGGCGGACGTGGCGCCGTCGCGGCGATGGTGCAGACGGCGCTTACCCCGGCCGCCGAGACCGCTACGATCGCCGACGCCGGCTGGGTCGCACAGACGGCCGATCACATCTTGGCTGTGATGGAGGGAAGTCGCTCCACCTGGCAGATGTGGCATGTTCGCGCCGAGGCACAACGGCAGGTCCGCACGGCGGATGTGCCTGTCGAGCGGGCAAGTGTGCTGGTGGATCTGCTGGTCGATGAGGTATTGGATGGTCGGTCGGTGGCTCTGGCCGCACCACGTGACGGCATCGACGAACCGCAAGCGTTGCGGCGTACGAACGGATCGTCGGTCTATACCGTGGCCGGGGCCGACCTGTACACGTCGCAGCGGATCCTCAATGCCGAGCAGCGGCTCGTTGCCGCCGCGGGACGCCGCGACGGGTCAGTGGTCGACGAGTTGGCGGTGGATCTCGCTTTGCTGGAGATGGCGGCGAACGGCACTGCACTGGATGCCGGGCAGGCGGCATTGGTCCGGCAGATGTGCACCTCCGGGACACGTCTGCAGCTCGCGATCGCCCCGGCCGGCGCCGGGAAGACCACCGCCATGCGTGCCTTGACCCTGGCCTGGACACAGGACGGCGGCCAGGTGCTCGCCGTGGCCCCGTCCGCTGCCGCGGCAGCCGTCATCGGCGAGCAAACCGGAATCCGCACCGACACACTCGCCAAGCTCACCTGGTCACTCGACCACGGCGAGCTGCCCGACTGGGCGGCCCCGGTTGGCCCGTCAACGTTGGTGATCATCGATGAGGCCGGCATGGCCGACACCGTATCCCTCGACGCGGCCGTGCAGTTCGCCATCGATCGCGGTGCGAGTGTCCGGCTGGTTGGTGATGATCAACAGCTCGCCGCGATCGGCGCCGGTGGCGTCCTCCGCGACATCAAACACACCCACGGCGCGCTGCATCTCGCCGAGCTGCACCGCTTCACCGAGCCGGCCGAAGCGACCGCGTCGCTCGCCCTGCGCGACGGCGATGCTTCCGGGCTCGACTTCTATCTCGATCACGGTCGTGTTCATGTCGGCGACATGGCCACCACCACCGAGGATGCCTTCACCGCTTGGGTCCGAGACCGATCGGCCGGACTTGACGCGATCATGCTCGCCCCCACCCGCAAGCTCGTCGCCGAACTCAACCGTCGTGCCCGTGATCATCGCCTCGACCAGTCCCCGGCGTCGTCGGAGGTGCGTCTAGCCGACGGCAACCAGGCCAGTGTCGGAGATGTGATCATCACCCGGGCGAATGACCGCCGACTCCGCCTCACCGCCACCGATTGGGTCAAGAACGGTGACCGGTGGACCATCACCGGCATCGGCCGGTGCGGTGACCTCACGGTTCGGCACAACTGCAGCCGGCTGACCGTCCGGCTGCCGCTCTACTATGTGCGCACCTCGTCCGGTCTGGGATATGCCAGCACCATCCATTCGGCCCAAGGGGTCTCCGCCGACACCATGCACGGCCTGTTGACCGGCCAGGAGTCGCGACAGCAGCTGTACACGATGCTGACCCGCGGCCGGCAGGCCAATCACCTCTACCTTCAAGTCGTCGGCGACGGCGACCCGCACACCGTCATCCGACCCGACATGATCTCACCGCGCACCCCGACCGAGACGCTGCAGCAGATCCTCGCCCGCGATGAAACGCCGGTCTCCGCGAGCACCTTCCTGCGCTAGCTCAACAGCCCAGCGTCTCGGCTTTTCCAGGCGGTCCAGCGCTACACCGACGGTCTCAATGTCGCAGCCGAACAACTCCTCGGACCCCAGACTGTCGCAGAGCTTGACCAAGCCGACCAGTACCTCCCCGGACTCACGACTGAACCAGCCTGGTCAACCCTCCGAGCCCACCTGCTCGCGTTGGCGGCCGAAACCGGTGAACACCCACTCCGCCACCTGCTGACAGCCGCCTCCGGACGCGACCTCAGCACTGCAGGCGACTTGGCCGCCGTCCTCGACTGGCGCCTCCCAGCGCTCACCTCTGCCAACCCAGGTCCGCTGCCCTGGCTTCCGGGCATTCCACCAACACTCCAAGCCGATCCCGTCTGGGGCGACCATCTGGCAAAGCGGTCCCAGCTAGTCGCCGACCTCGCCGGCCAGGTTCACGATCACGCCTGCCAGGTTGACGCCGAGCCAATTTGGGCACCACAGGGAAGTCACCTGAGCACCGCCCTCGTCGGCGAAATCGCGGTGTGGCGGGCCGCCAAAGGCATCAATCCCCAAGACCCGCGGCCGACCGGAGGAGGCCAACTCGAAACACCCCAGGCCCTCTGGAAACAACGCCTCGACCGGGACATCGCGCGTGCCACCGACCTGCCAGCAGATCCAAAGGCCGACGAGCGACAGACACTAGGCACCGCCCGTAGCAGCTATCACGACCAGCAGCGCCCATACCGCAAACCCGAACGGCGTCCCAGCGGGCCGCCCGCGCCACGCCGATAGCACACGCCAAGCGTCAGATCGCGACGCTCGGAACACGAGGATGCACTCGACAGAGCCACGGCAGGCACAGCACGCTGCCGAATCTGGCTCTTCCTTCAGATCAAGAGCCTCGCTGCGCTCGGCTGGCGGCGCGTGTCCTCGCTTCGCCGCGGGCCGCGCCGCCCCTTGCTCTGGTGTAGGTCAGAGATTGGTCTGCGCTTCGAGCTGATTGGGATAGCGGCCGCCGTGGATCTCGATGCGCGACGACAGGTCGTTCAGTTGGCTGAGTTCGGCCTCGGTGAGGGTGACGTCGGCGGCGGCGAGGTTCTCCTCGAGTCGGTGCAGCTTGGTGGTGCCGGGGATGGGCACGATCCGCGGCTGCTGGGCGAGCAGCCAGGCGAGCGCAATTTGCCCGGGGGTGGCGCCCTTGGCGGCTGCGATGGCCTTGACCTCCTCGACCAGTGCGAGGTTGTGTTTCAGCGCCTCGCCGGAGAACCGAGGAATCTGCGCCCGCAGATCGTTCTCGGCAAAGGTGGTCGAGGTGTCGACGGTGCCGGTGAGGAAGCCCTTACCAAGAGGACTGAAGGGCACGAAGCCGATGCCGAGTTCCGCGCACGCCGCCAGCACGCCCTGCTCGGGACGGCGCCACCACAGGTTGTATTCGCTTTGAATCGCGGTCACCGGCTGCACAGCGTGGGCGCGCCGGATCGTCTCCTCGGCGGCCTCTGACATGCCGAAGTGTTTGACCTTTCCGGCGTCGACCAGATCCTTGACTGCGCCGGCCATCTCCTCGATTGGCACGTCGGGGTTGACCCGGTGCTGGTAGTACAGGTCGATCGCGTCCAGCCGGAGTCGCCGCAGGGAGCCGTCGACGGCTCCGGCGAGGCCCTCAGGGCGCAGCATCCGCCCTCGGGGCTTGCGCTCGACCGGGTCGATGTCTTGGGCGAACTTGGTGGCAATCACGACCTGGTCGCGGTAGGGCGCGAGGGCTTCGCCGAGGAGTTCCTCGTTGGCGTGCGAACCGTAGATCTCAGCGGTGTCGAAGAACGTGACACCAAGGTCCACGGCCCGGTGGAGCAGGGTGATCATGTCCTGTCGGTCCGGCATTCCGCTGTAGCCGCCGGTCATGGTCATGCAGCCGAGGCCAATGGCCGAAACCTCCAGGCCGCTGGAGCCGAGTTTGCGCTTCTGCATCAATGGTTCTCCTTCGGATGGCTCGACCTACCACAGACGCTATTTGCTTGGCGCCCAATTGGGGAGCGCTGATTCGGTGCCCATGCTGCTCCACGCTCCGGCAAGGTTCCATCGAGAGGAACGCTGCCCCTTTGCAAGCAGAGGCTGCAGTCGATGGGCCGACTGTCAAACTGCCAGCCAACGGGGGCCGCGCCGACTGAACGGTGCGCTGACAGAATCTGACCCGGGGCTCGAAGCGGCGACAGGAGAGGGAGGACTTGGCATGCTCGGTCGGCTCAGCGGCGCTACGCGGCTGTTCCCGATCATCGGTGACTCTATCAAGTACGTGGAGTCGCCGATGCGTCTCACTCGCACGTTCGAAGAGCGCGGCTACAACGGCATCTGCGTGCCGATGCACGTGGCGGCCGATGACATCGACGCAGTCATGGCGGGTCTGTCGGCTTCGCGGAACGTCGACGGGATTCTCGTCACCATGCCGCACAAGTTCACCGCCTTCACCCACTGCGCCACCAGTTCTGAGCGCGCCAAGATGCTGGGGGTCGTGAGCGTCATCCGCCGCAATCCTGACCGAACTTGGCACGGCGACATGCTCGACGGACTCGCCTTCGTGAAGGCGCAGAAGGACCATGGAGCAGAGCCCGAGGGAGCGCGGGTGCTCCTCGTCGGCGCTGGCGGCGCAGGCAGCGCGATCGCGATCGCCCTGCTTGAGGCTGGAATCCGCGAACTCGTCATCCACGATGCCGACGAGTTCCGGGTTGCGACGCTCATCGACCTGCTCTCGGGGCTCGGCCGAGGGCGGGTGAGTGCAGGGCCGCCGGATCCCACCGGCTGCGATCTGGTGTGCAACGCGACTCCCATGGGCATGGAGGAGAATGACCCGCTCCCCGTCAATGCTGCGCTGCTGACATCGTCTATGTTCGTCGGCGATGTGATCGCCGGACACGGCCTGACCGCATTCCTCGCGGCCGCGGAATCCGCCGGCTGCAAGACGGCCAACGGCGGACACATGGTCGAGGCCGCGCAAGACGTTATGGCCGGCTTCATGCTGCGAAAGGCAGATCCCCGACGGGGTGACGGCAACACTCCAGCAAGGTCATCGTGCTGGCTCGGACCACTGAGGACGAGTCCCGTGGAAAGCCAGAGCAAGTCTCAGGGAACAGAAGCGGTAAGCCTGCGTGCCCCTGACGTGCCCC
>Ga0307406_10000235_pt1 | contig 33683 bp, 35 predicted proteins | sample 322Cmetagenome_3_FD_203706 | JGI IMG/M metagenome (GOLD analysis project Ga0307406, IMG submission 203706) | Maize rhizosphere microbial communities from greenhouse at UC Davis, California, United States - 322HYB-C-2 | ecosystem: Host-associated > Plants > Roots > Rhizosphere > Soil | place...
TACCAGGCCTTCGACTCCCTCGAGGACTTCGAGGCGTCCATCAGCCAGCTGCGCGCCGACCACGCGGCCGCGCGGGTCGCCGACTGAGCCGCTTACTTCCGGTCCACGTGTGACGGGGGTCGGGGTGAGCGCGCCCTAGGCTGAGGGGCGATGTATCCGTTCATCTTCCGCACCTTCTTCGCGCGCATGGACCCCGAGGTGGCCCACCACCTCGTCATGCCGGTCATCCGCATCTTCGGTGTGCGCCCCGTGTCGTGGGTCGTCCGCGCCCTGACGCGCCCCGATCCTCGCCTGCGCACCGAGGCTCTCGGTCTGGTCTTCGACTCGCCGTTCGGAGTGGCGGCCGGGTTCGACAAGAACGCCGTCGCCGTCCCCGGTCTCCACGCGCTCGGCTTCGGCCACGTCGAGATCGGCACCGTCACGGCGATCGCCCAGGAGGGGAACCCGAAGCCCCGCCTCTTCCGGCTCATCCCCGATCGTGCCCTCGTCAACCGCATGGGGTTCAACAACGCGGGTGCGGCCGCCGCCGCCGCGCGGCTCACGCGGCTGGGCCGCCGCAGTCGCCGACCGGTGATCGGCGCGAACATCGGCAAGAGCCGGGTGGTGGACGTCGACGATGCCACGCCCGACTACGTCACGAGCACGCGGCTCGTCGCCCCGGTGGCCGACTACCTCGTCGTGAACGTCTCCTCGCCCAACACGCCGGGGCTGAGGGGTCTGCAGGCGGTCGAGACCCTGCGCCCGCTGCTGGTCGCCGTTCGCGAGGCCGCGGGTGAGACTCCGCTCCTGGTGAAGATCGCCCCGGACCTCCCGGACGACGAGGTGGCTGCCATCGCCCGCCTGGCCGTCGACGCGGGCCTGGCCGGCCTCGTCGCCACGAACACGACCATCTCGCGCGACGGTCTCGTCACCGACGCCGGGAAGGTCGCCGCCGCGGGAGCCGGCGGGCTCTCCGGGCCGCCGCTGCGAGCCCGGGCGCTGGAGGTCCTCCGGATCGTCCGTGCGGTCGTGCCGCGCGAGTTCTGCGTGATCGCCGCGGGTGGCGTGGAGACCGCGGCGGACGTCCGCGAGCGGCTGGACGCCGGCGCCGACCTCGTGCAGGGGTACACCGGCTTCATCTACCGGGGCCCGCTGTGGGCTCGCCAGATCAACCGCGGCCTCGTCGGCCGCTGACCCGACGCGCCGGGCCGATCAGGCCGGGTGCTGGCCGCGCTTGACCTGGGGCTTCGGCAGCCGCATGAAGCGCATCTGGATCGTCCGCATGGCCGAGTACCAGCCGAGTCCCTTCTCGCGGCGGTCTCCCCACTTCGCGGCCGCTGCGCGCTTCACGCGCACGCTCGTGATGATCATGTCGCCCACGACGAACATGATGAACACCCACAGGGCGACGAAGCCGTAGTACACGACGGCGGCGTTGGGCCACAGGCTCAGCAGGATGACGACGACCATCAGCGGCATCATCAGCTCGCCGATGTGCCAGCCCGCGTCGACGAAGTCGCGCGCGAAACGCCGCTGCGGCCCCTTGTCGCGGGCAGGGAGGTACTTCTCCTCGCCGTTGGCCATGCCGATGCGGGCCTTGTCGCGCTGCGCGGCGAGATCGGACTTCGCCCGTGCGCGCGCCTCCTTGGTGTCGGCGACCAGGGGGCGCTTCCGCGCGGCCTCCTGCTCGGCGCGGGTCGGCGTCGGCCTGTTCTTGCCGGCGCCGACGGGGGCGTCCGGCTCGGTGTCGGGAGCGGGGGCGGCGGGAGTCTTGGCCACGGGAGGAACCTCGGATCAGCGGAGAAGGTGCCCCATAAGATTACCCGCATGACCTCCGAACTGTCCCGGCGCGACGCCGTGCGTGCTGCCGCGTCCGATGCCGTCCCCGCCGCCCTCGCCGACCTGGGCGCCCTCGTGCGCATCCCCTCGGTCGCCTTCCCCGGGTTCGACCGGGCCGAGGTGGAGCGCAGCGCTGCGGCGGTGAAGGCCCTGCTCGACGGGCTGGGGATCTTCGACCGGGTCGAGGTCAAGACCGCCGTCGTCCCCGAGAGCGGGCAGGAGGGCATGCCCGCGGTCCTGGCGACGCGCGCCGCCCGCAACGGGCGACCGACGATCCTCCTCTACGCTCACCACGACGTGCAGCCCGTCGGGGACGAGGCGCTCTGGGAGTCGCCGCCGTTCGAGCCCACCGTCCGCGACGGCCGCGTCTACGGACGCGGGGCGGCCGACGACAAGGCGGGCGTCATGGCACACGTCGGAGCGCTCCGCGCGCTCATCGCCGCACTCGGCACGGACTTCGACCTCGGCGTGAACCTGTTCATCGAGGGGGAGGAGGAAGCGGGGTCCGCCTCGTTCGCACAGTTCCTGAGCGACAACGCCGAGGCGCTCCGCGCCGACGTCATCGTGGTGGCCGACTCGGGCAACTGGGATGACGTCACCCCGGCGCTGACGGTGTCCCTGCGCGGCAACACCCGCTTCACCCTCGGCGTGAAGACGCTCGAGCACGCCAGCCATTCCGGCATGTTCGGAGGAGCGGTGCCCGATGCCATGCTCGCGACGGTGAAGCTGCTGTCCACCCTGTGGGACGAGGACGGAGCGGTCGCCGTCGACGGCCTGCTGGAGCGCGACGCCGAGACGCCGGACTACTCCGAGGAGACCCTCCGCAGCGAGGCGGGCCTGCCCGAGGGTGTCAGCCCGGTCGGTCGCGGCACCATCCTCAGCCGGATCTGGAACAAGCCGTCCATCACCGTGACCGGTATCGATTTCCCGTCCGTCAAGAACGCCTCCAACACGCTCACCCCCGAGCTCTCCGTCGTGATCAGCGCCCGGGTGGCTCCGGGGCAGCGGGCGTCGGACGCATTCGCCGCCATCGAGGCCCACCTGCGCGCCCACGCCCCCTTCGGCGCCGAGCTGTCGTTCCGCGACGTGGACTCGGGCGACGCGTTCCTCGTGGACACCGACGGCTGGGCCGTGGAGCGTGCGAAGGAGGCGCTGGCCGAGGGCTACGGCGTCGCCCCGGTGGACATCGGCGTCGGCGGGTCCATCCCGTTCATCGCCGACCTGGTCCGCGAGTTCCCGGGCGCGCAGATCCTCGTCACCGGAGTGGAGGACCCGCACGCGCGCGCCCACAGCCCGAACGAGTCGCTGCATCTCGACACCTTCCGCCACGCCCTCGTGTCGGAGGCGCTGCTGCTGGAGAGCCTCGACGCCACCGCGCTCTGATCCGTCCCGGCGCGGCGACGGGCTCAGGGCCCCTCGCGCCGGGAGGGCGTAGAATCGTGGCATCCGCCGTCCCGGCCCCTGAAGGGCATTGACGGCCCGAGATCCCGGGAGAGTCATGACCGACATCGCCACGTCGCCCGCCACCGTCACGCCCGCCCACGGGGTGGCGCTGACCGATGCCGCCGCCGCCAAGGTGAAGAGTCTCCTGCACCAGGAGAACCGCGACGACCTGCGCCTGCGCGTCGCCGTGCAGCCCGGTGGCTGCTCGGGGCTGATCTATCAGCTGTACTTCGACGAGCGCTTCCTCGACGGCGACAAGGCCGTCGAGTTCGACGGCGTCGAGGTCATCGTCGACGACATGTCGGTGCCCTACCTCGACGGCGCGATGATCGATTTCAAGGACACCATCTCGGAGCAGGGGTTCACCATCGACAACCCCAACGCGGCAGGCAGCTGCGCCTGCGGCGACAGCTTCCACTGAGGCGCGCGCCCGCGGGGCTCCAGCCCCCTCCGAGAGTCGGGACATCCTGGACGGATGGCCTGAATCGGGTAGGAGGTTGCCCTAGACTGGCTGGTGTTCGACCTTCATGACCCCGAAAGGTGCACCGTGCGCGTCAAACGTCGCCTCCGCTGGGCCGTCATCCCGCTCGGGATCGCCACCGCGATCACCCTTGCGGCCTGCACGCCGACTGAGCTGAACGGCTACCTTCCGGGGTTCACCGAAGACGGCACGCAGGCCACCAACCGCACCGAGATGGTCTCCGGCCTCTGGGTGAACTCGTGGATCGTCCTCCTCGTCGTCGGCGTGGTCACCTGGGCGCTGATGGGCTTCGCGGCGGTCGCCTACCGGCGCCGCAAGGGCCAGAGCGGCCTGCCGGTGCAGATGCGCTACAACATGCCGATCGAGATCTTCTACACGATCGTGCCGCTCATCCTGGTCATCGGATTCTTCGCGTTCACCGCGCGCGACCAGGCGATCCTGGAGACCCAGTACGAGGACCCTGACGTGTGCGTCACGGCGATCGGCAAGCAGTGGGCCTGGGACTTCCAGTACACGGAGAGCGACTGCGAGCAGGCGGACGACGCGGTCTGGACGATGGGTGTCCAGGCGCAGACCGATGCTCAGGGCAACATCACGAGCGAGCTGCCCACGCTCTACCTCCCGGTCGACCAGGAGGTGAAGATCAAGCTCGTCTCGCGCGACGTGATCCACTCGTTCTGGATCATCGACTTCCTGTACAAGAAGGACATGTACATCGGGAAGGACAACTACTGGTCGTTCACCCCGACGCGCGTGGGGGAGTACGACGGCAAGTGCGCCGAGCTCTGCGGCCAGTACCACTCGATGATGCTGTTCAAGGTCAAGGTGGTCGAGCAGGCCGAGTACGACGCCTACCTCGCGTCGCTGCGCGAGGCCGGCCAGACCGGTGACATCAACGACGCCTACGACCGCCTGCAGAACCTGCCGGGCACGGGCGCCCCGACCGACTCCGAGGGAGACCACTGATGGCGACGACGCTTCCGCTCCAGGGCGAGACGCACAGCCGTCCCTCCACCCTCCCGCCTCGTCAGGCGGCGCTCCTGAGCGCCTCGCGCGTCGAGCAGAAGGGCAACGTGATCGTCAAGTGGATCACGTCGACCGACCACAAGACGATCGGGTACATGTACCTGATCGCGTCGGTGCTGTTCTTCCTCCTCGGCGGCGTGATGGCCCTCATCATCCGTGCCGAGCTCTTCGAGCCGGGCATGCAGGTGATCCCGACGAAGGATCAGTACAACCAGCTGTTCACGATGCACGGCACGATCATGCTGCTGATGTTCGCGACGCCGCTGTTCGCCGGCTTCGCCAACGCCATCCTGCCGCTGCAGCTGGGCGCTCCCGACGTCGCCTTCCCGCGACTGAACGCGTTCGCGCTGTGGCTGTTCATCTTCGGCTCGCTCATCGCGATCGCCGGGTTCCTGACGCCCCAGGGAGCGGCCGCCTTCGGCTGGTTCGCCTACCAGCCGCTCGCCAATGCGAGCTTCTCGCCGGGTGCGGGCGGGAACCTCTGGATGCTCGGCCTCGGCATGAGCGGTTTCGGGACGATTCTCGGCGCGGTCAACTTCATCACGACGATCATCACGATGCGCGCGCCCGGCATGACCATGTGGCGCCTGCCGATCTTCTCGTGGAACACGCTCGTGACGAGCATCCTCGTGCTGATGGCCTTCCCCGTCCTGGCGGCGGCGATCCTCGCGGCTGCGGCGGACCGCGTGCTCGGCGCCCACATCTACGACCCGGCCAACGGCGGCGTCCTCCTGTGGCAGCACCTGTTCTGGTTCTTCGGTCACCCCGAGGTCTACATCATCGCGCTGCCCTTCTTCGGCATCGTCTCGGAGATCTTCCCGGTCTTCAGCCGCAAGCCGATCTTCGGCTACAAGACGCTCGTCTACGCGACGATCGCCATCGCGGCCCTGTCGGTGTCGGTGTGGGCTCACCACATGTACGTCACGGGTGCCGTGCTGCTGCCGTTCTTCGCCCTCATGACGATGCTGATCGCCGTTCCGACGGGCGTGAAGATCTTCAACTGGATCGGCACGCTGTGGCGAGGCTCCGTGACCTTCGAGACCCCCATGGTGTTCTCGCTCGGCTTCCTGGTGTCCTTCGTCTTCGGTGGCCTCACCGGTGTCATCCTCGCGTCGCCCCCGCTGACCTTCCACACCTCCGACTCCTACTTCGTCGTGGCGCACTTCCACTACGTCGTCTTCGGCACGGTGGTGTTCGCGATGTTCGCCGGGTTCTACTTCTGGTGGCCGAAGTGGACCGGGCGCATGCTCAACGAGCGCCTCGGCATGGTGCACTTCTGGATGCTGTTCATCGGCTTCCACATGACGTTCCTCATCCAGCACTGGCTGGGCGTCGACGGCATGGTCCGCCGCTACGCCGACTACTCCGCCGCCGACGGCTGGACGCTGGGCAACCAAGTGTCCACCGTGGGCGCCATGATCCTCGGCGCCTCGATGATCCCGTTCTTCCTGAACGTCTGGCTGACGTCGCGCACCGCTCCGAAGGTGACCGTCAACGACCCGTGGGGGTACGGTGCTTCGCTCGAGTGGGCGACCAGCTGCCCGCCGCCGCGACACAACTTCACCTCGATCCCGCGCATCCGCAGCGAGCGGCCCGCGTTCGATCTGAACCACCCGGAAGCCGGTATCCCGGTGGGCGTGGGGCCAGCGAAGGACGCGCCCGATGCCCCCGTCGTCGATCTCGCCGAGGGAGAGGTGAAGTAAGTGAAGACCAACGTCAACCTCTGGTGGATCCTCGCCGCCTTCTTCCTCCTGTGCACGGTCGTGTACACGTGGTGGAACATCATCGAGCACTCGAGCCTGCCCTGGTACAACGCCATCGAATGGGTCGGCACGACGGCCCTCCTTTTCACGGTGTTCATGGCCGCCATGATCGCCTTCTACGTGCACCGCGTGCACCGCGCCCAGCGCGGTGAGCTGCCCGAGGACATCCTGACGGCCGACATCGACGACGGCGACCCCGAGCTCGGGGAGTTCAGCCCGTGGTCGTGGTGGCCGCTGGTGCTGGCGTTCTCGGCGGCGCTGGCGATCGTCGGCCTCGCGGTGGGCACCTTCCTGCTGCCGATCGGCTTCGCCGTGTTCCTCGTCGCCATCGTCGGCTGGGTCTACGAGTACTACCGCGGCTACTTCGCCCGCTGACCGGATGACGTTCCGGCTTCGCGCCGGCGTCTCCTCGGACGTCGGCCCGCATCGCGATGCCAACCAGGATGCGGCGTTCGCCGCCTCGTGGGGGGCTGCGGTGGCCGACGGCGTCGGGGGCGGTCCGGCGGGGGATCTCGCCTCTGCGGCGCTCGTGCACCGTCTGGTGGCAGGCGGCAGCGACGTCGCCGACGCGGATGAGCTCGAAGTCCGCGTCCGGGGTGCCAACTGGGACCTGGGCGCCCACGTGCGCCGTGATCCGACACTGGCGGGCATGGCCACGACCTTCACCTGCGTCTGGCTCGACCGCCACGGCGGTCTGCTGCTCGCACACACCGGGGACTCGCGCGCGTACCTCCTGCGCGACGGGCACCTCATCCGCCAGACCCGCGATGACTCCTATGTCCAGGTGCTCGTCGACCAGGGCATCGTGAGCGCGGAGGATGCCATGAGCCATCCGCGCCGCAACATCATCACGGCCTCGCTGCGCGGTGACGACACCGATCACGTGCGCGTCGTGGATCGACTGCCGGTCGAGGGCGACCGCTGGCTGCTGTGCAGTGACGGCGTCAGCGACTACCTTCCCGACGACGTGATCGCCGACCTCGTCGCCGAGGCCGGTGACGCCGACGTGGCGGCGCAGCTCGTGGTCTCAGCGGCGCTGGAGGCCGGCTCACGGGACAATGTCACCGCGGTGGTGTGCGACGTGGAACGCGGCACACCGGGCACGGAAGAGCCCACGTGGGCGGGGGCGGCGGCTGATCGGTTCGCCGGCGACCTCAGCGGGCTGGTCGGCTGAGAGCGATCGCCGAGGGCCGGCGACGGGTCTCTCAGGGGCGTACGAACATCACGAGCGGGTCGAAGGTGCGGGGGACCGGCCCGGTCGCGTTCTCCGTCGGCAGTCCCTCCCGCACCCAGTACTCGTAGCCGCCGATCATCTCCCGCACGCGGTAGCCGATGCGCGCGAACTCGAGGGCGCCCTTGGCTCCCGCGTTGCATCCGGGACTCCAGCAGTAGACGACCACCGGAAGCGCGGGATCCAGTTCCTGTGGTGCGCGCGCCGCGATCTCGCGGTACGGCATGTGCACCGCGCCCACGACGTGTCCCTGGTTCCATGCGTCGGCGCTGCGGACGTCGACGATCGTGAAGCGGTCGCCCGCGCGCTGGGCCGCATAGACGTCCGACGCGTCGGTCTCGTGCTCGAGCTTGGCGCTGAAGAAGGCGATGGCATCGGTCATGTCTCGACGCTAGGGGAATGCGAAAGCGGCGAGGTACGACCTGACGGTCATGCCTCGCCGCTTTCCTGCCGTGGTCGGCCTCAGTCGTCCTTCGGCTTCTTCTTCGGCTTCTTCGTGTCACCGTCGTCATCGGGGATGATGACGTTGGAGGGCCGGTTCGCCGTCTCTCCGTTGTGGCCGTCATCGATCGGGTGCAGCGGGGCGTCCGGGACGCCGGCGCGCTCGTGGGCACCCTGGAGCTCGGCCGTCTCCTCCGCGTCGATGTGCTCGAGCGTGTGGTGCTGGTGGGCACGGGCCTCGTCGATGTCGCCCTGAGTGAGCGGCACCAGGCGGTCCTCGAAGAACCAGCGCGAGATCGCGGAGCGCAGGTTCTGGTGCCACGGGATCCGGCCACGGTCATCCGGTCGGACCACGAGCGGGGCGTTGGTCTCGAAGTCGACGAGCTTGACGAGCTCGTACTGGTCCACCGGCTGGTGCACCTCGATGTACTCGCCCCCGGGCAGCCGCACGATCCTGCCCGACTCGTAGCCGTGCAGCGCGATCTCGCGGTCCTTCTTCTGGAGGGCCAGCGCGATGCGCTTGGTGATGAAGTAGCCGAAGATCGGGCCCAGGATCAGAAGCGCCTGCAGAGTGTGGATCACCCCTTCCATCGTCAGATGGAAGTGCGTCGCGATGATGTCTGACGAGGCGGCGGCCCACAGCACGGCGTAGAAGATCACGCCGGCGACGCCGATGGCGGTCCTGGTGGGAGCGTGGCGCGGACGCTGAGCGATGTGGTGCTCGCGCTTGTCGCCGGTGATCCACGCCTCGATGAACGGGTAGAGCATCACCAGGACGATGAAGACGCCGAGTCCGGCGAGCGGGATGAGGATGTTGAACGACCAGGTGCGGTCGAACAGCACGAACTCCAAGTGCGGCGGCACAAGGCGCAGTGCGCCGTCGGCGAAGCCGATGTACCAGTCCGGCTGCGTGCCCGCGGACACGGGGGAGGGGTCGTAGGGTCCGTAGTTCCAGATCGGGTTGATCGTGAACAGCGAGGCGATCAGCACGATCACGCCGAACGTGATGAAGAAGAAGCCCCCCATCTTGGACATGTAGACCGGCATCATCGGGTAGCCCACGACGTTGCTGTTCGTGCGACCCGGGCCGGCGAACTGCGTGTGCTTGTTGACGATCATCAGCATCAGGTGCACGGCCAGCAGAGCGACGAGGATCGCCGGCAGCAGGAGGATGTGCAGCACGTAGAGGCGACCGACGATGTCGGTGCCCGGGAACTCGCCGCCGAAGAGAAGGAACGAGGTCCACGTCCCGATCAGCGGAATGCCCTTGATCATGCCGTCGATGATGCGCAGGCCGTTGCCCGACAGCAGGTCATCGGGGAGCGAGTAGCCGGTGAAGCCCTCACCCATCGCGAGGATGAACAGGACGAATCCGATCACCCAGTTGAGCTCGCGGGGCTTGCGGAAGGCGCCCGTGAAGAACACGCGCAGCATGTGGACGCCGATGCCCGCCACGAACACCAGGGCGGCCCAGTGGTGGATCTGGCGGACGAGGAGACCGCCGCGGATGTCGAACGAGATCCGCAGGGTCGAGTCCAGCGCTGCCGACATCTCCACGCCGACCATGGGCAGGTAGGCGCCCTCGTAGTGGGTCTCGACCATCGAAGCCTGGAAGAAGAACGTCAGGAACGTTCCCGACAGCAGGACGACGACGAAGCTCCACAGCGCGATCTCGCCGAGCATGAACGACCAGTGGTCGGGGAAGATCTTCCGCCCGAGCTCCTTGACGAACCCGGAGATGCTCGTGCGCTCGTCGATGTAGTTCGCGGCACCCGCGACGAAGCGGCCGCCGAGAGGCTTCTCAGCCTGCGGCTTCTCAGTGTCCGTCTGGTGGACAGTCGCGGTGCTCAATGGCGCTCCCAGAAGCTCGGGCCGACGGGTTCGTTGAAGTCATCCTGCGCGATGAGGTAGCCCTCTTCGTCGACGGTGATGGGCAGCTGCGGCAGCGGGCGGGCCGCCGGGCCGAAGATGACCGCGGCCGATCGCGACACGTCGAACTGCGACTGGTGGCACGGGCACAGGAGGTGGTGGGTCTGCTGCTCGTACAGCGCGACGGGGCAGCCGACGTGCGTGCAGACCTTGGAGTACGCGACGATGCCGTCGTAGGCCCATTCGAGCCTGTTGTGCTCGGCGGGCAGCTGCTCGGGGAGCAGGCGCATCAGCAGGACGATCGCCTTGGCCTTCTCCTCGAGGTAGCCCTCGTGGTGGCTGAGCTCGGCCAGCGGCTGCGGGATGACGTGGACGGCCGAGCCGAGCGTCAGATCGGCAGCGCGGATCGGCTCACCGCTCGGGTCGTGCGCCAGGCGCATGCCCTTCTTCCACATGGTGTGGCTCAGCAGCGCGACGGGGTCGCCCGCGATCGGGTGCTCCTCGGAGCTCTGGGGCGCCAGGCCGCGGAACAGGACGATGCCGGGGGCGACGGAGGCCACCAGGGCGGCGATCAGCGAGTTGCGGATCACGGCCCGACGTCCGAACCCGGACTCCTCGTTCGCCTCGCGGAACGCCTGAACCGCCGCCTCCCGCGTCGTGTCGCGCCCGCGGGTCGCGTGACGGGGCTCGATGAACTCCTTGTCGGACATGATCGCCTTGGACCAGTGGATGGCCCCCACGCCGATGGCGAACAGTGCGAGCGCGATGCCCAACCCGATGAAGAGGTTGTTGTTCCGGATGTCGATGATCCGGCCGCTCTCGATCGGGAACAGCATGTAGGCGGCGATCGCCCAGATGCTGCCCGCGAGTGACAGGTAGAAGAGCGTGTACACCGTGCGGACCGCGCGCGTCATGGCGGCGGGGTCCTTGTCGGTCGTGCGTGCCCGGTGCGGCGGCAGGCCGGGGTTCTGCACGGGATCGGGAACCGCGACCGCGAGCCCGGGGGAAGGCTTCCATGAAGCCCTCTCGTGCTCGAGCGCGTCTTCCTCGTGTGCCATGGTGCTCCTCGTACGTTCCGTCAGTGAGGTGTGTGGGATCAGTTCGACTTGGCCGTGATCCACACGGTCAGCGCGATGAGCGCGCCGATGCCGAAGATCCAGATGAACAGGCCCTCCGAGACCGGTCCGAGCGAGCCGAGGGAGAACCCGCCGGCCGACTCGTTCTGCTGCATCCACATGAGCGCCGAGATGATGTCGCGCTTCTCGTCGGTGGTGAGGGTCATGTCGTTGAAGACCGGCATGTTCTGCGGGCCGGTGACCATCGCCGCGTAGATGTGCAGCGGGCTGGTGCTGGTCAGCGCCGGGGCGTACTTGCCCTCGGTGAGGGCGCCGCCGGCGGCCGCGACGTTGTGACACATCGCGCAGTTGATGCGGAAGAGCTCGGCGCCGTTGGCGACGTCACCGCCGCCGTCGAGGGTCTCCTCGGAGGGATACGTCGGTCCGGGCGAGGTCGACTGCACCCAGGCGGCGACGGCGCGGATCTGGTCCTCGGTGAACTGCACCGGCTTCTGCGGGGCCTGCGGGCCCTGCATCTGCAGCGGCATGCGGCCGGTCGACATCTGGAACTCGACCGCGAGCTCGCCCACGCCGTACAGCGAGGGACCGTCGGCGGTGCCCTCCATGTTGAGGCCGTGGCAGGTGGCGCAGTTGGCCTGGAACAGCTTCTTGCCGTCCTCGACGGTCAGCGTCGACGTCGCCGCGGAGGTGGGTTCGGTCGCGGCCATCGCGGCGGAGGCGCCGGCGTAGATGCCGCCGCTGACGAGCAGGCCGATGCCGATGAGGGCGGCGGCGGCCCACTTGCTGCGGCGTCCGGTCTGGCGGCGCGGTGTCTTCGATGCCATGGAGGTTCTCGGTCCGCTCTCTTACTTGACGAAGTAGATGACGATGAACAGGACGATCCAGACGACGTCCACGAAGTGCCAGTAGTACGACACGACGATCGAGGAGGTCATCTCCTTGCGTCCGAAGTTCTTCACCGCGTACGCACGACCGATCACGAGCAGGAAGGCGATGAGACCGCCCGTCACGTGGAGCGCGTGGAAGCCGGTGGTGATGTAGAACGCGGAGGCGTAGGAGTCGGCGCTGATCGGAAGGCCCTCGGCGACGAGGGTGGCGTACTCCCACACCTGCCCGGAGACGAACACCGCTCCCATGATGAAGGTGAGGAAGAACCACTCGACCATGCCCCACTGGCGGAACTGCCAGATGCTGCCCCTGCGGTACGGCTGGAAGCGCTCGGCGGCGAAGACGCCGGCCTGGGCCGTGAAGGACGACAGCACCAGGATCAGGGTGTTGACGGCGGCGAACGGGATGTTCAGCAGTTCCGTCCGATCCGCCCACAGCTCCGGCGATGCGTTGCGGAGCGTGAAGTAGATCGCGAACAGACCGGCGAAGAACATGACCTCGCTGCCCAGCCACACGATGGTGCCGACAGCGACCGGATCCGGCCGCTTGACGGAACGCAAGGCTTGGGAATAGGTCGCTGGAGTGGTTGTCACGGTCTCATTATGGCTGATTCGGCGGCCGGTTTCCGCATCACTGAAGGTGCGCCCGGCATTTCCCGCGGTCGTCCTTCCACTTTCGGAGGGGGTGGGAGCCGGATAGGCGTGCGCCGTGAAGGCGCCGAGAGAGTGCCGATAGGATCGATGCTCATGGCGGAGCTCTACTCGTGGCCCGAGATCCTCACCAGCGTGCTGGCCCGGCGGGACCTCAGTGTGTCGGAATCGACGTGGGCGATGCGTCAGGTGATGCGCGGTGAGGCGACCCCCTCCCAGCTCGCCGGATTCCTGATCGGGCTGCGTGCCAAGGGCGAAACGGTCGACGAGATCGTCGGCTTCCGCGACGCCATCCTCGAGGCTGCGCTCCCGCTTCCCGTGCCCGCCGAGGTGCTCGACATCGTCGGGACCGGCGGCGACAGGTTCGGCACCGTGAACGTGTCGACGATGTCGGCGATCGTGGCCGCTGCCAGTGGCATCCCGGTGGTCAAGCACGGCAACAAGGCGGCGAGTTCCGCCTCCGGCTCCTCCGACGTGCTCGGTGCGCTGGGGATCGACCTGGCACTGAGCCCCGAACGCGTCGCCGAGGTGCTCGACGAGGTCGGGATCACGTTCGCCTTCGCATCGGCGTTCCATCCGGGGTTCCGCCACGCCGGCGCGACGCGTGCGGAGCTCGGCGTGCCCACCGTGTTCAACTTCCTCGGTCCGCTGTGCAACCCGGCCCGTGCCGAGGCCAATGCGGTCGGCGTCGCGCAGCTGGACCGCGTCCCTCTCATCACCGGGGTCTTCCGCACCCGAGGTGCCACGGCGCTCGTCTTCCGCGGCGACGACGGTCTCGACGAGCTCACCACGACCGGCCACAGCCGGGTGTGGGAGATCTCGCGCGGCGACATCCACGAGCATGATCTCGACCCGCGGGACATCGGCATCCCGCTCGCGGACATCTCCCACCTTCTCGGCGGCGACGCCGCGCACAACGCCCAGGTGGTCCGCCGGGTGCTCGCCGGCGACGCGGGGCCGGTCCGCGACATCGTGCTGCTCAATGCGGCGGCCGGGATCGTCGCGTACGAGCTGTTCCAGGATGTGGCGCAGGTGCAGGTGCCGATCGTGGAGCGACTGTCGGCCGCCAAGGACCGTGCTGCGGCGGCCATCGACTCCGGCGCCGCGGCCGCCACCCTGGACGGCTGGGTCGCCGCGACGGCGCGCTGACTCCTCACTTTCGGCAGGGGTTTTCCCCGGCCCGGGTGCCTGGCGGGGCGTTCGACGCGGACGCTACGGTGAAAGCCACCATCCGGCATGCCCTGAGAGGAACGCCCCCATGTCTGAAGAAGCTGTCGTCACCGCCGATACCGTCGAGCCGCCGCAGAAGAAGGTCGGCCTCGTCAAGGCGGTCGGCATCATCGGGATCCTCGGAGGCATCGCGCTGATCGTCGTCGGCGTGGTCGTGTGGGTGATGGTCTCCAGCCAGCTCCGCGCCGAGAACATCATCGTGCCCGACGATGCCATGGCCTTCCAGGGCCAGACGGTCGCGGGCCCCTTCACCGCCTTCGTCCAAGCCGACATCATCCAGCACCACGCGCTGGGCATCTCGGGCGGGAAGACCTACGCCGAGCTCGACCAGGACGACCCGGTGCGCGCCGTCATGATGAACGCCTCGTTCCTGCGCGCGTCGCTGTTCACCTCCGTCGTCTCGTTCGGTGTCGCCGCCTTCGCGATCGGCATCGGCATCCTGTCGATCCTGTTCGGCTGGGCGATCAGGCGGCTCGCCTCGGTTCCCGTCGTCGTGAAGCGGACCGCCGTCACCGGCTGACCCGTCAGGACGGGCTCGCGCGCAGCGCGGGCCCGTCTCTCCGTTTCCCGGACGAAGGGACCGCCGTGGAGCCCATCGACGCGCTCAACGAGATCGCGACCCTCCTCGAACGCGAGCGGGCGTCGCGCTACCGATCCAAGGCCTTCCGCGCCGCAGCCGCGGCGATCGAGGGGCTGTCCCGTGAGCAGCTCGCCGATACGGCGGCGCTGCGTCGACGAAAGGGCATCGGCGATTCGTCCTTCGCCGTCATCCAGGAGGCTCTCTCCGGTGAGGTCCCGCGCTACCTGGCGGAGCTCAGAGGGGGCGACACCGCGCCGACATCGGCCCTCCGCGCGCTGCTGCGCGGCGATCTCCACAGCCATTCGGAGTGGTCGGACGGCCTGACCTCCATCGATCTGATGGTCGATGCCGCCCGCGCGCTGGGGCACGATTATCTCGCCCTCACCGATCACTCGCCGCGGCTGAAGGTGGCGCGTGGGCTGTCGGCGGAGCGACTGCGCGCTCAGGTGGAGCTCGTCCCGGGCTTCTCCGGCGACGGCTTCACCCTGTTGAGCGGCATCGAGGTCGACATCCTCGACGACGGGACGCTCGATCAGGAGGAAGAGCTGCTCGCGCTGCTGGACGTGGTGGTGGCGTCCGCGCACTCGAAGCTGCGCATGGATGCCGGCCCGATGACGCGGCGCCTCGTGGCGGCCGCCTCGAACCCCCACGTCGACGTGCTGGGGCACGTGACCGGGCGGCTCGTGAGCGGCGGTCGGGGCACGCGCCCGCCGTCCACGTTCGACGCGAGGGCGGTGTTCGATGCGTGTGCGGCGCACGGCGTCGCCGTGGAGATCAACTCCCGCCCCGAACGGGAGGATCCGCCCGACGAGCTGATCGCCCTCGCACGGGACGCGGGGTGTCTGTTCGCCATCGACTCGGACGCCCATGCACCCGGGCAGCTGGGGCTGCTCGACGAGGGAGCCGCTCGGGCGGAACGCGCCGGCGTCCCACCCGACAGGATCGTGACGACCTGGCCGCTCGCCCGGCTGCGGGAGTGGACATCCCGTACGCGCTGACGGGCGCTCGTGCGTGAGCCGCGGTCAGGCGCGCGCGGCCAGTGCGGCGGCGGCGCGGTCGGCCGAACTGCCGAGGTTCCAGCGTTGCGCCAGCGCAGCGACGCGGTCGGGGTCGGCGGCGACGATGCGGCTCTCGGGGACCTCGAGTGGAAGGTTCCGCACGACCTCGACGACGGTGGGCGCCACCGCGAGGTAGTCCGAGGCTGCGAGCATCTTCGCGCGGACGCCGGCGCTCATGCCGTCGCCGCGCTCGGCGGCCGCGATGATGCCGGTGAGGTCGCCGTGGGCGGCGAGGAGGGTGGCGGCGGTCTTCTCGCCGACCCCGGCGACGCCGGGAAGCCCGTCGGAGGCGTCGCCGCGGAGCACGGCGAAGTCGGCGTACTGGGTCGGCAGGATGCCGTACTTCGCGACGACGGCGGTGTCGGTGAGGACTTCGAGGTTGCTCATCCCTCGGCCCGTGTAGACCACGCGGACCTTGCGTTCGTCGTCGACGAGCTGGAAGAGATCGCGGTCGCCGGTCACGACGTCGACCGGAAGGGCGGAGATGGTGGCGAGGGTGCCGATGACATCGTCGGCCTCGTGGTCCGCAGCGCCGACGATGGGGATCCCCAGAACCTCGAGTTCTTCCCGGATGACGGGGATCTGCGCCTCGAGCGGGTCGGGAACGACTTCGACGTCGGGGCCGGTCTCGACCAGTTCGGCCACGCGGTGCGTCTTGTAGCTGGGGATGAGGTCCACGCGCCACTGCGGCCGCCAGTCGTCGTCCCAGCAGGCGACGAGGTGCGTCGGCTCGTAGGTGGCGACGAGCTTGGCGATCATGTCGAGGAGCCCGCGTGCGGCGTTGACCGGGCGGCCGTCGGGCGCTTTCACCGTGTCCGGGACGCCGTAGAACGCGCGGAAGTACATCGAGGCGGTGTCCAGGAGCATGAGTCGGTCGGTCACGGTGTCATCCTGACACGCGGGCAGCGCGAGCGCCCACAGGAGCACGGCCGCCGTGCTCAGCGAGGCCGACGTGATCGTGAGGACGGCGATCGCCCCCGCGTGAGCCCGGTGCGGAGCTCGTCGGCGGTCAGCACCCGATGCCGTTCGGGTCTTCGTGGCAGGTGCGCTCGACGAGGGCGGTCCGCGCTTCGAGGATCTCCACGGTGGTCGCCCCGGCGGGGACGGCGAGGAGTCCCTCGACGGGTATCCATCCGGTGCCGAAGTCGACGTCGGCGGCGAAGTGCACGACGGTGGTGATGATGTACTCGCCGCGCTCCCGGAAGGCGTGGCTCGTCGCGGTCGCGGTGAACTGTGAGAGACCCAGCTGCTGCCATGTGGCGCCGCCCGTCCGCGACTCCCGCGTCGTGCCGTCGCCGTAGTCGAAGCTGAACGACACCGGACGGAACCGGACCGTCACGGGAAGGTCGAACAGCTCGCCGGTGCGCGTGTGCGTGCGCGCGCTCGCCACGACGTTGACGGGGAGACCGGCGATGCCCACCCCGTCGGGCTCGGGGATCGGGGGAGCCAGTCGGGGCGCGAACGAGGCGACGTCGGTCAGCGTCGCCTCCTGCCGCATCACCACCTCGTACGTGCCGCACCGATTCAACGGGCTGTCGCATTCCTTTGAACCTGAACCGGATTCGGAACGGTCATCGGCGAGCGCGTCGGCATCAAAAGCCTGGTTGTGATCTCCCCTCGTGCCGTAGGCCCCATACAGGTCCACAGTGCCATCAGCAACGTTGGCGTCGCAGTGAGACCAGGAAACCGTGCCGGTGCAAACTCCGCTCGAGCCCGCCGGGGCCGTAAGGAGTGTCATAGCGATTAGGGCGAGCAACGCGGATCCTCCACGGCTGTGCTTTCCGTGATCCGCAGGCCGGTCACGTTGGTTGCCTGAGAGAACTTCAGCTGCATCGCGTAGACACTCGGTCTCTCCGAACTCACCTGCGACCTGCCCTCAGCGTCGACCAACTTGACGCCGCGGACGTCGAGACACCCGATTGCGATGAGGTCTGATGCACTTGAAGCGTCGAAGAAGTCGACCACAGCGCTATCGCCGGTGACTATCCAGTTGTCGTCGTGCATCGCGCGAAGGGAGCGCGCCTCATTGCTTAAGGCATCACCCGCCAACATCTGGTAGACCGGGTCGAAAGTCGACGGGATGGCCAAATCGACATCGTTCAGTGCATCGACATAGGCGCGGTAGGTCGCCTCCGCGGCCGCGAAGGCCTCCGCATCGGAGGCGAAACCCGTCGCGGTCGGCAGGGGCGGGGGCGTCGGCTCCGACTCGGGTGTGCAGCCGACCAGCACGACGACGGCGGCGGTGCACCACAGCACCGCCGCCGCCCTCACCGCACGCCGTTCCCCCATGCCCGCCACCGTAGCCAGGACGGGCTGTCGACGACGGCGGTTATCCACAGGGCGATCCGCCGTGCGGCCCGGCACGTCGTCGTAGAGTCGGAGCATGCCCGACCGGTCGTCCCCCTTGCCCGGGTCCGCCTTCGGCGCCGGACCGCGGCGGTCGGCCGCGGACCACGACGACTGCCCGTGCGGGGCGGGTCGGTTCGGCGCGTGCTGCGGGCCGATTCTGGCCGGGGCCGCCGCGCCGTCGGCCCTCGCTCTCATGCGCTCCCGGTACTCCGCTTTCGCCCTCGGTCACCGCCGCCATCTGGAGGCCACGTGGCATCCGTCGACCCGGCCTCCCCGGCTGGAGCTCGACGACGACGTGGCGTGGTCGTCCCTGACGATCGACGAGGTCATCGGGGGAGAGCCCGGCGACCGGCGCGGGGTGGTCGCGTTCCGCGCGCGGTGGCGCGCAGGCGACTCGTCGGGCGAGCTCGTCGAGCGCAGTCGGTTCGTGTTCCAGCGCGCCCGCTGGTGGTACGTGGACGGCGACGTCGACTGAGCGACGACTGCCGCGGGACCCGTCGTTCTGATACTCTGGAGTGTCACTCACCTGGCGGTTTCGCCATGCCCTCGTGACACGCAATCCCATCCACATCGCTGCAGCCGCGGCGTCCGCTCGTCTTCCGACGGATGCCGGGACACCAGATCCCAGGTGCGCAGCCCGACACCCAACCCAACAAGGACAACCCACTACATGACTACCGCAACGACCGCCCCGGCCACCAAGCAGGTCGCCATCAACGACATCGGATCTGCTGAAGACTTCCTGGCCGCGGTCGAGAAGACCCTCAAGTTCTTCAACGACGGAGACCTCATCGAAGGCACCGTCGTGAAGATCGACCGCGACGAGGTCCTCCTCGACGTCGGATACAAGACCGAGGGCGTCATCCCCTCGCGCGAGCTCTCGATCAAGCACGACGTCGACCCGAACGAGGTCGTCAAGGTCGGCGACGAGGTCGAGGCCCTGGTCCTCCAGAAGGAGGACAAGGAAGGCCGCCTGATCCTGTCCAAGAAGCGCGCCCAGTACGAGCGCGCGTGGGGCGACGTCGAGAAGATCAAGGAGAACGACGGTGTCGTCACCGGCTCCGTGATCGAGGTCGTCAAGGGTGGACTCATCGTCGACATCGGGCTCCGCGGCTTCCTGCCGGCCTCGCTCATCGAGCTGCGCCGCGTCCGCGACCTCACGCCGTACCTCGGCCAGGAGATCGAGGCGAAGATCCTCGAGCTCGACAAGAACCGCAACAACGTCGTGCTCTCGCGCCGCGCCCTGCTGGAGCAGACGCAGTCCGAGTCGCGCACCACGTTCCTCAACAACCTGCACAAGGGTCAGGTCCGCAAGGGCGTCGTCTCGTCGATCGTCAACTTCGGTGCGTTCGTCGACCTGGGCGGTGTGGACGGTCTCGTGCACGTCTCCGAGCTCTCGTGGAAGCACATCGAGCACGCGTCCGAGGTCGTCGAGGTCGGCCAGGAGGTCACCGTCGAGATCCTCGAGGTCGACCTGGACCGCGAGCGCGTCTCGCTGTCGCTGAAGGCGACGCAGGAGGACCCGTGGCAGGTCTTCGCCCGCACGCACGCGATCGGTCAGGTCGCGCCGGGCAAGGTCACCAAGCTCGTCCCGTTCGGTGCGTTCGTCCGCGTCGCCGACGGCATCGAGGGCCTCGTGCACATCTCCGAGCTGTCGGGCAAGCACGTCGAGCTCGCCGAGCAGGTCGTGTCGGTCGGCGAAGAGGTCTTCGTCAAGATCATCGACATCGACCTGGAGCGTCGCCGCATCTCGCTGTCGCTCAAGCAGGCCAACGAGTCGGTCGACCCCAACGGCACCGAGTTCGACCCGGCGCTGTACGGCATGGCGACCGAGTACGACGAGAACGGCGAGTACAAGTACCCCGAGGGCTTCGACCCCGAGTCGGGTGCCTGGCTCGAGGGCTTCGACGCCCAGCGCGAGAAGTGGGAGCAGGAGTACGCCGCCGCCCAGGGTCGCTGGGAGGCCCACAAGGCCGCTGTCGCCAAGGCCCTCGAGGCCGAGGCCGCGGCTCCGGCCGAGGTCGGCGGGTCCTCCTTCTCGTCCGACGTCTCGAGCGTCGGCGGCACGCTGGCCGACGACGAGGCCCTCGCCGCTCTGCGCGAGAAGCTCTCCGGCCGCTGAGCGAATCGCTCCGAAGGGGGCCGCGACCGTCGGGTCGCGGCCCCCTTCCGCGTCTCCGGGGGATCGGGGCGGTAGCGTCTGTGTGTGACCATCCCCGGACCCGTGGCGGCCCCGAGCCTCATCGGCCGCGGTCGCGACCGTTCGCTCCTGCTGAACCAGGTGCTGCTGGGAGCGGTGGTGCTCCTGGCGGCGGTCCTGGTCGTGCTCTTCGACAAGGTCGCCGACGGCACGCTCCTCATGCTCGGGGTCGCGATCGTCTTCCTGGCGACGGGTGCCGCATTCATCCTCCCGTGGAACACGTTCCCCTCGCTGGCGATCCTCATCCTGCCCCTGGTGGACATCGCGGCGATCACGCTCCTGCGCGCCGCCGCGCCGGAGGCCTCCCTCGGGCTGCTGTGGGCGTTCCCGGCGATCTGGATCGGATCGGCGTTCGGCGGCTGGGGGGCGGTGCTCGGCGTCACGCTCATCTCCTTCTCGTTCTGGAGTCTCGTGTGGACGGACCCGGCCCAGGAGATCGGCCCCACCACGTTCCTGTTTCCGGTGATGATCGCGGGGCTGGCGACGGTGGCAGCGCTCGCGTCCAAGCGCACCCTCGCCCAGCGCGTGCTGCTGGACAAGCAGTCCCAGTACCTCCAGCGCTCCGTGGAGCGTGCCCGCAGTCAGGAGGATCTGGTCACCGAGGTGCTGCAGGCGGTCGACTTCGGTGTGATCCGGCTCACGCCCGAGGGGTCCCTCGTCGTCACCAACGAGGCGCACGGACGACTCCAGCGTGCTCGCGCCGACACGTCGCGCGCATACGCGGCCGACGGGTTCACACCGATCGCGGACGAGGATCTGCCGCTGGCACGCGCCCGGCGCGGCGAGGAGTTCGAGAACGCCCTCGTCTGGCACGGAGACCCCGGTGAGGAGCGCCGGCGCGCACTCAAGTCGACGGCGCGTCGGCTGTACGACAAGGATCTCTCGGACGCCGGCATGATCATCGTCACGCTCGATGTGACCGCCGAGGAGCTCGCCCTCCGCGCGCGCGAGGACCTGGTGGCCTCGGTGTCCCACGAGCTCCGCACCCCGCTGACCTCCATCATGGGGTACGTCGAGCTCGCCCTCGACGACCCGAGCCTGTCCCCGGTCAGTCGTCGCAGCCTCGAGGTGGTCGAGCGCAACTCCAGTCGGCTGCTCGATCTCGTCGCCGATCTGCTGACGGCCTCGGCCGCCTCGCACCGCGGGGTGGAACTGACGCTCCACCCCGAGCTCACCGACCTGTCGGCCGTGGTCGAGGCGGCCGTGGAGTCGGCCATGCCACGCGCGCTCGAGCGACGGCTCACGATCGCCACCGACACCGTCGAGGAGGTGCGAGCACTGGCGGACCCGCTGCGCATGCGTCAGGTGATCGACAACCTGCTCTCCAATGCCATCAAGTACAACAACCCCGGCGGGCGGATAGACGTCGGTCTCACGAGCGATGGGACGCATGTCTGGCTCGCCGTCAGCGACAACGGCCCGGGGATCCCCGAGAGCGAGCTGCCCCGCTTGTTCGAGCGCTTCTTCCGCTCGGGACTCGTGCGGAACTCGACCACCCACGGCAGCGGGCTCGGCCTCGCCATCAGTCGCGAGATCGTGCGAGCCCACGGCGGCGAGATCACCGTGCGCACGACTCTCGACGAAGGGGCCACCTTCGTCGTCCGGCTTCCGGCCACCGCCGCCAGAGAGGATGCCAGTTCGTGATCGACCTGTTCACCGTCAACCTGATCGTGGCGATCGTCACCATCACCTCCGGCGTGCTGTACCTCGTGGAGACGCTCCTGCGACGCGAAGTGGGCGCCGGGCGCGTGTGGGCGCTGGCCTTTCTGAGCGGGATGCTCACCGTCACGGCGTACCTCGTCTGGCAGGCGACCGATGAGCCCTGGGTGGCGATCGCCATCGGCAACGCCGCCTTGGTCGCTACCGGCGGCTTCTTCTGGCTCGGCGCGCGCAGCTTCAACGGGCGACGCATCCGCACCCCGGGGATGGTCGTCGGTGCCGCGGTCGTGATCCAGCTGCTCGCCACGCTCCTCCCCGGTCCCGGGGCCGACGAGTGGGCGGGATCCGTGCCGATGTTCGTCGGGGTCGCCTCCTTCTCGCTGCTGGGCGCCATCGAGTCCCGCCGCGGCGCGATGGGCGCCCTCCTCAGCTCGATGGGTTTCACGGTCGTGCTCGCGCTGGTCGCGCTCTATTACTACGCACGAGCCGTCGTGCTCGCGACGCAGGGACCGCAGAGCGAGGTCTTCACGACCTGGTTCTCGTCGAGCATCACCGGCCTCGTGTCGATCGTGCTGACCATCGTCGCCCTGACGACCGCGACGATGCTCCGCAGCGGCCGGGTCACGGTCCGCCACGACGGCGGACACTCGACCCTGCACGTGTCGCCGGACGGCATCCTGAGCTCGGCCTCCCTCCACGCCGCGCTGCCGAGCGTCCTCAACCGTGCCCGGGCGGCCGACGAGCTCTTCTGCGTCGTCGCGCTGCGCATCGACGACCTCTCCCAGATCGGCCTCGCGTTCGGCACCGGTGAGCAGGAGGGGATCGCCGAGCAGTGGAGATCGGGCGTCAGGCGCTACGCACCGACGTTCTCACTGGTGGGACCCGCCGACGACGACGCGATGCTGATCGCGTTCGAGCCGGCGACGCGCGCCGACGCCCCCCGGATCGCGAGCCGCGTCCAGCGCAGACTGCTCGACGATTTCGCCGCACGGGGGAGTGCCGTCATCCCGGTCGTCGGCATCGGCGTCGCACTGAGCGACGACCTGGGCTACGACCCCAAGAGCCTCGTCGATGCGGCGCAGCGCGCGGCCAAGCGCTCCTCGACCGACCCGGACGCGTCCGTGATCGTCGCCGAGCCGGACTCCGAAGCCGGCTCGGACCGCGTCAGAGGGTGAGGCGGTAGCCGATCCCTCGGATCGTCTCGATCCAGCGCGGCTGCGCCGCGGACTCCCCGAGCTTGCGGCGCAGGTTGGCGACGTGCACCTCGATCGCCCGGGTGTCGTGCTCGCTGACGAAGCCGATGCCGAGATGGCTCTCACCGCGCAGCATCAGGGCGAGCTCGTTCTTGCCGACGACCCTCCGACCGGCACTCAGCAGGTCGTGCAGGATGTCGAACTCGCTGCGCGTGAGGTCGAGCGTCTCGCCGTCCGCGACCGCGACGCGCATGTCGGGGTGGAGCCGCAGCCCCTTGTGCTCGAGCCACCCGGCCTCGTCCGGGGCCGGGGCCGGGATGTTCGGCACCGTCGCCTCGACGCCCGCGGGCAGGTCGGGCAGTCCGAACGTGCGGGGACGCCGCAGCATGGCTTCGATGCGGGCCCGCAGCTCCCGCGGGCGGAACGGCTTGGTGACGTAGTCGTCCGCTCCGGCCTGAAGGCCCTGGAGGGTGTCGATCTCGTCGGCGCGCGCGGTGAGCATGACGATGTACGTGCCGCTCACCGACCGGATGCGGCGGGCCGTCTCGAAGCCGTCCATGCCGGGAAGGCTGACGTCGAGCGTCGTCACGATCGGCTGATGCGTGCCGATCAGCGCGAGGCCCTCGACGCCGTTTCCGGCCGAGTACACACGAAACCCTGCTTGATCCAGCACGTCGGTGACGAGTGCACGGATGTCCGGATCGTCTTCGATCACGACGGCGACCTGTGAGTCCGGCAACGGGAATCCCTCCGACTGCCGGTCGGGCAGCAGGTTCACGTGACCGGCATCCGCGATGATATCCCAGAAGACCTGTCTGAACGGGACGGCGGCGGGCTGTGTCGGGGCGCTCATCCGCAGCTCACGGCGGTCGATGAGCGGTTCTCGACCACCTGGAAGTAGATCTGGCTCGAGCTGCCCCATCCCCAGTTCGTCGGGGTCTTCGCAGTGAGCGTCGGCAGCTGCGCGCAGGTCCACCCGTTCGTGGGAGTGGCATGCCCGTTCTCGACCAGCCCGGCGGAGCTCCACGAGAAGTTCGACGATGCGCCCGACACGGCGAGGTTGATCGTGAACTGGACGTAGCCGTTGCCGGCGTTGGTGTTGAAGACGACGTTGTAGCCACGCTGACGGTTGGGCGCGGTGCCCCATTCATCGGCGGTCACGGACGTCACGGAGCATCGGCCGCCGTTCTTCACGCTGCCGTCGGCGTTCATGGCCGTGCAGCCGAAGGTGGTGGGCGCCGCCCACGTGCCGCCCGTGGCGACCGCCGAGGCGTACGACGTGTCGGTCCAGGCGGCCTGCGTGTCCTGCACGACGCCGGTGGCGGCGCCGACGCCGACGACGATCAGCAGGGCGGCGACGGCGGCCACGCGTGTGCGGAGGCGGCCGCGCGTCATGATGCGACCTCCTGACGACGCGACCGGCGGCGACCGGCGACGAGGAGGAGGGCGCCACCGGACGCGAGCGCCGCCCCCACGGCCATGCTCGCGACCGGCAGGCTGCCCCCCGTGGCGGGGAGGGCTCCGGCGCCCCCGACGCCGGAGTCGACGAGCGTCAGCGACCCCCGTGCCGACGACTCGAAGGCGAGGGACCCATCGGCAGGCATCGTGAGCGTGACGACGAGACGATAGTGACCGGCGGAGAGCGTCTCGCCGGCGAGGGCGTCGACCGCGACGCAGCGTTCGGCGCACAGCTGGGCGTCCCATCCGGCCTGGCTGGCGGTCGAGCCGAAGGCGGCGGCAGCGACGGAGGCGTGACGCGGGATCTCGATCTCGCGCTCCATCGTCCGGGACTCGCCGGGGAGCACGACGCCGAGGTCGTAGGTGAGGGGCAGGGTCTGGGCCGAGGCCGCCGGACCGACCAGGGCGACGGCCGCTGCGGCGCCCACGACGCCGGCCAGGGCGACGATGCGCGTGCGGAGTCCGATCATCGCAGCACCAGCTCCGCATCCGAGCGAGTCGGGTGTTCCCCATCGTCGATCCCCGAATCGGGGGCGGCGGTCGACGCCGCCGGGCGTCGCGCCGGAGCCGGGAGGAGGAGGGCGATACCCAGGAGGGCGACGAGCCCGACGACCAGCGGAAGGGCGACCGCGGGCGTCGTGAGGCGCTGCACAGCGGTTCCCCACCCGCTGAGCTGCACCGCCGGCTGCCAGACCTGGTCGCCGACGTAGTAGTCGAGGGCGTCCGAGGCGGCGTTGTTGTCGCCCTTGAGAGAGATCTGGAACGTGCCGTCAGCGAGCGCGACGATCTTCTCGATCCGATGGGTGACGAGGTTGTGCGTCAGGTCCGACGGAAGGCTCACGACGTCGCCGACCGAGAGGTCCGCCGTGTCGACGGGCACGTCGATCAGGAGATCGCCGGTCATGATCTGGGGCTCCATCGAGCCGGAGATCACGATGAGCGGCTTGATGAGACCCAGGGCGGTCGCGCCCCAGATGAGGGCGCAGGCCAGACCCACCGCAGCGAGGAGCCAGAGGGTGATGTCGGCGAGGCGGCGCAGGAGCTGCATCGTCTTCCTCCTTCTGGTCCGTGTGCTGCGGTGGGTCTGCGGTGAGTGCGAGGTGCGGGATCGCTTACGGCGCGACGGCGGTGCCGGCGACGGTGACGACGATCGTGCCCGACTTGCCCTGGTTGGACGAAGCCCAGGCGCTGTCGGTGGTCACCTTGAGCTGGAACTGGTCGCTCTCGGTCGATCCACCGGCCGGGGTGAGGGTCGTGGCGAGACCCTCGACCGTGGTGCCCGGGTTGGTCGTGAAGGTCGACGCGGGCGTGCTCGCCCAGGCGACCGACGAGGTCAGCGACGCGGCGGCGGTGCCGAGGTTCTTGACGTAGAGGTTGATGGTGCGGGTCTCGCCCGGGAGCAGGTTGGCCAGGCTCGAGGCCGGGACGACGAGCTGGATCGAGCCGCTGTTGTCCGACTCCTGCCAGGTGGTGCCGTTGAGCGACCCCTGGAGGTTGAAGGTGGCGGCCTCGGCCTTGGCCGAGAAGAAGACGTTGTCGGTCCAGGCAGCGCTGGTGGCCGCGGCACCGATGCCGCCGACGGCGAGGGCGGCGAGGGCGAAGGCCAGGACGGCGCGACGCTTGCTCTTGCGCTCTTCGGGCTGGGCGGGGGCGGAGGTGATGTCCTGCGTGGTCATTTCGGGGGGCCTTTCGGGCTGTCCTACCGGCTGCGGGCGCGCCGGACCGGCCTCCCTCCCCGGCGCTTCGGGTGCGCCGGGGCGGGGGCAGATCGGGCTGTTCGGGCAGTCCGGACTGTGGTGGTGTTCGAGTCGGGTTCGGGCCCTTCTCGGCGGGCGTCGAGTTCGGGTTCGTCGCCTGCATCACTGACGTTAGGGGGCGATCCTCAGGTTTGGCTCAAGTACGCCTCAGCCGTCCCTTCGCCTTGTCAGAGCACATCGTCAGCGAATGGTCATGGCATTCTCGTAGCCATGCCTCTCATCGCTCTCACCGGCGGCATCGCCTCCGGCAAATCGACCGTCGCGGCCCGGCTGGCGGAGCACGGCGCCGTGGTCGTCGACGCCGACGCGCTGGTGCGCGAGACCCAGCGAGCCGGATCTCCGGTGCTCGCCGCCATCGCCGAGGAGTTCGGCGCGCACGTGCTGCGCAGCGACGGGGAACTGGACCGCGCGGGGCTCGGCGCGATCGTGTTCGACGATCCGGCGGCCCTCGCGCGGCTGAATGCGATCGTGCATCCCGCGGTCCGCGCCGCGTCGGCGCGTCGCTTCGCGGACGCCTTCGCCGCGGATCCCGCGGCCGTCGTCGTCTACGACGTGCCGCTGCTGGTCGAAGCGCGCGCCGAGGATCCCTGGGACCTCGTGGTCGTCGCCCATGCGCCGGCGCCGGTGCGGGCGCGGCGACTCGTGGAGCTGCGGGGGATGAGCGAGACGGAGGCGGCCGCGCGGATCGCCGCCCAGGCGTCCGACGATCAGCGACTGGCGGTCGCCGACGTCGTCATCGACACCGGAGGGTCGCTGGAGGACACGATCGCCCGGACCGACCGCCTGTGGGAGACGATTCGGGAGGGACTCGCTGGCGCGGGCGCTCAGCCCGCCGCGGGCTGATCGGCGGCGCGCCCGGAGCGTCGGCGTCGGCGTCGGCGCAGGAAGACGACCCCGCCGACCATGAGCGCCACGAGCAGGACCCCGGCGAGCACCGGGACGAAGATCGCCGACAGGACGAGGGCGAAGGCCGACACGTCCTCTACGGTCGAGACGACCGGTGCCGCCAGCCCAGCGCTCGCGAGGTTGGCGACCGGACGGATCGACGCCTTGAGGACGTGCACGACGAGCGCGATCACGACGCCGACGGCGATGGGGACCCAGGCGTTGTCGACGAGCAGCGCGGCCGGGTCCTCGACGCGGACGGTCTCGCTGGTCGCTCCCGCCCCGAAGGCGATGCCGCCGGAGGCGGGGCGCACGACCGACTGCAGCACGTCGTTGACCGAGTCGACGGCCGGGACCTTATCCGCCACGATCTCGACGACCAGGAGAGCGCCCGTGATCCACAGGGCGATGTCGCTGGACAGCCACGACCACGCCGTGGGGAGCTCGACGGCGGCGACGAAGCGATCGGCGAGGCCGAGCAGGAACAGCGGCATCCACGCGTTCAAGCCCGCGGCTGCCGCCAGTCCCGATCCGACGAGGAGCTCGACCACGATGCCAGGGTACGCGGGCGGTGCGCCGACATGCTCGGGATACGCCGATGCAATCCTCCGTTCACGAGCCCCGCGTACCGTGCGGGAGAAGGAGACGGGAAGGGAGCAGACCATGTCGGAGCGCACGAGGGGCGGCCGCATGTCGGACCCCGACATCGAGTGGGATGACTTCGCGACGGGGGATTTCGAGTCCGGTGAGGATGAGGACGCCTGACGGCCGTCGCCCTCGGCGAACACCGGCCCCGGTGTCGGTGGCCCCGCCTACGCTGGACTGATGCAGCCCACGCGATCCGTCCGGCCCTTCGAGGTCGTCAGCGAGTACATGCCCAGCGGCGACCAGCCGCAGGCCATCGCCGATCTGGCCGCGCGCATCAACGCCGGCGAGACCGACGTGGTGCTGCTGGGCGCCACCGGCACCGGAAAGTCGGCGACCACGGCCTGGCTCATCGAGCAGGTGCAGCGACCCACCCTGGTGCTCGCTCACAACAAGACACTGGCGGCGCAGCTGGCCAATGAGTTCCGCGATCTGATGCCGCACAACGCGGTCGAGTACTTCGTCAGCTACTACGACTACTACCAGCCCGAGGCGTACGTCCCGCAGACCGATACCTTCATCGAGAAGGACTCGTCGATCAACGCCGAAGTGGAGCGCCTCCGTCACTCCACGACGAACTCCCTGCTGAGCAGGCGAGACGTGGTCGTCGTCTCCACCGTCTCCTGCATCTACGGGCTCGGTGCCCCCGAGGAGTACATGCGCGCCATGGTCGCGCTGCAGGTGGGGGAGCGCTACGACCGCGACGCCCTCATCCGCAAGTTCATCGCGATGCAGTACAACCGCAACGACGTCGACTTCTCGCGAGGCAACTTCCGCGTGCGCGGCGACACGATCGAGATCATCCCCGTGTACGAGGAGTACGCGGTGCGCATCGAGCTGTTCGGCGACGAGATCGAGGCGCTGTACATGCTCCATCCGCTCACGGGGGAGGTCGTGCAGAAGCTCGACAGCGTCCCGATCTTCCCCGCGTCCCACTACGTGGCCGGCACCGACACCGTCCAGCGCGCGATCGGGACGATCGAAGCGGAGCTCGCTGACAGGCTGAAGGAGCTCGAAGGCCAGGGCAAGCTGCTCGAGGCCCAGCGACTGCGGATGCGCACGACCTTCGACCTCGAGATGCTCCAGCAGCTCGGATTCTGCTCGGGGATCGAGAACTACTCGCGCCATCTCGACGGCCGTGCGGCGGGCGAGCCGCCCCACACCCTGCTGGACTTCTTCCCCGATGACTTCCTGATGGTGATCGACGAGTCCCACGTGACCGTCCCGCAGATCGGCGCGATGTACGAGGGAGATGCCTCGCGCAAGCGCACCCTCGTCGACCACGGCTTCCGCCTGCCGAGTGCGCTCGACAACCGTCCGCTGCGGTTCGACGAGTTCAAGCAGCGGATCGGGCAGACGGTCTACCTGTCGGCGACGCCGGGCCGATACGAGATGGGGATCGCCGACGGTGTGGTGGAGCAGATCATCCGCCCGACGGGGCTCGTCGATCCGCACATCGTCCTGAAGCCGTCCAAGGGGCAGATCGACGACCTGCTCGAGGAGATCCGCCTGCGCGTCGAGCGGGACGAACGGGTGCTGGTCACGACGCTGACGAAGAAGATGGCCGAGGAGCTCACCGACTTCCTCGGCGAGCACGGCGTCCGGGTGCGCTACCTTCACTCGGACGTCGACACGCTCCGACGTGTGGAGCTGCTGACCGAGCTGCGCTCGGGCGTCTACGACGTCCTGGTGGGCATCAACCTGCTGCGGGAGGGCCTCGACCTGCCCGAGGTGTCCCTCGTCGCCATCCTCGACGCCGACAAGGAGGGGTTCCTGCGATCGGGCACCTCGCTGATCCAGACCATCGGCCGCGCGGCGCGCAACGTGTCGGGTGAGGTGCACATGTACGCCGACAACATGACCGACTCCATGCGCGCAGCGATCGAGGAGACCGACCGGCGCCGCGAGAAGCAGATCGCGTACAACACCGAGCGCGGCATCGATCCGCAGCCGCTGCGGAAGAAGATCGCCGACATCACCGACGTGCTCGCGCGCGAGGCCTCCGACACGCAGGAGCTGCTCTCCAAGAAGAACAAGTCGGGCAAGGGAAAGAGCCCCACGCCCCGATTGCGGCGTGAGGGGATCGCGGCCGAGGGCGCCACTCAGCTCGAGGCGACCATCGAGGACCTCTCCCACCAGATGCTCGCGGCCGCGGGCGAGCTCAAGTTCGAGCTGGCCGCCCGCCTCCGCGACGAGGTCCAGGACCTGAAGAAGGAGCTGCGCGCGATGGAGCGCGCGGGGCACGCCTGACATGCCGACGAGGAGCGTGCCGTGCAGCAGCGCATCAGCCTGATCACCCTGGGCATCGCCGATCTCACTCGGTCGATGTCGTTCTACCGTGCGATCGGGTGGGAACCGCACCGGTCGTCCGTCGACGGGGAGGTCGCGTTCTTCCAGACCGGCGGCATCGTCCTCGCCCTCTGGTCGCGCGCCTCACTGGCCGCGGACTCCGGCGTTGCCGACACCGGCGGATGGGGAGGTGTCACGCTCGCCCACAACGTGGCGACGTCCGGTGAGGTCGACGACATCCTCGCCTCGGCCGAGGCGGCGGGGGCTCGGGTGGCGCGCGAAGGGGCGCCGACCGAGTGGGGCGGGTACTCCGGAGTCTTCGTGGATCCCGACGGGCATCCGTGGGAGGTGGCGGTGAACCCCTCGTGGGCGATCAGCGACGATGGGTCGATCCGTCTGCCCTGAGGTCGCCGCGAGCGGTCACGGGCAGTGCATGAGGGGTTTCGGTCCCGAACGGTCGAAGGTGTGCTGCGACATCGGCGCCCGGCACAGCGGGCAGGCGCGTTCCGTGCGCTCCGGCTCGGGCTCGGTCTCATAGGGCCCGACCGACGCGGGGCCCGCGATGCGGATCAGCCGACTGTTGAGGTACGCGTACCACCCACCGGCCTCGCGCACGCGATCGCGCAGGGGCTTCGCATCGCCTCGTGTCATGATGCTTAGTGTACTAAGTAATTGCTAGGCTCGCGCCATGGATCCCCGGGACGACCTGCTCAGGCTGGACAACCAGCTGTGCTTCGCGCTCGTGACCGCGGCACGCAACGTGGTCGCGATCTACCGCCCCGTCCTCGAGCCCTTAGGGCTCACCCACCCCCAGTACCTCGTGATGCTCGCGCTGTGGGAGCAGGAACCTCGGTCACTGTCCGCCCTCGCCGATGAGCTGGCGATGGAGCCCGGCACCCTCTCGCCGCTGATCAAGCGGTTGGAGGGGCAGGGGAGGGTGGTCCGGCGCCGCGCCGCCGGCGATGAGCGCGTCCTCGAGATCGGCCTCACCGAGGACGGCCGCGCGCTGCGCACCCGCGCGCTCGAGGTCCCCGGGCAGATCCTCGCCCGGACGGGCGTGGACGCCGCCGCGGTGGCGGGTCTGCGCGACGCGCTCACCCGGTTCGCGGGTCGGCGCTCCGACGCCCTGGAGTGACGCCGGAGCCGATGTCGTACGCCCGACCTAGACTTGTCCGGTGCCCATCGTCCCCGTCGCCTCCCCGTCGAAACTCAGTGTCCGTGGTGCCCGCGTGCACAACCTCAAGGACGTCGACCTCGACCTCCCTCGCGACTCGCTCGTCGTCTTCACGGGGCTGTCCGGCTCGGGCAAGTCAAGTCTCGCCTTCGACACGATCTTCGCCGAGGGGCAGCGCCGCTACGTCGAGTCGCTGAGCTCCTACGCCCGCCAGTTCCTCGGGCAGGTCGACCGTCCGGACGTCGATTTCATCGAGGGGCTGAGCCCCGCCGTGTCGATCGACCAGAAGTCCACGAACCGCAACCCGCGTTCGACCGTCGGCACGATCACCGAGATCCACGACTACATGCGTCTCCTGTGGGCGCGCATCGGCGTGCCGCATTGCCCCGAATGCGGCGAGCGGATCCAGCGCCAGACGGTGCAGCAGATCGCCGACCAGCTCGCCGAACTGCCCGACCGCACGCGCTACCAGATCGTCGCGCCTGTCGTCTCGCAGAAGAAGGGCGAGTTCGTCGACCTCTTCAAGGAGCTCTCCGCAAAGGGCTACGCGCGAGCCGTCGTCGACGGGGACCTCGTGCAGCTGGCCGAGCCGCCGACCCTCAAGAAGAGCTACAAGCACGACATCGCCGTCGTCGTCGACCGGCTCGTGGCGGCCCCGGATCTGCTCGGCCGCATCACCGACTCCGTGGAGACCGCGCTCGGCCTCGCGGGCGGTGTGATGCAGGTCAACTTCGTCGATGAAGAGGGCGATGCCGCCTGGCAGAACTACTCGGAGAAGCTGGCGTGTCCGAACGGCCACGCCCTGCAGCTGACCGAGATCGAGCCGCGCACCTTCTCGTTCAACGCACCGTTCGGGGCGTGTCCGGCGTGCTCGGGGCTCGGAACCCGCATGTCGGTGGACGTCGATCTGCTGCTGGGCGACGACGAGCTGTCGATCAACGAGGGTGCGATCCTGCCCTGGACGACGCAGGGCAAGGGGCTCTTCCAGTACTACGAGCGCCTCCTCATGGGGCTCGCCGACGACCTCGACTTCTCCCTCGACACCCCCTGGCGCGAGCTGCCCGATCGTGTGCAGGACGCGGTGCTGCGCGGCGAGAACTTCAAGGTGACGGTCCGCTGGAAGAACCGCTACGGCCGCGAGATGCGCTACACCTCGGGGTTCGAGGGCGTCATCCCCTACATCGAGCGGCAGTACAGCCAGGCGGAGTCCGACACGCAGCGCCAGCGCTGGTCGGAGTACCTGCGCGAAGTCCCGTGCCCGGTCTGCAACGGCGATCGTCTCAAGCCCGAGGTGCTCGCGGTGCTCGTGCACGGACAGTCGATCGCCGGCGCCTCGCGCATGAGCCTCGGCGAGGCGCAGGCCTACTTCGCGGACCTCGAGCTGACCGACCGCGAGGCCCACATCGCCGCAGCGGTGCTGCGGGAGATCCGTGCCCGGCTGGACTTCCTCATCCAGGTCGGCCTCAATTACCTGAGCCTCAGCCGCTCCGCGGGGTCGCTCTCCGGGGGAGAGGCCCAGCGCATCCGTCTGGCCACCCAGATCGGGTCGGGACTGACCGGCGTGCTGTACGTGCTCGACGAGCCGTCCATCGGGCTCCACCAGCGCGACAACCGGCGACTCATCGAGACGCTCGTGCGGCTCAAGGAGCTCGGCAACACGCTGATCGTCGTCGAACACGACGAGGAGACGATCGACGCGGCGGACTGGGTCGTCGACATCGGCCCCCGCGCGGGCGTGCACGGCGGCGAGGTCGTCCACTCGGGACCGCTCGCGTCGTTGCTCCAGGAGGAGCGCTCGCTCACCGGCGCGTACCTCAGCGGTCGGCGCTCGATCGAGACCCCTGCGCGCCGCCGCAAGATCGACAAGAAGCGCATGGTCACCGTCGTCGGCGCCCGCGAGAACAACCTCAAGAACGTCACGGTGGACTTCCCGCTGGGAGTACTCACCGCGGTGACCGGGGTGAGCGGATCGGGCAAGTCGACCCTCGTCAACGGCATCCTCTACGAGGTGCTGGCCACGAAGCTCAACGGCGCGCGCCGCGTGGCCGGGAAGCACACCCGGGTCACCGGCCTCGACAACCTCGACAAGGTGGTCCACGTCGACCAGGCCCCGATCGGACGTACACCGCGATCGAACCCGGCGACCTACACGGGTGTCTTCGACCGAGTGCGCACGCTGTTCAGCGAGACGCCCGAAGCGAAGGCGCGCGGCTACCAGCCGGGACGGTTCAGCTTCAACGTCAAGGGCGGGCGCTGCGAGGCGTGCTCCGGTGACGGCACGATCAAGATCGAGATGAACTTCCTGCCCGACGTCTACGTCGACTGCGAGGTCTGCCACGGCAAGCGGTACAACCGCGACACGCTCGCCGTGCACTACAAGGGCAAGAACATCGCCGAGGTGCTCGAGATGCCGATCGCCGAGGCGGCGGAGTTCTTCGAGCCGATCCAGGCGATCCACCGGTACCTCAAGACGCTCGTCGACGTCGGGCTCGGCTACGTCCGGCTCGGGCAGTCGGCCAC
>Ga0307406_10000236_pt1 | contig 33679 bp, 27 predicted proteins | sample 322Cmetagenome_3_FD_203706 | JGI IMG/M metagenome (GOLD analysis project Ga0307406, IMG submission 203706) | Maize rhizosphere microbial communities from greenhouse at UC Davis, California, United States - 322HYB-C-2 | ecosystem: Host-associated > Plants > Roots > Rhizosphere > Soil | place...
CGCCGGGCATCCGACCCCTCTCGTCGTTGCGGGACCGCGGGACCGGCCCGCTCAGCCGGCCAGCAGGGCCTCGACGGGGCCGCGGGCGAAGTAGATCACGAAGCCGGCGGCGACCACCCACAGCAGGGGGCTGATCTCCTTCGCCTTGCCCGACAGCGAGCGGATGACCACCCAGCTGACGAAGCCCGCGCCGATTCCGTTGGCGATCGAGTACGTCAGGGGCATCACCGTGACCGTGAGGAACACCGGCACGAGCGCCGACAGGTCGGTCAGGTCCACGTGACGGATCTGCGCCATCATCAGCGCACCGACGATCACCAGCGCTGCGGCGGCGATCTCGGTCGGAACGATGGTCGTGAGCGGCGTGAAGAACATCGCCAGCAGGAACAGGCCGCCGGTCACGAGGTTCGCGAGGCCCGTCTTCGCGCCCTCGCCGATGCCCGCGCCGGACTCGATGAACACCGTGTTCGACGACGACGAGGTGAGACCGCCCGCGACGGCGCCGACGCCCTCGACGATGAGTGCCGAGCGCAGCCGGGGGAAATTGCCCTTCGCGTCGGCGAGCCCCGCTTCGCGGGACAGGCCCGTGAAGGTGCCCATCGCGTCGAAGAAGTTCGTGAACAGCAGGGTGAAGACGAGCATCGTCGCGGCCAGCACGCCGATCCGCTCGAACGAGCCGAAGCTGATCTGGCCGATGAGGCCCAGATCGGGCCACGACACGAGCGTCGACGGCAGTTCGGGCACCGACAGTCCCCAGCCGCCGGGGTTGGCCACCTGGCCGTCGGCGCCGATCTTCGGACCGAGGTTCCAGATCGCCTCGACGATGACGGCGGCGACCGTCCCGGAGACGAGGGCGATGAGGATCGCGCCCTTGACCTTGCGGGCGATGAGGACGGCCGCCAGCAGCAGCGTCAGGACGAACAGCAGCGTCGGGACGGTCGCGATCGACCCTGCCGCACCGAGACCGACCGGCGGGGAGCCGACGCCCGTGGCGGTGACGAAACCGCTGTCGACGAAGCCGATGAAGGCGATGAACAGGCCGATGCCGACCGTGATCGCGGTCTTCAGCGCCATGGGGACGGCGTCGAAGATGAGGCGGCGGAGGCCGGTGACGGCCAGCAGCACGATGAGGAGGCCGTTGATGACGACGAGCCCCATCGCCTCGGCCCAGGTCACCTGGCCGACGACGGCGACGGCGAGGAACGAGTTGATCCCGAGCCCTGCGGCGAAGGCGAACGGCAGGCGGGCGACCAGGCCGAACAGGATCGTCATCGCCCCGGCGGTCAGGGCGGTCGTGGCGGCCACCTGCGCGAAGTCCAGCTGCACACCCGTCACGTCGGTGCCGCCCGAGAGGATGATCGGGTTCAGGATCACGATGTAGGCCATCGCCACGAAGGTGACGAGGCCGCCGCGCACCTCCGCGCCGACCGTCGAGCCACGACGGGTGATCTCGAAGAAGCGGTCGAGGGCGGATACGGGCTGTTCGGCGCTCGTGGTGGGCGTCGCGGGCGTGGTGCTGTCAGTGCTCAAGGGGGACCTCCAGGGACGAAGGTAGCGCGCCCGCGCGCCCTCGGGGAACGTCGGCGCGCTGTCGGTAGGGTCGAAGCCGCATGAACCGCCTCCTCGTCGCCCTCCTCGCCGCCTTCGACGCCCTGATCGTCGTCGCCGTCGGCATCGCCGCAGCCCTCGCGCCGATGACGCTCCTCTGGGTGTTCGGCGCCTCCGACGCGGACTGGGCCGCGCTGTGGCCGGCGGCGGCCACCCTGTGGCAGGCCGGCCATCTCGTGCCGCTGCACGTGGTGCTGGACGCCGAATACGCGGCGATCGTCGGCATCCCCGCGGAAGCGGCGAGCTTCACCTTCTCGCTCGCGCCGCTCGCCTTCGCGCTGTTCACCGCCGTCTTCGCCGCCCGCTCGGGCATCCGCGCCGCCCGGGCCGGGGCGTGGGCGACCGGGGTGATCGCGGGGACGGCGACCGTCTCCGCACTGGCCGCGCTCATCGCCGCGACGTCATCGCTGGAGGTCGTGGCGGTCCCCACGTGGCAGGCGATCCTCTTCCCCGCGGGCATCTTCTTCCTCGCCGCCGCCGTCGGGGCGCTCGTGCACGCCTGGCGCGACGGCGATGACGGACTCGTCGACCTCGCACGGGATCGACTCGACATCGACGACACCGGTGTCGTCGAAGCATCCGCGCGCGGGATCGCCGCAGCCCTCGCCGGCCTCGTCGCGGTGGGCGCCGCCGTCACCGCGGTGGGCGTCCTGGCCGGCGGCGGGCGCATGGTCGCCCTGTTCGAGGCGGCCCACGTCGATCTCGTCGGCGCCCTCGTGGTCGGCACCGGCCAGCTGCTCTACCTTCCGACACTCGTGGTGTGGGGTGCCGCGTATGCGGCCGGGCCCGGCTTCGCGCTCGGGACCGGCACGACCGTCTCTCCCGGTGGCACCGACCTCGGCGTCGTCCCCGGGATCCCGGTGCTCGGGATCATCCCCGAGGAGCCGTCCGCCTGGCTGCTGCTGCTCGCGCTCCTCGTGGTCGCCGTCGGAGCCGCGGCGGGCTGGATCGCCCGGACGCGACTGCTCGCCGCTCATCGCGGGGAGGAGCCCCTGGCTCCCCGGCTCATCGTCCTCGGAGCGATCGTCGCGGGCGCGGCCGGCGGCGCGGCGCTCCTGGCGCTGATCTCCTCCGGCGCCCTCGGGCCCGAGAGGATGCAGCAGACCGGGCCGGCGGTGGGAGCGTTCGCGCTCGCCGTCGCCGTCGAGATCGCGCTCGGCGCGGCCGCGGTGCTCCTGGCACCGCGCGGCGACCGGCAGCCTGTGGGGCCGTCTCCGGCGGCGACGGGAGAGACGCCGCCGCCGGTAGACTGAGCCGGTGCTGACCCTCGCCGTCCTGATCTCGGGCGCGGGTTCGAATCTTCGGGCCCTGCTGGAGGCGGCGAGCGACCCCGATTTCCCCGCGCGGGTGATCGTGGTCGGCGCGGATCGCCAGGCCGACGGCTTCGCGCACGCGGAGGCCTTCGGCATCCCGACGATCATGGTCCCGTTCCGCGAGTTCGAGACCCGCGAGCACTGGGGTGCGGAGCTGCAGGAGCAGCTGGCCGTCTGGCGTCCCGACCTCGTGGTGCTGAGCGGCCTGATGCGGCTGCTGCCCCCCGCGGTCGTCGACGCCTGGGCGCCCCGGCTGATCAACACCCACCCCGCCTACCTGCCCGAGTTCCCCGGTGCGCACGGCGTGCGGGACGCGCTGGCGGCGGGCGCGACCCAGACCGGCGCCAGCGTCATCGTCGTCGACGGCGGCGTGGACACCGGCCCGATCCTCGCCCAGGAGCGCGTCCCCGTGCTCCCCGGCGACACCGAGCACAGCCTGCACGAGCGGATCAAGCCCGTCGAGCGGCGGCTGCTCATCGACGTCGTCCGGCGCATCGCCACCGGCGAGCTCGACCTGACGATCTACGACACCCACTGAACGACGCCCACCATCGCGACCACAGGAGCCCTCATGGCCGGACCGACCATCGACCCTGCCCTCTACCGTCCGCGTGACATCGTCCCGATCCGTCGCGCCCTCATCTCCGTCAGCGACAAGACGGGACTGCTGCCCCTTGCCGAGGCGCTCGCCGCCGCCGGCGTCGAGATCCTCTCCACCGGCGGGTCGGCGGCGCTGCTGCGCGAGGCGGGGATCGCCGTCACGGACGTCTCTGAGATCACCGGGTTCCCCGAGTCCCTCGGCGGCCGCGTCAAGACCCTGCACCCGAGCGTGCACGCGGGCCTTCTGGCCGACCTGCGGCTGGAGGACCACGAGACCCAGCTCAAGGAGCTCGGCATCGAGCCGTTCGAGCTCGTCGTCGTCAACCTCTACCCGTTCGCCGAGACCGTGGCCTCGGGCGCACAGGGCGACGCCGTCGTCGAGCAGATCGACATCGGCGGCCCGGCGATGGTCCGCGCGTCCGCGAAGAACTTCGCCAACGTGGCGATCGTCGTCTCGCCGGAGTCCTACCCGGCGATCGTCTCCGCGGTCGCCGACGGCGGCACGAGCCTCGCCCAGCGCCGTGACCTCGCCGCCCGCGCGTTCGCCCACACGTGCGAGTACGACCGCGCCGTCGCGACCTGGTTCGCCGACGAAACGCTCGCCTCCGATGAGCTGCCGCAGCACCTGACGATCAAGGCGGAGCGCCTGGAGACGCTGCGCTACGGCGAGAACTCGCATCAGCGGGCCGCCATCTACACCCGCCTGGGCGGCCACGGCATCGCGCAGGCGACGCAGCTGCAGGGCAAGGAGATGTCGTACAACAACTACGTCGACGCCGACGCCGCCCTCCGCGCCGCGTTCGATCTCGTCAAGCCGGCCGTCGCCATCATCAAGCACGCCAACCCGTGCGGGATCGCCATCGGCGCCCCCAACGCGCTCGACCCGATCGCCTCGGCCCACCTGCGGGCCCACGAGTGCGACCCGGTGTCCGCCTTCGGCGGCGTCATCGCCGCCAACCGCACCGTGACGCTGAAGATGGCCGAGAACCTGCGCGACATCTTCACCGAGGTGATCGTGGCCCCCGACTTCGAGCCCGAGGCGCTCGAGGTCTTCAAGCTCAAGAAGAACCTCCGTGTGCTGCGGCTGCCCGCCGACTGGAAGCAGGAGCGCATGGACGTCCGTCTCGTCTCCGGCGGGCTGCTGCTCCAGGACGCCGACCGCTTCCCCGACGAGATCGAGTCGGTCGCCAAGGACTGGCAGCTCGTGTCGGGCGAGCGCCCGGCACCGGGCGAGCTCGAGGGCATGATCTTCGCCTGGAAGGCGTGCCGTGCCGTGAAGTCCAACGCGATCGTCCTCGCGCAGGGCTCGGCGACGGTCGGCATCGGCATGGGTCAGGTCAACCGCGTCGACTCGTGCCGCCTCGCGGTCGAGCGCGCCGGCGAGCGGGCAGCGGGATCGGTCGCGGCCTCGGACGCGTTCTTCCCCTTCGCGGACGGGCCGCAGGTGCTCATCGACGCCGGGATCAAGACGATCATCCAACCGGGCGGCTCGGTGCGCGACCAGGAGGTCATCGACGCCGCGCAGGCGGCGAACGTCACCATGTTCTTCACCGGGGAGCGTCACTTCTTCCACTGAGCGTCGTGTCCGATTTCCGCGAGCCGGTGTCGTCGCCACGTGTCAGAGTGGAGGCATGACCGGCCCGGGGATCACGATGACGAGCGCGACGTTCGACGAGCGCTACCGGGCGATCGACGCGCGCGACGCACGCTTCGACGGCCAGTTCGTCACGGCGGTCCGCTCCACCGGGATCTACTGCCGCCCCTCGTGCCCCGCGCGCACGCCCAAGCCCGCCAACGTCACGTTCTACCCGACGTCGGCCGCCGCGCACGAGGCCGGCTACCGGGCGTGCAAGCGGTGCCTGCCCGAAGCGGCTCCCGGGTCGCCGGAGTGGAACCTGCGCGGCGACACGGCCGCACGTGCCATGCGGCTCATCGCCGACGGCGTCGTCGAGCGCGAGGGCGTGCCCGGTCTCGCCGCGCGCCTGGGGTACTCGAGCCGCCACCTCACCCGGCTGCTCGCGGCGGAACTGGGGGCGGGACCGCTCGCGCTCGCCCGCGCCCAGCGCGCCCACACCGCGCGCATGCTCCTGGTGGGCACCGACCTTACCGCCGCCGACGTCGCCTTCTCGGCGGGGTTCGCGAGTGTCCGACAGTTCAACGACACCATCCGCGAGGTGTTCGGGCTCACCCCGATCGAGCTGCGGTCGCGCCGTTCGGCGGGCGGGGCGGAGCGCGGTGCCGATCGCGGTGCGGCCGGGGCGATCGACCTCGTCCTCCCGCACCGCGGGCCGCTGGACGCCGCGGGCCTCTTCTCCTGGATGGCCGCCCGCGCCGTGAGCGGAGCCGAGGTCGGCGCCGCTGATCGGTTCGCCCGCACGCTCCGACTCGAGGGCGGGCCGGCCTGGTTCGAGCTGCGCGTGGAGCCGTCCGGGCGTGTGCGCCTGCGGGCCCGGCTCGCGCAGCTGCGCGACCTCGCGCCGCTCGTGGCCCGCGCCCGGCGCCTGTTCGACCTCGACGCCGACCCCCTGGCCGTCGATGCGGCGCTGTCCACGCACCCCGAGATCGCCGCGCGTGTCGCTGCGCTGCCCGGCATCCGGGTCCCCGGCGCTGCCGACCCCCATGAGATGCTGATCCGCGCGATGGTGGGCCAGCAGATCACGGTGGTCGCCGCCCGCACCGCGCTCACCGCCCTCACCGAGGCGCTCGGCGAGCGCGTCGAGTCCTTCGAAGGCACCGACCGGCTGTTCCCGACGATGGCGGCGATCGCCGAGCGCGGAGCCGACGTGCTCCGCGGCCCCGGGGCGCGCATCCGGGCGATCACCTCGGCCGCGGCGGCGCTCGCCGACGGCGAGCTCACCCTGACGACGGCCGACGACGGCGCCGAGCAGCGCGCCGCGCTGCTGGCCCGCCCGGGGATCGGGCCCTGGACGGCCGACTACGTGCGCATGCGCGTGCTGGGCGACCCCGATATCACCCTCCCCGGCGACGTCGCCGTGCGCACGGGAGCCGCCGCCGTCGGCATCCCCGCCGACCCACGCGGTTTCGATGCCTGGGCCACCCGCGCCGCGCCCTGGCGGAGCTACCTCACCGCGCACCTGTGGCGTGCGGCCGATCAGAACAGGAAGAGTGCATGACCGCCCTCATCGAGACCATCGATACGCCCGACGGAGCCTTCACCCTCCTCGTCGACGAGCGACAGCGGGTGCTCGCCTCGGGATGGACGGCCGAGCCCGAGGCGGTGCTGGCGCGCCTGACGCGGCGTCCCGACGTGCGCGAGGGCCGGACCGAGGCCGCAGCGGCGGCGGCCGCGTACTACGCCGGCGACCTGCGGGCGATCGACGAGGTTCCCGTCGCGCAATCCGGCACCCCTCTCCAGCTGACCGGATGGGCGGCGCTGCGCCGCATCGCGCCGGGAGAGCCGCTGAGCTACACCGCGTTCGCCGCGGAGCTCGGACGGCCGAGCGCCGTGCGCGCTGCGGCGTCGATCTGCGCGCGCAACGCACCGGCGCTGTTCGTGCCCTGCCATCGGGTGCTGCGCGGCGACGGAAGCCTCGGCGGATTCGCGTGGGGCGTGGACGTCAAGCGGCGGCTGCTCGAGCGCGAAGGACGCTGATCGGCGGAAGACGTCGAAAGAAGTGTTGCGCTCAGCGAATTCTCAGGCATAGGCTGGAGGGCTGTCGCGTCGTTCACCGACGTGACAGCGTCCCTGTCGCCGACTCGAGGAGGAATCATGTTCCGGACCATCTTCATCACGAAGCCGTCTGCCATCCTCGCCGTCGCCGGACGCGACCGGTCCTGAGACCCCGCTCCGCCTTCTCTGCGGAGCGCACCTTCCCGGGAAGGTGTCGTCTCCTCTCCGCGTTCTGACCGGTAAGGCTTCGCCTACCGCCCTTCCGCGCGCCTCCGCTTCTCTTCGCCGTCCCCGGCATCCGCTCCACCACCACTCCCAAGGATCATGACCTCTTCTACCGAGAGACCCGCCACGACGCCCCGTCTGTCCACCCCCCGGGCCCTCGCCCGGCTCTACCCCTTCGCCAAGCCGGTGCTGCCGCGCCTCGTCCTCGGCGCCGTCAGCGCGCTCATCGCGAGCCTGCTGGCCCTGTCGATCCCCCTCGTCCTCGAAGTCGTCGTCGAGGGGCCGATCTCCTCCGGCGATCTCACCCAGCTCGCCTGGGGCGCCGTCGCCGTCCTCGTCCTCGGGCTGCTCGAGGCGCTCATGGTGTGGGCGCGGCGCTTCTTCGTCATGGCGCCCGCGACGAAGGTGGAGTACGACCTCCGCACCGGCTTCTACGAGCGGCTGCAGCGCCTCCCCGTCTCCTTCCACGACAAGTGGCAGTCGGGCCAGCTGCTCAGCCGCATGATGCAGGACATCAGCATGATGCGCCGCTGGATGGCCTTCGGACTCGTGCTCCTCGTCGTCAACATGCTGACGATCCTCGTCGGCGCGATCCTGCTGTTCCGCTGGCACTGGCTGCTCGGCACGACGTTCCTCGTCGTGTGCGCGCCGCTGTGGTACGCGGGCTACCGGTTCGAGAAGACCTACGGCACGCTGGCCCGGCAGAGTCAGGACCAGGCGGGCGACCTCGCGACCTCGGTCGAGGAGTCGGTGCACGGCATCCGCGTCCTCAAGGCCTTCGGCCGAGGCAAGCACGCGCTGCAGAAGTTCACCCGCCAGGCCGAGACGCTCCGCGAGACCGAGCTCAGCAAGGCCCGCGCCATCGGCTGGATCTGGTTCTGGCTGGTTCTCCTGCCCGACATCGCGTTCGCGCTGTGCCTCGGGGTCGGGATCCTCCTCATCCAGACCGACCAGCTGCAGATCGCCGAGCTCATCGCCTTCTTCGCCATGGCGACCGTCCTGCGGTGGCCGATGGAGTCGATCGGCTTCCTCTTCTCGTTCCTCCTCGACGCGCGGACGGCCACCGATCGCATCTTCGAGGTGTTCGACGAGGAGAACACGATCGTCGACCCCGAGCACCCCGTCGCTCTCGCCCGGCCGCGCGGCGCGCTGCGCTTCGAGGGCGTCCACTTCCGCTACCAGGACGCCGCCGACACCGAGCGCGACCTGCTCGACGGCATCGACCTCGAACTCGAGCCGGGCGAGACCATGGCGCTCGTGGGCCTCACCGGTTCGGGCAAGACGACGCTGACCACCCTGCCCGCGCGTCTCTACGACGTGACCCGGGGGCGCGTGACCCTCGACGGTGTCGACGTCCGCGACCTCCCGCTCCACGAGCTCCGCACGCAGGTGGGCATGGCCTTCGAGGACGCGACGCTGTTCTCGCAGACCGTCCGCGACAACGTGCTGCTCGGTCGCGAGGATCTCGTCGCCGGCTCCGACGAGGCCGAGGCCGTCATGCGGGAGGCGCTCGGGGTCGCCCAGGCGGGCTTCGTCGACGATCTGCCCGATGGCCCCGACACGGTGATCGGCGAGGAGGGCCTGTCGCTCTCCGGCGGTCAGCGGCAGCGTCTCGCGCTGGCTCGCGCCGTGGCGGCCCGCCCGGCCGTGCTGGTGCTCGACGATCCCTTGTCTGCGCTCGACGTCGACACCGAGGCGCTCGTCGAGGATGCCCTGCGCGAGGTCCTCCACGAGACGACCGCGCTGGTGGTGGCCCATCGTCCGTCGACCGTGACCCTCGCCGACCGGGTCGCGCTCCTGGAGGAGGGGCGCATCACCGCGGTCGGCACCCACTCCGAGCTGCTGCGCACGAGCGAGCACTACCGCCACGTGATCTCCAGCCTCGAAGACGAACAATCCCGCATCCGCGAAAGGGAGGTGAACCTGTGAGCACCACGGTCACCGGAACCAGCGGCGAAGACCGCTCCGACTACACCCGCGCCGAGTCGCGCTCCATCCGTCAGCGCTCGCTCCGCCTCCTCGGCTCGCTCGTGCGGCCGCTGCGCCCGCAGCTCGTGCTGGCCGCCACCGTGCTCGTCGTCTCGACGGCGTTGCGCGTGGCGGGGCCGGCGCTGATCGCGTACGGCATCAACCAGGCGCTGCCGAAGGTCCTGTCCGAAGGCGACTGGATGCCCACCGCGGTCGTCGTCCTCGTCTACCTGACGGCCGGCATCGGCGGAGCCGCCCTCATCGGGTGGTACGCCGTCGTGGCCGCGCGCCTCACCCAGGCGGTCATGCTGGACCTCCGCAAGCGGATCTTCCTGCACACCCAGCGGCTGAGCCTCGAGTTCCACGAGTCGTACACGTCCGGGCGCATCATCTCGCGCCAGACCAGCGACCTCGACTCGATCCGCGAGCTGCTCGACGGCGGCCTCAACGAGCTCGTGTCCGGCGTGCTGTACGGCGGGTTCACGCTCATCGCGCTGCTCCTGCTCGACTGGCACTCCGGCGTCATCCTGCTGGTCATGGGCATCCCGCTGTGGTTCGTGATGCGGTGGTTCTACCTGAACTCCCAGCGCGTCTACCGGGAGTCGCGTGTGGTCAGTGCGAAGGTCATCGTCAAGTTCGTCGAGACGATGACCGGCATCCGCGCGGTCAAGGCGTTCCGCAAGGAGGGTCGCAACGACGACGAGTTCGGCGACCTGTCCAGCCAGTACCGCGACGTGAACCTGCGCTCCATCCGGCTGTTCGGCATCTTCGAGCCGGCGATGATGGCGGTCGCGTCGGTCTCGGTGGCCATGGTGCTCCTGTGGGGCGGCATCCGGGTCGCGGATGAAGTGATCCTCGTCGGCACGCTCCTGGCCGCCGTGCTCTACGTGCGGAACTTCTTCTCGCCGCTGCAGGAGATCGCATTCTTCCTGAACTCCTACCAGTCCGCGACGGCCGCACTCGAGAAGGTCTCCGGCGTGCTGGAGGAGGAGCCCACCGTCCCCGACCCGCGTGAGCCGGTCGACCTGTGGACCGCGCGCGGGCATGTCGAGTTCCGAGACGTGACCTTCGGGTACTCCGACGACCGCACGATCCTGCCGCACTTCTCGCTCGACATCCCGGCGGGGCAGACGATCGCCCTCGTGGGGACGACCGGCGCCGGCAAGTCCACGCTCGCCAAGCTCGTGTCGCGGTTCTACGACCCCTCGAAGGGGGCGGTCACCCTCGACGGCGTGGATCTGCGGTCGCTGCATCCGAAGGACCTGCGCCGCGCGATCGTCATGGTCACCCAGGAGGCGTACCTGTTCAGCGGGACCGTGGCCGACAACATCGCGCTCGGCAAGCCCGATGCGACGCTCGACGAGATCCGCGCCGCGGCACGCGCGGTCGGCGCGGACGCCTTCATCGAGCGGCTGCCCGACGGCTACCACACCGACGTCAACAAGCGCGGTGGCCGCGTGTCGGCGGGGCAGCGTCAGCTGATCTCGTTCGCCCGGGCCTTCCTCGCCGACCCGGCGGTGCTGATCCTCGACGAGGCCACGGCGTCGCTCGACATCCCGTCGGAGCGTCAGATCCAGGAGGCGCTGCAGACGCTGCTCGCCGACCGGACGGCCATCATCATCGCGCACCGCCTGTCGACGGTCGCGATCGCGGACCGTGTGCTGGTCATGGAGCACGGCCGCATCATCGAGGACGACAGTCCCGACGTGCTCATCGCGGGAACCGGCAAGTTCGCGCAGCTGCATGCCGCGTGGCGGGAGTCGCTCGTCTGACCCGCCGCCCCGACTGCCACGGATTCGGATGATCGCACCGGATTCGGACCCTCCTCACCCGAGGCTCCGAATCCGGTGACGATCTCCGAATCCGGTGACGGCGAGGCGCGCGCGGTGAGGCTCACGCGCGGCGGCGCTGGGCGAGAGCGCGCGCAATGGCGTGTTCCACCCGCTCCCATCCGTAGATGACCTCGGAGTACGAGAAGCGCAGGACCGTGTAGCCGCGGGCCACGAGCTCGCGGTCGTGCGCGAGGTCGCGGGTGCGCTCGGCAGACGACGAGTGGAAGCGGAATCCATCCAGTTGGACGACGAGCCAGCCGTCGATCACCGCATCGACGTCGTGCCCGGCGAGCGGCACCTGCACCCGCACCTCGACCCGCCAGGGGCGGAGGCGCTCGACGAACACCGTCTCCAGCCCGGAGTCCAGGACGCCGGTGAGGACGGATGCCAGCTCGCGCGCGCGGGGCGATCGCCACGCGACGCGGCGGAGCACCTCCGCCGGCAGATTCTCGGAGCGCGCCGCGTCCTCCCAGAGCACCAGGGCGGTCTCTCGCGGCTGGCAGTCCGCGATGTGCTGAAGGGTGTCCTCGACGGACTCGACGAGGCGACGGGCGTGGAGCGCGCCGATCGGGATGGTCCAGTGGCAGACGGTCGCCGGGTCTGAGGCGCGTTCCGCGTGCGGACGCAGATGCAGGTGCAGCCGATCGTCGGCATCCGGTGGCATCCACCAGCCGCGGTGTCGCGCGGCCGAGACGCAGGCCAGCCGTGCCGTGGCCTCGGCGGCGGCCACCAGCGGCGGCGGAGCATCGGCGACGGCGACCCAGTACCGGCGCACGCGTCGTACGGTGCCATCGCGGAGCGCGCGGCGCAGGGCGGGCGCACTCACCCCCTGATCGAGGATGTCGCCGCGGTGCACGATGCCGCCCCGCGCGCCGACCCACGCGTTCAGATCCATCGGATCAGCGTGCGTGCCGCGGCGCGGCCCGTGCGCCGCCCTCACCCGTGTGTGTGAGAACGGCACCCACGCGCGTCTGGGGAGGAGCCGGTGCGCACGCGCAGCCGGCGACCAGGGCGCCCCGGATTCGGATGATCGCACCGGATTCGGATCCTCCTCACCCGAGGCTCCGAATCCGGTGACGATCTCCGAATCCGGTGACGGCGCGGCAGCGCGGTGGCACGCGGACCAGGACGGCGAGACCCCGATGGGGGAGGGGATACGAGGTCTCGCCGCCGGTCGGACTCCCACGGCGGTGGGAAGGGTGGCGGGGAGGCGGGAGGGAGTGCTAGAGCCGGATCTCGGCGACGACTTCGCCGTATTCCGTCTCATCCACCGGCGTGAAGCCCACACGGCGGAAGAACGCCTCGGGCCCTCCCTCGCCGGCTTCGTAGATGACGTCGAGGTGGTCCATGCCGCGGCTGCGGGCCTCGTCGAGCAGACGCTCGACGGCGAAGCGCCCGACACCGCGACCCTGGTCGTCGGCATCGACGTTGATGCGCCACAGCACGGAGCGGAAGTGCTCCTGCGGCGCCTCGGGGTCGAAGTTCGCGCTGACGAAGCCCACGACCTCGTTGTCGTCGAGGACGACACGCTGCCAGGCGGTGGCCGGATTGATGACGGCGGCCGCGACGGCGTAGCTCGTGGGGGCGAGGAACTGTTCCTGTCCGGGCTTCAGAGACATCGCGTTGACGGCCACGATGGTCGCGGCCGACAGTTCCACCAGGCGAAGCTCGGTCATGCGCCCAGGCTACCTGCCGCGCGGGGTGCGCCGCACGCCTGATTCTCGGAAGCGGCGAGATATCTCGACGTCGAGATACTTTCTGCGCGTGCGATAGGCTGGGCAGCGACGCCGGACCGTCTTTTCAGGAGAGATCACTCGTGCCCGATTCCACCATCATCTACACCTACACCGACGAGGCCCCGGCACTGGCGACCGCCTCGTTCCTGCCGATCGTCCAGGCCTTCGCCGGACAGGCAGGCGTCGAGCTCGACACCCGTGACATCTCCCTGGCCGGCCGCATCCTCGCCGCCTTCCCCCAGCGACTGACGCCGGACCAGCAGGTGGGCGACGCCCTCGCCGAGCTCGGCGGGCTCGCCACGCTGCCCGAGGCGAACATCATCAAGCTCCCGAACATCTCGGCCTCGCTCCCGCAGCTGAAGGCGGCCATCGCCGAGCTGCAGTCGCAGGGGTACGACATCCCGGACTACCCGGATGACGCGGCCTCCGTCGAGGACAAGGACATCCGCGCCCGCTACGACCGCATCAAGGGCTCCGCCGTGAACCCCGTCCTCCGCGAGGGCAACAGCGACCGTCGCGCTCCGCTGTCGGTGAAGAACTACGCGCGCAAGCACCCGCACCGCAACAAGCCGTTCGCCGCGGGCTCGAAGACGCGGGTCGCCACGATGGGCCACGACGACTTCCGCAGCAACGAGAAGTCCTGGGTCGCGGCCCACGACGACGTGCTGACGGTGCGCCACGTCGCCGCCGACGGCACGGTGACCGTGCTGAAGGACAACCTCAAGGTGCTGCCGCGCGAGATCGTGGACGCCACCTTCCTCTCGGCCGCCGCGCTGGACGCGTTCCTGGCCGACACCCTCGAGACGGCGACCGACGACGACGTCCTCTACTCGGTGCACCTGAAGGCGACGATGATGAAGGTCAGCGACCCGATCATCTTCGGCCACGTCGTCAAGGCCTACTTCGGCGACGTGTTCGAGCGCTTCGGCGACCGGATCGCTGCGGCCGGCCTCACCCCGAACAACGGCCTCGGCGCCATCCTGGCGGGGCTCGGCGAGGTCGACGGCGGCGCAGAGATCGCGGACGCGTTCGCGAAGCGCCTCGCCGACGGGCCCCGCCTCTCGTACGTCAACAGCGACAAGGGCATCACGAACCTGCATGTGCCGTCAGACGTGATCGTCGACGCCTCCATGCCCGCGCTCGTGCGCAACGGCGGCAAGCTCTGGGGCGCCGACGGCGGCGAGGACGACACGATCGCCGTCATCCCCGATTCGTCGTACGCGGGCGTCTACCAGGCCGTGATCGACGACGTCATCGCGAACGGACCGCTCGACCCGGCCACCATCGGCACGGTGCCCAACGTCGGCCTCATGGCCCAGGCGGCCGAGGAGTACGGCAGCCACGACAAGACGTTCGAGATCGCGGCGCCGGGCGTCGTCCAGATCGTGGATGGCTCGGGCGAGGTCGTCATCGAGCACGACGTCGAGGCCGGCGACATCTGGCGCGCGACGCAGACCAAGTACCTGCCGGTCGTCGACTGGGTGCGCCTGGCCGTCGGGCGTGCCCGTGCGACCGGCTCGCCGGCTGTGTTCTGGCTCGACGTGAACCGCGCCCACGACGCGCAGATCATCGCGAAGGTCTACCAGGCGCTGGCGACGATGGACACGCACGGGGTGGAGATCTCGATCCTGCCCCCGGCCGAGGCGACCCGCTACACGCTCGCGCGCATGCGCCACGGCCTCGACACCATCTCGGTGACCGGCAACGTGCTGCGCGACTACCTCACCGACCTGTTCCCCATCCTCGAGGTGGGAACGAGCGCCAAGATGCTCTCGATCGTCCCGCTTCTGGCCGGCGGCGGCCTCTTCGAGACCGGTGCCGGAGGCTCCGCCCCCAAGCACGTGCAGCAGCTCGTCGAGGAGGACTACCTCCGCTGGGACTCGCTGGGGGAGTTCTTCGCCCTGGCGGCGTCGTTCGAGCACCTGGGCGACTACACCGGAAACGCGAAGGCCAAGATCCTCGCCGACACGCTCGATGCCGCGACGGGGACGTTCCTCGAGAACGACAAGTCGCCGGGGCGCGCCCTCGGCACGATCGACAACCGCGGCAGCCACTTCTACCTCGCCCTGTACTGGGCGCAGGAGCTGGCCGGGCAGACGGCGGATGCCGAGCTGGCCGCCGCGTTCGCGCCGATCGCCGAGAAGCTGGCCGCCGACGAAGAGAAGATCGTCGCCGAGCTCATCGCCGTGCAGGGCGCGCCGGTCGACATCGGCGGCTACTACCACCCCGACCCGGCGAAGGTGGCGGCCGTCATGCGTCCGTCGGCGACGCTGAACGGCATCATCGACGCACTGTAGCGCCCGCTACGCCCGGGACATCCGAGACGCGAGGAAGTCGGCCTGCGCGAGCAGCTGGAACGCCAGGCCGCCCTCGTGCTCGTTGTGCGGGTAGACCTCGATCCGGCGGTCTTCCGCCGCGTAGTGGTTGTAGGCGGCGAAGACCGTCGAGGGCGGGCAGACGGGGTCCAGGAGCGCCACGGAGAACAGGGCCGCGGCCGAGGCGCGGCGCGCGAAGTTGACGCCGTCGAAGTACGCCAGGGTCGAGAACACCTGATCCTGCGCGCCCCGATGGACGGCGAGATAGCGCACGACCTCCTGGTACGGATCGGCGCCGGTCATGCCGATCGCTCGCTCGAAGTGGCAGAGGAAGGGCACGTCCGGCATGGCCGCGACCAGGTCATCGCGAAGTCCCGCCACGGCCAGGGCGATACCGCCACCCTGGCTGCCGCCGGTGACGGCCACGCGTGAGGCGTCGACCTCCGGCAGGGAGCGGATGGCGTCGACGGCAAGGACCGCATCGGTGAAGACGCGCCGGTAGTAGTACGCGGAGGGGTCCTCGATGCCGCGGGTGAGGAAGCCGGGCACGGACGGGCCGGTGGCGTGCGGGTCGGCGGTGTGCCCGCCCGATCCCCACCCCGATCCCTGACCGCGGGTGTCCATCAGCAGGTGGGCGTAGCCGGCGGCCGACCAGAACAGGCGGTCGATCGGGAGCCCCCGACCGCCGCCGTAGCCGAGGTACTCCACGACGGCGGGCAGCGGCTCCGCGGCGCCGCGGGGGACGGTCAGCCAGGCCTTGACGGGGTCGCCCGCGAATCCCGGGAATGTGACGTCGAACACGTCGACGGTCGTCAGCGGCGTCGGGTGCGGGGCGAAGACCGCCGGGCTGGCCTGCGCACGGGACGAGGCGAGGGTCTCGCGCCAGAAGTCGTCGAAGTCCTCGGGTTCGCGGACGGCGGGGGCGTAGCCCTCGAGTTCGGGCAGGCTCAGGTCGAAGCGGGGCACCCCGCCACACTATCGACGGTCAGGCGTGGATCCAGACGTCCACTCCGACCGGCGACCAGTCGTAGATCGTCTTCGCCTTCGCGGGCGGCATGTTGACGCAGCCGGCGCTCATGACGTTCCCGAAGTTGTTGTGCCAGTAGGCGCCGTGGAAGGCCTGGTTGCCGTTGAAGTACATGACCCACGGGACGTCTTCCTGCGTGTACTTCTTGCCCGAGTCGCGTGCCGTTCCCTGCATGTCCTGCGACGCGGTCTTCCAGCCGATCGAGAAGTGGCCCGGGTAGGTGACCGCCCCGGGGCAACCGCTCGAGATGAGCCAGGTGTCGACGACCTTCCCGTTCTCCTTCAGGTACAGGCGCTGCTCACTGAGATCGACCTCGAGCAACCGCGCGAGCTCCGTCGTCTTCTGCGGCGTCACGGTGACGGGGAGCTCGTAGGCGGCGGAGCCCTCGGCCAGCTGCGCGGCGAAGGCGGCCGCGACGCCCGACGTGTCGCCGAGCACCCGCCCGTCCTGCCCCGCCACGATGTCGCGGAGGACGTCGCCGGCGGCGTTGACGACGACGGTGCCGTCGATGACCTTCTGGTCGATGTCGAGGGCGTCGACGACCGTCTGGATCGCGGCCTCGTCGGCGGTGATCGTGAACGCGCCGGTCTCGTCGGTGCCGATGCTGAGCCACGAGGCGGCATCGTCGGCGCTCACGGGGACCGTGCGCTCCTCGCCCACGTAGAAGCCGATCTCGGCGATCATCGTGTTGAGGCGATCGACGGCCTCCTGGGCCTCCGCGGTCGTCGATGTCGGCTCGACGGGGACGAGGACGGGCTCGACCACGACATCTGCGGCGCCCGAGGAGAACGCGTCCTGCAGCGCCTCGGTGACGACGGCGACATCGACCCCCTCCCCGTCGACGGCCGGGGTGACCTCGTATGCGCTGCCGGTGAAGGACACCGCGGCGGACACGGGGGCGGTGAACAGATCGGGGGCGGCCGCCTCGAGGGCCGCTGTGGCGGTGGTCGGGTCGACGGCGATCTCGGCATCGGCGGTGTCGCCGAACCACTGGCTGACGTTCCAGAGGGGACGGTCGTGGTAGGCCTGGCCGGCGAGGGTGCTCGAGTCGACGATCGCGCCGAGCTGCGCTCCGGTGAGCGTCGGACCGCCCTCGCCGAGTGTCACCGTCGTCGTCGCGAGGCGCTGCGCGATCGCGTCGCTCGCGGCACCCGCGGTGAGGAAGCCGACCGGGACGCCGGCGACCGCGGTGCCGGGGGCGATGAGGACGAGCGAGGCGGCCACGGCCACGACGCCGACGGCGCCGGCGGGGACGCCGATGCGCAGTCCCCAGCGCTTGCGCTTCGGGCGGGTTTCGGCGGGGGCCCACTGCAGAGCCGGCGCGGCGGCGGCATCCGGTGAGGGGACGGTCGCCGTCGACGACGTATCGGTCACGGTCACCCCCACGAGAGATTTCGCGCTGCAGCGCTCCTCCATGGTACGCGACGCAACCCGGATACCGGCAGGAGTCGCGAATGTAACAGTTTTGTAAATGGTCCTGCCGAATTCACCCGAAGCCTTGCGGCCCGGGTGTTCGTAAGGTCTACTAACAAACATGACCGGAACTGAGACGCGCTCCTTCAGCGGTCGCGTGCTGCGTCAGGTGACCAAGGTGCTTCCCGAGCACGCCCGCGCCCACAACCGCTCGCTCGTGCTCCAGACGCTCTTCCACCAGGGCGCGATGAGCCGCGCCGACCTCTCGCGCGAGACCGGCCTCACCCGGGTCACCATCTCCGACCTCGTCGCCGAGCTGATCTCCGACGGATACGTCGCCGAGCGCGGCACCCGCGAGGCGTCGGGCCCGGGCAAGCCTGCGATCCTGGTGGACCTCGACCGCGAGGGGCACCGCATCATCGGTCTCGACCTGTCCAACACCGACCGCTTCCTCGGCGCGGTCCTCACCCTCGACGGCGAGATCGTCGCGCGCCACGACGTGGCCGTGCCCACCGATCGCGAGGACATCCTCGGCGTCGTCGCGGCGCTCGCGCGCGACCTCGTCGCCGACGCCCACGCGCCGGTGCTGGGAGTCGGCGTGGGCACGCCGGGTGTCGTGGACGACCACGGGATCGTGCTGACCGCCCCGAACTTCGGCTGGACGGGCGTCGACCTCGAGGGAGTGCTCTCGCGCGACCTCGGCCTCCCGGTGCTGGTGGCCAACGACGCGAACGCCGCGGTACTCGCCGAGTACACCTTCGGCGGCGCGCCCGACGACGTGCTCCTCGTACGGGTCGGCCGGGGCGTCGGCTCGGGCCTGCTCGCCGGTGGGCAGCCCATGCGCGGCAGCCGCTTCGCCGCCGGCGAGATCGGCCACGTCACCGTCGGCACCGACGGAGGACCGGAGTGCGTGTGCGGCAAGGTCGGCTGCCTCGAAGCATGGCTGTCGGTGCCCTCGCTGGAGCGACGGCTCGCCGCTCCAGGGGCGGACCGCGACGCCACGCTCCGCGACGCCGGCGAACGCCTCGGCATCGCGCTGGCCCCCATCGTGGGCGCGCTCGACCTGTCGGAGATCGTCCTCTCCGGCCCCCTCGAACTTCTCGACGGCGCGCTGGCACAGGCGACCGTCGAGACGCTCCGCGCACGCACGCTCGCCCGGTTCCACGACGGCGTGCAGGTGCGGATGACGGCGCAAGGCGAGGACATCGTCCTCCGCGGCGCGGCCGTCATGGTCCTGTCGGGACAACTCGGGGTGTCCTGACACCCTGCACCACCCTCGGTGGGGTCGCCGACCCCGCCTCCGGACGGGTCGCCCGATCCCTCCGGAACACCAAGAGATAACGAAGGAAGACACCATGAACAAGAAGCTCGGAGCCGTAGCGCTCCTCGGCGCTTCGGCTGTCGTTCTCGCAGGCTGCGCGGGCGGCGGAGCAACGACGCCCACGTCCGCAGGGACGCCGGAGCCGGGGGAGCTGCGCGTGTGGCTCGTCGGCACCGACACCCCCCAGGAGGCGCGCGACTACCTCACGGAGACGTTCGCCGACGAGAACCCGGGCAGCACGCTGGTCATCGAGGAGCAGCAGTGGACCGGTCTGGTCGACAAGCTCACGACGAGCCTCTCCTCCAGCGACAGCCCCGACATCGTCGAGATGGGCAACACCCAGGCGGCCGCCTTCACCTCCGCGGGTGCGCTGCTGGACCTCACCGACATCCAGGAGCAGCTCGGCGGCTCGGACCTCCTCGACGGCTTCGTCGAGGCGGGCACCTGGGACGGCAAGCTGTACGCGGCGCCGTACTACTCGGGCGCGCGTGTCGTCTTCTACAACACCGCCCAGTACGAGGAGGCCGGCGTCGAGGTGCCGACCACGCTCGACGAGTACGTCTCGAACGGCGTCACGCTGGCCGATGCCCTCGACGGCGTCTCGGGCGTCTACTTCCCCGGCAAGGACTGGTACAACGCGCTGCCCTTCGTCTGGGAGAACGGCGGCGAGGTCGCGGTGCAGAACGACGACGGCACGTGGGACGCGCAGCTGTCCTCCGAGGCGTCCGTCGCCGGCCTGACCCAGGTGCAGGAGCTCATGACCGAGGCCTCGCTGGCCGCGAAGGACGGCGACGAGACCGAGGCCTGGGTGCCCTTCCGCACCGAGAAGGCCGCCACGCTGTCGGCGCCGAGCTGGGCGTACTGGTCGATCGTCGCCGACGAGGACCAGAAGGAGACGGCGCTGACCGACACGCTCGGCTACTTCGCGCTGCCGGGCAAGGACGGCGGAGCCGCGCAGGTGTTCGCCGGCGGCTCCAACGTGGGCATCGCCGCGAAGTCGGCTCACCCCGAGCTCGCCAAGAGCGCGCTGGAGATCATGCTCAGCGACGACTACCAGTCGCTGCTGGCCGCCGGCGGCCTCGTGCCCGCCAAGAAGAGCCTCGGCAGCAAGGTCGCCGCGGCGACTCCGGAGCTGGCCGCGGTGATCGCCGAGGCCGCCGCCAACGCGAAGCTCACGCCGGCATCGCCGAAGTGGGCGGACGTCGAGGCGAAGGGCCTCCTGCAGGACTTCTTCGTGAAGGTGGCGGGCGGCGGCGACGTCGCATCGCTCGCGGCGGAGCTCGACACCCAGATCGAGTCGATCCTCAACGGCTGATGCCGTGCGCTTCCCCGGGGCGTCCGCGCCCCGGGGAAGCAGCCCGCACCACCGCGCACCACCCACCCCCTACAGACACAGACACTTCCCCCGGAGCATCGAAGGAGAGGACCGTGTCGGCCCTGACCGCGCTTCCCGCCGAGCGGACGGCATCCGCATCACCACCCGCCCCGCGCGCCCGGCGTCGCTTCGACGCCACCCCGCTCGCGCTGCTCATCCCGTCGCTGATCATGCTCGTCGTGTTCATCGGCTGGCCGCTCGTCCAGCTCGTGATCATGTCGTTCCAGGAGTACGGACGCGAGCAGATCTTCGGCGCCCCGGCCGACTTCATCGGCATCGAGAACTACGTCCGCGTGCTCGGCGACGCCGAGTTCTGGACGGTCCTCGCGCGCAGCATCGGCCTGTGCGTCGTGAGCGTGGCGGCCACGATGGTCCTCGGCGTGTCGATCGCCCTCATGATGAAGGCGCTCGGGAAGGTCATGCGCACGGTCGTGTCGGTGGGGCTCCTGCTGGCGTGGGCCATGCCGGCGCTCACCGCGACGATCGTATGGGGCTGGATCTTCGACACCGAGTACGGCCTCGTCAACTACTTCCTCACCCAGGTCACCGGCGAGGACTGGCAGGGACACAGCTGGCTGAGCGATCCGCTGAGCTTCTTCGCGGTCGCCGCGATCATCATCACCTGGGGCGCCATCCCGTTCGTCGCCTTCTCGACGTATGCGGGTCTCACCCAGGTCCCCGACGAGGTCATGGAGGCGGCGTCGCTGGACGGCGCCGGCGGCTGGCAGCGCTTCCGCCTGATCGTCGTCCCCTATGTGCGTTCGATCCTCATCGTCCTGCTCATCCTGCAGATCATCTGGGACCTGCGGGTGTTCGCCCAGATCTACGCGCTCCAGACGATCGGAGGCGTCCGCGCCGACACCAACACGATCGGCGTGTACATCTACAGCGTCTCGATGGCCACCGGCGACCTCGGCTCCGGAGGGGCGATCGCGGTGATCCTCGTGCTGATCCTCCTCGCCATCTCCGCGTACTACATCCGCACCATGCTCAAGACGGAGGACGAGCTGTGAACGCGCGCACACGACGCACCGGACGACGCGTCCTCCTCAACGCCGCGGCGATCGTCGTCTTCGTCTGCTCGGTGTTCCCCGTCTACTGGATGGTCAACACGGCGTTCCTGCCCGGATCCGCGGTCAAGAGCGACACCCCGCACCTCTGGCCGGACGAGTTCACCTTCCGCAGCTTCGAGGCGGCGTGGAACGACGGCGGCTTCCTGCCGGCCCTCGGCGTCTCGCTCGCCGTGACCGTGCTGACCGTCGTCACGGCGCTGCTGTTCGCCTTCCTGGCCTCCATCGCGGTCTCGCGCTACCGCTTCCGCTCGCGCAAGACGTTCATCATCGCGATCCTCGTGATCCAGATGATCCCCGCCGAGGCGATGATCATCTCCACCTTCCGGGTTCTCGACGGCTGGCAGCTCCTGAACACGATCGTCGGTCTCTCGGCGATCTACATCGCAATGGTGCTGCCGTTCACGATCTGGACGCTGCGCGGCTTCGTCAACGGCGTCCCGGCCGACCTGGAGGAGGCGGCGATGATCGACGGCTGCAGTCGCAACCAGGCGTTCTGGCGCGTGACGTTCCCGCTGCTCGCCCCGGGCCTCGTCTCCACCGGCATCTTCGCCTTCATCCAGGCGTGGAACGAGTTCGTCTTCGCCCTGGTGATCATGACGAGGCCGGAGACCCAGACCCTCCCCATCTGGCTGCGCAGCTTCGTGCAGGCGACCAAGGCGACCGACTGGGCGGTGGTGATGGCGGGGTCGACGCTCATGGCGATCCCGGTGATCGTCTTCTTCCTCATCGTGCAGGGTCGGATGACGAGCGGGCTCGTGTCGGGAGCGGTGAAGGGCTGACATGCGCCTCGGATTCGACGTCGGTGGCACCAAGACCGACGCAGTGGTCGTCGCGTCCTCGGGCGAGATCGTCGCCCGGCTGCGGCGCCCGACCGGCTGGGGTCGCGACGCCGTGGTGGCGACGCTCGTCGATGCCGTCGCCGAGCTCGCCGCCGAGGTCGGCTGCGCCCCCGTCGAGTTCGCGTCGATCGGGATCGGCATGCCCGGACAGGTGCTGCCCGGCACGGCGCGCGTCACCCACGCCGTGAACCTCGGGATCGACGAGCTCGATCTGCGCGCGGTGATCGGACCCGAGTTCGGGGTGCCGGTGCGGGCGGAGAACGACGTCAAGGCCGCGGCGGTGGGCGCCTTCGCGTTGCGCGGGGTCGAGCGGCGAGCCCAGGGCCGCGCCTCGTCGATGGCCTACCTGAACCTCGGCACCGGCATCGCCGCCGGGCTCGTCACCGCGGGCGAGCTGTGGCGCGGAGCGCGGGGAGCCGCGGGCGAGGTCGGCCACATCTCCGTGGATCCGTCGGGCCCGCTCTGCCGGTGCGGACAACGGGGCTGCATCGAGGCGTTCGCCGGCGGCGGCGCGCTCGCCCAGCGGTGGTCCCGGGCGGGGGCGCTGCCCGTCCGTGACATCTTCGACGCCGCCGACCACGGCGACCCGGCGGCACTCGAGCTGCGGCGCGGTCTGGCGTACGGGGTGGCGGCGGCGGTGCGCCTGCTGGTGCTCACCGCCGATGTGGAGCTCGTCGTCCTGGGGGGAGGCGTGAGCGCCCTGGGCGACCGTATGCTGAACCTCGTGGTGAGCGAGCTCGAAGCCAGCGCCGCGGCGTCGCCGTTCCTGCGGTCGCTGCAGCTCCCCGATCGCATCGAACTGCTGCCGGCGCAGTCGCCGGCCGCAGCCCTCGGAGCCGCGCTGATCGGCGCGACCGCCCACGAACAGGAGGCACTCGCCCATGGCTGAGATCGTCATCGTCCCCACCCCCGCCGATGCGGGGGCCCTCGTCGCCGACGAGATCGTCCGGCTCGTCTCGGCACGACCCGACGCCGTGCTCGGATTGGCGACCGGCTCGACGCCGCTGCCGGTCTACGAGGCTCTGCGGCCGCGTCTGGCCGGCGTCGATGTCTCACGCGTGCGCGGGTTCGCGCTCGACGAGTACGTCGGCATCGATCCGAGGCACCCCGAGAGCTATCGCTCGGTGATCACCCGCGAGGTGGTCGAGCCGCTGGGGCTGAACCCCGACCTGATCCAGACCCCCAACGGCGCTCTCGCCACGATCGAGCACGCGGGGGACGACTACGAGGCCGCGATCGCCGCTGCCGGCGGGGTCGATCTGCAGATCCTCGGCATCGGGACCTCGGGCCACATCGGGTTCAACGAGCCGGGATCGTCGTTCGCCTCCCGCACCCGCGTGAAGACGCTCATCGAGCAGACCCGTGCCGACAACGCCCGGTTCTTCGACTCGATCGACGACGTTCCGATGCACTGCATCACGCAGGGACTCGGAACGATCCTCGCCGCGCGGCACCTCTTCCTGCTCGCCTTCGGCGAGGGCAAAGCCGGCGCGATCGCCGGCGCCGTCGAGGGCCCGGTGACCTCCTCGCTCCCCGGCTCGGCGATCCAGCTGCACGAGCATGTGACGGTCGTCGTGGACGAGGCCGCCGCGTCGCAGCTGCGCAACGCCGACTACTACCGCTACGCGTATGCGAACAAGCCCGCCTGGCAGGGTCTCTGACTCGGGGGACGGGTCGCTACAGTCGATGGCATGACCGATGACCATCGGCCGACGACGACGCCGGCGTGGATCTGGGGCGGAGGCCTGCTCCTGGCCAGCGCCGTCCTGCCCCTGATCACCGGCAGCGTCGGGTTCGCGGCAGCCGGAGGGCTCGCCGGCGCCGTCTTCGCATGGATCGGCATGCTCGCCTTCGCCGCGTCGATGGCGGTCTTCGCGGGAGGACTCGACGGTCGCGGCTCGGTGGTCGCGCGGCGCCCGGCCGGCATGGCCGCCCTCATCGCGCTGGCGGCCGTCACGCCGCTCGTCTGGGTGCTGACGGCGATCTTCCCGTACTCCGCCGCGGACCCGGGAGGGTACGTGTGGTGGGGATACGCGGAGCTCGCCGTCCGGTTCGCCGCTGCCCTGGTCGCCGTCGTCGCGGTCGGCCGCGCCCGCGTCGTTCCGCCGCCGTGGAACTGGTCGCCGGCGTGGGGGCTCGCCGCAGTCGTCGGGACGGGCGTGCTGGCCCAGGTGACGGCGGTCGCGATCGCCGGCGGGCCGGGCGACCAGGAGACGCTCGCCACCGTCTTCGCCTTCTCGTCGCTGGTCGCCGTGGTCGTGCCCTCGCTGCTCGGGATCCTCGCGATCGTGCTCGGATCCCGCGCGGGGCCCCGAGCGGCGGTGCCCGTCTACCCGCCGGCGCGCTGAGTCAGTCGGCGAAGACCTTGCCGGGGTTGAGGATGCCGGCGGGGTCGAACACACGCGCGATCTGTCGCTGGAGTTCCCACTGGTCGTCGCCGAGCTCGTCGGCGAGCCAGCGTCGCTTGAGGATGCCGATGCCGTGCTCGCCGGTCAGCGTGCCACCCAGCCGCAGCGCCGCGCGGAACAGGTCGTCGGCGGCGGCCCAGATGTGCGGAGGCACGACGACCTCCGCGGGATCCGCGTCGGCGGGGGGCTCGAAGACGAAGTTGGGGTGCAGGTTCCCGTCGCCGGCGTGACAGACCGTCGGGATGCGGATGCCGTACGCAGCCTCGATGCGGGCGATCTCGTCGAACATCTCCGGGAGCCTGCTGCGCGGCACGGACACGTCCTCGATGAGGGTCGTGCCCAGGGACTCCATCGCCGGGTGCATCGCGCGGCGGACCGCCCACAGTCGCTCGCCCTCGGCCTCGTCGGCTGCGAGGGCGACCGCGCCGCCGAGCGACCTCAGGAGGACGGCGATCGCCTCGGCCTCCGCGTCGGCGGCGACACCGTCGGTCTGGATCGTCAGCTGGGCCGCGTCGGGCGCCGGTGTCGGCAGGTCGAGCAGCCGGTGGACGGCCGCCAGCGACAGGGCGTCCATCAGCTCCATGATCGCGGGCTGGAGCCCCGAAGCGGTGACGGCGGCGGACGCGACGGCGGCGGAGCGGACGTCGGGGAACACCGCGGTCAGTGTCCGGGTCGTGCCCGGCACGCGGGGACGGAGCTTGAGAGTGGCGCCGACGATCACACCGAGGACGCCCTCGGACCCGATGACGAGGGAGGTGAGATCCAGACCCGTGACCCCCTTGACGCTCCGGTGCCCGAGGCGGAGCAGCCGGCCGTCGGCCAGGACGAGATCGACGCCGAGGACGGCGTCGCGGACCACCCCGTACTTCGCGCACAGCAGTCCGCCCGCGCCCGTCGCGATGTTGCCGCCGACCGTCGAGATGGCACGGCTGGCAGGATCGGGCGCCCACCAGACGCCGTGTTCGGCGAGCACGTCGTTCAGGCGTGCGTTGAGGATGCCCGGTTCGACGACGGCCAGCAGGTCCTCGGGGCGGACCTCGAGGATGCGGTCCATCCGCGCCACCGAGAGCACGATCTCGCCCGGCCCGGCGTTGGCCCCGCCGGCGAGCCCTGTCCCTGCGCCGCGGGTGACGACGGGCGTCCCGGTCCGATGCGCGAGGCGCAGGGTCGCCTGCACGTCCGCGACGCTCGCCGCATGCACGATCGCCAGTGGGGGGCCGGCCGAGATGTGGCCCGACTTGTCGGCGCGCGCCGCCCGGAGTGCGTCGGCGTCGGTGTCCACGCGCTCGCCGAGCTGCGCGCGCAGCTCGGCGAGGACGTCGCTCTCGCTCATGCCAGTCGACGACGTCCGGCGATCAGTCCTGCGGTGACGGCGATCACGCCGAAGATGAGGCCGACCCAGGCCTGACCCATGCTCCACCAGGCGATGGTGGCCGCCGCGTAGACGAGCAGCTCCACGAGCGCGCGCACGAACGGGTGCACCCGGACGACGGCGCGCGGCGAGACGAACAGCGCCCAGACGAGGATCGCCAGGAGCGGCGCGCCGAGGCCGGCGACGATGTTCCACGGGAGCGGCCAGGCGGTGAAGCCCCACAGCGCCAGCGTCGCCAGCGCGAAGAGCTCGCAGACGAAGGCGAGCAGATCGGTCGCGTGCAGGGGAGCGCGGGTGCCGGCGGGAAGCGGCTCGGCCGGTGCTTGCGGACGCACGGGGGGAAGTTCGGCCATGACGGCCATTCTACCGTTCGGCCTGCGGCTATCCGCGCTGGACGACGAGCGTCAGGATCTCGCCGACGAGGTCGCCGGCGACGTACGCCATCGAGACCCGTGCACCGGCGGTGAGCTCCTCGTCGGTGAGAGAGAACTCGAGTGTGCCGGTGCCGTCGGGGCCGATCATCGACTGCGTCATCTTGTCGCCGTCGGCGAACCACAGGCGCACGATGGCGCCGGCGGGGCCCTCCACGTGCAGGGTGACGAGCGTCGTCCCGTCGCCGGCGGCCGTCGAGTCGAAGTCGACGAGGTTCGGGACTCCGGCCGGGAGCTGTGGCGTCGGTGTGGGTGTCGGCGTGGGCGTGGGTGTCGGCGTGGGTGTCGGCGTGGGTGTGGGGGTGGGCGAGGCCGTCGGTGTGGGTGTCGGTGACGCCGTCGGTGTGGGAGTGGGTGTCGGCGTGGGAGTGGGAGTGGGAGTCGAGGTGGGCGTGGGCGTCCGTGTCGGCCCCGGGGTCGAGGTTGAGGTCGTCTCGGGAGCGGGGGCGGACGTGAGCGTCGGCGTCGGTTCGGGCAGCTGCGTCGGCGACGGGCCGGGGGAGGGCAGGGCGATCGGGTCTCCCGCGTCGATCGGCGGCGCAGGATCGCCGGGCACCAGATCGCCGGGGCCGAGATCACCGGGCGAGGCCACCTCGGTCGTCACGAGCTGAGGGATGGCGACCGCCGCAGCGACGCCGACACCGGCGACGACGAGCGTCACGAAGGTCGCGAGGCTGCCGGCTCCCGTCAGGGAACCCATGCCCCCGGCGGCTCCGGCAGCGCCCGCCGCGCCCGCAGAACCCGCAGTGCCCACCGAGCCGGCGCCCGCGGCGGCGCCGGGTGCAGCCGAGGATGCTCCGGCCGCCATCGCGACCAGCGTCGCGCCGCCGCCCTGGACCGTGGCGAGGTAGGCGGTCGCGGCACCGGTGCCGATCGTGAGCGGCAGGAGGACCATCGCCAGGCGATGGGAGACGTCCCGTGCCTCCGAGGCGACGATCGTGCACCGTGCGCAGTCGGCCAGATGAGCGTCGACCTTCGCGTGGTCGCGCTTGCCGAGATTGCCCCGGGCGTACGCGCCCAGGCGGTCGATCGTCCAGTGGCATGCCGAGTCCTCGGTCACCGACCGCAGGTGGGCCTGGATCCACGCTTCGCGGAGGCCTTCGCGGGCGCGGAACGCCAACTGCGCGACCGCCGTCGGCTTCATCGCGAGCAGCGGAGCGATCTCGGACGGCTTCATCTGCTCGATCTCGGTGTACCAGAGGACTTCCTGCCACCGGGTGGGAAGGCTGCGGAACGCCTGGTGCGTGAGGCTGCGATCGAGCGCGTCGTCGGTGGCGTGCGCGCTGGCGTCGGGATCCTCGACCGCCTCCAGCTCGTCGATGGTCACCTCGCGTCGTGCGCGCCCCCAGCCGGCGGCGGTGTTGCGGATGCTCGTGAACAGGTACGCGCGGAAGGAGCCCGTGGGTCCTCCGCCGCCTTGGATCGAACGGAAGATCCTCGTGTAGGCCTCTTGCACGAGGTCGTCGGGATCGATGCTCGACGTGATCGACTGGGCGACGGACAGCCCCGAGCGGTAGTGCCGACGCCAGAGCTCGCCGAAGGCCCCGGCGTCGCCGGACCGCGTGCGCAGCACGAGGTCGGAGTCGGCGAGGTCGGGTGCGTCGTTGCGCGAGTCGTCGTCGGTCGAGGTCATGGGCAATCGTGGAGAGGCTTTCGTGGGTGGAAGGGCGGAGTCGGGTGCCGGGTCCCACCCAAGAGACGCGTCAGCGTGCATGTTATGACGCGATTCTCGGAAATTGCCCGTCCGGAGTTCGAGAAGAGATTTTCTCCGAAGTCGCGTAATGGATCACGGCGATGCCGGTCTCACCCTCTGAGGTCGTCTTCCCGACGCCGAGCGGGCATCACCGCGGAGCGGGACGGCATCCTGCGCCGCGCGGTCCTGGGGTCGGACGGCGGCCGAGGTCCGTGCACGTCTGGGGGGAGGTGCCGGGCCTTCCGGGGACAGGCGGGGCGGAGTGCGCTGGGGGGCGCACCCGCCCCGCAACCGTCCGTCGGCAGGCGTCAGGTTCCGGCTGTGCGCACGCCGTCGACCCACACGCCGCGCACCGACAGCGTGTCGTCGAGCAGTACCGCATCGCCGGCAGCGCCGGGGCGCAGCGTGCCGTAGCGACGCTGCTCGCCGAGCGCGCGCGCCGGGACCGAGGTGAGGGCGGCCACCGCCTCGACCAGGTCGACGCCCGCGCTGACGGCGGTCCGCAGCGCGGCGTCCTGCGTGAGGGTGGAGCCGGCGATCGCGCCGCCCTCGTCGAGACGCGCAGTGCCGTCGGTGACCGTGACCGCGAGCCCGCCGAGGTCGTAGTGGCCGTCCCCTGCCCCGGCGGCGGCCATGGCGTCGGTGATGAGCGCGATGCGTCCCGGGGCGCCCGCGAACGCGAGCGCCACGACCGCGGGGTGAACGTGCACGCCGTCGGCGATCACCTCGAGGGTGACCCGGTCATCGCCCAGTGCCGCGACGATCGGTCCGGGCGCGCGATGGTGGATCCCCGGCATGGCGTTGAAGGCGTGCGTGAGGAGCGTGGCGCCGGCGTCGAACGCCGCCGACGCCTCGGCGGCCGTGGCACCGGTGTGGCCGACCGCGACCCGCGCCCCGCCGCCGACGAACCGGCGGACGGCGTCCAGCGCGCCGGGGAGCTCCGGCGCGAGCGTGACCTGTCGCACCGTGCCTGCGCCGGCCGCGAGCAGGCGGTCGACCGTCTCGGCGTCCGGGGTGCGCAGCAGACGCTCGGTGTGGGCGCCTTTGTGCCCGGGGTCGAGGAACGGGCCCTCCAGATGACTGCCGAGGATGGTGGCGTCGTCTCCGGCGAGCTCGGCGATCGTGCGCACGCGCGCGGCGAGATCGTCGACCGACGCGGTCACCAGTGAGAGCACCGCGCGCGTCGTCCCGTGCGCGAGGTGCACCGCGCGCGCCGTCCGGACGGCGTCGGCGCCGTCATCGAACGCGCAGCCGCCGCCGCCGTGCCCGTGCAGGTCGATGAAGCCGGGAGTGAGGATGCCACCGCCTCCGTCGACGACGTCCGACACGGGGAGCGCGCGCCAGTCGTCGCCCGTCCCGGTCGCGACCACCACGCCGTCGCCGAACGCGGTCCACGCGTTCTCGGCGATCCGGCCGTCGTCGATCAGCCGGACGGAGTGCACGACCGTCGTCATCGGGATCCGCCGTCCTGCCCGCTCGTGAGGTCGACCCCCTGGCTCTCCCACAGGGGGACCAGCGCGGCGGCGCGATCGCGGAACGAGGGCCACGCGCGGTCGGGGTGCGAGCCGGTGCGCGGCGACCACGCCGCCTCCGCCGCGGCGGAGATGCGGGGGAAGGCGAGGGCGTCGATGTCGGCGAGGTCCCGCACCGTCTCGGTCCACAGCGGAGCCTCGACGCCGAGGATGTCGTCCTCGCCGAGACCGGCGACGACCTCCGCCGGCTCCCACGAGTAGGAGCGCTCGAGGGAGGTCGCGCCGCGCGCCCACGTGAGTCCGAGCGGGAAGTCGTCGCTCGGCTTCATGTCCAGGTACATGGCGTCCGCGGGCGAGAGGATCACCCGTCCGCCGCGGGCGACGAAGGCGCGCGCCTTGTCGTCCATCCCGTCGACGGGCGTCACGAAGCCCCAGTACTGTCCGATCGTCCCCGGGGCCAGCGCCGGTGCGGCGCCCGCTTCGTGCCAGGTGACCGGAATCTTCCCGAGGCCGCTGACGATCTCGGTCGCACGCGCCATGACGTATGCGAAGTCCGCAGCCGGCGTGCCGAGCGCCTCGTCGCCGCCGACGTGCAGGTAGGGGCCGGGGGTGAGCGAGGCCACGTCCGTGAGGACGTCGGCGAGGAAGGCGTACGTCGCCTCGTCGCGGATCCGCAGCGACGAGAAGCCGACGGCCATGCCTTCGTAGGCTTCGCCGTGACGCGGCAGCCCGCCGCCGAACGCCTCGACCGTCTCACGGACGTGATCGCTCACGACCGGCTGCTCGGCGAGGTCGGGGTAGGCGAGCGAGACGGCGTGCGTGTGCCCCGGAAGATCGATCTCGGGCACCACCGTCATGTGCCGGGCAGCGGCGTACGCCACGATGCGCCGGTAGTCGTCCGGCGTGTAGAAGCCACCGCCGTCGCCGCCGACCGACGACCCGGACGCCCGCTCGGTCAGCAGCGGCCGGGACGGGATCTCCAGCCGCCAGCCCTGGTCGTCGGTCAGGTGCAGGTGCAGGTGGTTGAACTTCAGCGCGGCCGCGCGGTCGATGTAGGCCTCGACGGTCGCGACGGGATGGAAGTGCCGTGCCACGTCGAGCATGACGCCGCGGTAGGCGAAGCGGGGTGCATCGCTCACCCGGACGGCCGGGACGCTCCATGCGCCGGCGTCTCGCGTGAGCAGCTGCCCGAGTGTCTGGACGCCGTAGAACAGTCCCGCCGCATCGGCGGCCGCGATCCGCACCCCGTCCGCATCGGCGACGAGCCGGTAGGACTCGGGTGCGCCATCGCCGTCGACGACGAAGTGGACGTCGCCCGTCGTGTCGCCGGCATCGCGGCCGATCGGCGCACCGACGGCCCGCAGGATACGCCGCAGCGCCGCGGACGCGTCCGGCTCGCCCGACAGTGCGGTGGACTCGGACAGCCGGAACGACCCGCCGGGGGTGCGCTCGACCGACACCGGCAGGGGGACGACCGGGAGTGCAGTCACCATGGCTCTCATTCTGCCCTCCGGCGATCCCGGACAGGCATGTAAAGGTTCCTAACAAAACCGCCGCGGCCAGCCTATCAGCGCCGCATCCGGTATGCTCGGGGGGTCGCGACTGGCGTTGAGGTGGGCCACCACCGGGGAGCGACCGACACGGCATTCGACCGCACGCCTGGGCCGATGCGAGCACCTCGACACCCGTTGCCGGTGCTCAGCAACCGAATCCGAAAGCCGTCGTCAGGAGATCGTCATGACCGATTCCGTCTTCAACGCCCCGCTCGCCGAGGTCGACCCCGAGATCGCGCAGGTGCTCGACCGAGAGCTGCAGCGTCAGCGCGGCTTCCTCGAGATGATCGCCTCCGAGAATTTCGTGCCGGTCTCGGTGCTGCAGTCCCAGGGATCGGTCCTGACCAACAAGTACGCCGAGGGCTACCCGGGGCGTCGCTACTACGGGGGCTGCGAAGAGGTCGACGTCGCCGAGGAGCTCGCGATCCAGCGCGCCAAGGACCTCTTCGGGGCCGAGTTCGCCAATGTCCAGCCGCACTCCGGCGCCACGGCCAACGCCGCCGTGCTGCACGCCATCGCCCGCCCGGGCGACACGCTGCTCGGTCTGTCGCTCGATCAGGGCGGCCACCTCACGCACGGCATGAAGATCAACTTCTCCGGTCGGCTCTACGACATCGTCGCCTACGGCGTCGACCCGGAGACCTCGATCATCGACATGGAAGAGGTGCGCCGCCTCGCGATCGAGCACCGCCCGAAGGTCATCATCGCCGGCTGGTCGGCCTATCCGCGCCAGCTGGACTTCGCGAAGTTCCGCGAGATCGCCGACGAGGTCGGCGCGCTCCTGTGGGTCGACATGGCGCACTTCGCCGGTCTCGTCGCGGCAGGACTCCACCCCTCGCCCGTGCCGCACGCGCACGTCGTCTCCTCGACCGTCCACAAGACGATCGGCGGCCCGCGCTCGGGCTTCATCCTCACCAACGACGCGGACCTCGCCAAGAAGATCAACACCGCCGTCTTCCCGGGCCAGCAGGGCGGACCGCTCATGCACGTGATCGCCGCCAAGGCGACCGCGTTCAAGCTCGCCAAGACACCGGAGTTCGTCGAGCGTCAGGAGCGGGTGCTGCGCGGTGCGCACATCCTCGCCGAGCGCCTCTCGCAGCAGGACGTGAAGGACGCGGGCATCGCGGTGCGCTCGGGCGGCACCGACGTGCACCTCGTGCTCGTGGACCTCCGCGACGCCGCGATCGACGGCAAGCAGGCCGAGGACCTCCTCCACGACATCCGCATCACGGTCAACCGCAACGCGGTCCCGAACGACCCGCGTCCCCCGATGGTGACGTCGGGCCTGCGGATCGGCACGCCCGCGCTGGCCACCCGCGGATTCGGCGACGCCGAGTTCACCGAGGTCGCCGACGTCATCGCTCTGGCGCTGCAGCCGGGCGCGGATGTCGACGCGCTCCGCGCGCGCGTCGCGGCGCTCGCCGAGGCCTTCCCGCTCTACCCCGGCCTCCAGCAGTGACCGCCCAGAAGCTCGACGGGGTCGCCACCGCGGCCGCGATCAAGGCCGAACTCGCCGAGACGGTCGCCGCGCTCGCCGCGCGCGGCATCGTCCCCGGGCTCGGGACCCTCCTCGTCGGAGACGACCCGGCATCCCGCTCCTACGTGACCGGCAAGCACCGCGACTGCGCCGAGGTCGGCGTCGCCTCGATCTCGGTCGAGCTGCCGGCCACCGCGACACAGGAGGAGATCGCCGACGCCGTCCGGGGACTCAACGAGGACCCCGCCGTCACCGGGTTCATCGTCCAGCTGCCCCTGCCGAAGGGGATCGATGAGAACGCGATCCTCGAGCTCGTCGACCCCGCGAAGGATGCCGACGGCCTCCACCCGATGAACCTCGGCCGCCTCGTGCTCGGCGTCGACCCGGCGAACGCGATCGCGGCGCCCCTGCCGTGCACCCCGGCGGGCATCGTCGAGCTCCTCGAGCGCCACGGCGTCGCCATCGCGGGGAAGCACGTGACGGTCATCGGCCGCGGCATCACCGTCGGCCGGCCGTTGGGCCTGCTGCTCACGCGCAAGGGCACCGATGCGACGGTGACGCTCACTCACTCGCGCACGCCCGACCTGGCCGCCGAGGTCGCCCGCGCCGACATCGTCGTCGCGGCCGTCGGGCAGCCGCACCTCGTCAAGGCGGAGTGGATCAAGCCCGGCGCCGCGGTGCTCGATGTCGGCGTGACCCGCGTCGGCACCACCGAGTCGGGGCGGGCCAAGCTCGCCGGTGACGTCGATCCCGCCGTCGCCGAGGTCGCCGGCTGGCTCTCTCCCAACCCCGGGGGCGTCGGCCCGATGACCCGCGCGATGCTCGTCGCGAACGTCGTGGACACCGCCGCGCGCCTCGCCGGCTGATCGCGGCGGGCTTGCCCCGTGCGCGGCGGGCTTGCCCCGTGCGCGCCGAGCTTGCCCCGTGCGGGCCGAGCTTGCCCCGTGCGCGGCGGGCTTGCCCTGCGCGCGGCGAGCTTGCCCCGTGCGCGCCGAGC
>Ga0307406_10000237_pt1 | contig 33519 bp, 32 predicted proteins | sample 322Cmetagenome_3_FD_203706 | JGI IMG/M metagenome (GOLD analysis project Ga0307406, IMG submission 203706) | Maize rhizosphere microbial communities from greenhouse at UC Davis, California, United States - 322HYB-C-2 | ecosystem: Host-associated > Plants > Roots > Rhizosphere > Soil | place...
TCCGTGAAACTGCGGCGAGGCCGCGTACCAGCGCCGCCTTCAGCTGCGGTACGGGCGAATGTGATCCAGTTCGGATTCGATGACGCCGCGCACGACTTCCTTGAAGGCCGACACGAGCCGGGAATGAGGCGCATCGGGCGCGAGCAGGAGCGCAAGGCGCACCCTGATGGCAGGCTTGAAGGCCCGCACCTCGAAATCGAGATTGCGCTGCTCATCGAGCGCTGCCAGCGGATTGATCACGCTCACGCCCAGGCCTGCAGCGACCAGCGAGCAGACGGAGGCGCCCAGGTCGGACTCCAGCACCGTTCGGGTCTTGACGCCTGCGGCGGCCAATACCTGGTCGATGCGTTCCCTCGGGCCGCTGCCCAGCGGGAACGAGATGAAGGCCTCGCCGTCCAGGTCCGAAGCACGAACCTGCCTGGTCCGGGCCAGATGATGTTCCCTGGGAAGCAGGGCGACGCAATCCATGCCGAGCAGTGTTTCGACACGGATGCCGGGCGGATCATCGCCATACAGGATGGCCAGGCCCAGGTCGCACAAGCCCGAGCTCACCCATGTGTCGACGGTCGTGGCCGCACCGGAGTGAATCGTGACGAGCGTCTCGGGGTGGTCGCGCTTGAACCGGACGACCGCCTGGCTGAGGACGCCTCCGGCAATTCGCGCCATGGCGGCCACCGCCAGGCGGTCGCCGCCGAACGTCCGGATGTTGGATGCCGCGGACTCCAGGCCCTGCAGCCCGGCGAATGCCTTCTCGACTTCCTGGAAGAAGCGTTTTCCTTCGAGTGAAGGCACCAGGCGCGTGCCGCTGCGTTCGAAAAGCGCAAACCCGATGATCGCCTCCAGCTGCGAAACGAGACGGCTCACCTGGGGCTGCGAGGTGTGAAGCCGCCGCGAGGCTTCGGTCATCGACCCCGTCTGCACGACCACCCGGAAGGCCTCGATGTGCTTCAAGGTCATGCGTCGGCTGCTCATATCAATATTGTATGACGCGCTATTGAGTACGCATTTGCAGTATCTGATGACCGGAAGAATACTTGCGCCCATGCCCGACAAGATCCTGCAAGTTGCCGACTCCGGACTGCCGCGCCGTCCATGCACGGCGGCCCCCGTGGTGGACCTGCGCAGCGACACCGTGACGCTGCCGACCCTGTCGATGTACGGCCGCATGCAAACAGCCGTGCTGGGAGACGACGGCCTGGACGGCGACCCGACCGTGCGTGCGCTCGAGGCGCTGGTGGCCAGGACGCTGGGCAAGGAGTCTGCGCTGTATGTGCCGACCGCGACGATGGGAAACCTCCTGGCCGTGCTGTCGCAGGCGGAACGCCGGTCGCAGGTCGTGCTCGAGGAGTCCGCGCACATGTTCGTCTCCGAGCGCGGCGGCGCCGTGTTCGGCGGCGTGACCTACACCGGCATTCCGGGCGTGGCTGGCGCGATGGAGCTCGAGAGCCTGGCGCTGGCGCTGAAGCCGTCCCGCGAATTGCGCACGGATCTGGTCTGCATGGAAACCACGCACGGCAACGCGGGAGGAGCGGTGCTGCCGCTGGACCACATGCGGGCGGTCTGGAAGGCATCCAGTGGCGCCGGCGTGCGCGTCCACCTCGATGGCGCCCGGCTCTTCAACGCCGCCGTGGCGCTGAACGTCGATCCGGCCGCGATCGCGTGCTACGCCGACACGGTGACCCTCTGTCTTTCGAAGGGCCTGAGCGCTCCTGCAGGCGCGGTGCTCGCCGGGCCGTCCGCCACCATGGCCAGCGCCAGACGGTTGCGCAAGATGCTCGGGGGCACGCAGCGCCAGATCGGCGTGGTTGCCGCAGCGGGACTGGACGCCCTGGAAACCATGACCGGCCGGCTCGCCCAGGACCATGCTTCGGCGTCGCGCCTGAGCGAGGCATTGCGAGCCGTGTTGCCCGGCGCCGTCAGCGTCGGCACGCCGCCCACCAACATCGTCTTCGTCGACCTGCCCGAGGCCGCACCCGACAGCCTCGCCTGGGCGGAGGCACTCAAGGAGCGCGGTGTCCTGGTCCGCCCGTGGGGCCCGCACAGGATCCGGCTTGTCACGCACCGCCACATCGACGCGGCCAGCGTGGATGCCGCCGCCAGCGGATTCCGGCGTGCCGCGCAATCGCTGCTTGCTTGACGCGCTCTCGCCAGGACGCGCCTCCCCATCGAACACATCGAGTACCTACCAGGAGCCTTGACCATGTCTTCCATCTGCCGCCGGGATTTCGTCGCCTCTGCCTTCCTGATGGCCGCCGGCCTGGGGAGTGGCCGCACGTTCGCCGGCAGCTTTCCCGGCCGTCCCATTCGCCTGATCGTGCCGTACGGGCCCGGAGGCGGTTCCGATTTTGTCGCGCGCCTGATGGCCCAGAAGCTGACCGAGACGGCGGGGTGGAATGTCGTCGTGGACAACAAGGCAGGGGCCTCGGGGATGATCGGCACCGATGCCGCGGCCAAGAGCGCCGCGGACGGCTACACCTTGTTCCTTGCGGACGCCGCACATGCCACCAATGCCGCGGTGCAGTCCAAATTGCCCTTCGATCCGATCAGGGACTTCTCGCCGCTCACGCTCGTGGGCTCTTCGCCGCAACTGCTGGTGGCGCATCCATCCCTTCCGGCCAACTCCCTGCGGGAACTGCTGGCGCTGCCGCGTGCGCGCGTACGCGAATACGCCGTGGGAACCCCGGGGCAGGGGTCCGTACCGCACCTGCTGTACGAGACGCTCAAGCGCAAGACGGGCATGGAACTGGTGCACGTGCCCTACAAGGGCGGCAGCGCCGCCTTGACCGATGCCGTGGGCGGACAGGTTGCCATGGTGATCAACTCCGTGCCGGCTTGCATGCCGCACATCGAAGCGAAGCGGCTCAAGGTGCTTGCCATCGCGAGCACGGCGCGGCATCCGAAGCTGCCGGACGTGCAGACCTTCTCCGAAAGCGTGCCAGGCATGGTGGGAAGCGCCTGGTATGGCGTGATGGCACCTGCCGGGGTGCCCGCAGATCTGCTGCAGCAGCTGAACGCAGCGGTCGACAAGGTGCTGGACCTGCCCGATGTCAAGGCCCGGCTGGAAAGCTCGTTCGTGGATCCCATGCCCCGCGGGCCGCAGGCGTTCTCCAAGTACCTGAACGAAGAAATCGCGCGCTGGAAATCGGTCGTGAAAGAGACCGGGGTCACGATCAACAGCTGAGGCTCTCGCGGCCGGAGACCCATTGTGGAGAGGGCGCGAAGCAGCAATGAGGAAACTTGGAGGGCAAGTCGAGGCCTGTAGACTTCGCCGCAATGTTTCGTCTACGGTTGTCGTTTGCCTTTGCGGTTCTTGTTGCACTGGTGTGTTGCCAGGCCGCCTTTGTCTACTGGGGCTCCAATCGCGTCAACGAATACGCCGCGCACAGCCGGCTGACGAGCGACATTCTTTCCGAACTCCTTGAGATTTCGGCCAACAAGCAGAGGTTGCGTGTGTGGGCCTCGCAGCGCCTCATGAATGCAGAGGCAACCTCGGCGGTCCGGGATCAGCTGCTCGAGCGGATGCGAACCGGTGCCGGGCGGCTGGATGCAATGTCCCGCCTGCATCTGGACTCGTGGCGGAAGCTGTCCTCGCGGGAGGACATCGCCGTGCCGCAAGAGGTCTTTCAGCTGGTCGAGATCAGCAAGCTGCTGGACGGCAACATCCTCGAGGTGCAGGCGCAACTGCAGGACCTGCAGCCGCTGTCGCCCGGCGCGGAATTCCCGAATGTCTGGCGGCAGGTGGCGCAGGTCTTCGACATGACCCAGGGCCGGGATCTTCGCGAACTGCTCAACGGCGCCATCGAAGGACAGCGCAAGGCGGTTCCCATTGCCCGTGCCGCGACCGAGCGGGGGCTGGACCGGCTGCGGCAGCAGGCGATTGCCATGGCGATCATCGCCCTTGTCGCCGCGGTGCTGTGGGCGCTGCATCTGCGCGGGCGCCTCAAGCGCCCCCTGGAGCTCCTGCTGCAAGGCACGCGGGCCCTGCAGTCCGGTTCGCTGGAGCACCGCATCGAACTTGCATCGGGCGACGAATTCGAAGTGGTGGCGCGCCACTTCAACCAGATGGCGGCGGAACTGCAGCAGCATCGCCAGCAGGCCGACGAAGCGCGCCGGCGCCTGGAGGACGCGGTCCGCGACCGGACGCAGGAATTGCAGTCGGCCCACGACACGCTTCAGCTTCTGGATCATCGGCGGCGGCAGCTCTTCGTCGACCTCGGCCATGAGCTGCGGACACCGGCCACGGCGATTCGCGGAGAGGCGGAGATCACGCTTCGCGGCGGCGACAAGCCGCCCGAGGAGTACCGGCATGCGCTGACGCGCATCGTCGGCACCGTTGAGCAGTTGACCAGGGTGATTGGCGATCTGCTTCTGATCGCGCGGGCCGAAGCCGACCAGCTGGTGATCCAGCCGTCCCCTTTGGATCTCTCGATGCTGCTGAGCGAGGTCGCGGAACAGGGAGAGGCCCTGGCGGCGCTGCATGGGGCCGCGCTGACCTACGAACCCATGGCGGAATTGGTCACGGTGCGGGCGGACGGCGACCGGCTGCGCCAGGCGCTGATGATCGTGCTGGACAACGCCATCCGCTATTCCCGCCCGAACGGCAAGGTGCATCTGGGCTGCAGCCTTGCCGGAAGCGAAGTCGCCATCGTGGTCCGCGACCACGGCATCGGCATCGACGAGGACGAGCTGCCCCGGGTATTCGAGCGCTTCGTCCGCGGCCACCGGGCACGCGCCCACCGGGCGGATGGCAGCGGCATCGGCCTCTCCATTGCGCAGGCCATCGTCAAGGCCCATCGCGGACACATCGGCATCCAGAGCTGGCCCGAGGAAGGGACGGAGGTCCGCGTCGTTCTTGCACGCCTGCCGATCCACGAACCCGAGGCCAGTGTCCTGCAGCCATGAACAGAAGCATCCTGATTGTCGAAGACGATCCCCGCGTCGCCGATTTTCTGGTCCGCGGGCTGAAGGCGGAAGGCTTCGCGGTGCAGCATGCCCGCACCGGTCCGCAGGGGCTGGAGCTGGCGCGCCGCGGAGAACTCGCGCTCCTGATCCTGGACCTGATGCTGCCGGGCATCAACGGCCTGGAGCTGTGCCAGACCTTCCGCGCCGAGGGCGGCCAGACCCCGGTGCTGATGCTGACCGCCATGAGCACGACCGAAGACAAGGTGAACGGCCTGCGCCTCGGCGCCGACGACTACCTGACCAAGCCATTCGACTTCGAGGAACTGCTCGCGCGCATCGAGGCGCTGCTGCGCCGCGGCCGGGACCTCAGGCCGCGGGTCATGACCTTGCGGGTGGCCGACCTGGTGCTGGATCGGGAACGCATGCGCGTGGAGCGCGCGGGGCAGCCGATCACGCTGACCGCCAAGGAGCTGGCCTTTCTCGAGTTGCTCATGAGCGCGCCCGGACGGGTATACAGCCGCGAACGCATCCTGGCCAATGTCTGGGGCACGCACGAGGATCCGCTCACCAACATCGTGGATGTCTATGTGCGGCGTCTTCGCATGAAGATCGATGGCGACCACGCGGTGCAGCTGCTGCAGACCGTGCGCGGCCTTGGCTATCGCATCAGCGAGACGGCAGGCTAGCCAGGCCGTTCATCCGGCATTCATCTCCTGTTCGGCGCGGGTTCATCGCCGCCGCGATGGATGTTCATGCACCGCTCGAACAATGAGTCCTGTGTTCAACCACTTGCACGAATGGACTCTTCGATGATCTCGCGTTTTTCCAAGCTTCTTCCCGCCGCCGCCGTGCTGGCGCTGTGCGTGTCGACCTCCGTGTCCGCGCAGACGGCCTCGAGCGCAAGTTGCGTTCCCGCCGGCGAACGCCAGATCGCAGCGCTGTTCGATCGCTGGAATGCCTCCCTTGCCACGCTGGATCCCGACAAGGTGGTGGCCAACTACGCGCCCGACGGCGTGCTGCTGGCCACGGTGTCGAACCAGCCCCGCACCAGTCCGGCCGAAATCCGCGACTACTTCGTCAAGTTCCTCAAGGGTGCGCCGCAAGGGACGATCGATTCGCGCACGATCCGGGTCGGCTGCAATGTGGCGCAGGACATCGGCACCTACACCTTCAAGTTCAAGGACGGCAAGGCGGTGCACGCCCGCTACACCTATGTGTACGAATGGCTCAACGGCCAATGGCTGATTGCGCACCATCACTCGTCGGCCATGCCCGAGAGCGTGGCGGCAAAGTAGAAGGGTGGCGTTCGGGATCGAGGCCCGCTACGACCGCAGGTCGACTTCGGGCCGCGTCGATGCGCTGCCGCTCCAGCGCACCTCGAAGCCCGCGCTGCGGAACTGGCCGACGACGAGCTCGCCGACGCGCTGCATGTCGGCATCGCCGCCCTCCGGGGCGCCCCAGAACGCGAGCGAGAGCTGGCTGGTGCGCTTGGCGCGGTTCAGGTCCTGCCGCGTGTAGAAGCAGAAGCCATGCACGCCGGCCTTGCCGCCGCCGCGCTCGCGGAACACCTGCGAGCAATCGGAGAAACCGTCGGACTGCGTTTCCCCCGCATCCTGCAGCGCGACCAGGCCGGCCTGCGTCAGCGCAGCGAACACCTCGGCAATGCGCGCTTCGGCGGCACGCCACCGCGCGGCGCTCATCTTCACCGGATCGGGTTCGGGTGGCGGCGGCACGGGGGCGGCGTGGCCGGTGACGCGTGCCAGCAGTTCGGCCACCTCTTCCATCATCGCGTTCTCCGTGATGTGGTTGCCGTGGCTGTCGCTCACGTCGGCGTTGGCGCCGGCATCGATGAGCAGTTGCACCGCCTCTGTGCCCGGCGCGAATTCGGCGGCAAAGTACAGCGCGGTGCGGCCGTCGGTGCCGGCATATTCGAGCGGACTGCCGGCGTCGATCAGCAGTTGCAGCACCGCGAGGTTCGCTTCGATCTCGCACTCGTTGGCGCCCATCGCGGCACATTGCAGCGCGGTGAAGCCCTGCTTGTTCAGGGCGGCCAGGTCGGCGCCGGCCTCGATGCATGCGCGCACTGTGTCGACATCGGCATTGCGCGCCGCGTCGAAGATCTTCTTCGGATTCATGGCATCTCCCTTGGGTTGCGGGATTCTGCCGCATGCGCAAGATGCGTCATCGGCAGTCCAGCCAACGGCGCGGCCGATGGTGCGGGCCAGGCGGGATTCCCGATTGGCGCTAGCCCGGCGCCGCGCCCTGGGTCGCCGTGTAGACGGCATACAGCGACTGGCTGGCCGCCATGAACAGGCGGTTGCGCTTGGGGCCGCCGAAGCAGACGTTGCCGCAGACCTCCGGCAGCCGGATGCGCCCGATGAGCCGGCCTTGCGGCGTCCATACCGTGACGCCGCTGTAGCCCAGGCTGCGGCCCGCATTGCTGGAGCACCACAGGTTGCCATCGACATCGGCGCGCACGCCGTCGGGGCCGCATTTCACGCCGTCGACCATGAAGCTGCTGAAGAGCTTGCCGTTGTGGAGCTTGTTGTCCGAGCCGACGTCGAACACGTACATGTCGCCCTTGCCGCCGGCGATGGTGTCGCCCGGTCCCTGCCCGGTGCTGACGACATAGAGCTTCTTGAAGTCGGGCGAGAAGCACAGGCCGTTCGGGTCCGGCACCAGGTCTTCGCCGGCGACCTGCGTGAGCGTTCCGCTCTTGTCGAGGCGGTAGACCGCGGTCGGCAGTTCGCGCTTGTACGCGCCGATCTCGGGCGGCTGCCCGAGTTTCGGATTGAGCCGGCCGGCCTTGTTCGCGGGCCCGCCCGCAGCATCGACCGTGCCTTCGTAGAGCTGGGCGCCGTAGGGCGGATCGGTGAACCAGTAGCTGCCATCGGGATGCGGGACGATGTCGTTGGGCGAGTTGAGCCGCTTGCCGTTGAAGCTCGAGGCGAGGACGGTCACCGAGCCGTCGAGTTCGTAGCGCACCACGCGCCGCGTCAGGTGCTCGCAGGACAGCTGCCTTCCCTGGTAGTCGAAGGAGTTGCCGTTGCTGTTGTTGGACGGTGCGCGGAACACGCTGACGTGGCCGTCGTCCTCGCTCCATCGCAGTTGGCGATTGTTGGGGATGTCGCTCCAGACCAGAAAGCGGCCGACCGAATTCCACGCCGGTCCTTCGGACCACAGCGCGCCGGTCCACAGCCGCTGGATCGGGGCGTTGGGCTGGCGCAGGCCGTCGAAAGCCGGATCGACGGTGAGCACGTCGGGATCGGTGAAGTAGGTGGTGGGAGCGCCGCGCGCGCTGAAGTCGCGCGGCGGCTGGGTGATGGTGCTCGGCGGCGCAGCCGGTCCGCCGGAGGCGGCCTGCGCATGCGCCCATCGCGGCAGGGCGATGGAGGCGCCTACCGCGGCGCCCACGCCGCGAAGAAGCTTGCGGCGTAGTACCGAACCATTCACTATCGAATCGATTTTTTCCTGTGCCACGACTCACTCCGCGAAAACGATGGAAGAAGCGTTGAAGAACGCGAGCCCGCAAAAGCCGGTCGCATGCTACGCGCTTCTCCAGCGCGGCACCAGATTGCATCACTGAAGCGGTACTGATCGTCTAGAGCCGAGCTATTTCCAACCTGAGCCGATCCAGGCCTTCTTCCGTTCCGTGGATGCGCTTGGCGACGAACGGTTGTGTCAGCAGCTCTCAGAAAGGCGAATCCGGAAAGTAGTACTTGGAGGCGTTCTCCTTGGTGACGAGTACCGACGGAATGATCGTCGTGGCGGGCATTGCGCTTCCCTTGATGCGGGCCTCGGCCGTGGCCTTCATGGCGTCCGCGATCATGCTCGGCGCGTAGGTCACATCGGCGCTGACGATGGGATCGCCATCCATGACCTTCTTGATGTAGTCCTTGGAGCCTGCTCCGCCCACGACGAGCTTCACATCGCTGCGCTTGGCCTGGGCGATGGCCTTCTGCACGCCCACGGCCATGTCGTCATCGGAGGCCCAGACCGCATCGATCTGCTTGAAGCGCGTGAGGTAGTCCTGCATGACCTTGAAGGCGTCGTCCCGGTTCCAGTTGCCGTGCTTGGCGTCGAGCACCTTGATGTTCGGGTAGGCCTTCATCACTTCGTTGAACGCATCGACGCGCTGGTTGTCGATGACCGTGGGAATGCCGCGCAAGATCACGAGATTGCCCGCGCCCCCCAAGGTCTTGGCCATGTACTCGGCGGCGACCTTGCCGAATCCGGGGTTGTCACCCGCGACGTAGGCGCTCTGCGCACTCGGGTCGGTCAAGCCCCGATCGACCACCGTCACGAACACGCCCTTGTTCTTCACCTGGGCCACCGGCTTGGTCAGCGGTGCCGACTCGAAGGGAAGAATCACCAGCGTGTCGATCTTGTTGACCGTCTGCAGATCCTGCACCTGGTTGGCCTGCTCGGTGGCGGAACCCGCGGTCTTCACGATCACCTTGGCGCCGGGGTACTGCTTTTCCAGTTCGGCCTTGGTGCGATTGGCCCAGTACACCACGCCGCCGGTCCAGCCATGCGTTGCCGCGGGGACCGACACGCCCATCACCAGCTTGGTGTCGGCGAACGCCGGTGCGCCGCCGGCCATCGCGCATGCGGCCAGTACGATGGAAGAGAAAATTCTTCTGTTCATGGATGTCTCCTTCTTTCATGGATCTTCGAGGCGGGAATGGCTCGCTGGCCCGGCAGGCTGCGCGGCCGGAAGTTCATCGTCGCCCTCTTTGCAGGAAGGCCACGACGATGATCACGAAGCCCTGCACCGCCGCGTTCAGGTAGACGCTGATGATGCTGGTGAGGTTGAGGATGTTGCCGATGACCGACAGCAGCACCGCGCCGACCACGGTGCCCACGATGCGGCCGTGCCCGCCCTTGAGCGCGGTGCCGCCGACGATCACGGCGGCAATGGCTTCGAGCTCCCAGAGCAGCCCGGTGGAGGGCGACGCCGAGCCGAGGCGCGGCACGTAGAGCAGGGTGGCGACGCCCACGCAGATGCCCAGCAGCACATAGGTGCAGATCTTGATGCGGTCCACCGCGACCGCCGCGTAGCGCGCCACCTGCTCGTTCGAGCCGATGGCCTGCACGTAGCGGCCATAGCTGGTGCGGTTGAGCAGCAGCATCCCGGCCAGTGCCACTGCTGCGAACACCCAGATCGGGATCGGCACGCCCAGCCAGGCCCCGTAGTAGACCGGGCCGTAGGCATCGGCCAGCGTGTTGTCCAGCGTGAGCGCGCCGCCGTTGGAGAAATAGGTGAGATACGCACGGAAGATGCCCAGGGTGCCCAAGGTCACGATGAAGGGCTCGATGCGCCCCTTGGTGATGAGCAGCCCATGCACCAGCCCGAACGCGGCGCCCAGCGTCAACGCGACCGCCATGCCGGCCAGCACCGCGGTCCCCGGGCTGCCCGCGAGAGGCGCGACCCAGTTCATCACCATGATCACCGAACCGGCGATGAGGGCGGCCATCGAGCCCACGGACAGGTCGATACCCCCCGAGGTGATGACGAAGCACATGCCCACCGCGATGATGCCGATGAAGGCGGTGCGCGTGAGCACGTTCATCGCGTTGTCCCAGGTCGCGAAGTCCGGGTTGAGCAGGCCGCCGGCGATGCACAGCAACACCAGGCCGATGACAGGCCCCGCGTCGCGCAGACGCACGCGCAATTGCCTGGCGGCTTGCCGCGCAGACGCCGGCGCGGCGGGATCGGGGAGACCGGCAGCAGCCTGCACGGAATCAGTGAGTGCCGGTGGCATGGGCGATAAGCTCCTCTTCGGTCAGGTGGTCGGCGTCCAGCGTCGCCTGCAGGGCGCCCGCGCGCATCACGGCGACGCGATGGCACAGGCCGATCAGTTCCATCAGCTCCGACGAGATGACGACCACGGCACGGCCCTCGGCCGCCAGGCGCTGGATCAGAAAATAGATGTCGCGCTTGGCGCCCACGTCGACGCCGCGCGTGGGTTCATCCAGCACCACGACGCGCGGGCCGGGCTGCAGGACCTTGGCCATGGCCAGCTTCTGCTGGTTGCCGCCGGAGAGCGCACCTGCCGCGGCATCGAGCGAGCCGGTGCGGATGCCGAAATCGGACACGGCCTGCTCGAGCGCGCGGCGTTCGGAACGCGGATCGAGCCACGGCCTGGCATGGCGCTCCAGGTTCATCAGCGTCAGGTTTTCCTGGAGCGACATGTGGATGTGCAGGCCGCAGCCCTTGCGGTCTTCGCTGAGGTAGGTCAGGCCTTCGCGCGCCGCCTCGCGCGGATCGCGGAAAGCCACCACGCGCCCGCCGAGCCGCACCTCGCCGCCGGCGCGCTTGCGCAGCCCCAGCAAGGACTCGAAGAGCTCGGTGCGACCGGCACCGACCAGCCCCGCAAAGCCGAGGATCTCGCCCGGGCGTACGTCGAAGCTGACATCGCGCGCCCAGCCCGGCACCGACAGCCCGCGTACCGACAACAGGGGGGCGGAGGGCGGCGGCGCGAGGCGGGGCGGAAACATGTCCGACAGCTCGCGCCCCACCATCAGGTTGGCCATCTGGTGCCGCGTGTGCCGCGCCGTCTGCCCGCGCATGACGAAGCGGCCGTCGCGCATGACGACGATCTCGTCGGTCATGCGCTCCACCTCGTCGAGCTTGTGCGAGATGTAGACCACGGTCACGCCCTGGGCCCGCAGCCGCGCAATCAGCGCGAACAGGCGCTGCGTCTCCGACGGCGTCAGCGTGGCGGTGGGCTCGTCCATCACGAGCAGGCGCGCCCGGCGCGACAAGGCCTTGGCGATTTCCACCAGCTGCTTTTCGGCCACGATCAGGTCGCCCGTGCGGGTATCGGGGTCGACGTGCAGTCCCACCTCCTGCAGCACCTCGCGTGCGGCGCGCCGCATGCGGCCCTCGTCCAGCAACGGGCCCCGGCGCAGTTCGCGGCCGAGGAAGATGTTCTGAGCGACCGTCAGGTCATCGGCCAGGTTGAACTCCTGGTGGATCAGCACGATGCCCGCGTCCTCGGCCTCGCGCGAACTGGCGAAGCGCCGCGCCGCGCCGTCGATCTCCAGGCTGCCTGCGCTCAGGGACTCGTAGCCCGAGAGGATCTTCATCAGCGTGGATTTGCCCGCGCCGTTCTCGCCCAGAAGCGCGACCATGCGACCGGGTTCGAGCTCGAAGCTCACGCCGTGCAGCACGCGCACCGGGCCGAAGTCCTTGACCACCTCGTTGAAACGCACGCGCAGGCTCACGGGCGCCCCCTCCCTGCGTCCGCCGCGAGGCGCTTCATGCCGTCACCTCCACCCACGCGCCGCCCCGGGAAGACGAGTGCACCGCCGCCTCGATGAACGCCATGCCGTGCACGCCGTCTTCGATGGTGGGGAACACGACCTCGGGCGGCAGCGCCGAGCCATCGCGCGCGGCGCGCAGGGCCTGCGCGATCTCGGCGTAGAGGGTGGCGAATCCTTCCAGGTAGCCCTCGGGATGGCCGGAGGGCAGCCGCGTCACGCGCGCTGCATCGGCATTGGCCGCGGCGGTGCCGCGCGAGACGGTCTGCGACGGCTGCCCGTAGGGTGACCAGAGCAATTGGTTGGGGTGTTCCTGGCACCACTCGATGCCGCCCCGGCTGCCGTAGATTCGCAGCCGAAGGCCGTTCTCGTTGCCCGGTGCGACCTGGCTGGCCCACAGCATGCCGCGCGCGCCGCCCGCAAAGCGAAGCATCACCTGCACGTTGTCATCCAGCGCGCGGCCCGTCACGAAGGTGCTCAACTCGGCGCACAGCGATTGCGCCTGCAGGCCGCTGACGAAGCTCGCCAGGTGATAGGCGTGGGTCCCGATGTCGCCGATGCAGCCTCCCGCGCCGGCACGCGCCGGGTCGGTGCGCCAGGCCGCCTGCTTCTGCCCCGTGGCCTCGAGCGATTCGGTCAGCCAGTCCTGTGCGTACTCGACCTGCACCACGCGGATCTCGCCCAGGGCGCCCTCGCGCACCAGGCGGCGCGCGTGGCGCACCATCGGGTAGCCGCTGTAGTTGTAGGTCACGGCCAGCACGAGCCCGCGTGCGCGCGCCAACTCGCGCAGCCGCAGGGCCTGCGCCAGCGTGGTGGTCACGGGCTTGTCGCAGATCACATGGATGCCGGCTTCGAGAAAAGCCTCGGCGGCCGATGCATGCTGGTCGTTGGGCGTGACGATGGCCACGGCCTCGATGCCGTCGGCGCCGCGCGCGGCTTCCTCGCGCGCCATGGCACGGTAGTCGGGGTAGGCGCGGGCCAGGCCCAGCGCGTGCGCCGAACGCAAGGCCTTTTCCGGGGTGGAAGAGAGCGCGCCGGCGACCAGTTCGTAGTGGTCGTCCAATCGCGCGGCGATGCGGTGGACGGCGCCGATGAAGGCGCCTTCACCGCCACCCACCATGCCCAGGCGGATGCGCCGGCCGCGCGCGGCGAAGCTTGCGTCGGAAGCGCCCTCGATGGTCATGGCGCGCTTTCCTGCAGGCCGAGCATGCGCTGCAGCTGTTGCGGGTCGGTGGCTGCACCGGCGAAATCGTCGAAGGCCTTTTCCGTCACGCGGATGATGTGGCGGCGGATGAACTCCGCACCTTCGGCTGCCCCGGCTTCGGGGTGCTTGAGGCAGCACTCCCACTCCAGCACGGCCCAGCTGTCGTAGCCGTACTGGGCCATCTTCGAGAAGATGGCGCCAAAGTCCACCTGGCCGTCGCCCAGCGAGCGAAAGCGTCCCGCGCGGTCGACCCAGGGCTGGTAGCCCGCGTACACGCCCTGGCGCCCGGTGGGACGGAACTCGGCATCCTTGATGTGCAGCGCCTTGATGCGCGAGTGGTAGATGTCGATGAACGCGAGATAGTCCAGCTGCTGCAGCAGAAAATGCGAGGGGTCGTAGTTGATGCAGCAGCGCGGGTGCTGGTTCACGCGATCCAGGAATATCTCGAAGGTCGTGCCATCGAACAGGTCCTCGCCCGGGTGCAGCTCGAAGCAGACGTTGCAGTCGGCGTCCTCGAACGCATCGAAGATCGGCTTCCAGCGCTTGGCGAGTTCGTCGAACGCGGCTTCGATCAGGCCGGCGGGGCGCTGCGGCCACGGGTACAGGTAGGGCCAGGCCAGTGCGCCCGGAAAGCTCACATTGCTCTTGAGGTTCAGCCGGCGCGATGCCTTGGCCGACAGCACCATCTGCTGCACCGCCCAGGCCTGCCGCGCCTTGGGATTGCGCCGCACCGCCTCGGGTGCAAAGCCGTCGAAAGCCTCGTCGTAGGCGGGGTGCACCGCCACCAGCTGTCCCTGCAGGTGGGTGCCCAGTTCGGTGATCTCGACACCGTTCTCCCGCGCCACGCCCGCCACCTCGTCGCAATAGGTCTGCGATTCCGCGGCCTTGTCCAGGTCGAAGATGCGCTTGTCCCACGAGGGGATCTGCACGCCCTTGAAGCCAAGGCCGCCGGCCCAGCGCGTGATGGCGTGCCAGGAATCGAAGGGCGCGGTGTCGCTTGCGAACTGCGCGAGGTAGATGCCTGGTCCCTTGATGTTGCTTGCCATGTGATTGCCTCTCGTGGTCCGGGTTTCAGAAATAGCCGCTGACCAGGTGCTCCAGCCGCTCCTGCTGTCCGGAGCGCGGCTGCGGTTCAGTGCCTTGGGTTTCGACATCGCGCGCCAGTGCCTCCAGCGAATAGTCGCCCTGCAGGATGGCGCGGCCGCGCTGCGTGTCCCAGCCCTGGTAGCGGGACTGCACGTGCCGTTGCAGCGCGCCGTCCTGCACCATCTTCTCGGCCACCAGCAGGCCGTGCGCGCACAGGTCCATCGCGGTGGCGTGGGCCCACACCAGGTCGTCGGGTTCGATCGACTGGCGGCGCAGCTTCGCGTCGAAGTTCAGGCCGCCCTGGCCAATGCCGCCGGCCTTGAGCACTTCGTACAGCGCACCGGCCACGTGCTGCAGGTTGTTCGGGAACTGGTCGGTGTCCCACCCCAGCATCTCGTCGCCGCGATTCATGTCCAGCGAGCCGAAGATGCCAAGCGCGGCGGACAGCGCGATCTCGTGCTCGAAGGTGTGGCCGGCCAGCAGTGCGTGGTTCTGCTCCAGGTTGACCTTGACTTCCTTCTCCAGTCCGTTCGCCTTCAGGAAGCCGTACACGGTGCCCACGTCGTAGTCGTACTGGTGCTTGGTCGGTTCCGCCGGCTTGGGCTCGATCAGGATCTGGCCGCTGAAGCCGATCTTGTGCTTGTGCTCGACCACCAGGTTCAGGAAGCGCCCGAGCTGTGCCAGTTCGCGCTTGAGATCGGTGTTGAGCAGGGTCTCGTAGCCCTCGCGCCCGCCCCACAGCACGTAGTTGTGTCCCTTGAGCCGATGCGTGGCCTCCAGCACGCTCTTCACCTGCGCGGCGGCGTAGGCGAACACGTCCGGATCGGGATTGGTGGCGGCGCCAGCCATGTAGCGCCGGTGGCTGAAGAGATTCGCTGTCCCCCACAGCAGCTTCACGCCGGTCTCGTCCATCTTGCGTTCGAACACGTCGACGATGCGCTCGAGGTTGTCGTTCGATTCGCGCAGCGTTGCCCCTTCCGGGGCCACGTCGCGGTCGTGGAAGGTGAAGAAGGGCGAGTCGACCAGGCGGAACAGGTCGAAGGCGACGTCGGCCTTGTGCAGTGCCTGCGCCATCGGGTCGCCGGCGCCGTGCCAGGGCCGCAGGAAGCTCGGGTCGCCGAAGGGGTCGCTGCCATTGCCGACGAAGCTGTGCCAATAGCAGGTTGCGAAGCGCAGCTGGTCTTCCATGCGCTTGCCCAGCACCCGTCGGTTCTTGTCGTAGTAGCGGTAGGCGAAGGGCTCGTTGGCGGTGGGCTGGAAGCCTTCGCCGCGAAATGCGATGGGCTGCTGGAAGGAGAAGTAGGAACCCCGCTTGGCGATCGCCGGGGGTGCTGGGTCGAGGGTCTGCATGAAGGGCGTTCTTCCTGAAAGGTTGAAGGAATCAAGCGGCCTGGGCCGTTGGAGAAAAAAGTGCCGGCGCCTGTGGCGCCGCCACCTGGCGTGCCAGGCCATACAGCGCCTGCCAGCGGCGATGCGCTTCGTCGTAGAGCAGTTGGCGGGCACGGTCGGGCTCGAAGCTGCGCAGCCGGCGCGGCTTGCCGAAGTCGCTGCCGCCGCCCGCCGCCGCGCGAGCCAGCCGGGCGGCACCGAGCGCACATCCGTGCTCGCCGCCCTCGACCTGATGCAGAGGCATCCCCAGCACGTCCGCCAATATCTGGCTCCACTGCGCGGAGCGTGCGCCGCCGCCGAGCAGATCGGCTTCGCGCAGCTGCGTGCCGGAGGCGGCGAGCGCGTCCCGGGCGTCGCGGAAGGCATGGGCCACGCCTTCCAGCACGGCCTGGGTCATGGCCGGCCGCTCGGTGTCGGCCGAGAGATGCAGGAAGCCGCCGCGAACGTCGACGTCGTTGTGGGGCGTGCGATCACCGCAAAGGTAGGGCGCGAACCAGCAGGACGACGGACCGGTGTGGCGGTCGTCCAGTTCGGCGAGCAGCTGCGCTTCGGCCGCGCCGCTCACCCGCGCCCACCACGCCAGAGATCCGGCGGCCGAAAGCTGCACGCCCATCTGGTGCCACAGGCCGGGCACGGCGTGGCAGAAGGCATGCACACCCTGGTCGGCCGCCGGCGCGAAACGGGCGGTCGTGGCCCACAGCACGCCGGAGGTGCCGAGCGAGACAAAGGCATCGCCGGCCTTGACAGCGCCTACGCCCACGGCGCCCGCGGCGTTGTCGCCTGCGCCGCCCGCGACGACCGGCACCTGTTCAAAGCGCCAGCGCGTGACCCATTCATTGCGCAGGACGCCGGCCGGGTCCGTGCCTTCGACCAGGGCCGGCATCTGGGCTTCCGAGAGCCCGCAGGCGGCCAGCAGCGTGGGCGACCACCGCCGCCGAGCCACGTCCAGCCACAGCGTGCCCGAGGCGTCGGACATTTCCTCGATGAATTCGCCCGTGAGCTTCCATCGCAACCAGGCCTTGGGTAGCAGCACCTTGGCGATGCGCGCGAAGACCTCGGGCTCGTGCTCGCGCACCCAGAGCAGCTTGGGTGCCGTGAAGCCGGCCATCGCGGGATTGCCTGCCAGCCGGCGCAACTCGAGCTCCGGGGCTTCCAGCTGTGCGCAGTGCGCGGCGCTGCGGCCGTCGTTCCACAAGATGCACGGACGAAGCACCTCGTCATACGCGTCGAGCAGCGTGGCGCCATGCATCTGGCCCGAGAGGCCGATGCCGCGCACGGCCGCCAGGACGCGGGGGTGCTCGGCCGCCAGCTGGTCGAGGCAGCGCGCGGTGGCCTGCCACCATTGCTCGGGGTGCTGTTCCGACCAGCCCGCCGCAGGCCGCTGCACCGTCAGCGGCGCCGTGGCGGTGGCCACGGTGACGTCGCCGTCCAGCAGCAGCGCCTTCATGCCCGATGTGCCCAGGTCGAGGCCCAAGGTGATCACGGCAGGTTGTCCTTGAGGTAGATGTCGATGCGGATGCGCTCCTGATCCGCCAGCACCGGCCCCTTGGACCAGTGGGCCAGCGCCAGCCGCAGCGCAGAGCGAATCTCGTGGCCGGCGTCCTGGTTGATGACGGCGTCCATCGTGCCGTGCAGCAGGTCCGCGCGGGAGTCGGGCGTGAGCTCGTGGCCGACGAACACCGTGTCCAGCGCGCGGCCGGCTGCGCGAAGCGCGACGGAAATGCCGCCGTTGCCGGCGCCTGCGCTGTAGATCGCAGCCAGCTCCGGGTGGGCGCGCAGCAGCTGGGTCGTCAGCGCTTCGTTGCGCGCGGGATCGTCCTGCCCTTCGAGGGGCTGCAGCACGACCAGATGCGGGTGCTCCTGGGCCATCACCTGGTTGAAGCCGAAGTAGCGTTCCGCATGGTCGCGAAGCGACAGGCTGCCGAGGAGAACGGCCACCTCGGCCGGGCGCTTGCCGACGAAACGGCCAATGAGCGTGGCCGCCGTGCGGCCGGCCGCCGTGTTGTCGATGCCCACATAGTGCTGGCGGATGGAAGAGGGCACATCCGAGACCAGCGTGATGACGACCATGCCGGCCTGCGTCAGGAGGTCGATTGCCGACCGAACCACGGGATGGTCCAGCGCCATGACCACCACGGCATCGCGGCGGCCCTTCTGCGCGAGCAGCGCCTTGGCCAGTTCAGCCGGGTTGAAGACGTCGACCGACAGGACCTCCGATTCGATGCGCTGGTCGCGCATCCATTCGGCATTGGCCTCGATCTGTTCGCTCAGCAAGCCGACGAAGCGGTTGCTGCCGGCCGGCAGCAGAAACGCCACCTGCCGCGGGCGGGCACGTGCGAGCCGGGCTGCGGCGGGATCCGGCCTGTAGTCCAGCCGGCGTATCGCCGCATGGACCTTGGCCACCGTTGCCGCGCGCACGCCGGGGCGCTGATTCACCACCCGATCGGCCGTCGCCAGGCTGACCTGCGCGTCCAGGGCCACATCTTCCAGCGTGGCGCGTGCCTTGAGAGGGGGTTTCGCTTGCATGTCCGAAATTTTGAGGTGCGTACCTCATGATTGGGCTAGGTGCTTACACCATGTTTTATGAAGCTTGTGATGTGCGCACATCATTCTTCTGCTCAAAGAAGGCGGCGATGCGAGGCCGCGAGCGTTGGAGAGAAGAAGCCGGAATCGGAGCGCCGCCGACGCGCCCGGCGCAGCCGGTGCGCCCGAGGTCACATCAGGCGCAATCCCCGGGCGAAGCGCATGGAGGTCTCCACGAAGCGGGGAACATCGCCCATTTTTGCAATCTCGGCCAGGCCGTCCTCCGTGATGCGTGTCACCGTGGCCACTTGTGCCGAGGCGTAGCGTGCGGTCGACTTGAGAACGGTGATGTCGGCTTCGATCAGGCCCGTGGCCAGCAGCACCGAGACATGTCGGACGTCCTCCGGATCGGCAACTCGGATCGGAAGCTGCACATGCTGCAGCCTCATCAAGAACAGGAGAGGCATTCGATCTCCGATTGCCGGCTCTTGCGGTGGCCCAAAATGCCGGCGGATTCTGGGTAGACAAAATGTAGCTTCAAGTACATCTTGTGGCGGCAAGTGTTTATTACTTAAAACCAATTCTGCAAACAAGTTCACGAATTGCCGCATGCATGCCGGTGTTCTCTTGCAGCCGGCGCCTGGGAATCGCCAGTCGGGTCCGTGGCGGATCCACGATCATAGGTTGTCACTATCAATGAATTGAGATCATTCAATTTCATGATTGCACATCCGCCGCATATTCTTGCCGCTCACCCAACCTTCATCCACCACGAAAAAAGGCAGAGACCCACATGTCGACCGAAGCAAAGTGCCCCTTCAATCATGCCCCCGGCAGCGGCACCACGAACCGGGACTGGTGGCCCGAGCAGCTGAAGCTGAATGCCCTGCACCAGCAGTCGGCCCTGTCCGATCCCATGGGAACGGAATTCAACTACGCCGAAGAATTCAAGAGCCTGGACCTCGCAGCAGTGAAGAAAGATCTGCTGGCGCTGATGACCGACTCGCAGGACTGGTGGCCGGCCGACTTCGGTCACTACGGCCCTCTGTTCATCCGCATGGCCTGGCACAGTGCCGGCACCTACCGCACCGCTGATGGCCGCGGCGGCGCCGGTGCGGGGCAGCAGCGCTTCGCGCCACTCAACAGCTGGCCGGACAACGGCAACCTCGACAAGGCGCGGCGGCTGCTGTGGCCGATCAAGCAGAAGTACGGCAAGAAGCTCTCCTGGGCCGACCTCATGATCCTCACGGGCAACGTCGCGCTGGAGTCGATGGGCTTCAAGACCTTCGGCTTTGCCGGTGGGCGCGCGGACGTCTGGGAGCCGGAGGAACACGTCTACTGGGGCTCCGAGAAGGCCTGGCTCGACGACAAGCGCTACAGCGGCGACCGGGAGCTCGAGAACCCGCTGGGGGCCGTCCAGATGGGCCTGATCTATGTCAACCCGGAAGGCCCCAACGGCAATCCGGACCCGATCGCCGCGGCCCGGGACATTCGCGAGACCTTCGCGCGCATGGCGATGGATGACGAAGAGACGGTCGCGCTGATCGCAGGCGGCCACACCTTCGGCAAGACGCACGGCGCCGGCGATGCCAAGCATGTAGGCGTGGAGCCGGAAGGGGCGGCTATCGAGGCACAGGGCCTCGGCTGGGCCAACAGCTTCGGCACCGGCAAGGGCGGCGACGCGATCACCAGCGGCCTGGAAGTCACCTGGACCCAGACGCCGACCAAATGGAGCAACTTCTTCTTCGAGAACCTGTTCGGCTTCGAATGGGAGCTGTCCAAGAGCCCGGCGGGCGCGCACCAGTGGGTGGCCAAGGGCGGCGCGGGTGCCGGCATCATTCCGGACGCCCACGACCCGTCCAAGCGTCACGCGCCGACCATGCTGACCACGGACCTCTCGCTGCGGTTCGACCCGGCCTATGAAAAGATCTCCAGGCGCTTTTACGAGAACCCGGACCAGTTCGCCGACGCGTTCGCCCGCGCCTGGTTCAAGCTGACGCATCGCGACATGGGACCGCGCGCGCGCTATCTGGGCCCCGAGGTCCCGGCGGAAGAACTGCTCTGGCAGGACCCCGTCCCCGAGGTCGATCACCCGCTGGTCGATGCCAAGGACATCGCAGTCCTCAAGGCCAAGATCGCCGCTTCGGGCCTGTCGGTGTCGCAACTGGTGTCGACCGCCTGGGCGTCGGCCTCCACCTTCCGCGGCTCCGACAAGCGCGGCGGGGCGAACGGTGCACGCATTCGTCTCGCGCCGCAGAAGGACTGGGCCGTCAACCAGCCCCAGCAACTGGCGAAGGTGCTGAAGACGCTGGAAGGCATCCAGAGCGAATTCAACGGTGCGCAGTCCGGCGGCAAGAAGATCTCGCTGGCCGACCTGATCGTGCTGGCCGGTTCGGCGGGCGTGGAACAGGCGGCGAAGAAAGCGGGTCACACCGTGACGGTGCCCTTCGCGCCAGGCCGCATGGACGCCTCGCAGGCGCAAACCGATGTGGAAGCCTTCGCCGTGCTCGAACCGGTCGCCGATGGCTTCCGCAACTTCCTGAAGGGCAAGTACAGCGTCTCGTCCGAGGCCATGCTGGTCGACAGGGCGCAACTGCTGACGCTGAGCGCGCCGGAACTGACGGTCCTGGTGGGCGGCCTGCGTGTGCTGAACACCAACGTCGGCCAGTCCCAGCACGGCGTCTGGACCCAGCGGCCGGAGGCACTGAGCAACGACTTCTTCGTGAACCTGCTCGACATGGGCGTGCAGTGGAAGCCGGCATCGGCAGACCCGGAGGTGTTCGAAGGCATTGATCGCGCAACCGGTCAACGCAAGTGGACGGGCACGCGCGCCGACCTCGTCTTCGGTTCGCACTCCCAGCTGCGAGCCCTGGCCGAAGTCTATGGAAGCGCCGATGCGGAGGCGAAGTTCGTCCGCGACTTCGTCGCGGCCTGGACCAAGGTGATGAACCTGGATCGCTTCGACCTTGCGTGATGAGTCTCCTGGGACTCTAGTGGTCGAGGCCCGCTATTCGACGCACGCGCGGCGCCCATGGCGAGGCACCGCGCGCGCTTGGGCGACTCGGCCATCGCCAGAGTTCAGGCCATCCGGTCCAGCAGGCTGTACAAGGCCACCCCGCCGGCAATGTAGAGGCGCTGCAGGCCATGCAGAGGAATCGGCCGGATCGGAGTGACGGGGTACGGAAAGTCCGCGCCCGGATCCACCAGCCGCGATGCCAGGTGCCTGCCCATGCTCGTGGCCAGCGCGATGCCCCGGCCGTTGTAGCCCAGCGCGATCGTTATGCCCGGCGCCGGCGTGTGCACGTGCGGCATGAAGTCGCGCGTGACGGCGATGCGGCCGGCCCAGCGGTACTCGTAGCGCAGCGGCCCGAGCTGCGGGAACAGCAGCGCCAGCGAGCGCTCCAGGTGCGCGAAATCCGCGGGGCCGCCCGGGTCGGCGAAATGGCCGCGCCCGCCCATCAGCATGCGGCCCTGCGCGTCCTTGCGGAAGTAGAGCAACAGGCGCTGCGAGGTCGAGGCGGTTTCCCCGCGCGGCAGGATGGCATCGACCGCCGCGCCCTTCAGCGGCTCGGTGGCCACGATGAAGCTGTTTGCCGCCAGCACCGTGCGCTTCAGACCTGGCCACAGCGCGCCCGTGTAGCCGTTGGTTGCTATGACGACCTGCTCCGCGGTGACGCTGGCGCCCGCCGACGTGCTCGCATGCCACTGTGAGCCGCGCCGTTCCAGCGCCGTGACCTCGGTGCCGCCGTGCACGGCCACGCCGAGGCTCTGCGCGGCGCGCACCAGCCCGCGCGTGTAGGCCAGCGGCTGGATGCCGCCAGCGCGGCCGTCGAGCCAGCCGCCGGCGAAGGTGTCGGTGCCCAGCCGCGCTGCGACGGCCGCGCGGTCGAGCATCCGCGTGTTCGCGCCTCGCCTGGCCCATTGCTCGGCGCGCGCATGCAGGCCGGCCACGTCCTTCGCCGCATAGGAAACCTGCAGCCAGCCGTTGCGAACCGGCTGGCAGTCGATGTCGTGGCGCGCGATCAGGTCGAACACCAGGTCGGCCGAGCTCGAAACCGCGTCGATCAGCGGCTCGGCGCGCTCGGCGCCGTACAGCCGCACGAGCTCGTCGGGGTCGTGCTTGAGCGTCGGGTTCACCTGCCCGCCGTTGCGCCCCGAGGCCCCCCAGCCGGGCTCGTGCGCCTCGAGCACGCAGACCTGCACGCCGGCTTCGGCCAGGTGCAGCGCGGCCGACAGGCCGGTGAAGCCGCCGCCCACGACCAGCACGTCGGCCTTGCGCGATTCGGCGAGCGGAGGGGTTGGCGCAGCGGGCGGTGCGGTGGCGGCCCAGAGCGACGGCGGCATGGCACTGGCCAGGCTCATGCGCGCACCTCCCCAGCGCCGGCTGCACCGGAAGGATGCAGCACCCGCCGCAGAAAGTCTTGCGTGCGCGGCTGCCGCGGCGCGCCCAGCACCTGCGCGGCGGGGCCTTCCTCGACGATGCTGCCGCTGTGCAGGAAGCAGACGCGGTCGGCCACCTCGCGCGCAAAACCCATCTCGTGCGTGACCACGATCATGGTCATGCCTTCGTCGGCCAGCGCACGCATCACCCCGAGCACGTCGCCGACCAGTTCGGGGTCGAGCGCAGAGGTGGGTTCGTCGAACAGCATGGCTTCGGGCTTCATGGCCAGCGCGCGTGCAATGGCCACGCGCTGCTGCTGGCCGCCCGAGAGCTGGGCCGGATAGGCCTGCGCCTTTTCGGCAAGCCCGACCTTGGCGAGCAGCGCGAGCGCTTCCTCGCGCGCCTGCGCGGGCTTGTGGCCCAACACGTAGACCGGGCCTTCCATCACGTTCTCCAGCACGGTACGGTGCGGAAACAGGTTGAAGCGCTGGAACACCATGCCCATGCGGCTGCGCAGGCGGTGGATGCCCTTGTCGTTGCGGTCGACGCGCTCGCCGAAGGCGCGCACCTCGCCGCCTTCGTACGATTCGAGTCCGTTGATGCAGCGAAGCACCGTGGACTTGCCCGAGCCCGAGGGGCCGATCAGGCACACCACCTCGCCGGCATCGACATGCAGGCTCACGCCTTGCAGCACGCGGTGCGCACCGAAGCGCTTCTCCAGTCCGTCGACGCGGATCATGGGTGCTTCCTCCCGGCGCCGAAGCGCTTTTCGAGCCGCCGCAGCCCGTAGACCAGCGGCAGGCTCATCAGCAGATACAGCAGCGCCACCAGCGTGTAGACGGTCATGTTCTGGAACGTCGACGAGGCAATGAGCTGGCCCGCGCGCGTCATCTCGGCCACGGTGATGGTCGAGACCAGCGAGGAGTCTTTCAGCATCATCACCAGCGTGTTGCCATAGGGCGGCAGCGCAATGCGAAAGGCCTGCGGCAGGATCACGCGCCGCATGATCAGCGCCGAACGCATGCCGATGGCCTGGGCGGCCTCGCGCTGGCCCGCGTCCACGGCCTCGATGCCGCCGCGGAAGTTCTCGGCCTGGTAGGCCGAGTAGGCAATGCCCAGACCGATCACGCCGGCCTGGAAGGCCGTGAGTTGCACCCCGAACTCAGGCAGCACGAAGTAGATGTAGAACAGCTGCACGATGATCGGCAGGCCGCGGATCACATTGATGATGACCGTGCCCGCCCATGAGACCGCGCGCACGGGCGAGAGCTTCATCAGCGCGAGCCCGAGCCCGAGCACGCTGCTGAGCAGGAACGACAGCACGGTGACCTGCACCGTGACGACGGCGCCCTGCAGGAGGATCGGCAGGAAGTCCTGCGCGTTCTGGAGGAAAGAAGCAGCCATGGGTGCGATGCGTCAGATGCCCCACTTCTGGACGATCTTGGCGAGCGTGCCGTCGGCCTTGACCGCGGCAATCGCCTTGTTGAGGCGGGCCAGCGTCTCGGCATCGCCCTTGCGCACCACCAGGCACACGTCGCCCACGTTCACTGGCTTGTAGTTCTCGGCCAGCTTCACGCCCGGAAAATTGTTCTGCCGCAGCTGGTAGGCAATGATGGGCTGGTCGCCCAGGCCGGCCTTGATGCGGCCCAGCGAGAGGTCGCGCGTCATGTCGGCGACCGAGTCGTAGCTGCGCACCTCCTTGAAGATGCCTTTCTTGGTCAGCATGTCCAGAAACACGGTGCCAACCTGCGCACCGACCACTTCGCCCTTGAGCTCGTCGAGCGAGACGTACGCGCGCGTGTCGTCGCTCTTGACGATGAGGCCCTCGCCGTACGAGTAGACCGGGTCGCTGAAGTCGACCACCTCCTGTCGCGCCGCGGTCTTCAGCATTGCGGCCGAGACGATGTCGATCTTGCGGGACGTGAGCGAGGGAATGAGCGCCGAGAACACCGTCTGCTGCACGTTGACGCCGAAGCCCCCGGCCTTGCCTACGGCGGTGACGGTGTCGACCATCATTCCCTGGATGGTGTTGGTCTTGACGTCCAGGAACGTGAACGGCACGCCGGTGGCCGTGGCGCCCACGTTGTAGGTGGCGGGCGCGCCGCCTTGTGCGGCCGCCAGCGAGGCGACGCCGGCGATGCAAAGACCCAGGGCCAGGCGGTGAAGGCGGCGAACGATGCGATTCATGGAAGCACTCCTCGAAGCAAGGGAAGTTGAAGAAGGAAGAAAAGGAAAAAGAGAGACAAGGAAGGAAAAGATGCTCGGCATGAGCGATGCAACATGCGTGCCAATAATCGATTTTGTTGAATCTTTAATCAATAAATAGAAACCACTAGTCGAAACACGAATATCGATATTCGATATTTCATCCGAGTGTGGCTATACTCCACCGCCATGGACCCAACGCCTGACACAGCCCCCGAAGACAGCCAGAGCCTGCTTTTCAACCAGTCGCTGGAGAAGGGTCTGGCCGTGCTGCGCGCCTTCAGCGCCCGGCGCCGCACCATGACGCTGGCCGACGTGGCCGAGGCCACCGACATCACCAAGAGCTCGGCGCAGCGCATGGTCTTCACGCTCGAGAAGCTGGGCTACGTGCGCAAGCACCCGAAGACGCGGCGCTACCAACTCACGCCCAGGGTCATGGAGCTCGGCTTCAACTACCTCGCGGCCCATTCGCTGATCGACGTGGCCAACCCGTTCCTGTCGGAACTCACCAAAGTGACGACTGAAACCTCGTGCCTCACCGAGCCCGACGGGCTCGAAATGGTCTACGTTGCGCGCTTCGTCAGCGCGCAGTTCGTGCCGGTGCACATGCCCATCGGCAGCCGCATTCCCATGTACTGCACGGCTTCGGGGCGCGCCTTCCTGAGCGCGCTGCCCGAGGACGAGGCGCGCGCGCTCATCGAAGCCTCCGACCGCGTGGCCCACACCATGCACACCCGCACCGGCGTGGACGAGATCATGGAAGAGCTGCGCCAGGCGCGGCAGCAGGGCTTCGCCACCAATGCGGAAGAGCTTTTCCTCGGCGACATGACCATCGCCGCGCCCGTGCTGGGCGCGCAGGGGAGGCCGGTGGCGTCGGTGCACATCGTTGCGCCGACCAGCCGCTGGACGCTGGAGGAGGCGGTGCGCAAGCTGGCGCCCACGCTGCTGCTTTGCGCGCGCTCCCTCACCAGTTCGGCGCGCAGCATCGACTGAGACCTATACGGTTGCAGACATTGCGCCGGCGACACGCCCGGCGGCACCGACCGGCACTACCGCGACAACCACGCCGACTACATGCTGACTAACACCCAGGAATACGGCGACATGCACACCTTCGGGATCGTCTTGTGGCGCAATACCTCGCGCGAGGCGGTGCTGCGCTGAAGTAGCGGATTCCTGCCCTCGCTACCGTGCGGAGGCACCGCCATCGACGGGAATGACGGCGCCGGTCATGTAGCTGGAAGCGGGGGAGGCCAGCAGCAAGGCCAGTCCCTTGATCTCGTCGACCTGGGCCACCCGGCCGAGAGGAATGTGGGTGCGCATCCGCTCGGACGATTCGGGAAGACGCAGGCGACCGCCGTTGATGTTCGTGGCGAAGGGGCCGGGGGCGATGGCGTTCACCAGCACGTTGTGCGGCGCCAGCTCGATGGCAGCCTGCCTGACCAGGTTGTTCGCCGCCGCCTTCCACCAGCGGGTAGCGCGACTTCAGGCGTTGCACCTCCGCGTCGAGCGCCTGCGCATCCATGTCGGTCATGAGCGTGCGTGCGCCGGCCTCCAGCATCTTGCCTACAAGGTTCCGAAGCAGGTCTTCTTTCGCGACCAGTTGCCCAAGTCGCCTGTTGGAAAGATCCTGCGAAGCTCCTTGCGAGAGTTGACCTGTTAGAGGTCTGATCAGGCCGCAGCTGGCTTGACGATGAGCGCGCGTGCTTGGGGCGCTGCGCTCACGGACTCGTCACACGTTGGCCGTACAGCGAGGCTGTCGCCATGGCAGCGAATGAGTGGAACGAACGCGTTCAGGGGCACCTCGACGGCGTCGAACCTCCATGCCTTCAGTCGCGCCGGATCGAACATCGACTTCTCCAGCTCGACCGCCTTACGGGTCGCCAGAACCAGACCAGTTACTTTTTCCCGTCACGAGCTGAACATCTTTTTTGATTCATGGCAGGAGTGCGCGAAGAATGCTTCACTGGATTCGGACAGGTTTTTCTCAGCCCTGGAAATGGCTACAACGGCTCGCTTTATCACAGGATCCCCCAAGGGGACCAACACGACGCTGACTGGCAACGCGCACGAAAGTACGAACGACGGAAGTATCGATATGCCGAGGCCGGCCTGCACGAGCCCGATGGCGGTGGTTACCTGCGCTACTTCATAAGCGGGATTGAACGTTTCTCCGATTTCGGCGAAACCCTGTTCGACCAGTACGCGCAGACCGCTGCCTTGGCGCAGCAGCACAAGCGGTTCATCGCACAGATCGAACCATCGCACTTCACGAAGCGAGGCGAGCGCGTGACCCGCCGGGCAAGCGAGCATCAAACGATCCTGGCAAAGAGCCGTGGTCGAGAGATCCTGTGCATTCAGATCTGAAGTGCATATGCCAAAGGCTGCTTGCCCGCTACGCACTGCCGCGGCAACGCTGTCCACCGGTAGATCGAGTATCTCCACCCTGACCTGCGGGAAACGCTTCTTGAAACTCGCGAGGAGGTATGGAACCAGCGTGGATGCAAGCAGAGGGGAGGTCGCTACGGCGAAACGATGCGCGCGCCGGTCGACGAAACCACGAAGGCCCTCGAATGTGCTCTCGAGATTTTCGAATACGCGTTCAATCGAGGGCAACAACTCCTGGCCTGCCTCCGTGAGTGCGATCTTGCGTGTTGTCCGGTCAAACAGACGAACAGCGAGTTCGCCTTCCAGCGCACTGATCAACATGGACAGGGCCGAAGGCGTGAGATACAGGCGTTGCGCCGCACGCGTAATGCTGCCCTCGTGGGCAACCGCGACAAATGCGCGCAGTTGCCGGATGGTCACTGCCGATTGCGGAAAAGACGGCATGCGCATGATCACCTTGCTCGCATTCGCTATCCGTCAGAAATCCGTGCGAATCGACCACAGCTCAGGAAAATGGCGATGCTCCGTGACGTGCTGGAGCCAGCCCACGCCAGCAGAGCCGCCCGTTCCCGCCTTGAATCCAATCAGTCGCTGGACCGACACGAAATGCCTCCAGCGGTACTGGCTGATCTGGTCGCCCACCGCAACCAGGGCTTCTGCGAGTCGATAGAGGTCGTTGCCGGGGGCGGGGTCTTCGTACACCCTGCTCCAGGCTTGTTCCACGGAAGCATTCACGCTGTACGGTTGCGACCAATCTCGCTCGAGCGCTGCTTGGTCGATCGCGTAACCACGCCTGGCAAGAAGCGCAATGACTTCATCGTAAAGGCTGCGTGAGTGCAAGGCGGCGTGAATGCCGGGCCAGACATGGGGCATGTTCTTGAAGGCGCTTGCAAGCCTCGCGCTCTTGTTGCCCAGCACGAACTCAACGTGCCGGTACATGAACGAAAGCTGGCCCGAGGCTGTGCCCAGGTAATCGCGAAACTCATTGAATCCCGCAGGCGAGATGGTGGAAAGCACGTCCCACGAGCTGGTGATGTACTGCGCATAGGCCTTGGCCCGTGCCAGGATCTCGCATGCGTTTTCCACACAATCCTTCGCGAGTTGCAGTTGCGCGTTGTACAGCTCGAAATGCAAGGCCTTGAACAGCAACTCCTTGACCTGCCCCATGATGAAGAAACATGTCTCGTCATAGCCAGGGCTGCGGGGGTGCTGCAGGGACAGCAGCAGATCGATGCTCTGGTAGTCGACGTAGGGGTTGCTCGTGCCTGCGAAGTCGACGAGAGGTGCGCCTCCGGTCGACTGGGCAGTTTCGGCCCGGGTTGTGTCCGTCGTCATGGGCATCGGCCGCGCTTCAGCGGAGGCGTTGACGCCGCTGATGTCGACGATCTGCGGGAATTGAGGGCGATAGGCGGGCATCGTGCTTCTCCAGTGGTTTATGGGTGGGCGAGCAACGCCAAAGCAGCGCCTCCCAGCGGCGTGTGGCGTTGGGCGAGATCCAGGATGACGTCGAAATGGTTGCGCGACGGCACTTCGAAGGCGCTGACGCCAGTGCCAGGACCCGCTCGTGCTCGGCCGATGCGCGACGCGAACTCCGTACTTTGACGCTTGAATTCGTTTGTCTCCAATTCTCCCCAGCACACCAATGCCGGCGGAAACCCGTCCAACGGCAGCAAGCCAGGACTGACGAGTGCTGCTTCATCGGGGGTCAGCGACAAAGCCGCGTCGATCGATGTGCCGATGAGCGGTTGGAGCACGTAAATGCCCGAGACCAGCACCGCCGCCTGCGGCAATCCAGGTGGGAGATCCGGGTCGCTCGCCCAGCCTCGAAGGCAGCACATGGCCGCGAGATGGGCACCCGCCGAGCTGCCGGCGACCACGATGCGTTGTGGGTCGAAGCCGAGTGCAGCGCTTTGCGCATGCAGCCAGCGCAGAGCGGACCTGCACTCCCTGACGATGTCCAGCACGCTGGCTTCCGGGGCCAGCGTGTAGTCGATGGCAGCGAAAGCGATGCCTTCGGGCACGCAACCATTCGCGGGGAAAAGCGAGGACGCTTTCGTCAGCTCCTGCCAATAACCCCCGTGAATGAACACCAGCAACGGAGGCAACGTCGCTGCTGTAGGCGCGGGAAAGAAGTCAAGCCGATTCGATGCCTTCTCGCCGTAGGAGAGATTCAGTACCACCGCATGGCGTTGCAGGGCCTCCTCGCTCCGGGCCAGGTATTCGTCCAGGAAGGGTTGGTAGTTGCCGCCGATGCAAGAGCTCGGGGAGTATTCCCGCTCCCGGTCAGCCAAGGTCATGCGGTATTCGATGTCCGTGCTCATTGTGGTTGGAACCCTGTGCGCTTGACCATCGATGCAAAGCTGGTGTCGGCGGCGTGCATCATCTTTTTTACGTCTTCGGGCGCTCCCTGCACCGCGGTGGCCCCGAGGGCGGTCATCTTCTCGGAGAAATCCTTCAAGCCCACGACCTTCGAAGTCGCGGCAGCATAGGCTTTCACCAGCGCGTCAGATGTTCCCGCAGGTGCGTACAGCGCGGTGAATCCGACGGTCTCGTACCCTGCGATGCCGAGTTCGCCGTAGGTCGGTACGTCGGGCAAGCTCGGCGAGCGCGCCACCCCGTTGATCGCGACGATCCGGATCTTGCCTTCCTTTGCGGCCGGCAGCGTCGCGGCGATGGAGCCGATGCCCGCCGGAATCTGGCCTGCGATCAAGTCCTGGATCAACGGCGCTTCGCCGCGATATGGCACCGATACGAGCTGTGCCGAAATCTCGTTAGAAATTATCGATACCGCAAAGTCCGGCGCGCTGGCGGGTGCGGGGACGCCAACATTGCCTTTGCCGGGCTTGGCCTTGGCCCAGGCAGCAAAATCCTTGAGGCTCGGCGTCGAAACCGGCACGCCCTTGGTACTCACGACAAGAACGTCTGGGATGAGCGCGACGAGCGCGACAGGAGAAAAATCCTTGGCGGGGTCGTAGCCGGGCTGCCGTACTGTCAACGGAATCATCGAAACGGCGTGACTGTTGGACAGGAAGATCGTCAGCCCGTCGGGTTTCGCCTGCTTGAGCGCCTGGGCCGCGATCTGTCCGCCCGCGCCCGGCTTGTTCTCGACGACCACGGGCCGCCCCAGCTCCCGCTGAAGGCCAAGGGCCAGGTGACGGGCAATCATGTCGGTGCTCCCGCCCGGAGAGAAGCCCACCAATATCCGGATGGGGGAGTCGTTCTGCGCAAATGTCGAAGTCGGCGAAAGCGCGAATGCAATCAATGCCGATACGCTCAGGTGCTGGGCAAGCCGGGCCGCAAATTTCATCTGATTTCTCTAAGTGGGGTTGGGTCGAATAGGAACAGAAGCACAGGGCTCAAGACAGATCGAAGATCTTTCCGGGATTGAGCAGATTCAGTGGATCGAATGCCGCCTTTACCGCACGCATCGCCGTGATCTCGCTCTCGGTGCGGCTGAAGCAGAGGTATGGCTTTTTCAGCAGTCCGATTCCGTGCTCCGCAGACACGCTGCCTCCCATCTGCGCCACGAGATCGAAAACGAAGTGCTCCACCATGCGTTCGGCTTCTTCGGGAGGGGTGTCGATCGATCTGGCATCCGTCGTCAGATGCAAGTTGCCATCGCCGAGATGGCCGAAGCGCACCGTTCGATGGCCGGGCCACCGCTGGGACATTGCTGACACGCAGTTCTCCGCAAAATCGCCGAGCTTCGACACTGGCAGGCTGATGTCGAAGCTGATCGGATGCATCCGCGAATGGAACTCGGCCGGGATCTCGCGGCCGCGCCAGAGCGCACGCGATTGCGCGCTGGTCTGGGCAATGACGGCATCCGCAACCGCCCCTGCTTCCATCAGCGAAGCGAGGACGCTCTCCAACTGCGCGGTCGTCGAAGCGTCCTCATGACCATCGATGTCGATCAAGGCGAACAGAGGGTAGCGCTCGGAAAAGGGAGGCACCATGGCGTTCCAGGCGATTGCGAGCCGATGGAAGTCTTCCCACATCAGCTCGAACGCCGCGACGGCGCCCGGAAAGCTGGTCTGCAGCCGTCTCAATGACACGATCGCGCTGGCGTAGTCAGGGAGCGCGAGAAAAGCGGTCGTCCTGGAATGCACCTCGGGACGGAGCTTGAGCAAGGCGCGCGTGATAACGCCAAGAGTTCCCTCGGCGCCCACGAAGAGCTGTTTGAGGTCGTAGCCGGTGTTGTTCTTCAACATGGGCCGCAGCATGTTCAGGATGCGGCCATCCGCCATCACGACCTCCAGGCCCAGCATCTGTTCGCGCATCATTCCGGACTGGATGACTCCCATGCCGCCGGCGTTGGTCGACAGGTTGCCGCCGATCTGGCAGGAGCCGCGCGCACCCAGATCGATCCCGAACGAGAGACCCTCTGCCTGCGCGGCCTCCTGTACGGCCTGGAGCGTCGCGCCTGCTTGAACCTCGACGCAGGACTCCTGCTTGTCGATGGGGCCTATGGCGTTCATCCGCGCCAGCGAAAGCGCAATGCCGTTGGCGACGGGCCTCGCACCGCCGGCCAGACCGGTGAGCCCTCCCTGCGGCACCACGGGTGTGCGGAAACGATGGCACAGCCGCAGGACGCTGGCGACCTCTTCGGTGCTGGATGGCATGACCAGTGCAAGGGGCCTCACTGGCACCATGCCGCTCCAATCCGTCGCGTGATGAGGTGGAACGGCGTCGCCGACTCTGACGGCCGACGCTCCCAGGAGATCGACCAGCCGACCTGGAAGGCCATTGTTCATCGCTGCAACCGAGGACATGGCAAAACACACGAGAGACGGGCGGCAACAACTTCAGGTGACCGCCTTGCGCACCATGTACCGGTCGCTCTTCCACGCGTCTGTGGCCATCACGTCCTTGATCTGCGCCACGGCGTCCCACACGTCGGCAAAACGCAGATAGAGCACCGCAAAGCCGAAGCGCAGGATGTTTGGTGCACGGAAGTCGCCGATGACGCCTCGCTCGATGAGGACCTGCATGATCGCGTAGCCGTGTTCGTGCGCCAGCGACACCTGGCTGCCGCGAAGGGCCGCTTCGCGCGGCGTTGCCACGGTGAAGCCCTCCAGCTCCTGGTCTACAAGCTCGATGAAGAGCTCGGTCATCCATTCGCTCTTGCGACGCAGCGCGGCCATGTCGACGTCGTTGAATGCATGCAGGGCTTCCTCCAGCGCGATCAGCCCCAGTTGAGGCGCCGTGCCGACGAGCATCCGGTCGATGCCCGTCGCCGGTTGATACTGCTGGACGAATTCGAAGGGCTTCGCGTGGCCGTGCCAACCCGACAGCGGCTGATCCAAAGCCTCCTGATGGCGTTCGGCGACAAAGACGAACGCCGGAGCGCCCGGGCCACCGTTGAGGTACTTGTAGCCGCAGCCCACCGCGAAGTCGGCACCGCAGCCATTCAGGTCGCAGGGCATCGCCCCGGCCGTATGGCACAGGTCCCATACCACCAGCGCGCCTGCCTCGTGGGCGCGCGCGGTGATCGCCGCCATGTCGTAGAGACGCCCCGTGCGGTAGTTCACTTGCGTGAGCGAAACAATGGCGACGGTCTCGTCGATGGCGTCGAGGACTTCCGAAGCCTCGACCGCATGGAACTGCGCGCCCATCAGCCTGCTCACGCCGCTGGCGATGTATGCGTCGGTAGGAAAGTTGTCCTTCTCTCCCAGGATGACCTTGCGCCCCGGCCTCATCCGTAGAGCCGCACACAAGACCTTGAACAAGTTCACGGATGTCGAGTCGGCAGCGATGACTTCGCGCGGGCCGGCGCCGATCAGGCGGGCGATCTGGGAGCCGACACGTTGAGGGGCCGGATACCAGTCGGCGTCGTTCCACGAGCGGATCAATCCATCCCCCCACTCGACCTCCACGGCCTCACGGAGCCTCTGCGGAACGGTCTTGGGAAGGGCTCCCAGGGAATTGCCGTCCAGGTAGATCACGCCTTGCGGCAACTGAAAGCGTGCACGGTGCGCGGACAACGGGTCTTCGCTGTCCAACCCGAGGCAGAACTCTCGCGTCAAAGGGATCGATTTCGTAGGTGGAGGTGCGTTCATGGGGAAGAAAGTGTATGCAGCATGATGCGCATTTGTTAGGCTTTATGGCGCCTGAATGCGCTCTTTCACGACTAATCAATATCAATATCTCTTCGCGATTGGATAAATCATGCAAA
>Ga0307406_10000238_pt1 | contig 33353 bp, 36 predicted proteins | sample 322Cmetagenome_3_FD_203706 | JGI IMG/M metagenome (GOLD analysis project Ga0307406, IMG submission 203706) | Maize rhizosphere microbial communities from greenhouse at UC Davis, California, United States - 322HYB-C-2 | ecosystem: Host-associated > Plants > Roots > Rhizosphere > Soil | place...
GAGTGCTCGGCGTCGAGCAGGACCTCATTCGCCTGTCGCGCCGGGTCTCCGCCCGCGCCCTGTCCGCGGCCCTCGTCTGCGCCGGCGGCGGCGACCGGCCGCCGCGCGGCGAACGCCTGGGCGCCGTTCTGGACCGTCTGCGGGCGGGCGAGGACTTCACCGCCACCCTGTGTGGGGCCCGTCTCGAGGCGAGGGGGGCGAAGATCAGCGCCCTGCGCGAGCCGGGCGAGTTCCAGCGCACGGCGGGCCGCCCCATCCCCCTGTCGCCCGGCGTCGGGACGGTCTGGGACGGCCGCTGGCTTGTGACGGCGCCCGAGGCCGGCTGGGCCGTCTGCCCCGCAGCGGGCCGCATGGTCCTGTTGTCCGACCCCGATCACGATGTCCTGAAAGCCCTTCCGCCCGCCGCCCGCGGGGCCCGCCCTGTGCTGATCCGGAACGCTCCGGATGCTGCGGTTCTTGCAGGGGAGGGCGTGAAGGCGCACGCCCTGGTCGAAGCGAGACTGGCGGCGGCGCTGGACGGAATGACGCATGAACGGGATCTGGATGCTCACGCACATGGCGCGACGCCCCGGAACCACCTATTTTCTGGCGTGACATCATCGAACGACGGGCCGCAACCGCGTTCCGAGGAAACGAGACGAGAATGAATCTGCGCAACCTGGCCATCATCGGCGTCCTGATCCTGGGACTGGCGACGGCCTACATGGCCTTCAATCGCGGCGGCCTGACCGCCCCCGAAAACGCCAAGGCCACCGCCGCGCGTCCGGCCGAGATGAGCTATTCGGACCTGCTTCAGGCCCGCAACGCCAACGCCATCGCCAGCATCGAAGTGCATGGCGAGCAGGTGAAGGCCACGCTCAAGGACAACCGCGTCGTCACCGTCGTCACGCCCATGCCCAACGGCGCGCTGATCGACAGCATCACCGAGAAGGGCGCGACCGTCGACGTCAAGAACACCCGCCAGCCGATCTGGATCGGCATCCTGATGGCGGCCCTGCCGTTCCTGCTGATCATCGGCCTGTGGATCCTGATCATGCGCCAGATGCAGGGCGGCACGCGCGGGGCCATGGGCTTCGGCAAGTCCAAGGCCAAGTTGCTGACCGAGCACAAGGGCCGCAAGACCTTCGACGACGTCGCCGGCGTGGACGAGGCCAAGGAAGAACTGCAGGAGGTCGTCGACTTCCTGAAGGACCCGGGCAAGTTCCAGCGTCTGGGCGGCAAGATCCCCAAGGGCGCCCTGCTGGTCGGCCCTCCGGGGACGGGTAAGACCCTGCTGGCCCGCGCCGTCGCGGGCGAGGCCGGCGTGCCCTTCTTCTCGATCTCGGGTTCGGACTTCGTCGAAATGTTCGTCGGCGTCGGCGCCAGCCGTGTGCGCGACATGTTCGAACAGGCCAAGAAGAACTCGCCCTGCATCATCTTCATCGACGAAATCGACGCCGTCGGCCGTCACCGCGGCGCCGGTCTGGGCGGCGGCAACGACGAGCGCGAGCAGACCCTCAACCAACTGCTGGTCGAGATGGACGGCTTCGAGTCCAACGAGGGCATCATCCTGATCGCCGCCACCAACCGTCCCGACGTTCTGGACCCGGCCCTGCTGCGTCCGGGCCGCTTCGACCGTCAGGTCGTGGTGCCCAACCCCGACGTCGCGGGCCGCGAGAAGATCCTGCGCGTCCACATGAAGGACGTGCCGCTGGCCGCCGATGTGAATGTGAAGACCATCGCGCGCGGCACGCCGGGCTTCTCGGGCGCCGACCTGGCCAACCTGGTCAACGAAGCCGCCCTGATGGCCGCCCGCAAGGACCGCCGCATGGTCACGCACCGCGACTTCGAGGACGCCAAGGACAAGGTCATGATGGGCGCCGAGCGCAAATCCATGGCCATGAACGAGGAAGAGAAGCGCATGACCGCCTATCACGAGGCCGGTCACGCTCTGGTCGCCATCAACGTCAAGATGGCCGACCCGGTGCACAAGGCGACCATCGTCCCCCGCGGCCGCGCGCTCGGCATGGTCATGCAGCTGCCGGAAGGCGACCGCTACTCCATGAAGTACCAGCAGATGATCGACCGCATCGCCATCATGGCCGGCGGCCGGGTGGCCGAGGAGCTGATCTTCGGCAAGGAGAACATCACCTCGGGCGCCAGCTCGGACATCCAGCAGGCCACCAAGCTGGCGCGGGCCATGGTCACGCGCTGGGGCTTCTCGGACAAGCTGGGCACCGTCGCCTACGGCGAGAACCAGGAAGAGGTCTTCCTGGGCCACTCGGTCGCGCGCAGCCAGAACGTCTCGGAAGAGACTGCCCGGATCATCGACGAAGAGGTCAAGCGCTTGGTCACCGACGGCTGGGATGAGGCGCGCCGCATCCTGACCGAAAAGGCCGAGGACCACGAGAAACTGTCCCAGGCCCTGCTGGAGTACGAGACCCTGTCGGGCGACGAAATCCGCGACCTGCTGGAGAAGGGCCTCGCGCCGAACCGCGACGAGAGCAACTTCCCCACCGCCGGCCCGTCGGTCTCGGTGCCGATCACCCCGGTGTCGGACGGCGTCGAGGTCGAGGTTCCGACGGTCCACTGACCGGCGCGACGTCATTGATCTGAAGAGGGCGGCTCCGGCGACGGAGCCGCCCTTTTTCGTTTCTCCCCCATTGTGGCGGGATTGTTCAGCACGCTGCCCGCTATCGTCATCCCGGCGAAGGCCGGGACCCAGCGGCGCGCGGGAGCGCGAAGCTGTCCGGAGCACGGGCGTCAGCGAGGGCGAGCCGGGCTTGACCTCTGGTGGTGTTTCGCCGCCTTCGCGGCGCCGCTGGGTCCCGGGGTTCGCTGCGCGCCCCCGGGATGACGATAGCGGGGAGGGGATACGTCCATTCTTGGCGCAGCCGTCGGCTATCCTACTGCCTATTGCCTGTTGCTTCCCATGCGACTCATCGCACTCCCGGACGCTTCGGACGCTTCGGACGCTTCGGACGCTTCGGACGCTTCGGACGCTTCGGACGCTTCGGACGCTTCGGACGCTTCGGACGCTTCGGACGCTTCGGACGCTTCGGACGGCGTTTTTCCATCCACCCATCCGCTCCAGATCTGCCCCGCCCGCTCTCATCGCCAACAAGTTTGCAATTCAAACAAGTCTGATGTAGATCGGCGTTCTCAACGAGGGGAGCCCCGCCGTGTCACCATCCGAAACCCGTCCACCCGAACGCCTTCACGGCCTCGACGCCCTGCGGGGCGGCGCGCTGCTGCTGGGCGTCGTCCTGCACGCCAGCCTGTCCTTCTTCCCCCAGCAGATCTGGATCGTCGCCGACGACAGCCGGTCGATCGGGGCGGCTTGGCTGTTCTTCGCCATCCACCTGTTCCGGATGACATCCTTCTTCCTGATCGCCGGCCTGTTCGCCCATATGATGCTGAGCCGCAAAGGCTGGTGGGGCTTCGCGCGGGACCGGGCGGTGCGCATCACCGGGCCGCTGCTGGCCTTCTGGTTCCCGGTCATGGCGGGGATCGTGACGGCCCTGGTCTGGAACGCCCACGCCAATGGGATGATCGTCCCGGGCGCGCCGCCGCCGCCGCCGCCGACCTATGACTGGACCAACGTCCCGCTGACCCACCTGTGGTTCCTGTACGTCCTGTCCCTGTTCTGCATCGCGACCCTGATCCTGCGCGCGCCCTTCGCGGCGCTGGACCGCGACGGCGGCTGGGGCCGGGTGGTGGACCGGATCACGGGCGCGCTGATCGGCTGGTGGACGCCTGTCCTGCTGGCCGCGCCGCTGGCGCTGGCGCTGTGGCTGGATCCGAAATGGATCGCCTTCTTCGCCGTGCCGACGCCGGACGCGGGACTGGTCCCGCACACCGCCGCCCTGGTCGGCTTCGGGTCGGCCTTCGGGCTGGGCTTCCTGCTGGACCGGCGGCGCGACCTGCTGGACCGCATCGCCGCCTGGTCGCCGATCTTCCTGCTCGTCGCCGTGGCCTCGGGCGTCGCGGCCTATGAACTGGCCGGCGGACCGAAGCTGGAGCCGATGGTCGAGCCGACCACGACCAAGGCGATCGCCGCCGCCGTGTGCGCCCTGGCGGTCTACGCGTCCGCCTTCGCCGCCCTGGGCCTGAGCCTGCGGTTCCTGTCCGGCCACAGCCCGGTCCGCCGCTACCTCGCCGACGCCTCCTACTGGGTCTACATCCTGCACCTGCCGCTGGTCATGCTGGCCCAGGTCTGGGTGCAGGACTGGCCCGCGCCATGGTGGATCAAGCTGCCGGGCGTGTCGCTGGGCGTCTTCGCCGTCTGCCTGGGCTCCTATGAGCTGCTCGTGCGGCACGGCTTCATGGGCAAGTGGCTGAACGGCCGCCGCATTCCCTGGCGCCGCCGCGCGGAACCTGAGGCGGTTCCCGCCGAATAACTTGCCAACCCCTTCCGGCTCGTCCACCCCGATGGACGAGCCGGTTCGGAGAGAGTCGCCATGCCCGCCAAGCCCCGTCTGCATTCGCCCGAGGACGACCTCGCCTTCATGCGTTCGATCGTCGAGGGCGGCGGTCGCGTGCCGATGACGCTGGCGGTCTGTTATCTGGCCGGCGGTCTGATCTACGGCGCCCAGTGCCTCTTCCATCTCGGTCAGGTCTTCGGCGTGATCCGCCTGCCCGACCTGGCCAATCTGATCATCGTGGTCGGCTTCACCGCCGCCTTCCTGGTCGTCCTGACCTGGGCGATCCTGCGGGACCGCAAACAGGGCGCGCTCAACCGGGGCCCGACGGCGTCGCGCACGCTGAGCGCGGCCTTCAGCGCCACCGGCATGGCCAATACGGCGGTGATCATCGTCTTCGCCGTGGGCGCGATCCGGGACAAGGACTTCGCCATCTGGCTCTATTACGCCGCCATCGTCTTCGCGCTCCAGGCGGCCGCCTGGTACGTGGCCTGGATGCTGAAGCGGAAGGGCTGGATGCTGGCCACCGCGCTGGGCGGCTGGGTCACGGCGGTCGCCCTGGGCGTGCTGGTGCGCCAGCCGCTCGCCTATCTCGGCGTCTGCACCATCGCCCTGTTCCTGCTGTTCGCCCTGCCGGGCCTGATTCTGTTCCGCGACGCCCGCGCCGGATCGAAGGCGGTCTGAGCCATGGGACTGGCGGATCTCGGACGGATCGACGAGGTCATCCACGGTCGCATGCGGCTGGGGATCATGGTCTATCTGGCCGACGCCGACACCGCCGACTTCACCGAGCTGAAGACCGTGCTGGAGGCGACCCAGGGCAATCTGTCGGTCCACCTCAAGAAGCTGGAGGAGGCGGGCTATGTCGCCATCGACAAGAGCTTCAAGGACAACAAGCCCCTGACCCGCGTCTCCATCACCCCCATCGGCCGCAAGGCCTTCGGCGCCTATCTGGACGCGCTGGGCGGATTGATCGGGAGCAAGGGCTGATGGCGCCGGTCATCGTCGATCCCGCCCGCGTCCGCGAGTTCGAGGACGCCGACGCCTTCTACGCCTGGCTGGCCAAGAACCACGACCGCGAGCCCGAGGTCTGGATCAAGATCCACAAGAAGGGTTCGGGCCTGCCCTCGATCAATCACATCGAGGCCATCGAGACCGTCCTGTGCTGGGGCTGGATCGACGCCATCCGCAAGGGCTTCGACGACAAGAGCTTCCTCCAGCGCTACGTCCCGCGCGGGAAGAAGAGCACCTGGAGCCAGGTCAACGTCGACAACATCGCCCGCCTGATCGCCGACGGCCGCATGACCGAGTACGGCCTCAAACAGGTCGAGGCGGCCAAGGCCGACGGCCGCTGGGACGGCGCCTACCGCATCAAGGGCTCGACCGTGCCCGACGACCTCCAGGCCGCCATCGACGCCGATCCGGGAGCCAAGGCCTTCTTCGCGACCCTGACCGCCCAGAACCGCTTCGCCCTGATCTTCCGCCTGCAGGCCCTCAAGACCGAGGCGGGCCGCGCCAAGCGCATCGCCGCCACCGTCGACATGCTGCGCAAGGGCGAGACCGTCTATCCGCAAGGCAAGGGCTGATGGCGGCGCTTCGCCCTCGCGTGATGGGCATCGTCAACGTCACGCCGGACAGCTTCTCGGACGGTGGGCGGTACGACAGCGTCGAGGCGGCGATCGCCCACGGACTGGAGCTGGTCCGGCAGGGCGCCGACATCCTCGACATCGGCGGCGAGAGCACCCGCCCGGGCGCGGAACCGGTCAGTATCGAGGACGAGATCGCCCGCACCGCCCCGGTCATCGCCGGGCTGCGCGCGGCCTGGGCCGGCTCCCTCAGCATCGACACCATGAAGCCCGAGGTGGCCGCCGTCGCGGTCGGGGCCGGGGCGAACATCTGGAACGACGTCTCCGCCTTGGGCTTCTCGCCCCGCAGCCTGCCGACCGCTGTCGATCTCGGCTGCGACGTGGTCCTGATGCATATGAAGGGCGAGCCGCGCACCATGCAGGACGCCCCCCATTACGACGACGTGGTCTCCGAGGTCGCCGACTGGCTGGCGCTGCGGGCGGGCGAGGTGATGGCGGCGGGCGTGGCGCCGGACCGCATCTGGCTGGATCCCGGCATCGGCTTCGGCAAGACCCTGGCGCACAACCTGGCCCTGACCGCGCATCTGGAGCGGATTGGCGCGACCGGCCTGCCGATCCTCTATGGCGCCAGCCGCAAGCGCACCATCGCCGCCGTCGATCCCACGGCGACCGAGGCCTCGGACCGCCTCGGCGGCTCGCTGGCCCTGGCGCTGGAGGCGGCCCGGCGCGGCGCGGCCATCGTCCGGGTCCACGACGTGCGCGAGACGGTTCAGGCGCTGGCGGTCCAGGCCGCCGTCACGGCAGCCGAGTGAGCAGCCGCGCGCCCCGGCCCATGGTGAACCAGGCCCAGGTCCAGTTGACGTAGACCGCCGCCCGGCTGCGGAAGTCGATCAGCAGCATCAGGTGGACTAGCGACCACGCCAGCCAGGCGATGAAGCCCTTCAGCTTCCACGGCCCCAGCAGGGCCACGGCGCGGGAGCGGCCGATCACCGCCATCGTGCCCCAGTCGTGATAGCGGAAGGGCGTCGGATCGGGCCGTCCCTCCGCCCGGGCGCGGATCAGCCGGCCGACCCATTTGCCCTGCTGCTTGGCCACGGGCGCGAGGCCGGGCAGGGGCTTGCCGTCCTGCCGGTAGCTGGCCACGTCGCCCAGGGCGAAGACGTTCTCCATCCCCGGCACGGCGCAGGTCGCATCGACCACGACGGCGCCGTTGCGCACCGCCTCCGCGCCCAGCCATTCCGCCACCGGCCGCGCCTCGACGCCCGCGCTCCACAGCACGGCCGCGGCCTCGATCGTCTCGCCGCCGGCGCGCACCAGACCGTCAGAGATGGCCTCCACCGCCGTGCCCGTGCGGACCTCGACGCCCAGCTCCTCCAACGCCCTTTCGGCATAGGCGGACAGGTCCTCGGGGAAGGCGGCCAGCACGCGCGGCCCGGCCTCGAACAGGATCACCCGCGCCTGCGTCGGGTCGATGCGGCGGAACTCGTTGCGCAGGGTCATGCGGGCCATCTCGGCGATGGTCCCGGCGGTCTCGACCCCGGTCGGCCCGGCTCCGACCACCACGAAGGTGGTCAACCGGCGCGCCTGTTCCGGATCGTCGGCCAGCTCCGCCCGTTCGAAGGCGGCCAGCAGCTTGCGGCGGATGGTCAGGGCGTCGTCCAGCGACTTCAGCACCTCGGCGTCGCCGGCCCATTCCGGATGGCCGAAGAAGCTGTAGGCCGCGCCGGTGGCCAGGATCAGCCAGTCGTAGGTCTGATCGGGCCCGTCCTTTAGCCGCACGCATTTCGCCTCGGCGTCGACCGCCGTCACCTCGCCCATCAGGACGGTGACGTTCTTCTGGCCCTTCAGCAGGGTGCGCGAGGCGGTGGCGATGTCGGCGGGCGACAGGGCGGCGGTGGCGACCTGATAGAGCAGGGGCTGGAACAGGTGGTGGTTGGTGCGGTCGATCAGCACCACGTCCACATCGGCGCCCTTGAACGCCTTGGCGGCGGCCAGCCCCCCGAAGCCGGCCCCGACGATCACCACGGTCTTTCTCGACACGAAGGCTCTCCTGTTGCGATATTCCCTATGTAGTGAATACCGCGCCGGAAAGCCCGTCAGATCGTCTGGTAGAGCATGATCAGGTTGCCGCAGGTGTCGTTCAGCGTCGCGGCGCGCACCGCACCCATGTCGGCGGGCGGGCCGCGGAACGCGACGCCCAGTCCGGTCAGGCGTTCGTAGTCGGCGTCGATGTCGTCCACCTCGAAGGCGGTCCATGGGATGCCCTGCTCGACCATCCAGGCTTGGAAGGCCGCCACCTCGGGCTTGGTCGAGCCGGGCTCGATCGACAGCTCGACCCCATCCGGATCGGCGGGCGAGACCACGCTGAGCCAGCGTACCGACCCCATCGGAATGTTCTGCTTCACCTGGAAGCCCAGCGTGTCGACGTAGAACCGCTCGGCCCTATCCTGATCGGGCACGGAAATGCTGGTCAGCTTGATGCGGATCATCGGTCTCTCCCCTCAGGGCTTGCGGCGGTAGGTCGTGGTGGTGAAGTCACGCCATTGTCCGTCCTGGCCGAGCACGCGCCCGGTCAGCCGGCGCTCGTCGGGCGAAAGGATTTCGAAGACGTCGTCGTAGTCCGTCTCCTCGCCCTCGATATCGAAGCTGGGACCCCGGCTGCGCATGTGCAGCCGGCCGTCCTCGACGGCGCCGTCATAGGTCCACAGGGTGGGGTGTTCCCAGCTTACGAAATCGCCCGCGACCCTGCCCGTCGCCGGGTCGAACGCGAACTGGAAGCGGACGTCGTCGCTGGATTCGATGACGATCCAGGCGCCGCGGCGGGTGACGGTTTCCGTGCCTGTACGGCGCTGAACGGGGTCGTCGGGGATTGTGGCGCCCTCGAAGGTCCACTCGCCGATCAGCTGGTCGAGCCAGTCCGTGCTCATCCTAGCGCCTCCACGACCTGGCTCAGATTGTCGAGGATCATCGTCCACCCAGCGCTGGTCCGGTCTGCGTAGTGGGCCCAGGCCGGGGCGAGGTCGTGGGTCAGGACGATGATGCTGCCGTCGCCGTCGTCGGCGAAGGTCACGGTCACGCGTGTCGGTTCCACGGGCGCTTCATCGACCCAGAAATCGAACACGATGCGGTCGGGCCTGATGATCTCCACGAACCGTCCGAAATGCCGAGCAAGGTCCTCGCCGCGCCGTTCGAAGATGGCGAACGAGCCGCCGACGACCGGTTCATAGTCGGTCTTCTCCATCGCCCCGTCCGGCGTGTGGAAGAGCCAGCCGCCGACCCGCGCGGGATCCAGGAAGACGTCGAACACCCGCTCGCGTGGATGGCGGAAGCGCTTCTCGACACGGATCCCGACCGGTCCGCTCATGCGGACCATCCGGGCGCGAGGTGATCAGGGAAGCGGTCGACCACGAGGCCCGGTTCGATCCCGTGCTCCAGCCAGATCTTGGCCCCGGCCATGACCAGGGCGAAGCCGCCGGTGGAGTCCAAGGCCTTGCCGACCCCGTCCGCGTCGTCCGTGAAGCCGCGGTTCTCGACCGTGACCCAGGTGTGGTCGCCCCGGGCTTCGAACAGCCACTCCACCTGGGTCGGGGACGAGGTGTTGTCCCAGTCGATCAGGATGCGGCGGTTCGGCTCAATGGCCTTGACCACCACCTCGGTCGAGACGCCGTACATGGCCCAGGTCCAGGTCAGGACCGCGCCGGGCTCCAGCCGTCCGCCGCCGTCGGTGAACCAGAAGCGGCGGGTGATCACCGGGTCGACGAAGGCCTCGAACACCTCGGCGACCGGCCGGCGGATCAGCATGCCGGCGGCGGCGACCGGAGCGGTCACGCCGCGCCCTCCAGCCGCGCGCCATAGGCGTCGCGCAGGGCGAACCAGCGGTCCCAGTCCCACGGATGCCGCACGCCGCGCACCGCGTCGTCCAGGCCTTCCATGTGATGCTGCCAGCCGCTGAGCACATTGGCCCGCGCGCCCGCCCAGGTTTCCGGCACCCGGTGCACCAGCGTCAGGTGGGTGCCGTCGCCGTCCGGCTCCAGCCGCCAGGAGACGACCGAGTCCGGATTGCTGCCGAAGGTGTGTTCGAAGCGGCTGTAGGGCTGCACCGTGAGCACCTCGTTCGACTGCCGGCGCTTCTCCGGGATGTCGGGCATGAAGTCATTGTCGGGCTGACGGAAATTCAGCTCCATCTTTCCGCCGGGGGCCAGTTCGATCTCGGCCTCGGCCAGCCAGCAGGCCAGACCGTCGCCCGTGGTCAGGGCCTTCCAGACCCGCTCGGGCGAGTGGCGCAGGCGGCGTTCGAAGCGGATCTCCCAGCCGCCTTCCACCCGGCGGATGGCGCCCGCGTCGGCCCCAAGGGCGACGGGCGGATAGGTCGTGTCGGTCATTGCGGAAACTCCCTGTCGAGGTGCGCCTCCAGCGCATCCAGCGTGCTCGTCCAGAAGCGGCGGTAGCCCGCCAACCACTGGTCCAACTCTTTCAGCGGCGCGGGGTTGAGGCTGTAGAGCCGCCGCGTCGCGTCCTTGCGCACGGTCACCAGTCCGGCCTCGCGCAGCACCGACAGGTGTTTGGACACCGTCGGCTGGGCGATGGGCAGGGCGTCGACGAAGTCCCCGGCGGGGCGTTCGCCGTCCGCCAGCATGGCCAGGATGGCCATGCGGTGCGGTTCGGAGAGAGCTTGAAGGGCGGCGTGCATAAACATCGTCTATCGGCAATATAGCCATATGGCAATGAAAAAGGCGCACTCGGAAAAAAAAGCGAGTGCACATTGTGCACTTTTTCGCGCTCAGGTGAGGCGGGCGGTGGCGACTCGCCTCTCCCGAGCGGGAAATTGAGTAGCACGCGCCTACGCCAGTTTCGGTCGTAGCGGGATCGGACTTGTTCCGACCTTCGGACTCGGCCATCTGCGAGGCATGACTTCCTCCCTCGGACGCGTCCTGATCATCGCCGGCTCTGACTCGGGCGGCGGGGCGGGAATTCAGGCGGACATCAAGGCCGTAACCGCCATGGGCGGCTATGCGGCGACGGCCATCACCGCCATCACGGTCCAGAACACCCTGGGCGTCCACGGCGTGCATCCCCTGCCGCTGGACCTGATCGAGGCCCAGGCCCGGGCCGTGCTGGACGACATCGGCGCGGACGCCATCAAGACCGGCATGCTGGGCTCCACCGAGGTGGTCGAGCGGGTGGCGGCCATTCTGGATACCTCCGACGCCCTGACCGTCGTCGACCCGGTCATGATCGCCAAGGGCGGCCACCCGCTGCTGCCCGACGAGGCGGTGCAGGCCGTCCGTACACTAATGATCCCGCGCGCGACCCTGCTAACCCCCAATGCGCCGGAAGCCGAGGCCCTGACCGGGCTGACGGTCGCCGACCTCGACGGCCAGCGCCGGGCCGGAGAATTCCTGCTCGGCATGGGCGCGAAGGCCGTGCTGATGAAGGGCGGCCACGTCCCCGGTGAAACCGTCATCGACGTGCTGGTGACGCCCGACGGCGAGACCCTGCTGGAGGGCGAGCGGGTCGACACCCGCCATACCCACGGCACCGGCTGCACGCTGGCGAGTGCGTGCGCCGCCGGCCTGGCCCGCGGCCTGGCGCTGGAAGTCGCGGTCGCCGAGGCCTGGGCCTATGTCGCCGAAGCCATCCGCCGCGCCCCCGGCCTGGGCGGCGGCCACGGTCCACTGGACCACGGCTGGACGCTGCGGAAATGAGCGATCTGGAGGCCCGCCTCGCCGACATCGTCCGCGCCAACCCGGATCTGATGCATGTCCTGACGACGGTGCGCACGCTCGGCCTCAACGACTGGCGCGTCTTCTCCGGCGCCGTCTATCAGGCGGTCTGGAACGACGTCACCGGCCGCCCGGCGGGCTACGGGATCAAGGACTACGACCTCGGCTATTTCGACCCGGATGTCAGCTGGGACGCCGAGGATGTGGTCATCAAACGGGTCGCCGCCGCCTTCGAACCGCCCTTCCGCGATATCGTCGAGGTCCGCAATCAGGCCCGCGTCCACCTGTGGTTCAAGGACCGCTTCGGCGAGCCCTATGACGCCCTGCCCGACACCGATACGGCCCTGAGCCGCTTCGTGGCCCCGGCCTTCTCCATCGGGATCCGGCTGGAGGATGACGACGCCATCAGCGTCGCGGCGCCCTTCGGCCTGGAGGACATGTTCGACATGATCCTGCGCCCCAATCCGAACCGGCCCCTGGCCAAGGGCTGGGACAAAGTGGTGGCCAGCGCGCAGGGGCGATGGCCGGAGTTGCGGGTGCTCAGGTAGTCGCCGCCAGCCGCGGATAGATGTCCCGGTCCACCTTCTCCATATGCCGCAGCGGGTCGGCAGGCTCGAAGCCGTATTGGGCGTACAGGCCGTGGGCGTCCGCGGTCGCCAGCCCCCAGCGGCGCAGGCCCTGAACGCGCGGATCGGCCAGCACGCCCTCCATCAGCGCCTTGCCCAGACCCCGCCCGCGCGCGGCTTCATCGACGAATACGTCGCACAGCCAGGCGAAGGTCGCGCCGTCGGTGACCACGCGGGCGAAGGCCTCAAGGCGCTCACCCTCGAACAGGCCGAAGCAGATCGAGCCCCGGCAGGCGCGCTCGAAGGTCGTCCACGGGATGTGCTTGCCCCAGTAGCTCTCCTCGGCGATCCAGCGCCACGCGGTGCGCAGGTCGGCGTCGGTCAGGTCGGTGCGGAGATCGGTCATGCCCAGGCTATAGCGCGGGCGGCGCCGGGGGCGTAACAGGCCAATCATGCGCCAGTGGACTGTCGACGCCTTCGCCGCCGCGCCCTTCAGAGGCAATCCCGCCTGCGTGGTCGAGCCCTTCGACCAATGGCCCGACGCCGGGTGGATGCAGGCGCTGGCGAAGGAGAACAATCAGGCCGAGACCGCCTTCCTGCTGCGCACCGCCGATCCCGCGCGCTTCGGCCTGCGCTGGTTCACCCCGGGGACGGAGGTCGATCTATGCGGCCACGCCACCCTGGCCGCCGCCCATGTCCTGCTGGCGGAGACGGGTCTGGAGGCCGAAGCCCTGACCTTCGACACCCGCTCGGGGCCGCTGATCGTGCGGGCATCGGGGCAGGGGTATGAGATGGACTTTCCCGCCGATCCGCCGCGCCGCACCGGGCCGGTTGAGGGATTGGCGCGGGCGCTGGGCGTCGAGCCGGTCGAGGTCTGGGCGGGGCGCTATCTGGTCGCCGTGCTGGCGGATGCGGCCGCCGTCCACGCCGTTTCGCCCGACATCCGCGCCCTGGCCGTATTGCAGGGCGAGGCGGGAGAGGCCGGGCAGGTCATCGTTTGCGCCCGCGCCGATGCGCCGGACGGCGTCGATGTGGTGGACCGCTTCTTCGCGCCGGGCTGCGGCATCGACGAAGACCCGGCCACCGGCTCGGCCCACTGCATCCTGGCGCCGCTTTACGCCGACAGGCTGGGCCGTCCGGACGTGCGCTTTCGCCAGGTCTTTCCGGGCCGGGGCGGCGATATCGAAACGGTGCTGAACGGCGACCGGGTCCTGCTGCGCGGACAGGCGGTGACGGTGATCGAGGGCGTGCTCAGGCTCTGAACGGCGAAAGGGGCGCGACCCTTTCGGATCGCGCCCCTCCGACTTCGGGGAGGAAGTCAGGCCTTAGTAGCGACGGCCGTCGCGGTCGCGGCGCTCTTCACGGACCTGACGCGACAGCTGGTCGTAGCGGCGGTCCAGGTCCTGACGCTCGCGGGCCGACAGGCCGCCGCGCTGATAGTTGTACTCGAGGCGAACCAGCGAGTTGAGCTCGGCCCGCAGGCGGCTGGCCTCACGGCGGCTCAGTTGGCCGTTGCGCTGGCCGACGTCGATGCGGCGATCGAGATTGTATTTGCGCTGCGAGATCGACTCCCAGCCGCGGTGGTTCTGCTCGTAGCGGGGGCCGCCGCGATCATGGCCGCGGTCATGCTGGCCGTAGGACTGGGCGGCGGCGGGGACCGCGACGGAAGCCGCGGCCAGGACGAGGGCGGGGATGAGGGCTTTCTTGAACATCGGGTCTCTCCTTGGCTTGGCGCAACCGGATGGGCTGCGTTGACCCGGATAAAAGCAGCCCCGGCCTGAGCCCGACCTGAACAGCCGAAGTCAGTTAACGTTCATCTGCATGAAATCGGCGTCACCCTGGTCAAGGCCTGTTTTCATTGGGAGAAATGATCCGCGCCTGTACGTGCGCCCGCGCGGTGGCGGATCCCGACGTCCCGGAGGTCGACAGGTCACGGCCTGCAAAAGAAGCCTCATGTGAGGCGTCGAGGCCGCGCGCGAACCGTGAAATATGTCTAGACTGCTCGTTCAGCCGTCGTTCAGAGCCCCGAGACTAGAAACCGATCCATGAACCGGATGTCCGCCCTTGTTCTCGCCGCCTTGCTCGCCGCAGCGCCCTTCCAGGCCGCGGCCGCTCAGGATGGGCCGCGCGGCGATCGCCGTCCGCCGTCCCAGGAACAGCCGCAGCGCCAGGAGCGGCCCCAGATGAGCTCCGCGGAAGCCCAGCGCATCGCCCAGTCGCGGGCGGGCGACGCCCGCTTCGTGGGCTATCGCGGCTTCTCGGGCGGGGCCCATGTGTTCACCTTCGAGCGTGACGGACGGGTGTTCAACATCTCCGTCGACGCCAGCCGCTAGGATCCGACGATGCGAGTGCTTCTGGTCGAAGACGACGCCGACCTCTCGCGCCAGCTGAAGCTGGCGCTGGGAGATGCGGGTTATGCGGTGGATCATGCCGCGGACGGCGAGGAGGCGCACTTCCTCGGCGACACCGAACCCTATGACGTCATCGTCCTCGATCTCGGCCTGCCCAAGATCGACGGGGTGTCCGTGCTGGAGCGCTGGCGGCGCGAGGGCAAGACCACGCCGGTCCTGATCCTGACCGCGCGCGGCGCCTGGTCGGACAAGGTGTCGGGCTTCGACGCCGGCGCCGACGACTATCTGACCAAGCCGTTCCACACCGAGGAGCTGCTGGCTCGCCTGCGCGCCCTGCTGCGCCGCTCCGCCGGCATCGCCTCGGCGACCCTGTCCTGCGGCGGCCTGCGCCTCGACCCCCGCGCGGCCCGCGCCAGCGTCAACGGCGAGCCCCTGCGGCTGACGTCGCTGGAATACCGCCTGCTGCACTACATGATGATGCACCAGGGCCGGGTGATCAGCCGCACCGAGCTGGTCGAGCACCTGTACGACCAGGACTTCGACCGGGATTCCAACACCATCGAGGTGTTCGTCGGCCGCCTGCGCAAGAAGATCGGCTCCGACCGGATCGAGACCGTGCGCGGCCTGGGTTACCGCCTGACGCCGCTGGCCGGGGAGTCCGACGCGGCGTGACCGACACGGCGGGGGAAGGCGAGACCGCGCCGGAGCCGAAGACCTGGGGCCGCTGGTTCGGCCGTCCGGGCCGCAGCCTGACCCGGCGCCTGATCTGGCTGGCCGCCGCCTGGATCGTCGTCGCCCTGGCGCTGACCAGCTGGGCCCTGACGAGCCAGTACGAGGAAAGCACCCTGCGTCGTCTGGGCTTCCTCCTGAACGAGACCATAGACGAGGTGGTGCTGGCGACGACCGTGACGCCGGACGGCGTGACCGTCGCCGAGATCAAGGACTCGCAAACGCTTCGCCCGTTGTCCGGCAAATACTGGGCGGTGGGCGAGCTGGACGGAGAGGGCGGGGTTCGGACGCTGGCCCGGTCGCCCTCGCTGGCGGGCGAGGACCTGAACGTGCCGCCGGGGCTCGGCCACCGCCTGCAGGGCGCGTTCGGCGAGACGATCAGCTACAACGCCCCCGGTCCTATCGACAAGCCGCTGCGCGTCGCCGCCAGCCTCAAGACCATGCCCGGCCGGGACGCGCCGCTGGTGCTCATGGCGGGGGTGGACCGGTCGATGATCGACGCCGACACGCGCCAGTTCGCCACCTTCACCGGGACGGCGCTGCTGATCCTGGGGCTCGGCCTGGTGGTCGCGGTCTTCCTGCAGGTGCAGATCGGCCTGCGCCCGCTCTACAGCCTGCGCAACGAGATCGCCGATGTGCGCAAGGGCAAGGCCGCCCGCATCGCCCGAACCTATCCGCTCGAAATCCAGCCTCTGGCTGAACAGGTCAATCAGCTGCTGGACCACAATCAGGAGACGGTTGAGCGCCAGCGCACCCACGTCGGCAATCTGGCGCACGCCCTGAAGACGCCCCTTTCTGTCATGCTGGCCGAGGCGGGAATGCAGCAAGGGGTGCTGCCCGACATGGTGCGCAAACAGACCGAGGTGATGAAGGCCCAGGTCGATCACCACCTGCGCCGCGCCCGCGCCGCGGCCCGCGCCCACGTATTGGGCGAGCGCACCCCCATCGCGGAGGTCATCGACGAAATGGCCGTCATGCTGGAGCGGGTGTTCGAGGAGAAGGGCGTCGAGATCGACTGGCGCGCGCCTGACGAGCTGGGCTTCCGCGGCGAACGTCAGGACCTGCAGGAAATCCTCGGCAATCTGATGGAGAACGCCTGCAAATGGGCCAGGCGCCGGGTCCGCATCTCGGCCGGGCCCACCCATCTGGGCCAGATGATCGTGGTGGTCGAGGATGACGGCCCGGGCCTGCCCGAGGAGCAGCGCGAGGCCGCCCTGCAACGCGGCATGCGCATGGACGAGACCACGCCCGGCTCGGGCCTGGGCCTGTCCATCGTGGTCGAGCTGACCCGCGCCTACGGCGGCAAGATCACCCTGGGCGACAGCGACATGGGCGGGCTCAAGGTTCTGCTGGAGCTCCCGACGGCGGAAATCTGACCACAGAACAGTTGGTTAGAGCCTGTTAACCTTGGCTACCCCATTTTGGGGGCTCGCCGGACCTTGCCGGCTCGAAGAGGTCCCATGTCCGGGCTGACCGCCGCCCATCGCGTTGCGCTGGCCGCCCTGATCGGGCGGTGCCCGGAGACCGTCCTGAAGTCCGTCTCCGCCGCCGTCGCCGCCCTGCCGGGCGGCCGCGCCGCCGAGCTGCGCCTGATGCTGGCCGAGGAGATGCGCGATCGCGCCCGCCGCGCGATAGTCCTGGCGCCGATCGCCCGCATGTTCCAGCCTCGCGCGGACGGCATCGCCGCCCTGGGTTTTCCGCCCGCCGTCCTGCCCCGCCTGTGGCGCGCGGCCATCGAGCGCGAGCCGGACCTGCTGCCGCGCCTGGACACCGACGGGCCGGACGCGGTGGCGGTGGCCAACCGCTTCTGCCTAGCCGCCGCCTGCGCCGTCCGCGATCGGCCCGCCATGGTCTGGCCTGAGGACCTCGCGCCCGACCGCAGGACTCAAGGGCTGGTCGACCTGGCCTGCTGCCTCGATCTGGCCCACCTGGCGCGGCGCGGCCTGCCGTCGATCGAGGTCTGGCTCAAGCGCCCGGACGGCGACCAGCTGGCCGAGCTGCGCCTGCTGGTGAAGGACTGTTCCGAAATCCACACCGACGGAGCCACCCGCCTGCTTGAGATGCTGTTCGCCCGGCTGGACGACGCCGTGCTGGTGCTGCGCATCATCACCCGCACCTCGGGCGTGGCCGGGCGTCAGGGCTTCCTCAGCGGTTCCGAACTGGCTGATTTCGTGGATCGGCTGCTGGCGGGCGTGGATGACCGGGCGGCCCGGCTGGCTGCCTATCGCCCCGATGGCACCGTCGGCGGCGTCGATGCGGTGATCGCCGATCTCGACTGGTGCGCCAGCGTGCTGGCCGAGCTGGACGTGACATTGACCCTGGATCCGGATTCGGAGTGGGGGCGCCGGGTGCGGGACAGCCGGGTCAAGGTCGCCGCCTGGCTGTCGGGCCTGCTCCGCACCGCCGACAAGGCCGTGGACAAGGCGCTGCCCCTGGCCCGGGTGCAGACCACCGGCCGGATGAGCCGGATGGCCCCGATGCTGGAGGCCCCCGCGCGGGGAGAAGCGGCCGATGCGGCCTTCGCCCTGCTGCGGCTGGTCGGCGCCACCCGGGGCGCCGCGGCCATCTTCGGCGCCGAGGCGGCGCGCAAGGCGCTGGTCGACGCCCTGACCGGACGACTGGTCGACTATGCGGACCAGGTGCTGGGCCAGATCAACGACGGCGAGGCCGCCGACGAGGCGCACGCGCTGAAGCTGGTTTCGGTCGCCGCCCGCTATCTGGAACTGATCGACGCGCGCGACCCGGCGCGGACCGTGCGTCGCCGCGCCGCAGTGGCCGGAGGGCCCCCAGTATCGAGCGGGGCCTCGTCGCGGGCGGCCTGATCAGCTACATCGCGCGGCGATGGTGTTTTTCTGGATCATGACGGCTCTGCTGGCGGCCCTCGCGGGCCTGCTGGTGCTGACCGGCGCCCGCCGCGGCGCCGACGCCGGCGAGGCGGTCGAGACCGCCGCCGCGGCCGCCGAGCTGGCCGAGCTGGACCGCCTGAAGGCGCGCGGGCTGATGGACGAGGCCGGCTGGGCCGCCGCTCGCGCCGAGGCCGGGCGCCGCATTCTGTCGAGCGAGCGCGCGGTCGCGCCGGTCCGGGCCGGATCGAAGGACCGGGTCTGGACCCTGGCCGGGGCGGGCGCGGCCGTCGCGGCGGCGCTGGGGCTGTATCTTTTGGTCGGCGCCGTGGGGCTGCCGGATCAGGCCTATGAGCGGCGGGTCGACGAATGGGCGGTCCAGCCGGAGGCCCTGGAAGGCCCGCAGATCGCGGCGGTCGTCGCCCGCATCGTGCGCGAACAGCCCGACAATCGTCAGGCCCTGACCATGTTGGGCGCGGCCCGCTTCGACGCCGGCGACCCCATCGGCGCGGCCTCCGCCTTCCGCCGGGCGCTGGCGCTGAACCCTGAGGACGCCCAGAGCTGGGCCCGGCTGGGCGAGAGCCTGGTGCGCGCCAACGACGGCGCGGTCGGCGGCGACGCCGAGGCGGCCTTCCAGGAGTCGCTCAAGCGCGACCCCAACCAGCTGGGCGCCCGCTACTTCCTGGGCGAGGCCGCCCTGGCGCGGGGCGACGCGGCGGGCGTGCGCGCGATGTGGCTGCCCCTGATCGCCGCGCTGGATCCCGCTGACCCGCGCCGGACCGATCTGGAACGCCGCCTGCCGCCGGGAGGCGCTGCATGAGCTGGCTGCCGAAATCGCCCAAGGCGCGCCGCCGCCTGTGGATCGTCGCCGCCGTGGCGCCCGTCCTGGCGCTGGCCGTCGGCCTGTCGCTCTACGCCATGCGCGATAGCGTGACCTTCTTCTTCTCCCCGTCCGAGGCCTCTCCGGAGAAGGCGCCGGCCGGCCGGGTCATCCGTCTGGGCGGTCTGGTCGAGATGGGCAGTGTCCAGCGCGACGCCGACGGCCAGGTGGCCTTCGTCGTCACCGACAATGTCGCGGCCACCCGCGTGGTCTATCGCGGCGACCTGCCCGACCTGTTCCGGGAAGGGCAGGGGATCGTGGCCCAGGGCGCCTTCCTGCCGGACCGCTCGTTCCGCGCCACCCAGGTGCTGGCCAAGCACGACGAGACCTATATGCCGCGCGAGGTCGCCGACCGGTTGAAGGCCAAGGGCGAGTGGCGTCCCGCCGCCGGAGACCCCGCCTCGTGATCGTCGAAACGGGCGCCTTCGCCCTCATCCTCGCGCTGGCCCTGTCGGTGCTGCAGGCCGTCATGGCGGCCGCCGGACGTCTGCGCCGCAGCCCGGTTCTGGCCGGGGCCGCCAACGGCGCGGCCATCGCCGCGGCGGGCCTGGTCGCCGTCGCCTTCGCGGCCCTGATCTTCGCCTTCGCGGTGTCGGACTTCTCGGTCGCCAACGTCGCGGCCAACAGCCACACCGACAAGCCGATGCTGTACAAGGTGGCCGCCGCCTGGGGCAGCCACGAAGGCTCGCTGCTGCTGTGGTGTCTGGTCATGACCGGCTTCGGCGCGGCGCTGGCGCGGGCGCACAACCTGCCCTTCGGCCTGAAGACCTGCGCGGTGGCGACGCAGGGACTGCTCGGCGCCCTGTTCCTGGCCTTCACCGTCTTCACCTCCAACCCCTTCACGCGGCTGAACCCGGCCCCCTTCCAGGGCGACTCGCTGAACCCGCTGCTGCAGGACCCCGCGCTGGCCCTGCACCCGCCGCTGCTTTACCTCGGCTACGTCGGCTTCTCGGTCTGCTTCTCGCTGGCCGTCGCCGCCCTGATCGAGGGGCGCGCCAACGCCAGCTTCTGGCCCGCCTGGGGGCGTTGGGTGCGGCCGTGGGCCTTGGCCAGCTGGGCCTTCCTGACCGTCGGCATCATGCTGGGCAGCTTCTGGGCCTATTATGAGCTGGGCTGGGGCGGCTGGTGGTTCTGGGACCCCGTCGAGAACGCCAGCTTCATGCCGTGGCTGGTGGGCGCGGCCCTGCTGCACAGCGCCGTGGTCACCGAGCGGCGCGGGGCGCTGGCGGGCTGGACCACCTTCCTGGCCCTGCTGGCCTTCACCTTCTCCATGCTGGGCGCCTTCCTGGTGCGGTCCGGCGTGCTGACCAGCGTGCACGCCTTCGCCGTCGATCCCGAGCGCGGGATGATGCTGCTGGCCATCCTGGGCGGGACCGCCGGACTGGCCTTCGCCCTGTTCGCCTGGCGCGCGCCGCAGTTGAAGGGCGGCGGCCTGTTCGCCCCGGTCAGCCGCGAGGGCGCGCTGGTGATCAACAACCTGTTCCTGACCGCCGCCGCGGCGACGGTGCTGCTGGGCACCCTCTATCCGCTGATCCTGGAGGCCGCGTCGGGCGCGACCATCTCGGTCGGCCCGCCCTATTTCGCCCTGACCTTCGTGCCGCTGATGGCCGTGGCCCTGCTGATCCTGCCCGCCGGACCGCTGCTGGCGTGGAAGCGCGGCGACCTCAAGGGAGCGGGCCAGCGACTGGCGGTCGCGGCGGCGCTGACCTTGGTCATGGCGCTCCTGGCCTTCGCCGTGTTCGAGCCGCGCAAGGCCCTGTCGGCGGCGGGCGTCGGCCTGGGGGTCTGGTTGATCCTGGGCGCGCTGGCCGAGACCGCCGAGCGCATCCGTGTGTTCCGCGCGCCTCTGGCCGAGACGCTGCGCCGGGCCAGAGGGCTGCCGCTGGGCGCCTGGGGCATGACCCTGGCCCACGCGGGGCTGGGCGTCTTCGTGCTGGGGGCCGTGGTCGAGACCGGCTACCGCGTCGAGGCGGCGCGCCCGCTGGCCATCGGCCAGTCGGTGCAGGCAGGGAAGTGGACCGTGACCCTGGATCAGGTCCGCATCGTCGAAGGGCCGAACTATCTGGCTGAGCAAGGCAAGCTCAGCGTGGCCACCCCCGGCGGTCGCACGCGCGAGGTGACGGCCGAGCGCCGCTTCTTCCCGGCGGGCGGCCAGACCACGACCGAGGTCGGGCTCGATTTCCGCGGGCTGGACGACGTCTATGTCGTGGTCGGCGAGCGGGCGCGGGCGCCGGACGGCCAACCCGCCTGGAACGTGCGCGTCTGGTGGAATCCGTGGGCTCGGCTGATCTTCCTGGGGCCGCTGATCATGGCGCTGGGCGGGGTGCTGTCCCTGCTGGATCGCCGTCTGCGTCTGGCCGTGAACGCGAGGAAGGCGGCGTGAGGCGCGCCCTGCTGATCGCGGTCGCCGCCGTGGGGCTGATGGCCGCCGAGCCGCCGCCCGCGCCGGATCGGCCCCTGCCGGACGCGGCGCAGGAAGCCCGCGCCCAACGTCTGTTCGACGACATCCGCTGCGTCGTGTGCCAGCACGAGGCCATCGCCGACAGCCCAGCGGGCATCGCGGCCGACATGCGCGGCCTGGTGCGCGAGCAGATCGCGGCCGGGCGCACGGACAAGGCGATCCGCGAGGATCTGGTGCGCCGTTACGGCGACTTCGTCCTGTTCAAGCCGCCGGTGCGCATCGGGACCTGGCTGCTGTGGTTCGGACCCCTGGCGGTGCTGCTGGCGGTGGCCGCCGCCCTGATCGCCCTCGCGCGTCGACGGAAGATGGAGATTTCTCCGCTTTCGCCCGACGAGGAGGCCCGGCTGGCCGATATTCTCGCCGGGGAGCAACTTCGCCGCGATCCTGACGCAAAGCCGTCCGACGACTGACGCGGGGCAGGAGCCATCATCGCGCCGTGGCGTTGGTGAGATCCACAAACGCTCTATATTCATCGCCGTAACGGGCGCATTCGTCGCCCGGCAAGAGGATCGCAAGACCGCCTATGATGAAGCGCAAGGAATTCATGCTCGGAGCCGTCGCCGGCCTGGCCTTCGCCGCCGCCGCGACCGCGGGTGGAGTGATCGACTGGCCGGCCGCCCATGCCGACCCCGTCGCGGGCGTCAGTGGACGTCTGATCCCCAGCGCCGGCGCCGCCGGCCTGAACTTCGCGCCGCCGCAGGGGGCGCCGCTCAGCTTCGCCGATATCTTCGCCCAGGTCGCCCCGGCGGTCGTGCAGATCGACGTGAAGACCCGGGTGCAACAGCCGCGCGGCGGCTTCATTCAGATCCCGGGCCTCGGCGCCGTGCCGGTGCCGGCCCCGAACGGACAAGGCGGGACCGAGGGTGAAGACGGCGAGGGCGCCACCGCCCTGGGCGCCGGTTCGGGCTTCTTCATCTCGGCCGACGGCTTCATCGTCACCAACAACCACGTCGTCGCCGACGCGGTCGAGATCAGCGTCAAGCTGGCCGACGGACGCGAGATGGCCGGCCGCATCGTGGGCCGCGACGAGGCGACCGATCTAGCCGTCATCAAGGTGGACGGTTCGGACTTCCCGTTCGTCAGCTTCGAGGAAACGGCCCAGCCCCGCGTGGGCGACTGGGTCATCGCCGTGGGCAACCCCTTCGGCCTGGGCGGCACCGCCACGGCGGGCATCGTCTCGGCGCAGGGGCGCAACATCCCCGACCCGACCGCCAACTATGTCGACTTCATCCAGATCGACGCCGCCATCAACCGGGGCAATTCGGGCGGTCCGACCTTCGACATCTACGGCCGGGTCATCGGCGTGAACTCGGCGATCTTCTCGCCGTCGGGCGGCTCGGTCGGCATCGGCTTCGCCATTCCCGCCTCGGTCGCCAAGCCGATCACTGATCGCCTGATGCGCGGCGAGACGATCGAGCGCGGCTATCTCGGCGTTCAGATCGGCCCGATCGATCCCGCCTTCGTTGCTCCGCTGGGCCTCGAAAACCGCCAAGGCGCCTTTGTGAACAGCGTCACGCCGGGTGGTCCTGCCGACCGGGCAGGCCTGCAGGTGGGCGACATCGTGCTGAGCCTCAACGGCCAGAAGGTCGCCGACTCGACTGAGCTGACCCGCCGGGTCGGCCAGGCGCGTCCGGGCGACAATCTCCGCCTGGAGATCATTCGCGACGGGCGCCGTCAGACGGTCAATGTCAGGTCGGGTACTCGCCCGTCCATCGCCGAGCTCAACAATGACGGTTCCGAAGCTCCGGGGACCGAGGCCACTCCGGGCGGTGTTTCCGCCGGCACGACGGTGGGCGGCCTGACGGTCGCCCCGGTCAGCGCGGCCCTGCGCCAACGCTACGACATTCCCGCCGGCGTCAACGGCGTGGTGATCACCCAGCAAAAGCGCATCGATGGCCGTACCTTCGAGCCGGGCTATGTGATCATGCGGGCCGGCCAGAGGCCGGTGACGTCGGTCGCCGACTTCCAGGCCGCTGTCGAGGCGGCCCAACGGGCGGGCACCGGGGTCTTCATCCTGGTCTGGACGCCGCAGCAGGGCAACGCGCCCTTGGTCCTGCCTCTTCCGAAGTCTGAATAACGCTTAACTGACTTCATCGCCGCCGATGCGCTAACATCGGCGGCGATTTGCATTCAGGGGCTGATTCCATGCGCATTCTGGTGGTCGAGGACGACGCCGAGGCCGCGACCGCGATGGTCCGGGGACTGACCGAGGCCGGTCACGACACCACCCACGCCGTCGACGGCGCCTTCGGCCTGCTCGAAGCCCAGAAGGGCGGCTACGACGTCTATGTCGTGGACCGCATGATGCCGCGCCTGGACGGCATCGGCATGGTCGAGACCCTGCGCAAGGACGGCGACCAGACCCCCGTCCTGTTCCTGTCTGCGCTGGGCGAGGTCGAGGATCGCGTCGTGGGCCTGAAGGCCGGCGGCGACGACTACCTGGTCAAGCCCTACGCCTTCGCCGAACTGATCGCGCGGGTCGAGGCCCTGTCGCGCCGCCGCGAGACCGGCTCGGTCGCCACGGTGCTGAAGGTCGGCGACCTGGAGATGAACCTGATCGCCCGCACGGTGCACCGCGCCGGGCAGGAGATCGACCTGCAACCGCGGGAGTTCCAGCTGCTGGAGTTCCTGATGCGCCACGCCGGCCAGTCCGTGACCCGCACCATGCTGCTGGAGAAGGTCTGGGAATATCATTTCGACCCCCAGACCAACGTCATCGACGTCCACATCAGCCGCCTGCGCGCCAAGATCGACAAGGGTTTCGACAAGGCCATGCTGCAGACGGTCCGCGGGGCGGGATATCGGCTGGAGGCGTAGCGCCTCCGCATGAAGCTGCCCTCGCTCCTTCGCCGCACGCCCTTTAGGCTGACGCTGCTGTTCGTCGCCCTGTTCGCAGCGGCGGCCAGCGCGGTGCTAGCCTATGTCTATGTGGCCTCGGCCAATGAGGCGCGGTCCAAGACCCAGGTGGACGTGACGACCGAGTTCGGGGTGCTGACCGGCATCTATCGCGAGCGGGGAGAGGACGCCCTGAACGCGGCCCTGGTCGACCGGACCATCCGGGGCGGGTCGTATCTGTACATGCTGATGGACGCCAACGGCGGTCTGATCACCGGCAACCTGACCGAGACGCCGATCGACCTGATCCCGGAGGGAACCGGGGACGGCGGCCGGACCCCGCGATGGAGCACCTTCACCTATACCGACAACGACGCCAGCGGCCGGGTGACACGGCCCCAGTCGCTGGGGGTGCAGGCGCGGCTGTCCGGCGGCGAGGTCCTGTTCGTCGGCCAGTCGATGGGCGATACCGAGGCCTATCTCAGCCGCCTGACCCAGGCCCTGTGGGCGGCCATGGGCATCGTCCTGCTGCTGGGCCTGGCCGGAGGGCTGCTGGTCAGCCGCAACCTCGAGCGCTCCATGGGGCGGCTCAACAAGGTCGTCGGGGCGGTCCAGGAGGGCGACCTCAAGGCGCGGGTGCCGGTGCGGAATTCCGGCGATGAACTCGACGAACTGGGCGCCGGCCTGAACGTCATGCTGGACCGGATGGAGTCCTCCATGGCCTCGATCCGCCATGCCGGGGACGCCATCGCCCACGACCTGCGCTCGCCCCTGACCCGGATGCGGGCCAAGCTGGAGGTGGCCCTGATCGACGCCGAGGCGGGCAAGATCGACGGGACCGAGGCGCTGGAGCTGGCGCTGTCCGAGGCGGACGACCTGCTGAAGACCTTCAACACCGTGCTGGCCATCGCCCGCCTGCAGGCCGCCGCCGGTTCGGGCCGCACGCCGGATCCGGCGGTGTTCGACGCCGCCGACCTCGCCGCCGACATGGCCGAGCTCTACGAGCCCGCCAGCGAGGACAAGGGGCTGGAGTTCTCCGCCGAGATCGAGCGCGGCCTGATGGTCAACGCCAACCAGCCCTTCCTGGCCCAGGCGCTGGCCAACATCATCGACAACGCCATCAAGTACACGCCGGTGGGCGGCGCGGTCATGCTGCGCGCGCGCCGCCGGTCCTCGGGCGAGATCGAGTTTTCGGTCACCGACACCGGCCCCGGCGTGCCCGAGGACGACCGCGAGCGCGTCATCCAGCGCTTCGTCCGTCTGGACAACAGCCGCACCGAGCCCGGCTCGGGCCTCGGCCTGTCGCTGGTGGGCGCGGTCATGGAGGCCCACGGCGGCCGCATCGTCCTGGATGAGGGCCCCGGCGCCTACGCCGGCTTCGGCCCCGGGCTGCGTGTGGCGCTGGTCCTGCCGGCGGCGGAGGGATGATCCGCGCCGCGACCGCCGCCGACGCCCCGCGCAATCTGGAGATCTGGCGCGCCGCCGTCCATGCGACCCACGACTTCCTCGCCCCGGACGATCTGGAGGCGATCGACGCCCTGGTCGCCGAACACCTGCCCGCGATGGTGTCCTGGGTGAAGGTGGACGGCGAGGATCGCCCGCTCGGCTTCATCGCCATGACCGATGCCCACGTCGACGCCCTGTTCGTCGACCCGGCCCGCCACGGCTCGGGCGTGGGCCGCGCCCTGATGGACCACGCACGGTCGCTGCACCCGGTGCTGACGGTGGATGTGAACGAGCAGAACCCCCGCGCCATCGGCTTCTATGAACGCCTGGGGTTCGCGCGGACCGGGCGGTCCGAAACCGACGACCAGGGGCGCCCCTATCCGCTGCTGCATATGCGGTCGCCGGGATGAGCGCCCTGCGGCCCTGCGGACCGATCGTTGACGCCGCCGCCGCCGAGCGCGCCCACGAACGACTGTCGGAGGCCGCGGCGGAAGGCGGCTGGTCTGATACGCTGCAGGTCGCCTGGCCGGTTCTGGCCCCCGTCTTCTCCGCCTCGCCCTATCTGTTCGGCCTCGCCCGCCGCTGGCCGCAGATGCTGCGTGACCTGCTGGAGCAGGGCGCCGATGCGCGTCTGGCCGACGTGCTGGCCCGCACAGACGCCCTGACCGGCGGCGCGGACGATCTGCGGGCGCCGCTGCGGCGTCTGAAGGGCGAGCTGCACCTGCTGACGGCCCTGGCCGACCTGGGCGGCCAATGGGACCTGGATCAGGTCACCGGCGCGCTCAGCCGTTTCGCCGACGTTTCGGCCCGGGCGGCGCTGGCGGCGGTGGCCCATGACCAGCGCGAGCGCGGCAAACTGGTCTCCGCCGCCGACGACAGGCGCGGCCCCATTCCAGGCCTGTTCGGCCTGGCGATGGGCAAGCACGGGGCCGACGAGCTCAACTACTCCTCCGACATCGACATCAGCCTGTTCTGGGAGCCGGAGGTGCTGACGGCGGCGCTGGCCGACGGCGTCGAGCCGCAGCGCTTCGCAGACCGGATCGCCCACGCCTTCTCGACCCTGATGCAGGAGCGCACCGGCGACGGCTATGTGTTCCGCGTCGACCTGCGGCTGCGGCCCGATCCGTCCTCGACCCCGCCGGTGATCGCGGTCCCCTTCGCCCTGACCTACTACGAGGGCGTCGGCCAGAACTGGGAGCGGGCGGCCTTCATCAAGGCCCGGGCCATGCTGGGCGACGAAGGGGAGGGGCGGGCCTTCCTCAAGGCGCTGACCCCCTTCATCTGGCGGCGCAGCCTCGACTATCCGGCCATCCTCGACATCCAGTCGATCAAGCGGCAGATCCACGTCCACAAGACCGGCGAGGGGCTGGAGGCGGCGGGGGCGAACCTGAAACTGGGGCGCGGCGGCATCCGCGAGATCGAGTTCTTCGCCCAGACCCAGCAACTGATCCTGGGCGGGCGGGACCCGAAGCTGCGTGTTCCGCGCACCGTCGAGGCGCTGGCCGCCCTGCGCGACGCGGGCCACGTGAAGGCCGAGGTCTGCGCCGAGCTGACCGCCGCCTACGTCGAACTGCGCGGGCTGGAACACCGGGTCCAGATGCTGGACGACGAGCAGACCCACAGCCTGCCCATAGATCCCACCCGCCGCGCGGCCGTGGCGGCGTTGGCGGGGGAGGGCGACCTGGCCGTCTTCGACGCCCGCGTGGAAGCCGTGCTGGTCGGGGTCAACGGCCGCTATGGCGAGCTGTTCGAGGGCGAGGAAGAGCTGTCGTCCCGCTATGGTTCCCTGGTCTTCACCGGCGTCGAGAACGACCCCGAGACCCTGGCCACCCTTGAACGGATGGGGTTCTCCGAGCCCGCCGCCGTCGCCGACACCATCCGCAGCTGGCACCACGGACGCATTCCGGCGACCCGGACGGCCCGGGGGCGGGAGCTGTTCACCCGGCTGGCGCCCCGATTGCTGACGGCGCTCGCCGACACCGGTGCGGCGGACGCCGCCTTCCGCCGCTTCGCCGTCTTCTTCGCGGGCCTCAGCGGCGGGGTGCAGGTGCAGGCTCTGTTCCTGGCCCAGCCCCGGCTGTTCGACCTGGTCGTCGGCGTGATGGCCTTCGCGCCCAGATTGGCGCGCACCCTGGGCCGCTATCCGGCGGCGCTGGACAGTATGCTGGACGCTCGCTTCGCCCGGGATCTGGAAGAGGATACCGGCGTCGCCGAACAGATGCTGGCCGAGGCGGGCGCGGCGCCCGATTTCGAAGGCGCGATGAACGCCGTCCGGCGCATCCACCGCGATCAGATGTTCCGCATCGGTCTTCAGATCCTGACCGGGCGCGCGGGAGCGGAAAGCGCCGGTCGCGCCCTGACGACGCTGGCCGACGCGACCCTGGCCGCCCTGGCCCCTGCCGCCCTGGCCGAGGCCGCGCGGCAGGGCGGGAACCTGCCCGGCGGACAGGTGGCGGTGGTGGCGCTAGGCAAGGCCGGATCGCGCGAGATGCGGGCCAGTTCCGACCTGGACCTGATGACCCTCTACGACGCGCCGCCCGAGGCGGTGTCGTCCGACAAGGGCTGGGCCGCCGGCGTCTTCTATTCCCGCTTCACCCAACGCCTGATCGCCGCCCTGTCGGCGCACACGGCGGAGGGCGGGCTGTATGAGGTCGACATGCGGCTGCGCCCCGGCGCGGCCAAGGGGCCGGTGTCCCTGCGGCTGTCCTCCATCCAGGACTATTATGCGACCGAGGCCGACACCTGGGAGTTCATGGCCCTGACCCGCGCCCGCGTCGTCTGGGCCGACGATCCGGCTTTCGGCGAGACGGTCACGGCGGCGCTGGAGGCCATTCTGCGCCGTCCCAGACCCGGCGTGGACATCGCCGCCGACGCCCGCCGCATGCGGGACCTGATGGCGCGCGAACGGCCCGGGCGCGGCGCCTGGGACCTGAAGCTGGCGCCCGGCGGGCAGGTCGACGCCGAGTTCGTGGCCCAGGCCGGCCAGCTGCGCGCGGCGGCGACGGGCGCGCCCCTGACCGTCTCGACGCTGAACGCCCTGGCGGGCGATCCGGAGCTGGCCGAGGCCTGGCGATTGCAGCAGGCCCTGGGGCAGGTGCTGGCCGCCGCCTTCGACGAGACCGGCGATCCGTCCGCTGAGCCCGAGGGGTTCCGCCGCCGTCTCGCCGAGGCCGCGGGCGCGCCCGATTTCGACGCCCTGACCTCGCGTCTGGCCGAGGTCCGCGCCGCGGCGCGGGCGGCCTTCGAGACGGCCCTGCCGCCCGTCCGCGACGGAGACTGAAGCCACCTCCGTTTGATCTCCTGACAGGGACGCACACGGCCGAAGGGCCATGGAGATCATCGCATGAGCAGGACCTTGGCTATCAGCGCCGTCGCCGCCGTCGCCCTCGCTGGGGCCGCCCTCGCCGGGGCCGCCACCGCCCAGCAGCCTGCACGCGCCGTCGCTGAGCGACAGGCTCACGTCCAGCGCGCCGACACGGATGGCGACGGCCGCATCAGCCAGGCCGAGTTCGTTGCTCGCCGGATCGCCCGCCTGACCGCCGCCGACGCGGATCGCGACGGCTCGGTCACCCGCGAGGAGAGGCAGGCCGGGCGCGTCGCCCATCGGCAGCAGCGGGCCGAGGCGCGTTTCGCCCGGCTCGACGTCGACAACAACGGCGCCATCAGCCGTGAGGAATTCACCGCGCCCCGCGCCGCCCGGACCCACGGCGAGACCGACCGTCACGGCCCGCGCATGGCCCGGCACGATGGCTCGCGTGCCGAACGCGGCCCGGTTTCCGTCGCCGAGGCGCAGGCGAAAGCCGAGCAGGCCTTCGCGCGTCTGGACGCCGACCACGACGGCTTCGTCACCGCCGAGGAGCGCCGCGCCGGGATGCGGCAGGCGCGCGAGCATCGCCGCGAACGCATGGTCGAACGCCACGCCGCACGTCAGGCGTCGCATCCGGCCCCCGCTTCGGAGTAAGGAGATGGCGGGGACGACGGACCTGCGCCGAACGACCCTCTCGATGATGTTCGAACGAGGGCCTATTGGCGCTGATCGCCGACCCCGACGAGGATCTGGTGCGCCGCGTGGGTCAGGGCGATCCGGCGGCCATTCAGTCCATGGTGGCGCGCAAGCTGCCCCGCATGCTGGCGCTGGCGCGTCGGATGCTGGGCGACGCCGCGGAGGCCGAGGACGTGGCGCAGGAAGCCATGCTGCGGGCCTGGCGGCAGGCCCCGCGCTGGACGCCGGGCAAGGCGCGCTTCGACACGTGGCTGCACCGCGTGGCGCTGAACCTCTGCTACGACCGGCTGCGTCGGCGGCGCGAGATCGCCACCGACAGTCCGCCCGATCGGCCGGACGAGGGCGCGGCTCCGGATCGGGGGTTGCTGGCGGCGGACGTGGGGGCGCGGGTCGAGGCGGCCCTGGCGCGTTTACCGGATCGTCAGAGAGAGGCCATTGTCCTGTGCCACTATCAGGAGTTGACCAACATCGAGGCCGCGGCCCTGATGGAGGTCAGCGTCGAGGCTTTGGAAAGCCTGCTGTCGCGAGGACGGCGGGCGTTGAGACTGGCTCTGGCCGATATGCGGCCGGACGCTGAAGGAGCATGAGTGTGATGACGGCGGAACGGTTCAACGCCCTGGTATCGGCCTACGGCGCCGACGCGCGGCGCTGGCCTGAAAGCGAACGGACGGCGGCGCAGGCCTATATGGCGGCTGAGCCCGAGACCGCGCGCGCGGTCCTGGCCGAGGCGGACGCCGTCGACGCCCTGCTGCATGCCGCGCCGACGCCGCAGGTCTCGCCGGCCCTGCGCGACCGGGTCATCGCCTCGGCCGCCGAACTGGGACAGAGAGCGCGCCGCGACGGTCGCCTGTGGCTCGACCGGCTGGCGCTGGTTCTCGGCGCCGGCTGGGCCGCCGCGGCTTGCGCGGGCGTGGCCGCCGGCGTCATCATGACCGGCCACCTGACCGCCGACGCCCAAGCCGACGCAGTGCTCTATCAGGCCTCGCTGCAGGGCGTGGACGACACGGAGGTGCTCGGTTGAGCCCCAAGGCCCTCAAGATCGCGCTCGCCGCCTCGGTGGCGTTGAACCTGTTCGCGGTCGCGGCCGGTGCGACCCTCTGGGTGGGCCGGGCCAAGGTCGAGGACCGCATCGACGCCGCGCAGCGCGCGCAGCATGAGCGGTCGCCGATGCAGGTGGTGGTCAGCCGTCTCGATCCGCAGGTCCGCCAGCGGGTTCGCCAGACGCTGAAGGCCTCGGCCCTGCTCGCCAAGCCGGACTTCGAAGAGGCGCGCCTGAAGCGTCGCGCCGCCGTCGATCTGGCCGGTTCGCCGGACTTCGATCCCGTCCGCGCCAACGCCCTGCTGGAAGAGTCCCGCGCCGCAGAAATCCGTGGCCGCGCTCGGTTGGAGGCCGACGCCGTCCAACTGCTTGGCACCCTCGATCCGGCGGATCGGCAGGCGCTCTCGGAAATCTTGACCCGCCGCGGCCGCGTGGTGGTTCGGGATCGTCCGGATGTCCCGTCCGACCACGACAAGAAGGCGGTCGACTAGGCGGCCGCTCGCGCCGCATGCGCCGGCGCGCCGGGGGGATGGATCGGCAGTTCGAAGCTGACGGTGGTGCCCTGACCGGGCTCGCTTTCCATCATCAGCTGGCCGCCGTGCAGCTCGACCAGCGACTTGGTCAGCGCCAGGCCCAGGCCGGTCCCCTGGGTGGTCTTGGAGTGCTGGCCCTCGACCTGTTCGAACGGGCGGGCCAGACGCGCCAGGTCCTCGGGCGCGATGCCGATGCCGGTGTCCGTCACCGCCACCCGCACCCGGTCGTCGTCCAGCCGTGACAGGGTCACCACGATATCGCCGCCCTCGGGCGTGAACTTCACGGCGTTCGAAATCAGGTTCAGCACCACCTGTTTCAGGCCGCGATGGTCGGCCTCGATGTCGGGGAGTTCGGCGGCGTCGACCAGGAGCTTCAGCCCGGCCTCCTGGATCTTGCCGCGCATCAGCCGGGCCGCGTCGTCCACGACCTCCTTCAGCGACACCTGCTCATAGTGCAGCGTCAGCTTGCCGGCCTCGATCTTGGCCATGTCGAGGATGTCGTTGATCAGGCTGAGCAGGTGCTGGCCCGATTTCAGGATGTCGCTCGCATAGCCCTTGTATTTGGCGTCGCCCAGCGGTCCGAACAGTTCGCCGGCCATGATCTCCGAGAAGCCATTGATGGCGTTCAGCGGCGTGCGCAGTTCGTGGCTCATATTGGCCAGGAACTCGGACTTGGCCTGGTTGGCGGCCTCGGCCCGGGTCATGGCCACCTCGTATTTGCGCGCCAGCAGGGACAGCTTCTCCTCGCGGTCCTCCAGCTCGGCGATGGTGGCGTGCAGGCGTTCGACCGCGCGCTGGCGCTCGGCCTCCTTCTGCTTGATGGCGGTGATGTCGGCGGCCGAGACCACCGAGCCGCCGTCGGAGGTGAAGCGCTCGACCAGCTGCAGCCAGCGGCCGTCGACCAGCTCGACCTCGCGAGCGCCGGCCCGGCCGCCGGCGGCGGCCTGCTCGGACTTGATGGCCAGGGCGGCGATGCGGTTCAGGTCCTGCTTGTAGGCCCCCTTGCGGACCACGCCGTCCTCGAACCCGAAGGCGTCCTGGAAGGCCTGGTTGGACAGGATCATCCGGCCCGACTTGTCGAACAGGACGAAGGCGTCCGAAACGCTCTCGATGCCGTCGCGCAGGCGGCTTTCGGCGGCCTGGGCCTGAGACTTGGCGCGGCGGGCCTCGGTGGTGTCCAGCGCCACGCCGAGAATGGAGGTGAAGCCGTCCTGCCCGCGCTCGCCCCGGGCCTGGCCGCGCGCGTCGATCCAGCGGGCCCGGCCCTGGTCGTCCGGGACGGGGAAGCTGACCTCGAAGGCGCCGTAGGTCTGGGCCTGACGCAGGGCGTGCTGCACGGCCTCGCGGTAGCGCGGATGGATGCGCTCCATGATCTCGACGTCCGGCAGGGAGCCGCTGCGGTCCAGTCCCAGCAGGCTGGCCATATAGTCCGAGATCATCACCTCGCCGGCCTCGATGTCCCAGTCCCATACGCCGCAATGCGCCGCCTCGACCGCGCCGCGGAACCGGCGCTCGGACGCCGCCCATTCACGGCTGATGCCCATCTGGCGCCGCTGCATGATGACGACGAGGACGAGGGTGAACAGGCCGATGCCGATCGGCGGGCCCAGCACCCACAGATCGTGCAGCGAGAAGCCGGCGCCCGTGCTCTGGGGCGCGGCGACGCCGCGGGCGACCAGAAGCACATGGGCGGTGATCGCCAGCGCCAGCGTCAGGATCGAGATGCGCAGCCATGCGGGCGCCCCGCGCTCGCGATCGGAGGCGCGTCGTCCCTGCGGTGATATGCGGCGCTCCTCACCCCGCAAGGCGCTCTCCCGGACGATTCGACAACGAAGCCCGAATCTAGGCTGCGTCGCGGATTCGTGTCGAGCGGGGTTAACCCTCGCTCAACATTCTTGAACGGGGTGAGTCGCGGGAGTCGCACTCCGGCGCCGAAACGCCGGAACCGGCCTGTCCTC